>JAESFN010000053.1_pt1 | contig 373098 bp, 288 predicted proteins | sample 9269411 | NCBI WGS metagenome assembly JAESFN01 (sample SAMN14505399, study PRJNA617100) | algae metagenome | isolation source: Iphinoe sp. HA4291-MV1 and co-occurring heterotrophs from trail next to... | place: USA: Maunawili Falls, Hawaii | collected 2009-07-25
CTTAAACGAGTAAAGCTATATCAGTACTTTTACAGAACTGTAAAGCCCCATCAGTATTATCAAAATGACTGTAAAGCTATTTTAGTATCAAACCTACCTACTGTAAAGTTTTTTCAGGATAAGACAAGGCAATACCCCCGCCATGACACTGGCCTGCGGAAGCCATGTAAGGCCCATGTAGAGTTCACTAAGAGTCCACTAAGGGTTCACTGGGGATTCACTGGGAGTCCACTGTAGCCAGTTTATCCCGCGAGAATCCCCCGTATATCTCCAGTGGCTGCTTAGTGTATCCCACATGGATGCCACATGGACCCTGCATGGCTTCCGGTTGACTTCAACCTGCCTTCATCAGCGAAATCCTTAAAATCTGTGTAATCTGCGTTTATTCTGCGATGGGCAATAAGATGGTAAATGTAGCGCCCTCTCCCACTTCACTGCGGGCGCTGATGCTGCCGCCATGTTTTTCCACGATCTTCTTACACAAGGCCAGCCCAATACCTGTACCGCTGTAAAACTGGCGGTTATTCAGCCGCTTGAACACCACAAAAACCTGGTCGGCATATTGCTGTTCAAAGCCAATGCCATTATCCTTAAATACAATCTCGGCATAGCGCCCCCTTGCCTGCCCATTACCTGGTACACCGGGCGGTGTATCTACCAGGATATGACCTATCTGTATGCGTGGCTGCTGCTCATTAAATTTCAGGGAATTGCTCACCAGGTTGCCAAACAACTGACGCAGTTGCTGATAATCGCCTTTGATCACCGGCAGGTCACCAACGGTAACCACCGCCCCTTTTTGATCGATCAGCAATTCAAAATCATTCTGTACATCTTCCAATACCTGGTTCAGGTTGACCTCCGAAAACACCTGCTCTGTACGCGAAAGCCGGGAATAGTTCAATACATCTTTGATCAGGCTCGACATATGTTTGGCCGAACTATTGATCTTTTCATAATAGGCTTCCACTGCTTCCGCATCATCAATATTTGTTTTGAGCAACTCAGCAAACGTCTGGATCTTACGCAACGGCTCCTGCAGGTCATGACTGGCTATGTACGCATATTGCTCCAGTTCGTGGTTCGACCGTTCCAGTTCCTCATTCATGTGCACCAGCTCCGCCGTTCTTTGTTCCACCACTTTTTCCAGCTGCTCTTTGAAGCGTTCCTTTCCTTCCCGGATGATACGGTCCGCTTCCTTTTGTACCGTTATATCCCGTAATATTTTAGAGGCCCCAATGATCCGGCCATCATCCCCCTTTACAGGTGAAATGGTCAGTGATACATCCAGGATGTTGCCATCCCTGGTAATTCGTTTCGTTTCAAAATGATCTACCCGCTGGCCTGCTCTCAGCGTTTCCACAATTTTGGGTTCCTCCTGCAGGCGGTCCGCAGGAATAAGCATCGTAATAGATTGTCCGATGGCTTCCTCAGCCCGGTAACCAAAGATCCTTTCGGCGGCATCATTCCAACTGGTGATCACCCCATCCAGGGTTTTGCTGATGATGGCATCATCCGACGAATCGACAATGGCCGCCAGGTGCGCCATCTTTTCTTCTACCAGCTTGCGTTCGGTAATATCCGTCAGCATATTTACCGCCCCCTGCAACCTGCCCGCCGTATCAAATACAGGCTGTGGGGAAGGCATTACCCGCCGTATACTGCCATCGGGCCGGCGCACCACGATCTCCTGCCCCTGTACTGCCCTACCCTCCCGAAGGGTGATGGCCATGGGGCATTCATCCAGGGGAAGCGGACTGCCATCGGGCCGGAAGATCTCCCAGGAACCACACCACAGGTCATGCCCCAATACAGGCTCACGGCCCCACAGGTCTACCGCCGCTTCATTATAATAAGTGATAAATCCTTCGGGGTCACAGGTATAGAGCGCCACCGGCAGCTTCCGGAAAACGCTTTTGTAAAATTCATCCTGTCCCAGCAGGGCGCTTATAGAGGATTGATCGGTATTGACATCATCGTGCATAAAGCTACTTTCGAGGGTGAGCGGCATGGTGCTGAAGTGTATACTTCACATCATTTAAAAAAATGTGCCAGCCTGTTCTTCAACTCCCCCACACTGCTTTGCTTTTCCAGGTAATCACAAGCCCCCAGTGCCCGGGTTTCCCGGATATCTCTCAACTCCGAAGAAGTAGAATAAATGATGATGGGCGTATCCTTCAACCGGGCTATCTTTTTGATCTCTTGCAGACATTCCTTCCCATCCATCCGGGGCATATTGAGGTCGAGGAATATATAATCGGGATTGAAGCCTTCCTGGCTTAGCTTATGCACCGCTTCCACCCCATCATTGGCCACAATACAGGTAATGGCGGGATTGACAGTTTTCAATACCAGCTTAAAGATCTCCTGGTCATCAATGTCATCATCAATCAGGAAACAGGTTGTACCATTCTTCATGAGATAAATATTGTATAGGGGTAACAACCAGGTTGGGAACCTGGTAATTGTTGAACGAAGTCACCAAAGATACGGGGAAAGTTCTAAACACAATAGCGATGCCAGGGGCATCGCTATTGGTATATAAGGATAACTATTACAAGCTATTATTCACTGCGCAAAGCCTTTACCGGGCTACTCAGGGCAGCTTTTAATGCCTGGTACGTCACCGTTAAGATGGCTATCAGCACCGTTACCAATCCCGTAACGCCAAAAACCCACCAGCCGATTTCAATACGGTAGGCAAAACGTTGCAGCCAGCTATGCATTAGCCACCAGGCCACCGGCGAAGCCACCAGGAAGGCGATGAAGATCAGTTTCAGGAAGCCGGTCGACAAGAGGCTCACCAGCGCCGATACGGATGCCCCCAGTACCTTGCGCACCCCCACTTCCTTGATCCTGCTTTCGGCCATATACGTAGCCAGGGCAAACAACCCCAGGCAGGAAATAAGGATGGTGAGGCCCGCAAAAACAGCCGCCAACTCGCCAGTACTTTTTTGTCCGCGGAATTTATTGATATGCGCCTCCTGCGCCAGGTAGTACTCAAACGGATAATCGGGATTGTATTTTTTAAATACCTGCGCCACCTTTTCCAGTTCGGCCTTGGAGGTATTCTTCAACCGGAAACTCACCGCGCCAAACCAATCCTTATTGGGTCCCTGCAATACAATGGGCTCAACGGGCTGGAACGGTGATCCGGGAAGAAAATCGCTGATCACGCCCACCACATGCCAATCGTCAAATTCACCTTTGATGATTTGCCCTACCGGTTCTTTTAATCCCATCTTTTTTACCGCCGATTCGGTAAGCAGCATGGCCGTTGAATCGGTAGGATATTGCCGGGTATTGATATCACGCCCCGCAATCACTTTTACGCCCATCGTCTGAATAAAATCATCATCAGCCAGGAATTGGGCAAATCCCACCCGTTCATCAGCAGCCTTGCCTTCCCAACTGTACCGGTCCGTATTACTCCAGATATCCGTCACCGGCGAATTGGTACGGGTGACCGAGGTGGCCAGCCCCTTATTCAGCAACTCCTGCTTAATAAGCTGGTAGTTTTTCGACATATCGCCCTTCACATAAGCAAAGGCCAGCTTGTCCATATTAATACCCACATCCCTGCTTTGCGCATGGAGTATCTGGCGGTAAATGATGAGGGTACAAATGATGAAGATGATAGCAAAGGTAAATTGTACCACCACCAACACTTTACGGGGTGTTACAAGGGCATGTACGGCTTTAAAAGTGCCTTTTAATACTTTCACCGGTTTAAAGGCGCTGAGGTAAAAGGCAGGGTAACTGCCCGCCAGCAGCCCAGTGAAAAATACAAACCCCAATGCTGACAGCCAGAAACCCGGATGGTTATAAGGGATCGTCAAACGATCGCCTGCCAAACGGTTGAACCAGCCCAGGGCCGATTGGGCAATGATAAGACCCAGGATGCCCGCTACCAGCGCAATGATCATGCTCTCACTGATAAATTGCACCACCAATGAATTGCGGCCCGCACCTGCAACTTTGCGGATGCCTACTTCCTTGGCCCTTTTCTCACTGCGGGCCGTACTCATGTTCATATAGTTGATGCAGGCAATCAGCAGTATAAAAGCCGCAATGATACCCATTAAACGAACCTGGTCGATCCAACCGCCTGCGATCTGGCCATTCTCAAAACGGCTCCACAACACCCATTTACGCATAGGGTGCAGAAATACCTTGGTTTTTACTTTGGGGTCATTTTTCGTGATCACATTGGCAATTAGTTGATTGCCCGTTTGTTCACTCACACCCGGCTTCAGCAACACATAGGTAGCAATGGAACTACTACCCCAGTCAGTATTATCCCAGCCCACCTCCTTCGTATAACTCCAGGGCACCAGGTAATCAAAATTAAAACTTGAATTGGCAGGCAGGTTCTTCGCAATACCTGTTACGGTAAAATTCACATTGCTGTCGATCCGGATCACCTTGCCCATCGCATCTTCTTCGCCAAACAGTTTTTGTGCTGTTGTTTCGGTGAGTATGATGGAGTGTTGTTCTTTTAAGGCAGTTTTTGGATTGCCTTTGAGCAGCGGGAAATCAAATACCGAGAAGAAACCAGGATCAGTTAAAAAACCCTGCGATTGCAATTGTTTATCGCCATTCTTCAGAATAAAGGCGCCTACCCAATTCAGGCGCACCGATTCTTCTATCTGTGACCAGCCCTCTTTCAGCGCAGGCCCTAGCGGATGCGAAGTGCTGCTCCACACATGTACCTCACCGCCCGATTGCTCCCGGTTGTAGATCTGGTAGATGCGGTCTCTCTTCGTATGGAAATTATCATAATTAAATATGTTCTGTATCCACAACAACAGCAAGATGGCGCCGGCCATACCTACAGCAAGACCAATGACATTGATGGTGGAGAAGGTTTTGTTGCGCATCAGGCTGCGGCAGCTGGTCTTGAAATAATTATTCAACAGGCCGCCACTGTTGATGATGGTATTGTACAAGCGCGTTGAACGCGAAGGGCTTTTTTTCCAGGGAATCCGGCTGGCCATTGCGGCCGCATGCTCCGTTTGTTCTTTTTTACGCGCCATCTTATGCATCAGGCGATCGAAGGCCGCTTCGGCTTCTTCATTTTCAGCCGGTTTTTCCTGCGACCACAGATTCAACAGCATCTCTACCCTATACGTCATCTCCGGGTACTTGTGCAGAAGCATCTCCAGCTCCATGCGTTCATCCCAACTGGCTTCACCGGCCAGCTTGCGGGCCACCAATGTCCAGATACGATCCTGATCCTTCATGGCTATTTGGCTTTGATCGTTAAAATATTAGTTCGCATATAAATGTATCCATACCTGTGCCAAGGTAATATATTTTTGATAACCATGACCTTAGAACTGGATGAGAGGTTGACCCACTGTCCGGTTACAGTACAAACTGTACGTTTTGTCGAAGTATTGACTCCTTTATCGGCTTGTTGCAGAAATAAAGAAGCTACTATTTGTATTTACAGGACTGTAAACTTCGTACCTTAAATGTCCGCTTATTCTTTTGCCATCCGCCCTTCTTCCGCTACCTACCTTTTATCGAATTTGTCTTCCTTTTCCCCTTATCTGCTATGATGCGATTTCCAAACATTTTTTAACCACTAAAATTGTTATTATGGAAACATTAGTTCGCTATGGCAAAACCGTGAACAACATGTATGATGCCTTTAGCAGGGGAGATATTCCTTACATCATTTCCTGTTTGAACAAAGACGTGATTTGGGAGGTGATGGGCGAACCGGAGATCCCACATGCCGGTATTTATCATGGTCCCGATGATGTGCGCACCTTTTTCAGTAAAATGAATGACGAGGTGGAATACACCGAATTCGTAGCCGAGCACATTCTTGAAAATGAACACATGGTGGTTTCAACCGGTTATTGCAAGGGCAAGGTAAGGGCTACCGGCAAACTATTCTCCACCATTTGGGCCATGACCTCCGAATTCAATGATGAAGGGAAAATAATTCATTTCCGCGATTGCGTGGACACACTTTCTATTGCTCGTGCCTTCAGAAAATAATTTCACAGGGAAACTATAGCCATTCTCCGACCAGTTGGTCATTGCAACCACTCAGTATAACAGGCTTCAGTGGTGCACCAGGCAGGTGCCCCCACTGAAGCCTTGTGGTATTAAGGTATTAACGTATAGGTTTTACCCGCCACCGTATTGAAGTCGTACAACACAGTTGGTGGAGGTGTATAGCCTGCTGCAATTGCTTTGGGCGATACAAGGGGCGCTGCAATAGCCGGCACCGCAAAAAGCGGGTTGGGGTTTTCGCCCGTAGCCGACTTCAAAACAACACCCACTCCTTTTAATGCCTGCGCCGTCCGGATGCGGCAATTGCCACCCAGCTTGCTTTTGATCACCAGCCGGGTAACCCGGCCATCGCGCCAGCTCATTTCCACAATATCAAAACCACCTCTTGTGCGCAGACCTTTGATACTGCCCGTAGCCCATCGCGTGGGCAGCGCAGGCAGCAGGTGGATAAAACCATCATGACTTTGCATCAGCATTTCCGTGATGCCCGATGTACAGCCAAAATTGCCATCGATCTGGAAAGGGGCATGCGCATCAAACAGGTTATTGTAAGTACCTCCGCCATCTTTCAAACTGCCCACCGGGCTCAGTTGATTTTGGATGAGTTGATAAGCATGATTGCCATCCAGCAGGCGCGCCCACCAGTTGACTTTCCAGCCCATACTCCAGCCCGTACTCACATCGCCCCGCTGCAACAGCGTGGTATTGGCAGCACCAAACAAGCCGGGCGTACGGTAAGCCGATATTTGTTGCGAAGGAAAAAGCCCATACAAATGAGAAATATGGCGGTGGTGATCCCTGGGATCATCCAGGTCATCTATCCATTCCTGTAATTGTCCATACTGACCGATCTGCATCGGCGGCAGGCGATTGCGTATGGCCCTTAACGTATCTACCAGTTTGGCATCCTGTTGCAGGATACCCGCTGCCTGTATGGCCACCGATAGCATATCAAATACGATCTGGTTGTCCATCGTACAGCCGGCATCGAAAGAAACCCCTTTGCGCGAAGCTGGTGCATTTTCGGGCGAAGTACCGGGATTGATCACCAGGTATTTTCTTTGCGGGTCTTCTACCAGGTCGTCTACAAAAAACAAAGCCGCATTTTTTAATACCGGGTATACCTGCGCCAGGTATTTCGAGTCCCCATTGTACAGGTACTTCTCCCACAGGTGCAAGCTAAGCCAGGCCCCTCCCATACTCCAGATACCCCAGAAGATATTGTCTACTGGTCCCGTTATACGCCACAGGTCCGTATTGTGGTGCGCCATCCATCCCCGGGCTCCATACATCAGCCGCGCCGTTTCCTGTCCCGTTACCGATAACTCCTTTACCATTTGGATCAGGGGTTCATGCATCTCCGGCAGGTTATCTTTTTCTGCCGGCCAGTAATTCATCTCCGTATTGATATTGATCGTGTATTTACTGTCCCAGGGCGGGCTCATCTTATCATTCCACAAGCCCTGCAGCGTAGCAGGCTGTCCGCCCGGCTGCGAAGAAGCGATGAGCAGGTAACGGCCATACTGAAAATAAAGCGCTGCAAACTGGGGATCATTACCCGTCGCAAAATTTTGTAGGCGTACATCCGTAGGAAGCGCAGCAGCAGCCGTAGTACCCAGGTCAATTTGTACCCGGTCATAAAACCTGCGGTAAGCCGCCACATGTTCTTTCAATAATTGAGGGAAGTTCTTTTGCAAGGCCACCTGGAGGTAAGCGCGTGATCGTTTCTCCGCATCCGCGCTGAGGTCCTGGTAATTGACAAAATTGGTGGCCATCGAAATATAAAGCGTAGCCGTACGCGCCTGGCTGATGGATAGCGCTGTATCTGCTGCCTGCGCAATTGTACCATCCGTTACAATACGGACAATCCCATTGAATTGTACTTTTCCTTCCACCCCTTCATGCCCTGCCGTCAGGCCATTGATCACAAGCTCATGCTGGTTCACTTTTACAACAGCCTTCTTTTGCAGCGTGGTAAAAGCGGCGGTGAAAGACAATTGACCCGCTTCGGAGGCCTCCACCTGCACCACGATCGTCTGCGCCGGCAGGGAAGCAAATACCCTGCGCTTGTATTGGATACCATTGACCGTGTAGCTGGTGGTAGCAATGGCTTGCTCAATATCCAGCTCCCGGCGGTAATTGCTATAGGACTGGTGACCGGCAAAATACAGCAGCAGGTTGCCTACCGGCTGGTACATCTGACCATGCGATCGTTTACTCTCCATCGTTTTCCGGGCCAGTTCCTGCGCTTCTTTTTGTTTACCGGCAAAGATCAGTTGCCGGATCGTGGGCAGCGATGCCAGCGCATCCGGGTTGTCATTGCGGTTAGGGCTGCCCGTCCATACCGTGCCTTCATTGAGTTGCAGGATATCCTGTTCTACATTGCCATACACCATGGCGGCCAGCCGGCCATTGCCTACCGGCAAAGCATTTTCCCAGGTAGTGCCCGAAGGTTTATCATACCATAATGCAAAAGGTGCGCGCTGCCTGGCGCTGGCCGTATGGAGTGTGAACACCATGACGGCCAATACGATCATCTGTTTCATACAATCTGTCTGGTTGGGTGATTAAATGGAGATCCCTCCTTCGGCAGACAAGGCAGCTTTGTCTACTTCAGGCCGGCGCTCCTAAACGTTTATTTCCATGATATAGTAACTGGTGTGCTACGTTTTATTTCCTGCGTCATAAACTGGCGGAAGCCGGCCTCACCGGCAAATTGCGGATCACTGGGTTGCCAGCCCGCATAAAAACGATACGTGATCCTGTCCTTACCTGGTTTGAAGGCCACTCCGTATGTATTTTGTACATCCGTATTGCTATTGGGCGTCGTGATAAAGCTATCAAACTCCTTTTGCGCCACCAGCAGGCCCATGCCCAGGTTGTCCTTGTTTTCACTTTGCGCATCGTACGTATACAATACCTTATACCCGGCCGTATCTATTTGTTGCGAAGCATGACTATGCAGGTTCACAATGCCCGACACCAGTTTGGCGTCACCAGGCAGGCCGGCCAGGTAGACCGTGCTTTCATAAAAATACTGGCCTCCCCAAATGGATATTTCTTCGGCAACCGCCGCCACCCGGGTACTATCCAGTAGTTTCCACTCCGGGTATTTGAGGCGGAAGGTGGCCCGCACCGGTCCATCTGCTACTTTTTCATACAAGATGCTACCCATATTAAGGCCGCCCAAACGAACCAGTGTATCCTTTCCGACTGCATCTTTCAGCAGTACCGCCAATGAACCGGCGCCCAGCGACTTGCCAACCTTCAGCACATCCATACCCCAATCGGCCAGCGCATGGTAATTTTGGGAAGTATCCGTACCTACTTCATCCAGCACCATACGGCCAGTTGTTTTGCCCCAGATATCTTTTCCATTGCGTACATCAAAATAAAGACGGAAACCTACCTTATCATTTTCCCAGGCAGGCCCCTCCGTTAAGAAGGGAGGCAGGGCTTGTTTGGAAAAATCAGTAGCGGGCTGACCAGCGGGTACCGAGTCCGTGGCCAGGTCATCGCCAAAACTGCCATCGGCATTTTTGCGTTTGTGCCTCACATGTGCCAAAACGGCGGCTTTTATCGTGGCAGGCGCATCGCCAATACTTACATCCAGTACTTTTTTCTCGCCGGGCTGTAAAAGCAGCAGGAAAACCAGCTCATCCCAGTTGCCATCACCATCATGATCATCGTATTGTACCACCAACGGCCGGCCGCCATCTGCCAGCAGCAGGTATTTACCCACCGACAGGCTGTCCACTTTCGATTCCAGCACAGATCTTTTGATCACGATCAGTTCCTGTGGCCTTTCTACATCATTATTTTCAATAACCAGTTGGGTATTATGCTGGTCTTTACACGAAACAAGGGCCAGGGCAAGGATCAGGGTCCCAATTGCCTGGCTTTTAAAGGAAAAAAATGGCTTACTACGCATGTTGTGGCTTACTGTTTAAAGCACAATATAAACGATCCAGGAAATAACCAGGCGTTAACTGGTAGTGGTTTTTCTACCACGCGAAACTTGCATGTTTATTGATGCGTAGTATTCAGCACCTGTCACAAAGAAAAACAGGAACGTTTTAGAGGGGAAACACACTTGACTTACATCAAATAATTTTGCAACCGGGGCCACAGGGGTTATTTATTACCTCATAGGATGACCGTAATGACTGATTCAAGCGTATTTGAATGGATGGGCCGGTGGAGGTTTACTTTTTATTTTGTAATCTTGCACTTGCAGGGAACCCGTATAAATAAGGCATATATAGGTACCCTGTAAATCTGGCAACTACCCGGTTCCATTATTAGCATCCTCTCCCCTTATCAAATGAACTGTTTTGCCGGGGTTTGATTTTTGTGGATCATTTCTTCCCTGAACAGGTTAAGCCTTATCTTTTTTGCGCTGCCCAATGTGGCAGGCAAGCAATTCTATTTTATTTATTTAACCTAAAAAGCGCCAGCAGCCGCCAACATCTATTGTGATGACCCCGAAATTCCAGGATAAGTCAAATTGGATGGTCGCCTTCCGGGATGGAAATGGGGATACTTTTAAAGAGGTATTCAAGGAACACCATCGTGCATTGTGTTACCTGGCGGAGAAATATGGCCTGGATAAAGAGGAAGCAGAGGATATTGTAGCAGATACTTTCACCAAACTATGGCATGGAAGGTCCCAATTCAGCGATGAAGGACATATTAAAGGATTTTTGCGTATAACCACCCGCAATGCCTGTGTAAACCTGCTGAAGCAAAAACAACGCCGCGCCAACTCCAACAACGAACTGCTGTACCTGATGGGCGATCGGGAAGAAGATTTCTTCCGCAAACTGGTGGATACCGAACTCATCAAAAAATTATACCCCTACATTGAACAACTGCCGCGTAAATGCCGGGCCGTATTTGAGCAGGTCTATTTTGAAGGGGCTTCCACGGAAGAAGCGGCCAACAAACTGGGCATTTCAACACGTAATGTATTGAATCAGAAAGCCAGGGCCCTCCAATTACTGAAAGGAAAGATCTTCCTGCTGACTTTCCTGTACTGTTTTATAGTTACTTATCCCACCCTGGGAGCGGAAAATAAAAAACATGAAAATCTTTTTTGTCAAAAGGCCCATACCTGCTGTTTATATTAATGATCTCAGCAGAGTAACTGGCTCAAAACTCAATTATCACCTTATTACTAATGGAAAAAGTCGAAAAAATATTAAACCTGATTAACAAGCGTCGGGTACTGACTTTGAGCCAGGAAGAGGAAAATGAGTTACAGATATGGTTGGCTGAATCAGACGAAAACCGCTCTTTGTTTACTGAATTATCTGATGAAAAGATCTTAGCTGAAAAGCTGAAAGCTTATGCACGGGTTGATTCAGAGGCTATCTGGAAAAAGACCATACAACAGATAGAACCTGCAACAAAGGTAAAAACACTTTACCCTGTTGGAGGCCTGTGGTGGAAATATGCCGCCGCAGCAGCTGTTGTAGTAGGAGTTGCGCTGGCAGGTTGGTGGTATGCTAAACCAACCGCACCCCAGGCAACAGCCGGTCATCAAACCAGCCCTGCTTCAACCAACGAAATTGTGCCAGGCAGTGCCAAAGCTATCCTGACCCTCTTCGATGGGCAAAAGATGGTTCTGGACAATTCCACTGATCAACAAAAAATTGAACAACAAGGTATCACGATATCAAAGGCCAATGGGCAATTGCAATATCACAGTGTGAATGAAGCCAATGGCAAAGGTCCAATAGCTGTCGGACCATCAGTTCTTTACAATACTGTATCTACCCCCGAGGGCGGACAGTTCCAGGTTATACTTCCCGACGGAAGCATAGTTTGGCTCAATGCGGCTTCATCATTGCGTTTTCCTATAGCCTTCGCCGGTGGTGAAAGAAATGTTTCACTAACCGGTGAGGCTTTTTTCGAAGTTGCCCCCATGGCTGATAAGCCTTTTAAAGTGGCTATTAGCTCTCCATTAGGAGATGGAGGCACTGTCGAAGTACTGGGAACGCGTTTTAATATAAACGCATATACAGACGATGCCCTGGTAAGAACCACCCTGCTGCATGGTTCGGTTAGACTAACCACCAAAACAGCAGCTCAAAAGGTGCTGAAACCTGGCCAGGAAGCATTGGTCGACAAAGGCGGTAATGTTCAGAAAGTACTGGAAGTGGATGCTGCCACCGCCGTACCCTGGATGAATGATGAGATCAACCTGGAAACGGGTCTCAAAGTAGCGATGCAGGAAATCGGGCGCTGGTACAACCTGAAAATTGAGTACGCCGGTAAGATTCCGGAAAAGTCATTGAAAGGTCAAATTTCCCGGCAATATGCCATCGAAGACGTAATCAAAGTATTAAGATCACAGGGAATTAAACTGGAATTGAACAGTACGGATAAAAAGATCGTAATAACATAATGGCAATCAAGAGGTTAACTAAAAGGTCACTGAAAATATTTGGAATAATCGTATTTCCCATTAATCATTAAGCCATCCTGTGCTGCATGCACATAAACATGCAGCAATCTTGTTTCTACTGCGAACCAAGAGCTATATTTGCTCCTGGTTCGCAGTTTTTAGTTTTATATCCCTGTTGAAAAACCTATACCTGGCCAAAACAGGGATGTGAAAAGTTTCCTAAGCGGAGGAAGCAGAGTAACCATAACAACAGGGTCGGCGTGAATAGAACCAACATTTTATTTTTGACCATTACTTGCTTGCTTTTGAGTATCCACGGATTTGCTCAACGCAATCCTCCTGCTCAACAGAGGCTGATCACTATTTCCGTGCAGCATGTATCGCTGGAAATAATCTTCGCAGCCATACAAAAGCAAACTCCTTACCGGTTCGTATACGATGCCCCTTTATTGACGAATGCCCATAAAGTAAGTCTGCAGGTACGCAACGCCACCATTGAAGAAGTACTGCCCATCATTTTTAAAGACCAGCCCTTTGAATACGAGTTATTCAAAGAAAGTGTGTTGATAACACCACCGCGTGCCAATGCCCTTAATGGGCCTCCCCGGACTTCCATCAAAGGAAGGATCATTAATAAAGCAGGCGAACCCATACCCAGTGTTACCATCATTGCCGTACACAGCAAACAACAAATTACCGCCGATGCGAAGGGTAATTTTACATTGAACAAGCTGCTCCTGCCCGATAGCCTGATTGTAAGTAGCGTAGGTTATGAAACGCAATACATTAACCTGAAGAACAACAAAGACCAGTTGATCGAGCTGGAACTGGTGGCCAGGCAGCTATCAGAAGTGATCGTTGCTTCGGGTTATCAGAAGAAACCCATCGAAGAGCAAACGGGCGCTTATTCCAAGGTAGACAATAAATTACTGAACTATAAAGTATCGACCAATGTACTGGACAGGCTGGAAGGCGTAACGCCCAGTGTATTGTTTATTAAAAACCCAAAAGATGGTACCAATCAATCTACCATCAACATACGCGGTCGCAGCACCATTTTTGCTTATCCCGATCCACTGATCATCCTGGATCATTTTCCCTATACGGGCGATGTGAACAATATCAACCCCAATGATGTGGAAAGCATTACCATATTAAAAGATGCTGCTGCCGCTTCCATCTGGGGCGCCTATGCCGCCAATGGCGTGATTGTGATCACTACCAAAACAGGTAAATACAACCAGGCCATAAAACTCTCGTTCAATGCCAATGTAACGGTGACCCAAAAACCTGATTTGTTTTATGAGCCCAATATGAGCTCCAGTGATTATATTGATGTGGAGCGTTACTTGTTTAACAATGATTTTTTCGCTGACCGGGAAACCAATCCCCTGCACCCGGCCTTATCGCCGGCGGTGGAGATCATGATACAGGAGAGGGATGGCCTCATCTCTTCGGCCAAGGCAACTGCCCTACTCAATACCCTGCGGCAGCAGGATGTACGCAGGGACCAGGAAAAGTATTTGTACCGCATGGGCATTAACCAACAGTATGCCCTGAGCGCCAGTGGTGGCGGGGAGCATAACCAATATTATTTTTCGGCCGGCTACGACAGGAACCTGCCCAGCCAGGTGGGCAATCAATACAACCGCATTACCCTCAATGCCAACAATACCTATGCCTTTTGGCAAAAGAAGCTGGAACTCACTACCGGCATTATTTTTTCGACCAGCCAGGTCCGAAGCCCCAACAGCGACTTTGTAACAAACATCCCTTACGTCCAACTAAAAGATCCCAATGGTCAGCCCGCCGCACTGTATTTTACTTTGCGCCAATCTTACATAGATACAGTAGGGGGAGGAAGACTGTTGGATTGGAATTACCGGCCCCTGGATGAATTGCGCCTGTCGAATAATAAAACCGAACTTACCGATTACCGCATCAATGCCGGATTGAAGTACAATATACTGCCGGGGCTTAGCGCCAACTTCTTGTACCAGTACAATAAGGGTTATGTAGAACTACGGAACCTGTATAGTATGGAAACTTATTTTACCAGGGACCTGATCAACCAGTATACACAGATCAATGGATCGACCGTTACCACGCCGATACCTTATGGCGACATTTTAGATAAGGTAAACAATACCTACCAGGCACATAATTTACGGGCACAAGCCGATTATAACCATCGCTGGAATACCAACCATAGCCTGACCGCCTTTGGCGGCGCAGAGATCAGGCGCTTTACAAACCAGCAAGCCGTTAGCCGACTCTATGGATACGATCAGGACCGGCAACTCAGTGCGCCTGTCGATTACAGCACCCCTTATAAGTCATATTATAACCCTTCCTTTGAACAAAAGATCCCTTATATCGATAAAAACCGCACCAAGGCCGAGCGCTATCTTTCCTATTTTGTCAATGCAGCTTACACATTTCGTCAGCGCTATATTATTTCGGCCAGTGCCCGCAAGGACGAATCCAATATTTTTGGGGTGAAGACCAACCAGAAGGGCGTGCCCCTTTGGAGTGCCGGGCTTAGCTGGGAGATCAGCAAGGAATCCTTTTTCAAAACCGCCACCTGGCTGCCCTACCTGCGGCTGCGCCTTACTCATGGGTACAATGGCAATGTAGACAGGACCATCTCGGCTTTTACCACAGCCATCATCCAGGGACAAAACAGTTATGGGGCTCCCAGCGGCAGTGTTGTTAATCCGCCCAACCCGGCCTTGCGATGGGAAAAAGTGCGTATGAGCAATATCGGTATTGATTTCAGGTCCCGCAAGGAGATCATCAGCGGCAGTATTGAATATTACCTCCGCAGGGCCGAAGACCTGATTGGCAATAGCCCGCTTGATCCAACCACCGGAGTTTCGACTTTCCGGGGCAATACCGCCAATATGAAGGGACATGGTATAGATGTATCACTTTATACTCAAAATATCAATAAAAAGGACTGGAAATGGTTCAGCACTATTCTCTTTAGTTATACCAAAGATGAAATAACCACGTACAAAGCGCAACAGAATGCCATTAGTTTTTACCTGAATTCGGATTTTATCAATCCACTAAAAGGAAACCCCGTTTATTCTATTTATAGTTTGCGATGGATGGGCCTAGACCCAACGAATGGTGATCCGCGCGGATGGCTAAGGGATACGATTAGCAAAGACTATGGTGCTATCCGGAATTCTACAGACTTCAACGACCTGTTGTACAACGGGCCAGCCAACCCCACCTTCTTTGGCAGTGTGCGGAACACTATTGCCTGGAAGCAATTGCAACTGGCCTTTAATATTACCTGGAAAGCTGGTTATTATTTCAGAAGGCCTTCATTGGATTATGATGCATTGTTCAGCTTCAACGGCCAGGGCCACGCAGACTATGGCCGGCGCTGGCAAAAACCGGGCGATGAGAACTATACCAATGTTCCTTCCATGCAATATCCCAGTAATGGCCCCCGCAATTTATTTTACCAGAATTCCAGCATCCTGGTAGAAAAAGGCGATCATGTAAGGCTACAGGATATCCGCCTCAGTTATGACCTCAGCCAGGAAACACTTAAAAACTTACCCATCCAGGCTTTGCAGTTTTATGTATATGCCAATAATATCGGCATCTTATGGAAAGCCAACAAAGAAGGCATTGATCCGGATTATATCAGCGGCTACCCGGCGCCCCGCACGGTTGCAGCCGGCGTTAAAATCGATTTTAAATAAGGGATATGTTTACCATACAAAAACTATTCATATTTCTCTTGGCCATTACCCTGACCGGGATGGGCAGTTGCAATAGGAAAGAGTTCCTGGAAGTCAAATCCGATAGTGATTATTTTGTGCCCACTACCCTGGCAGATTGCCAGGCCCTGCTGGACAATGAAACGGTCATGAACGAAACGCCGGTGCTGGGCGAGCTATCGGCCGATAATTTTTACATGCCCCTTGCCTTTTGGCGTAACCTGAACGTGAAGGAAAGAAATGCCTATATGTGGCTGGCGGAAACCTTCGATGGATTAACAGGCGATATTGGCGATTGGAATGCTCCATACAAACAGGTATTTTATGCCAATGTGATCCTGGAAAGCCTGTCCAAAATACCGGTGACAGCCGACAATGAAATCAATTGGAATGCCATTAAAGGCGCCGCCCTGTTTGCCCGGGCACATGCATTTTACCAGGTGGCACAGGTATTTGCCCCTGTGTACTCCAGCGATCCCAACAACGATAAATGGGGCATCCCCTTGCGGTTAGTACCCGGTGTTGATGAAAAATCAGTACGGTCCACCTTATCACAAACCTATGCCCAGATCATGGGCGATCTGCAGGAAGCCAGCGCCTTATTACCGGCAGCTATTCCGGCCAAAAACCGCAACCGCTCTTCCAGGCCCGCAGCCTTTGCCTTACTGGCCCGCACCTGCCTCAGCATGGACAATTATGCCCTGGCAAAAATCTATGCCGACAGTTGTTTGAAACTACACAGTACATTGATCAAGTACGATACGCTCAATACCGTGGTAAATAATCCCTTTAACAGTCTCAATGTAGAAACCATTTACCAAAGCAGGTTTATTACTACCAATGTACTAAGAGCCATTGCAGTGAGCAATTGTATTGTAGACACTACTTTGTACCGCTCTTATGCCCCCAATGATCTGCGGAGTATTATCTTTTTCAAGCCCAATCCCGGCAATGGTAATATAAATCCCAAGGCCAGCTACAATGGCACCAACCAATTGTTTACCGGCCTGGCTACAGATGAGGTATACCTCATCAGGGCCGAATGCCTGGCACGGCTGGGCCAGGTACAGGAAGCTATGAATGACCTGAATACCTTATTGCTAAAACGCTGGCGGACGGTTAACTTTAAACAGCTTACTGCTTCCAGCGCAGAGGATGCTTTGCGCATCATATTAACAGAAAGAAGAAAAGAATTGCCTTTTCGCGGTTTGCGGTGGACCGACCTGCGCCGCTTCAATAAATCAGGCGCCAATATTCTCCTGAAGCGTCAATTGGATCAAACCTACCAGCTTCCAGCCGGGGACCTCCGTTACATTTTATTACTGCCACCCAATGTAATTAACCTCAGCGGCATGGAGCAAAATCCCCGTTGACATTTGATAAGGATACCGCCAATAAAAAAGGTCCCGCCAAAGGCGGGACCGCACTAATCAAATACCATTAACCATTAAACCTTATCCTATGAAAACATGAATGTAGAACTTTTTTTGATAAGGGGAAAATTTTGCTATCAACAATTTGGCTAACAACTGTTTATAATACACATTATCCATTGATTAACATTTCGTTAGTTGCTAAACCGTTTTTTTCGGGGATACGATAAAAAAGCGCCATAATTGTTGATTTGGTCAATTTGCACAGGAAATCCGATGTCTTCAATAAGATGATTACAGTGTAATAATTGTTATATGAACCCTTTATTTCTTAGTAAAGGAGATCAAATCGATCCAGATACCTATCCTGCAAGCTGCATATACATTGGGCTGGTTGGCGTTGGGCCTATAGTAGGTACAGGTTTTGTCCCATTGGTAATCGCAATCATAATCAACCCCAAATGGGCCTAAGGCTTCGTACCCTCCACTTCCATTTTTATGGAACTGCTGGGCATCCTCGCATTGTAAACAATCTGGTTTCGTAGCAAAAGCGCTGGACAGGGCTGCAACAACAGCCAGGACCATGAGCGAACATTTACTTTTCTTCATACATGTATTTTTGATATACTATAATGTTGCCTACTCTATTATACAGGTTTTCGGCTTCCCCTGAAGTCGTTCATCGCTCAAACAGCATTGGTGTATGATTAGGATATTTGCAGCTGCTCTTTTTTCTTGAGGATCATACCGGCCAGCGCTATACCTACATAAAAAAGATTGAATACCAAATGCTGGCCCCAGCTTAAATTTTCAATTACACCGCCGCAGGAGCAAGGCACCCTGCCAAATACTTTTAATAACACAAGCAGTGTATACAGTGTAAACAATAGCATTAATATCAGTGCGGCCCGGAAACCGAGGAGTTGTGTTTTGTCGAACATCAACAAACCCGAAATAATAATTTCTACAGAGGGAAGGGTCCACACCAGTCCAGGTGTCAGCCAGTTGGGAAAGGGCTGGTTGTTCATTTGGCCGGTGAAGGTTTTAAAATCAAGCCATTTGCTCACACTCGTATATACAAAAAGCAGGATCACCAAAGAAGAGAGGATCTCAATTACAATCTTTCGTTTCATATTGATTAGAGGTAATAAATAACAAAGCCTGTCCGTTGGACGTACCCGTCCAGGATATTAGATAATAAAACAGCAAAAAATCAAGTCTGATTTTACGTCAATCGTCTGCACTGATAAGGTAAATGGTGGGAATAAATACTTGAAAGAAATGGAATGCCTTGAAACAAATGTATTTAAAAAAAATACAGAATGGTATAAAGTACTTGTAATCATTTAATCAATAAATGACTAGTATCAAGTGCTTACGGATGTTAGCGCGTAAATGATTGTGTATTAGGCTAGAGCGCGAAGAGAGAGGGAGAAAAACGCATAATGAAGGGGAGCAGAAAAAAGGTGAGGTTAGGGGGACGTGGGAAGTGTGGGGAATCAACGTAACCTATCTTGTTTCTATAATGGAAGGAGCGGGGGCGATGTAGATTCAATGATTACTAAAGTTAATGTACAAGTACCATGAAAACCAAATTTTTGTATGCAACCTTTTTGCAAAATCACCAGTAATGAATCGATTTTGCAAGCGCTTTGGTGCAATGATCACTGGCCGTTAAAATGACCTGCTGTTCACTGTCTGTATGGCCCCTACTCACTATTTTTGAATGGAAGCATCACCTTGTGTTCTATCTACTGTCTGCCCATCCCAACCCGCCTAAGGATGGGTTGCCTTTAAGGAATGGGGCGTTCCCAAAGGGTGGGTCGCCATCTATGGGCGGCTCACCCTTATAGTCCCGTCAATTGGCGACTCACCATTCATCTAAAGTGCTTGTTGAAGGCTGAAGGCTTCAAAGCTCGCAGCTCAAAGCTCGTAGCTTGTAGCTTTCCCCAACAAGGTGTTAATTTAACCAGAAGGTTTTCGTACAACCTTGTGTAGTAACAGTTAATAATAATTATCTTCGCCGCCTTATTAAAGATCACATATAAGCGATTATTGAATGGCACTACTTGAAAAGCAATTGACAGTTAAGAAATCCACTATTCCCGGTGCAGGCAAAGGGTTATTTACTCAAAAACTGATACCAAAGGGAACACGTATCATTGAGTACAGGGGCAAATCCTCTACCTGGAAAGACGTAGATCATGATGGCGGCAACAACGGTTACATCTATTATGTCAACCGCAATTTTGTATTGGACGCCCAACATGATAAAACGGCCCTGGCACGTTATGCCAATGATGCAAAAGGAATTGGACGTGTAAAAGGTATTATCAACAACTGCCACTATGTTACCGAAGGCAACCGCGTATTCATTGAAGCCTTAAAAGATATACCTGCCCGTACAGAGATCCTGGTCAGTTATGGCCCCGAATACTGGCAAGTGATCAGGTACAACCTGAAGATTGATGAGGACGCTAAAAAAGAAGACCTGAAAAAAGCGAAAGCCAAAGCGGGTAAATCAGTTACCAAAAATGGCGTTGCCAAAAAGAAAACCAGGACTGCCAGCACCCGGAAACTGAACACCAGCACCAGGGCGAGGGCCAAGGCAGCCTAACCTCTGCGCACCAATATGGAAGATTATATCATCAATGTTGGCCAGATCGAAGACCTGCAAATGATCAATGACATAGCAGGACTGGATAGTATTTTCCAGCGTGCCAAAAGGAATATGGTGGGTGGAGGCCTGGTGGTATTGGTTAGGCAACAGCGCAACGGACAGGTAGACCGGTTTGATACACTTTCTACGCTGGAAGACCTGGACGCCTATAAAAAGAACGTATATAAGCATTTAACGGTATGATCACCGATGAAGTTTTAGCACTGGCGCAAACCTTGTGGGATTACCACCACCTGTATCATGTTCCCGAAAGATCGGATTGCATATTTGTATTGGGCAGTCACGACAAACGGGTAGCCACCCGGGGAGCAGAATTGTACCTGCAGGGATGGGCGCCACTGCTCATTTTTTCCGGTGGCCTGGGCAACCTGACCAGGGATATCTGGACAGAAACAGAAGCCGATCAGTTTGCTGCCATCGCCCTTAGCATGGGCGTGCCTGCCAGCGCCATCCTGGTAGAAAATGAATCGACCAATACGGGCGAGAACATCTTGTTTACGCAACAGTTATTGCAGCAACGGGGATTGGACCCACAATCCTTCATCGTGGTGCAAAAGCCCTATATGGAACGCCGGAGTTATGCCACTTTCAAAAAACACTGGCCCGACAAAAAACTACTGGTCACCTCCCCCCAAATAGATTTTATCCACTACCCCACCGATGAAATACCCCTGGAAAGGGTGATCCATGTGATGGTGGGCGACCTGCAACGCATCAGGATCTACCCCGCCAAAGGGTTCCAGATCTACCAGGAAATACCCGATACCGTCTGGCAAGCCTATGAGCGGCTGGTAGCATTGGGGTTTGATAAACACCTGGCGCAATAGACTCCCCCACAGCACAGGATACCTTGGGCAATCCTTATCTTTAGGAACCAAAGCTATCAACATGAAATACCTGTGCCTTTCCATCTTTTCTATTGCTATCGCTTTCCATACGCCTGCCCAGGAAACGCAAAAGCCTCCCCTGCATGGAAAGTTCTGGATGGCCATTACGGGCAAACCCCTGGCCGCTACGGCAGGCAGTATGATCTTTCAACAGAACGGCAATGCAGTAGATGCAGCCTGCGCCATGCTGGCCGCCACCTGTACCATGTGGGATGTGTTGAGCTGGGGCGGCGAAACCCAGGCCCTGATCTATAACCCCAAAACAAAAAAAGTAATTGCCCTCAATGCCCTGGGTGTAGCGCCTACTGGCGCCACAGCCGACTTCTTCAAAAGCAAGGGCTACAATTTTCCACCCGAATATGGTCCACTGGCAGCTACCACCCCCGGTACACCCGGCGGCCTTTGTTACATGCTGGCCGAATACGGTACCATGAGCCTGAGACAGGTACTGGCCCCTGCCATGCAACTGGCATCCGGTTATCCCATCGATGCCCAAACAGCCAACAGTATTGAAAAGCACAAAGCCCGCATCAAGGAATGGCCCTATAGCAAAGCCGTCCTCTTACCGCATGCAGGCGAGCAAAGAGAAGCCCCGGAAGCCGGTGAGAACTTTATACAGGTAAACCTGCTATCCACCCTGCAAAAAATGGTGGAGGCAGAACAAAGGGCATTACAACAAAAGAAGAGCAGGAAAGAGGCCATCATGGCAGCCTATGACCGTTTCTACAGGGGAGATATTGCCCAGGAGTTTGTAAGGAGCTGCCAGGAACAGGGCGGACTGATCACCATGGAAGACCTGGCGCAATGGAAACCACTCTGGGAAGAGCCGATGCAAACCAATTATAAAGGCATTGATGTATACAAATTACAGCAATGGACACAGGGTCCCATGTTGCTGCAAAGCCTGAACATACTGGAGAATTTTGACCTGAAAGCCATGGGATACAACAGTACCCAATACATCCATACCCTTTATCAAACGATGAACCTGGCCTTTGCGGATCGCGACTTTTATTATGGCGACCCCTACAAAGCACCCGAAGAACCCATGAAAGGATTGCTCAGTAAGGCCTATGCCAAAGAAAGGGCCAAACTGATCAACCCTGCGAAGAATGATGCCAAAGCAAACCCCGGCGATCCCTACCCTTTTGAAGGAAAAACAAATCCCTATACTGCCCTATTGAAGCAAAGAGGTTTATGGAGTGATTCAGGCAATCAACAACGTAGTTTCGTACCGGCCCATGATGCAAGATCAGGCGCCCACCTGCCTGCTGCTGTACAGGCCGGTGATGTAGCCGCCACAGAACCCGGGATAGCAGACACTGCTTACATGGACCGGCTATGGCGGGGTACTACCTCGGTAGAAGCAGCCGATGAACAAGGCTGGGTAGTTTCCATTACCCCCAGCGGAGGCTGGTTGCCCGCTTGTATTGCCGGATATACAGGGGTGGGCATGAGCCAGCGTATGCAAAGTTTTGTATTGGACTCTATCCTCAATCCCTTCAATGTGGTGCACCCGGGCCAAAGGCCCAGGGTTACACTCACCCCCTCTCTTGCCCTGAAAGATGGTAAACCCTTTTTATCCTTTGCCGTACAGGGAGGAGATACGCAGGATCAAAACCTGCTGCAATGTTTCCTAAATGTAGTAGAGTTTGGCATGACTGCCCAGCAAGCTGCAGAGGCCGCCAATATCAACAGCAACCAATTGTGGCTTTCCCTGGGAGGAGCTCAGATAGCAGATCGTCAGCCCAAACCCGGACACCTCTTATTACACGATTCTACACCCGAAGCCGTACGCACCGCCCTGCAGAAAATGGGGTATACCCTCAGCTTTGATGACCGTACGAGCGGTCCCCTCAACCTGATCTTTTTTGATTGGAAGCATGGTTGTTTCTGGGGAGGCAGCAGCAACCACGGTGAGGACTATGGGATTGGATGGTAACCTACAAGCACATTAATCACCCAAAATAGTTCTATGCCCATAAACCTTATGTTAAAGAAGACCGCTGGCGTTTTATTGCTCGGCCTTCTTTTACCAACCTTATCGCCTGCTCAAACACCCACCCTCAATGCACAACAAACCAAACGACTGGCCGATGCAGGTAAGCTTTGGGGGCATATCAAATATTTTCATCCTTACCTGCAATACAAGAACATTCCCTTTGATTCGGCCTTTGCAGCCGCTGTGCCTGCTATCATCAATGCTACCGATAAAACCAGTTATGCAGCAGCCCTGCAACAATGGCTGGATGTGTTGCAGGATCCATTGACCAGGATACAACCCACCACCCAGTCTGGCAGTTCCTTTAGCAAAGAAAACCCCTCGCCCACCCTTACTGTTAAAGACAGTATACTGTATGTTTCCATTTATAACCTGAAGGACCTGGATAACTGGCAACAGGCGTTGGGTACCTTACAGAAAATTTCGCGTGAGCTGGCAAAGGCCCAATACCTGGTATTTGACCTGCGGCCAACGCAGCCCAATGCCTGGGCCGACCTGGGTTTATTATTGGATTATGGGAATGTGGAACCCGGTTTATTCAACGGCACTTTGACCAAACCCTCCTTCCGCTCTGTTGTACACGATGGTTTTGTACCTGAACGGGGAGGAAGTTCGGGCGGCTATACTTCTTTCTTCAGGGTACCTCAAACGAAAACTGTTACCGGCACACTGAAAAATAACATCCCCATTGCTTTCCTGGTCAATGAAAATATGGTATTACCTACCATTGCCATTACCTTACAGGATGCCGGCAAAGCACTCATAGTAAGTGAAGGGCCGCTTAACCTGAATAATACCAGCCTCACCGTACAGTATACCATTGCTGATAGCGTTACCATTGCGCTGCGTACAGGCGAATTGGTTCGCGAGAACGGCAAAGGCAATGTGGTAGCCGATGCAGTATTGGAGAAACAGAATGACCTGCAGATAAACCTCAATAAAACAGTGGCCCTGTTAAAAGCAGGCATTCCGCCACCCACTGTTTCCAAAGAAAGCCTGCCCATTAACAGCCTGCCCGTCAAAGCAGGGTTTCCCAACGACAAACGCTATCCAACCCTGGGCAACCGGGTGCTGGCCGCAGCTAAGATCTATACCGTAATCAATACTTTCTTTGTAAACAAAAAACTGATGGACAGGAACTGGGACGAAATATACCAGCAATACCTGCCCCGTTTTGTAGCCGCCAAAGATTCAATGGAATACTCCATGACCATTGCCGAAATGTATGCCCATATACAGGATGGCCATGGTTTCATCAGCACACCCGTAAATACCTTCAGCAAGTTTTATGGTCAGGGAGTAAGCCCTGCTGTGTATGGAAAGGTGATCGAGAATAAGTTGGTCATCACTGCCCTTATAGTAGACAGTGCAGCCAAACAGGAAGGACTGGCCGAAGGCGATATCATACTCAGCATAGATGGCAAGGACCCATTAAAGCTCATCGATGAACGACGCCCCTATCAGGCCGCCAGCAATTATGTAACACAAACCAATTATATCTCAGACTTCCTATTGTGCGGGAATGACAGTTCGAAATCTGTATTGAAAGTGATGGATAAAAATAATAAGGTAAAGGAAGTGACCATCACCCGGAAACGGGGGTACAATAAACCATTCTGGGAAAAGAAGCGGAGAGAAAATGCAGGCCCCATCTTTAAATTGTTGAGCCCTGAGATTGGCTATGTAGATATGCAAAGGCTGGAAAGTCCCATGGTGGATTCCATGCTCACCACCTTTAAAAATACCAAAGGTTTCATTATGGATATGCGGGGTTATCCCAGGGGTACCGCCTGGACCCTGGGACCCAGGCTCAGCAATACCAATGTACTGAATGCTGCCTTATTTACCCGCTTACAGCCTTCTTCGCCGGATGTATCAGCAGATGGCAATGAGATCAGTAACACTACCACCACCGTTACTTTCATGCAAAAGCTGCCTACTACTACCGATTGGCGCTATACAGGCAAAACAGTGATGCTGATGAATGAGACTACCCAAAGCCAGGCCGAGCACAGTGGTTTATTCTTTAAGGCAGCCAATGGCACTACTTTTATTGGCAGTCAAACAGCGGGTGCCAATGGTGATGTGACCAACTTCAATGTGCCGGGTTTTACCAACCTCACCTTCAGTGGCCAAAATGTAAGTTATCCCAATGGACAAACCATGCAACGCAAAGGACTGGTACCTGATATTACCATCAAACCTACCATCAAGGGTACCCAGGCCGGCAAAGATGAAGTGCTGGAAAGAGCCGTACTGTTTTTAAAAACGGGGAAATAACCCACTCTACTAATAACCCCTAGAAAGCGTAATAGCGTTTTCGAGGGGTTCTTTTTTTAGGAAGTGCTGCAGGTTATCAATAAACTGGTCAGCGATACCCACCAACTCATCGCCTTTACCACCGCCCGTATGCTGCGTAAGTATTACCTGTTCCATATCCCACAGCGGGCTATACGTAGGCAAGGGCTCTTCTTCTGTTACATCCAATACCGCGCCCGCCAGTTTACCCGACTGAAGGGCTGCAATAAGCGCCGCTTCATCCGTTGTTTCACCCCTGCCCACACTGGCATATACAGCCTGGGAAGGCAGGGCTTCCAGCATTTGTGCGGTAACATATTTCTCAGCACTGCCGGGCAGCGTATTGATCAACAGGGTGGTTTTTGGAAGCACCTGCATCAGTTGTTCAGGTGAATGCAGGTCAGCCGCCGGATTGGTGCGGGCTGTCAGGAGTACCTTACAACCAAAACCCAGCAGCATTGCTTTCACATATTTACCAATAGCCCCGGCACCCAATACAACAGCCTGTTGATCGCCCAATAGCCGCAGGAAAGGTCGTAGCTTTTCGCCTTGCCAATCCTTCTTTAATTGCAGCCGGGTAACCGTATGAATACCGCGGTAAAAGGCCAGTACACCGCCTACAATCGTTTCGGCACACGGACGGGCAAAGAAGTCGCCCATATTAGCAGTAGGAACCGGCACTTCCATGCCTTCATATTCACTAAAGCCGGCCGAAGAAAGCTGCCAGAACTTAAGCTTGGCCGGAAACCGGGTGAACCAATCACGTGGGGGATTGCCCAATATATAATCGGCCTGGGTAAAGGCATTGTACCATTCGCCGGGATTCAGATCCGTCCGGAAAACAGGCTCTATCCCTTCGGGAAGCTTTGATGCCAGATACTGATTGGCCTGATCATTCAACACCCTGAATACAAATGCTATCATGCTTGCATCGGTTTTAATGTCAACAGCTTACTGCTGTTTCAATAAATATGCCAGCACAAGTTAGCCCTTCTATCAATTAAATCCTTTGCGTTTCCGATTCGGCACTACCATTACTGCGCTTGCGGGTTTCAAAGGTCTTGCCGAAGTTCCAGGTAAAATTAATACCCAGTACACGCGTATCACCCTGGTTGCGGTAATTGCCTTTGGCATTTTGCAGGTTATTGATCTTCCCATAATTGAGGCGTGTATAGAACAGATCCTGTATGGTTAGCTTTACAGTACCTTTTCCTTTTAGTATCTTCTTTTGGATTCCACCACCCAAGGTCCAGAAATCGCCCAACACAAATTGAGTAGTCAGAAAATCACTCCTGAACATACCCAGCAGTTCAGCAGTCCATCCATTGCCCAGTCTGAACTGGCTATTGAAATTGGTAATGTAATTGATGCCGCTGGTGTCCAGCTTGTTCTTGTACAGGTCGGCTTTAAAACTGGCATACTGCGCTATCCCATACCAGTTGATCGTAAGCCAGGGCGCCGGATCAATGGTAGCATTCACAGAAAGGCCCAGGTACTGGCTCCTGCCTACATTGGCCGGACGGCTATAATACTGGTGACCTTGCAATTCAATGGTTTCATTGATATCACCATCATAATATTCATAACTCAATTCAGTAGTGATCTTATTGTTGTAAATATGCGAGACCTCTATACTATGGGCAATGGTGGGTTGCAGGAAAGGATTGCCCACATAAAAGGTGAATTTATCCAATGGGGAGATAAATGGGTTCAGGTTGCCAAAATTGGGACGCTGGATACGCTTGCCATACGATAGCACCAACTGGTTCTTTGCCGCCGAATCAAATTTATAGGACAGGTAAAAAGTAGGGAACAGGTTAAAGTAATCACGTTTAAAAGAAGAATCGGGTTTTAGTGCATTGCCCAACTGGTGCCCACGCATAATGGTATTTTCACCCCGAAGGCCAAACTGAATACCAACACGTTTCCATTCCCTGCTGAAGTTTACATAGGCAGCATTGATATTTTCCCGGTAGGTAAAATGATTCGTCTTATCATAATCAGGCTGGGTATTATTACCTACGGTGACAAAGTAGGTAGCAATATTGTTGGTTTCGATCAAACTGCCTTTAATACCCGCCTCGGCCTTGAAACCATTGGACAATGGATGGGTATAATCGGCCTTAAAGGAATAAATATTAACGTATGAAGGCAATTGACCGGTCAGGATATCTCTTCCCTTCACCGTATTATCGGCCAGATAACTGGCATTTTTATATAGCTGGTCGGCATTGGATTCATTGTAGATATAATCCAGGTCAACGCCCAACTCCCTTCCTGTTTGCTTGTATTTATGGCGATAGTTGAGCCCCACACTGCCCCGGCTAAAAGTACGTTTGTCCGTATTATCAGCCGTGATCAATGAATCCAATTCATTGGCTCCATTGTAGAGGTAACTTTTATTGTCTACCGTACTACCCCCTTTGCGCGTAGTACCATTCAGTACCAGGCCTATTGAGTTGGCCTTGTCCATCGTATAATCAACGCCCATACGGAGCGATCCGGAACGGTCCTGCCGTTTTATCAGGGAGTTTTGGGAAAATAAAGAATGGGGGCTGCCATCGTCTTTAACGTAACGGCGCTGGATAAGCAAGTCACTAAAGCCTTCATTGTAATTAAAGCCCATATTGGCATAATAATTAAAGGCATTGTTGCGGAAATTGAGGTTGAGACTATTGAAGCTTTTAGGATAAACGCCTTGCATGTAACCCGGCGCTATATTGCCATTAAAGCCTTTTTGTTTCAGCTTCTTTGTTTTGATGTTGATCACGCCTGCATTACCAGCTGCATCGTATCTGGCAGGCGGATTGGTCATGATCTCAATAGCCTCGAGGGTACCCGAAGGCAGGGAACGCAAATAGGCAGCCAGGTCATTTCCGGATAAATAAGTGGGCTTATCATCAATGAAAATGATCACCCCCGATTTTCCATTCATACTGATATTACCATCCTGGTCTACCAATATACCCGGCGATTTATCCAATACATCCAGGGCACTCGTTCCTGCATTGGAGATCAGGGCATCTACATTTACTACTGTGCGGTCTATTTTCCGTTCTACAAAAGGTTTACGGGCTGTAACCGTAACAGCATTGAGCTGGCCGGTATTGGCAACTGTAAGTTCAATGAGTGGTAATTGTTTTGTCTCATTGGCAGCGGCAATGGTAATGGGCGCACTGGTATAAGCAACAAAGCCAACAGCAGTAATGGTAACCCGGTAGGCGCCCGCTGGCAGGTGCTCAAAAATAAAGGCGCCATTGTCGGTAGTCACTGCTACTTTGACCAGGACAGTATCAGCTGCCTTTACCAGGTTCACCGTAGCGGCGGGTACCGGCTTTTTGTTATTGTCTTGTACAGTTCCACTAATGGCGGCTTTCATTTGGGCCAACAGGCAATAGGGTAATAGGATCATGCTGCATGCCAGCAGGAGGCCATAACATTTTTTCATGTATATGCATTTTGTACCAGGCAGGCAATACCGCCCACCTTGTGGTGCTTCAATAAAATGAGGGTGGAGAACTGGTGAGGGCAACCGAATCATCCCCCGGTATCTAACTTGCCCAAGCGACGTTCCAGGGTGCTATAACCACTTGGGGGATGTGTCGGCTGCAAAATAAATTATCCTGGTAATTTTCTGTTTCCGTTGATCACATTCTTATCTTTCTCTAACTACTGTACTACTGGTATGCCCACCATTCCTGGTGAAGAGATAAGAATCGCTCTTGGTTTTTACATATTTCTCCTGAAACTGGCGTTTCAAGGCTTCAGGCTGTTGAACATTATTGACCACAAACTCATGTTGATTGATCCTATACGACAAGGGATTGGTTTGTGTAATAATACCTGCCTGCTTCAGGTCATCAATGATCTCGTCTACAATATCCTTCATCGCCGGTTTCCTGGCGGATGAATCGACTTTAAGAGCGACAGGATCCTTTAAGAGTTGATAGTTATTTTTGGGGTCCAGTACAGTTTGCATCGGCTTTAATGAAACATTCTCTTGCTGTATGGCAGATAGCTGGCCCTGCAATTGAAGCTGGTTGTTTTGCAATTTTAACTGATCAGCCGCCAGCAGCTGCGCCTGGTTGTTCGCTTCTTTGATTTGCACGCTATTAGTAGCCCCGGCATCTGCCTGCATCCGCTGGAAAATGCGACCGATAACATCTCTGTATTCCATCAGCTTTCCCTTAGGCACTTTTACGCCATCGATCATTAAGCCGGTAGCCAGGTTTTTATTAATGGTGACTTTATACTGCTTACCATCCATATCGTGCGTTATGGTGCCTGTCATAACAGAGTTTCCTTTGACCAATACCGGCATGGTGTCTTTCGCAACCGGTACCTGCCCCTGGTAGGGTTGGTATTGTGCAGCTCCATTACCACTTTCCTCCGCACTGATATCATTACTTACTGGAATGCCGGACTCCTGATGCTTATCCTTACCAGGATCAATGGTGGTGTTCAAATTACCTGTTATTGGTAGCAGGCTGGGATGGGTTGTTTCTTTCGCAAGCACTTTTACGGGAGCAGGCTGGGCAAATACCATGGTTAGTATGGCGATGAGGCTAATACAAAATATGAGGAAGGATTTCTCAGCCCGGTTCAATGATTTGTTGCTGTTGTCGATAATGCGTTTTACACGATTGAACAGTTGGTTCTTTTTACCGGGGAATGCCATGGCATAGCTGGTTTCCTTTTCAAGCTGGTATTCCTGGAAGGATACCAGGGCAGTGATATAGCCTGTTTTACTTTGGGTAACTGCAATGGCCATATCGTCACAGCAATGCTCCCGTTCTTCACGCAGCAGTGCAGATATCCACAGTACAGCAGGATTGAAGAAGAATATAATTTCAGCAAAGCTTTGCACCAGGTTCACCAGGAAATCCCTGCGGCGAATATGCGCCAGCTCATGTAGCAGAATGGCTTCTACCTGGTCGACAGGAAGATTGGCCATCAATCCAATGGGCACTAATATAATGGGTTTCAGAAAACCAGTTACGAGGGGCACTTTCACCAGGCCCGACTCCAGGAGGCGCACAGGTAACCGTACACCTACAATGGCTGCCAGCTCGCTCAGTCGATTACTCCATTGTTCGGCCGGTGTTTGGATCTTTTGGTGCTTAATGCGTTGAATATATACCAGGCCACTGAATAGCTTCACTGTTTTGGCCAGGAATACCAGGAACCAGATGGCCACCAGCAAGGAGGCATGTTGATTGAAATAACCGGTAAACCGGGCCAGGTATCCTTGCTCCTCCTGTTGGAGTACCAGCGTGCCTCCGGGAATAGCCAACTGATCAATACCAGGCTGTGCGGCCTGCTGAGGAGCAAACTGCACCAGCTCCTTGCTGCTGGCCGGCAAATTAAGTTGATATACAAATGTGATAGCCGCTACGCCCATGAATACGAGGAAAAGACCCGCCAATACATTGTACCGGAAGGCGGCCGTTTGTTTCCTGGTTGATAATACCAGCAAACCTGCCAGCGCTGCCAATATCAATCCCTGCCATAGCGAATGGATGAGGGTCCAGCAGATGGCCCTGGTAACATTGTCGGAAAGCCATTGTTTCATGAATAACAGGTGCATATCAATAAGTTTAAAAGGTTATTTTTTATCGCCATCCATCTTATTCAGCAGGTCTTTGATAGCCTGAAGTTCTTTTTTGGAAGTTTTGTTGTTGCCCAGCAACTGCATCATAAGGCTGGAAGCGGAACCATTGTAGATGGAATCCACAAAGCGGTCGAGCAGGAAACTCTTGGTTTTCTGTTCCTCCAAAGCAGGACTGTAAATATGTTTCATGCTGCTCTCATCCCGGTTCAGCATCTCCTTTTCTACCATGATCTGCATGAGCTTTAAGGTAGAGGTATATTGCACGGCACGCTTTTGTTCATTCAACTGGTCATTCACAAAACGCACAGTAGAAGGGCCATGCTGCCACAATACCTGCAATATTTCCAGCTCGGATTTGGTAGGCTCGGAAGGCTTATGAGGAGGTTGTTCTGCTTTCATGAACTAAAGGTAGGAATATTTTCGTACGAACCAAGGAATACCTTTATTTTTTTTCAAAAGGCCGGTCGCAGGCGCCTGTTTTATTGGAGCTACTATATTATAGTTATATTGCTGTACCCGAAACATGAATCGTATGAAAAAAATATTACTGGCGTTCATCCTGGCCAATCCTTTATTATCCTTTACGCAGCAATTGGACACACAGGCTGACCTGGCTAAAGCCAGACAAACGGCATCGGCCAACAATAAAATGATCGCCCTGGTGGTAGAGGCCACCGCCTGTGACGATTGTAATAGCACAGCGGCAAAATCATTTGAACAAGGGGCATTACGAAAATACCTGGCTGATAGTTTTGTGGTATTGCATATTGGCGCCGACCATGCCGACCGGGAACTCCTGAAAGAATTCTATAACTATGGGGATGGGCATGTTGTGTTGTTCCTCGACAAGCAAGGCACACTGGTACATCGCATGAACAGAAGCTCCACGCGGTACCAGGAATACATAGAAGAAGGGAAAAAGGCGCTGCTCAACCAAACTACAGGTGAAAACCTGCGGGCATTAGAGAAAGCAGGTCTCGACAATCAATTAAGCAATGATGAGCTATATGAACTGATCAGTTCACGAAAAAAAATGGGATTACCCACCGACCATTTATTGGAGGTATATGTATCCAAATTATCCACTGATTCACTTAGCTCGCCGACCACGCTACAACGGATAGCACAGGCCTGTCCTATTTTACGCTCAGCGGCCGACAAGGCGTTACGCAACAATTTCGACCTGTTTAACCAGGCATGGTACAAATTGCCATTACCCGAAAGGCAATCCATCAACCAGCAGATCATCAGTAAAACCCGTATGCTGGCCATCAGGCAGCAGGATTTAAACCTGGCCTTACAGGTGGCTAATTTTTCCAGGAGTATTAATAACGACCCAAAAACTGGTCAACGGTCATTCACGTACAATATGATGGAATATTATCGCGGTGTGGCCGATACTGGCAGGTTCCTGAACCAGGCTGACCTTTTTTATGAAAACTATTACATGACCTTATTGCCGGAAACGATCAAACAAAAAGATTCCCTGCAGCAAGTGGCCCTGCTTCAACGTACGCCGGGCGATACGCTTCAAAGACGGGGAACAAACTTCGTTGTCCGTAAAACCATCAGCACCAGCACCATGGGGCAATCCGTGTGTCAGGCAATTACAGCTGGCGCACGCAACGTATACAACATGAAACCAGATACGATGTACCTGCGCAAAGCCCTGGCCTGGGTAATACATGCCAATCGCTTTTTTGAAAGCCCTGAAACCAAGGACCTTTGGGCCAGGCTGGTACAGCAGCTGGACAATAATACGGCGCAGGCCATTGAACTGGAGCAGCAGGCTATTGCCATCCAGGAGAAAAGAGGATTAAACGCCCGCAAGTATGTACAGGCATTGGAGCAGTTAAAAGCAGCCAGGCCATAACCACGATTGGGCATACCGGTATCCGGTCATTCCTTCAAATTATTTTTTACTTCCTGTCAGCCTCCTGACATAGGGCTGTCACTACCCCGTATTTTCTTTGTGGTATTAAAACAACAAACTATGTCAATCATCCAATCATTACTGAAGGAATTAAACCAGGAAGCCGAAACCACCCGTAAAATGCTGGCCCGTGTGCCCGATGATAAGTATGACTGGCAACCGCATGAAAAGAGCATGACGATCCGCCGATTGGCCACGCATATTGCTGAGTTGCCAACCTGGATTGGCATGACGCTCACTACGAGCGAGCTGGACTTTGCCAAAAATCCGTATACCGTACCTACTATTAATAATACCCGGGACCTGTTGGCTTATTATGATGAGAGCCTGGCAGATGGCCGCAACCACCTGGAAAAAGCGACCGACAAAGACCTGGAAGGAGATTGGACGCTTCGCCAGGGAGATCAGATCTTTAGTGTAAGCCCCAAGGCCGATGTGCTGCGGATGTCGTACTGCCAAACGGTTCACCACCGGGCTCAACTGGGTGTATACCTCCGCCTGCTGAATGTTCCAATCCCGGGAAGTTATGGACCCAGTGCAGATGAAATGGACTTCTAAGTTATTACCAGCTTATTTTACAGCTGATTTATCAGGCCGATGGCGCTTTCTGCAAAGAATAGCGCCATCGGCTTTTTTATTTTATCTCATTGAGGCTTTGCAGTTTATTAAATATATCCACCTACAAAGCCTTTTAAATGCCAGGAAAAACGTATCCGCATCCAAATAAGCAGGCAAACTATAAATCTTTTTTTTACGTTTGTACCAATAACCAGCATCTTTAACCAACGTTTATGAAAAATCATTTACGCTTTTTACCTTTACTATGCCTGCTTTTCTTTTCTCTCACATCCACTTTACGGGCCAATGAATTATATCCCGTATCATTAACACAAAGGGTGAACAATTCCACCCTCATCGCCGAAGGAAAGGTGATTTCGCAATACAGTTTCCAGGAAACCCCCAAAGGAAATATTTATACCTCCAACATCATCCAGGTATACCGTACGTTTAAAGGAGACCTGAAAGGTGAACAAATAGAGATCATTACCGAAGGGGGAACAGTAGGCATGTTAAAACAAGTACACTCCTCTACCCTTTCCCTGTCGATTGGAGAAGTAGGGGTGTTTTTTTGTATGCCGCCCGCAGCTGGCATTTCAGGACGCAGCACCATGAAGGGCAATACATTTATGGTGTACAGCAGTTTGCAGGGGTTTATTGTTTACGATAAAAACAATTATACAGCTGCCGACCCCTTTACAAGTTATAATGATATTACAGCAGCCACCCGGGCAGTGAAACAGCTGACCGGCGTTGAAAAACGGGTCAGTACCAGTGAGGCCCTTCCCCAGCCAACTGTCAAGGAAACAACCACCATGGGAACGCTGGCTACGCCCACCATTTCGAGTATTTCACCCCTTTCCATCCCCTCCGGTACAGATGCCGTACTTACCATTACAGGTACCAATTTTGGCGCTGCCCAGGGAACAGGGTTTGTAGAGTTCAGGAATGCCAACAGTTCAAATCCCGCCGTCTTGGTAAAACCTTTGCTTTCTGATTATGTATCGTGGACAGATACAGAGATCAAGGTAAAAGTACCATCCGTAACACTCACAGCAGGGGCTGGTGCAGGCTCCGGTACGGTGCGTGTAACCAATAGTGATCCGGCAACGGTTATTAGTGTAGATGTGCTGACCATCCCTTATGCGTATAGCAACGTGCCCGATGTTATTGGAGCGGTTGCTACTTCAGAAATTCCTACTCATATTAACCTGAATGGCGCAGGGGGGTATACCTTTCAAATGGAGACCAGCTTTGCAGCCAATACGCCCGCCAAAGATGCTTTTATCCGTGCCATGCATACCTGGGAATGTAATACCCGTATGAATTGGACGATAGGAGCAGTAACAGCGGTAAATACAGTAGCCTCTGACAACGTGAATGTAGTAAGGTTTGACGTGGGCAGTGAATTACCAGCCGGTGTGTTGGGCAGGTGTACCAGTTGGTTGGGTGGTTGTGGAGCCAATCCTTCAATATGGGTAGTGGGAGAATTAGATGTGGTGTTTGACGATGCGCGCCCCTGGCAATTCGGGCCAGCCAATGCCACTGCCGGCCAGGTAGACTTTGAATCAGTAGCAGTACATGAACTGGGGCATGGCCAGCAACTTAACCATATTATCAGTCCGGGCGCTGTAATGCATTTCTCTATTGCCGCCGGTACAACATCGCGTGTTTTGGGAGCTGGAGATATTACCGGCGGAAATGTAGTAACAGCCCGCGGCTTTCTCAATTTTGGCTGTGCACCGCCCATGACACCAGGCAATCCTACAGCCCTGGGTAAACCCGCCGGAACTGCTGGTGGGGCCGCTGTTTGCGCCACCCTGGTTGTGGCCGGAGGCGGTACGGATTATGCCGATGCCAACTGCAATGTAATTGCCCGCATTGTGCCTTCGGGCGGATCGCCGGTATCCGGCTCCATCAATGTATGTACCAAATACGAATCAGGTGTTCCCAGCTTTAATAGTCAGGCCTACCTGGAAAGGCATTACGATATTGTACCGGCAGTGAATCCCGCTACCGCCACCGCTACTGTTACGTTGTATTATACACAGGCAGAGTTTACCGCCTTTAATGCGGCCAATGGTGCATCTGCCGACCTGCCTATTGGTCCGGGTGATGCAGCCGGCATTGCCAACCTGCGCATTACGCAATACCACGGCACCAGTGGCACAGGACTGCCCGGTAGCTATTCAGGCTCCCCCCAATTAATTGACCCGGCAGATGCCAATATCATCTGGAATGCCAATGCCTCCAGGTGGGAAGTAAGTTTTACAGTCAATGGTTTCAGCGGCTTTTTTGTACATACCGGTTCGGCCGTTCTTCCCTTACGCTTATTGCAATTCAGCGCCAGTCCCAAAGGGGGTGGCAACCTGCTACAATGGACTACTGTTATGGAACAGGAAACAGCCTTCTTTGAGGTGCAACGCAGTGTAGATGGTGTCAACTTCACCTCCATAGGCCAGGTTTCAGCCACCGGTTCCACTACAGGCAATTATCATTATACATATACAGATGAGGTAGGCAGTCACAGCCAACCAGTATATTATTACCGCCTTAGAATGGTGGATAACAATACGCAGTTCACTTACAGTAATATCGTACGGTTGAAACGGACCAACCAGGAATTCCAGGTCAAGGTATTGCAAAACCCTTTCCGCCAGCAATTACAGGTGGATATCAATTCACCCCAGGTGCAGGAATGTGTGATCACCTTAACCGATCTGAGTGGCAGAATGGTTGCACAAAGAACCGTTGTATTGCCCAACGGTAATTCCATCATCGATATACCCGGGGTACAAAAAACAGGGGCTGGTACCTATGTACTTTCCCTGGCCACTACCACCGAAAAACGGGTCATCAAAGTGATGAAACAGCATTAGACTGATTGTTGTCCGTAAATAAAAAGGCGACACCTTTCCCTTGCCATGCAGGTGAAAGGTGTCGCCTTTTTTGTCGGCTTCTGCCAAAGGGTTTTCACCTATACAAATACCCTATACAGCGGTACACTGAATTATACGTATTTTTAAAATACTTTCTTTGTGTATGTACCGCGTTAAAACATCGGCCATTGCGACACATGTTACAGGCTGGCTTATACTCTTAAGCCTGCCCGTGCTGTTCATTGCCGGGCAATCGGGTATGGAACAGGCATTAGCAACCCTTACAGCATACTGGTACTGGCTTTTATTTGGCTCCCTGATCCTTGTTTTTTACCTGCATACCTATTGGTTGTTCCCGGAACTTTACCTGAAAAAGAAACTCACCTTATATTTTAGTATTGTCTTGTTCTTATTGGCCGGCATATACTTCATGCGTCCATTTGACCGGTTGTTTACGCAATTGGTACAACCAGCCAGGGGAATGATGATGGAAGAGCGCCGCCCCCCGCCGCATGAAGACGGCTTTTACAGGCCACCACCACCTGGCCCCCAAATGAGGGAACGGCAACCAGGCAGGCCACCAGGCGGACAACAATTTGATTTTGTAAGTATATTCCTCTTCCTGCTCACCATGTCTTTGAGCATTGCCTTACAAACTACCTGGCGCTGGCGCACAACAGAAAAAAGGGCTTTACAAGCCGAGACTGAGAAAGCACAGGCCGAGCTGGCATTTCTCAAAGCACAGATCAATCCGCATTTCTTGTTCAACACGCTGAACAATATCTATTCGCTGGCTATTACGCACAGTGAACATACAGCAGCCAGCATCATGAAGCTCTCCAATATACTGCGCTATGTAACGGATGAGGTGAAGCAGGATTTCGTACCGCTGCAACAGGAGGTTGACTGTATCCAGGATTATATTGACCTGCAACAATTAAGGCTGGGTAAAAAGACTACCGTCGAATTCAACCGCAGGGGTAATCCTGCAACCCTGTCCATACCACCGCTGGTATTGATGACCTTTGTGGAAAATGCTTTTAAATATGGCACCAGCAACCACCAGGCTTCTGCAATAAGTATTGATCTCCAGATCAATAACGGCCGGATTGAATTCAAGTGCAGCAATGCCTTGTTTCCACGTAAACCGGTGGACAGGCCAGGTATAGGTATTGACAATACGCGGCAACGGCTGGCACATCTATATGGAGATCGATACCAATTAAACATTAATACGGTAGATAATACTTATATGGTAGTATTGATAGTACAATCTTAATACTGAAAATGGTAACCAGATGTCTTTAAAATGTATTGCCATAGATGATGAACCACCTGCACTGAACCTGATCAGGCAATACCTGTTGCAGTTTCCTGCGCTTCAGCTGATGCAAACATTTGACGATGCCATCAGTGGCGCAGAATACCTGCGTCAGCAACCTGTCGACCTGTTGTTTATTGATATCAACATGCCCGATATTACAGGGCTTGACCTGGTACGCTCGCTGCAGGAGAAACCGCTGGTGATCTTTACTACAGCCTACAAGAAGTTTGCCCATGAGGGTTTTGAACTGGACGCCATCGATTACCTGCTGAAACCCATCAGCCTTGAACGTTTCTCCAAAGCCGTACATAAAGCCATTGAATACCATACTTACAAAACCAAACCCCGGTATGAGGCTGAGGAAAGCCTCTTTATCTATTCTGAATACCGCATGATAAAGATCAACCTGCAGGATATTGAATACATCGAAAGCCTGGAAGATTACATCAGGATACACCGCACCAATGACAAAGCAATTCTCACTTTAATGACGCTTAAAGGGGTGCTGGAAAAGTTACCCTCACATAAATTCAAGCGCATACACCGGAGTTATATTGTAGCAGTTGACAAAGTAAGATCCATTTTAAACCGTAAGGTAACCATGGCCTCCCATACAGAACTGCCCATCAGTGACAGCTATCTTTCATTTATCAATGAATGGAAAAAGCCCTGAGCTTATAGGGTCAGCCGTCCACCCCTACTTGTCGCCACACTCCAGGGCGACACGCACTATTTGTTAAAGGATTCCCAACAAAACGTGTATTATAGCCCTATTCAGCAGCACGCCGGTTGATTCACCGATACAAAAAGGGTAACCATCCAGCAGAATTTTAGTACTACTTTTTATTGACCAGATTTGTTCCGGTAACCATTTTAGTACACCCAAAAAATATGGCTATGGAGCAATCAAGAAAAAAATTCCTCAGGCACCTGATCGTAGGAAGCAGTTCTATTCCGCTCATCATACAAGCCTGCAAAAAAGAGAACAACAGCAATGGTGGGGATGGAACAGATACAGGCTCCGGAACAGGTAGTTGTTCAGTTACTGATACGGAAACAGATGGTCCCTATCCCCTTTACAACAGTCGTGGCTCCTCCATCCAAAGGGTGGATATTACGGATGGCAAAACAGGGCTTCAATTGGATATGACCATTACCATCCGCAATGTAAATGACAGTTGTAATGTACTTGCCAATGCCCGGGTGGATGTATGGCATTGTGATAAGGATGGTTATTATTCCGGGTATTCCAATTCAGGATACCTGGGTACACAAAATAATTCGGCGCTGGTATTTTGCCGGGGATTACAATATACCGACAGCAATGGACAGGTAAAGTTCAAAACCATTTATCCTGGTTGGTATACGGGCCGGGTAACGCATATCCATGCACAGGTGTATGTAGGGAGTTCCCTAAAACTCACCACGCAGATCGCCTTTCCGGATGCTATTAATACAGCCGTTTACAAAACATCGCTGTATACAGCGCATGGACAAAACTCCATCACCAACGCCTCCGATAATATTATTATGGATTCTCTGGACAATGAACTGGCAACGGTTACCGCCAACAGTTCAACAGGAGGTTATGACCTTACCCATACTATTTACGTAAAAGGATAATTTATGTGGCCCGCACTTATAAAGCTCAGTTACCGGCAGGTTATAGATCATACATCAGGCAGTGACTTTGAAAAGAAGGTCTTTAAAGACAGCTATGCTGAATGGCTGATGCAGGTACAGCGTTACAACAAGGACAATCAGTTTACCAGTTTCCAGTCAATTGTAGCGAACGACCCCAAGGCCAATTCCCTGCATTATAAGGTAGGTTTTTCGATTGGCCTTTATGTGCAGGAGCTCAACCGTCAAATACCAGGGCTGAGGGATGCACAGCAAAGTATAAGCATTCCATTTGTGGAGCATCAACTGGAAATTGTGGATTCGGATGTACGGGATGTACGACAGCATGTGGTAGCCATTACTTATACAACAGACGCCATTAGTTATATAGGTAATGCGGGGGAATTCCTGATCCTGAGTTTTGATGATCCCGGGCAATTGGCCCCTGGTGCATGGATCAGTACTTTTTTGCTTCCTATGCAATCGGGATTAACCATTTCGGGTTATTGCCTTGGCGCCGGTATTTTATGCTAAGTTCTAGCTCTCATCACGTTAATATAACCCGTTGTTTCAACAATGGGTTTTTTATTAGCAAAGGGTCTGCTAAAACTACCACAATGTGGTATTGCTTAACGACCATTTAACCATTACCTTTATACGAAGCAACCTTTAAAATAACCAACTTTTTATGAGTAAAAGAAGAAATGACACCTGAGCGTGCGCATTGCATTCGATTATCTCCTGCCGCTATATATCACCGTCTGGTAATGATCTTCCCTGTTCACCTTATTACTGAGCAGAAACCGGGCTGAATGTTACCTATTCTTTTCCTGCCGCCGTTTTACCTAAAAAGTGTTTTGAAAGTTTGCATCCTGGTTCACTGTTGATGAGCCGGCAACAGGAGGTGCTATAAGCCCGTCCTGTTACTGGTGTCTTCTACCGAAGCCGGCATGCCTCCTTTCGAAACCGCTCGTTTACCTACTTCCTACCTGTTGTATTGATTGTTAACGACGCAACAACGGCTTCGTCATGGAAAACCTATCGGTATGTGTGACCCATACAGGAACGACTGACCTTCCGGAAACGGCGGCTATCTGTTGTGCGCTACAGGAGCGGGGTATCGATTGCCACCGGCAGCCTGGCACCGATAGTAAAGTAATTATTGTATGCTGGTCAGCCAGGACCTCCTTTGAAAACCTGACAGAACAATTGCAGCAGTTATGCAACGGGGATTGCAAAGTAATTATCCTATCTGTAAAACATTCGGCATCAGATATACTGAAATGGCAACTGGTGCAATCGGGAGCCAGTGATGTAATGGCCTGGAAAGAGGAGGATGAAGCAGTGATCGGCCTTTTGCTATCACGCATCAAAAGATGGAAGCTGATCAATGACCTGATCCAATCAGATAGGGTACAACGTACCATGATCGGGGAAAGTAAAAGCTGGAAGAAATTCCTGGGCAAGGTCATTGAAGCTGCCTGGTTTACCCATCACCACATCCTGCTGATGGGAGAATCGGGCACGGGGAAAGAAATGACAGCCGGGTTGATACATGCGCTGGACCAACGGAAGGAAAAGGGAGAACTGGTATTATTGGATTGTACCACCATTGTGCCAGAGTTATCGGGCAGTGAATTCTATGGGCATGAGAAAGGCGCCTTCACCAATGCCATCTACACACGCGAAGGTGCATTTGCCCTGGCTAATAAGGGTTCTCTATTCCTGGATGAACTGGGCGAACTGCCTTTGACACTTCAGGCTGGCTTGCTGCGTGTAATACAGGAGGGTACTTATAAACGGGTGGGTAGCAATACCTGGAACAAAACACTTTTCAGGCTGGTTTGTGCTACCAACAGGAATCTTAAGGAAGAGATCAATAAAGGTAATTTCCGGGAGGATCTTTATTTCAGGGTAGCTTCTGCCGTATTAACGCTGCCACCCTTGCGTGAGCGACGGGAGGATATTCCTGAGCTGGCCCGGTACTTCTTACGCCAGGAACTTAAATTGGTGGCAGCGCCCGAAATAGACAATACGGTTATGAATTACCTGGTGAGTCGTGATTATCCGGGCAACATCAGGGAACTAAAGCAGCTAATGGCCAGGATTGCGATGCGGTATACCGGAGAAGGCTTTATCAGTATTGGTGATATACCAGAAGATGAATTGCCGGATTGCCAGCAACTGAAACAAGCCTGGAACCAGCAACAGCAAAGCATGCAACAATCGATCCGGCTGGCCATTGCGAGTGGCAAGGATCTGTTGAAGATAAAAAATGATATTGCCATGCTGGCCATGGAGATCGCACTGGAAGATTGTGGTGGCAACCTGAAGCTGGCTGCCCGCAAGTTGAATGTGGAAGTGAGAACCTTGCAGTATATCAGGAAGCGGAATGAAGTCAGTTAAGTATCTCATCACAAGTTGTGATGAGATTTTCCAAAATGCCACCTACTTAACCAACCAAGGATCACGATATTCGTAAGTAAGCGGTTCATCGGTTTTGGAGAAGACAGGCCTGGACCGGCCAGCTGTTTCGTATTCACCATTCCGGACCTTTTCTGTAAGGCGCAGGAAGTTACCAGCCAACATGCGCTGCAGATCAGTTTTGTTGCTTGTAAGCACCATTACCTTTTTTAATTCCACAGCGGGATGCAGCCAGGGGCCATCCGTTCCAAAGAGTATTTTGCCGGGTCCTGCCCGTTTGAATGCCATTTCCAACAGGTCATAGCGGCGTATGCCGGAAGTATCAGTAAATATATTGGGATGCCTTTCCATCAAGGGGATGAGCGCAATCTGTGCCCGCCAGTCGTCTGAAAAACTGGAAAGATGTGGTATGATAAAATTCACATCCGGGTATTCAGTAGCCAGTAATTCAACCATGGACACCTCTCCTACCACATCATACAATACTGGCACAGCGTAGTACTTAGCCGCTTCACATATTTCCCGGGAAATACGGGCATCATGCCGGTGCACTTTAATACCACAGAACCCATATTCAGTAACTGCTTTACTCACCAATTCAAAAACACGCCCCCTGTCGTTCACAGCATGCACAAAAGCAAATCCATAAAACCGCTGCGGCTGTTTATTGACAATAACAGACACGGCGGCATTGGCTTTGGCATAATCTGAATGAAAGGCTGCAAAGAGGTTTGTTCTTTGTATGCCGGCTTCTTCCGACCAGCGGAGGAAGTTTGTCAGTGGTGCACTGGTATCCCAGGGCCCTGTCAGGCCATCACCTTTTCCGGCATGGCAGTGTGCATCGATGATAAGCATGGTTGCTACATTATGATTTCCCAGGTCACTACCTGTACATTTTCCGGAGCAAGGCCTGTACCGGATGATACTTTTTGAGCCAGTTGCTTGAGCTGATCCAAGGTGGCTTGCTGGCCACGCATGTCCAGGATCACTTTCTGATCCAATGGATTACCGGCATTATCCTTTGGTCCCTCTTGCATACGGCGACCTATTTGTTGCTGCAGGTTGCGGACAAGCGCATCCTGGTTTTGAATATTGTAGTTCTTTACTTCGATCATGGCATCTGCCGGATTGATATCCGGGATTACACTGTTGCGGGGAGGTACCGGTCTGCCATCAGGGCCCTTGACCCATTTAGCCGGCTGGTTGCCCAGGAAAGTTTTTTGTCCGGGCATACCGAGTTGCCTGAAGAAAAGCTGCAGATCTTTCTCCGACTGGTGCCAGGAAGGACGTTGCCTTTTATTGATGGTATCGATATACTTTTGATACCTTGCTTTTACGGCTTCGCTTCTGGCTCTTTTCAATTTATTTTCCCAATGCTGTAATAAGGCAGTTCGCTGGCGGTTGCCGATGCTGATGATTTGTGATTGAGGAGCATTGCCTGGTATGGAGGATAAACTGGCAGGTACACCGGGTGGAGTTTTACTACCGGGTAGGACTTTACTGGCTGCATTGGCCAGGCCTTGTCCTATTTTTACGGCGGTTCCCAATACAGATCCCAGGAATTGTTCCTCTTCATACTCTTTCTGCGGAGTCGACTTACAATCGTGTGCGGGCCTGAAATAGCGCGCATTCCTCCGCTGCCGCCAGTTCTGATGGGATGGCGCATTCATACCATGCGCACATTGCATGCAGGAGCAGCTGTCTTTATGTGCCGGTGTGCCGTCTGGCGACATTTTGAGCACTTCCTGTTCGGTAAGTATTTCCTGTAAGAGTGTCGACATGATCCAACTGTTTAAGTAATGAATGGTGTTTCTTGATAGCATCAGCCAGTACCTTGATATGCCCGGGAGTATGATCACTATGAATGATCAGCGATAGCGCTGGCTGCTGCTCGCCATGCGGGGTGATCAATACTGATCTGATATGGCTCTTTTTCAATGCTTCCCAAAGCCTGATGGTTTGCTGGCGGGAATGGCAACGGATGGTTTGCACCGGGAATATACCTCCCTGTACCTGGATACCCGCTTGCATTAAAAGAGACCTTAATAAGCAGATATTTCTCCATAGAGTTGATCGCCTTTCTTCACCTTCCAGCCGGTTAATACGAAAGGCATTCATAGCAGCCTGCAGGTGGGCCAGGCTTACCGGGCTCGAATTGACCCTTGTTTGGCTATACCCGGCAAATGCTCCAATGAATTGCTGTGTGCTGCTAATAACCGACATCGGCACGCCCAATCCTTTGGCCAGCGAAACGATGGTGATCATAGCATCCGGTTGTACCCCTTGCCATTGTAGCAATCCACCACCGCCTTCGCCAAAAGGTTTATTGTTCTTTCTTCCGGCACCCAGTATACCGAAGGCCTGGGTATCATCTACAATAACGGCGCCGTGCAATGGTTTCACCAGGGCTGCATACTGGCGAAGCGGAGCCGCATTCCCACAAGAGGAACACCAACCGTCACTAACGACTACCGGTATGGTTGAACCAGTGCTGTATTTTCTGATCAGCTCTGCTACATGCGCTGCATCAAAATGCCTGAAAGGGTGAACAGGGATTTGCCTGACTAACAGTTTTTCTATGCCATACCTCGAGACAGGATACACTTTCTCATCTATGAACAGGGCAACCGGTTGTTGACACAGGTAATCGAACAGATCCCAATAAAGGTGCAGGGTTGAAGGTGCTGTTAACCCTTCTTCCAATCCCTGCATCTCCGCCACATAGTTTCCTACCTGTAATGCCAGGCCGGCTTCACCCAATGCCGCAGGCACGCCGGTTGTCAACTGTTCCCAACCATTCAACTCCTTACTACTATGTTTCATTCCAAGGTACAGCGACGATGTAAAATCGATCATAGTATCATCTTGCTGTTTTTTGTTCCTTGAGTCTGCGTAATAAATGGGTGGAAGGTTGTTGTGCATCGATCATCGCGCCATCTTCACGGGTAAGGTCTACGCCCGTAACGGCCCGGTAAGCATGCATATAGTTCTGGATCTGTGGCCTCCAGAAGATGGCCCAGTTGGCAGCCTGATCTCTGTTGAATACGGTACTCCAGGCGCCAAACCTGATGGACAAGAGTATTTGCTCACCAAATACGCCCAGGTCGCGGAAATGCAACACACTGGTTTTTGTCCAGCCATGCAGGGTGTTCAATACAGCCGCTCTATCCATCCATGCTTCGGGATAAGGCACCATCTGGCGGGTAGGTAAAAACTCCCTGAATTCCGGACGCGCCAGCAGGTATTGCTGCATCATCATTTCAATACGGGCAGTGGAAGGAAGATCGCCATACTGATTATGTGCGCCTTCGCTCAGGATCATGTGTACTTCCTTGAGTGCATTCATGATGGGGAATCCATCGGCCACCACGGTCGTATCATCATACTGGCGATAGAACTTCATACAAAGGTTCATGAGCATGTGGAAAGCCTCGATGAACTTGCTGCGGCTATCGGCTGTACGCATATTGCTGACAGCTTTGCCTTGCAGGGTGATGCCATAATGGTGATCATATTCATAGGCGCGGCGACGCACGGTAAGACGATGTTGTTCGTCCTGTATATAGCCCCACATCAGGTTGCTCAGGGGACGTAATGGACCCACTTCCAGGTTGGCCAGGGGATCTACGGCTCCTTCGCCCTTGATGTTCTGGAAACGGCGGGCAATGGTATTGACACCCTGCACCATCATACTTTCCTCATGCCAGTAACTCCAGATGAGCTCCAGGTAGATGGGCTGCTGAATACGCTCGGAGATAATGCCAAAACAGGTATCGGCCACCCGCCCATTACTGGAATCAATGAAATTACTGAGGGCATCTTCAAAACTGGTGGATTTGAAATCTATGTCGCTCAGCTTATTCCGGATAATTGCGAGGTAAGGTATGATCTGCAATACCTCCCCATTGGAATCGGACACAGTTTGCAGGTAGCCCGACAGATCACCGGTACTATTGGCCAGGTTCACCATCACAAAGGCTTCGGTAGCTATTTTGATGGAACGATAGGCATCGGTATCATTGAATGGCAGTTTCCGGCGTTTCTTCAGGCGTTTCAGTTCTTTCTGGAACTGGCTTTCATGATCGATGGGAATGTCTTCACCACAGAAGATCACATTCATATAATCATAGTAGTTCCTGAAGGAAAGCGCTTCTGTGGCATCCCTGATAGCTTCCCATAGTTTTACATCTTTGGTAAACAAAGGGTTTACAGGTTGCAAGCCAACCGGGAAGTAACTTGGATTGTTGATGCGGTCACGATTGAGACCGGTCTCATCGGAAATACCCAGGTTGGCGATATTGGGCTGCATCAGCTCGGACAATGATTGCTGCACATAGAATGCATCAGACTCTGCCAATAATACCTCTCTTATTTTACCGGTTTCTTTATCAAATCCTTTGAGCTGGATCACTTTTTCACCGGAAGCAAGATCTGACAGGTCGAGCAGGCATTCCAGTACAATATCATCACCATCACCACTGGGGATGAGGATAGGATTGGCCGCATCGAAAACATATTTCACTTTTAGTTCCTTATCATCAGCGGGAGAATAGAAAACAAAGAAGGGAGGAAAATGCTGTCCATTGGTGGACTTGCTTACATTATCTACCCGGAGGCTAATGGTGAGGTAGATAATATCGCCCACTTTTACCAGCCTGTCTTTGGGATTATTGAGCACTTTACCCACATCGATGACTGGCGTCTCGGAAATCGAGCTGAAGTCAAAGGAGTGATTACCCGACCGGTTAAAGATCGGGTTGACAAAGTTTACAGTAGCCATGTTGAATAATTTTTATTTTCTTAAATGTTATTTGCATTAGATATTCACCAATGCCCAATGACGGAGCATATTGGTCAATACCCGGTTCTCAGTAAATGGCGTGATCACATCATCGGCCCGGGCCTGCCCTATTACTGCGAATACCAGTGAGGGGCGTTGTTTTTTCATGACTTCCAGATCGTTTTGCCATCGACGGTAATAAGCCCTTAACTGATGTGGTTGCCGTTCCTGGTAAGGGAATATTTCACCTATTCTTTTACCTTTTAACTTTAATGGTTTGTGTTCAGTGACCAGCTTTGCAAAAGCAGGCAGGATGGCTTCCAGGTTATTGATCAATGCCAGGGAAGCGGGCTTTAGTCCTTCTTTGGGATACATGGATTCCCACAAGCGTTCCAGGCGATACCACTGATCTTCGGGATAGACATGCTTGCCAAAAGCAAGACTGATCTTTACGCGTATCCAGGGAAAGGGATGGGGGTCATTGTCTACCGCCCTGAATACAAAGTATTTTGGCAAGCTTACTACGCTCATCAATCCCGTGGTGGCGCTGATACCGAGAAAGGATACCGACCAGAAATCAGACAGTATCTCAGATATCCACCGGTTGAGCAGTTTCCAGGACGCACTGTGTGCGGTATCTCTCCGTGAAAGGTCTTCCAGTACTGGTTTCAGTGAAGGTATCAGATCGAGCAGGGCCGAACCCTGGTGTCCTACTTCATGAACGAGTGAGGAGCCGATACCACTGGCTACCATTCTTTCGCGGGGGATCTTGATCACTGCCACCGGATTTTCATCGCCGCCCGGCAATCTTGTACGGGCTCTCCTGATAGCAGCACCATGGCCCCTGTCGAGGTAACAGATCAATGGCGGTGCATCCAGCAGGAAACGATCCATTTTGAGCGCATCCTTAGCGAAGACATCCAATCCTGCCACCCAGATACCCGTCTCATTTTCGCCGCGCTGGCTGACTACATCGGCAAAGATGTCGAACTGATCCAGCAAGGCATTGAATTGAAGTTTCAAAACAGCATACGCCGCCTGGCATTTTTCTGTGTGTATGCGTTGTGGCTGTTTCATCCTTGCAATGAACCGCCGCACTTTGGTAGCCAGCAACTCTTTACCCGTACGCATCAATTCATAAATATTCTTTTGTGCGATATAGGGTATTGCGGCTGCAATGACCATCGGCATGGACGTTTCGAAAGGCTGCATCTGGGACAAGCGGGTCAACAATCCCTGCGCTTCATTGATGAGGAAACGCTGGTATTTCAGATCGCGCCTTGTAGTATCAATTGATTGCCTTGTCTGAACCATCTTCCCTGTTTTTGTGATGAAGGGACCATATTGCCCGAGGAGGATTGTGACCGGCGTTGGGCCAATATTGGCCGGGCAGCCTGGTTGATAGCTTGTGTAACCAATGCTCTGGGAGGACCACCGGCACCTTCACTGAGGGCCTTGTTGAGGTATTTGGCGGCTTTACGCACCACGCGCAGGTAATCTACAGCCTCTGCTTCGCCAACTTCATTGAAGAGCCAGTTGCTGGCTGCATTGGCCAGTTGACCGCCAATCTTACCTCCTGTGCTTCCCCCAAAATAGGATCCCAGGTTTTGGCCAATACTAGGCAGCATTTTCTTGCCGAAACTTTTGGCGCCGGCAACAAAATCTTTCTTCACTGCCTGGCCCTGGGGTGAATTGTACAGTCGCTTGGCTGCATTCCACACATTGCCGAGAAAGTTCTCAAATTCATATTCGTTGCTAACGGATAACAGTTCGTGGACGAGTTCACCTTCACCTTCAAACTCGAATTCGGTGTTGAACTCATATTCATATAAGCTACTCATGTAAGTAAATTTTTAAGGTATTGAAAATGGTTTCTGTTGTGTGATCAGGCTCCGTAAACGATGATGTTATTGCCATCCTTTACCCAGGTGCCCGAAGTACCTGCATCGGCACCATTGCCGCCATCGTATCCGGCTCCGCCGCTATAAGCGCTTGCACTGGCACCTGCTCCTGCGCCTGCACCAATACCTGGCCTGCCGCCTGGTCTTCCGTACCTGCCACCACCGCGACGTTTGCGCAGCAAACCGGGAGCGTGGTTATAAGCAGCCTGTTTCAGGGCATTGCCTACTGCGGCTTTCGGAGAAGCTCCAGATGCAGCTGCAGAAGATGCACGACGGGTAGCATCAGAAGCAAAACGTACAAAACGACGGGCCACTTCAAATTCACGGTCTTCATTGCTGAGGCCTTCCAATTCCAGTTCAAACATATTGGAAGCAAAACCGCCCAGCTTACTGCCGATCATGCCGCCAATACCGGGGGCCACCAGATTACCCAGTGCGCCACCAGCGATGGGCAGGGCTTTTTTAGCAATGGACTTCAAACCGCCCAGCAAGCCTTTGCCTACTGATGATTTGGCAAAATTGGAAACGCCGCGGCCGATCTTTTTGAATACATTGCCGAGGAACTGCTCCAGTTCATATTCATTGCTTACTTCCAATAACTGGGTGGCTAATTCCAGTTCAAGGGCTTCGCCTTCCAGCTCACCTTCAAACTCAAATTCGCCTTCTCCTTCTCCCTCAAATTCAAACTCAAATTCACCTTCGCCTTCAAATTCGAATTCATGGTTGAATTCATATTCATTGGTGGTTCGATCAATGTTGTGCATAATAAATTGTTTTAAGATGATAAAATGATTAGTACAAGTTGTAACGATGTGTTACGGCTATGAATACTCCAAAGGCAGTGCCAGTCAGGAAAATGATTGTATGTCAATAAGTTGAGTAAATGGCAGGAAGGAAAAAAATTTCGCATGGACAAGAAGGAGGCTCAGAGGGAGGAAAAAAAATTCGCCGGAAGGCGAGGCCAGGCGGTAAATCGTGAATGACGGGGATGCAAACCGGCAGGGGTCGAAAAAAATTAGTGAAGAAGTCCGGAAATTTAATGACTGATCACTAACAGGTAATTGATGTTTTGCATTAGTTTCACAGAATAACTCAAATCCTCTCTTAATGTCAAGCCATATGATCAATCAAACCAAAGTACCGGCCTTTTTGATGATAGTTTTATTGTTGTCTTTTGCTGCCAAAGCTCAAAAGCATAAGATCCTGGTGTTTTGCAAAACAGCGGGGTATTATCACCAGTCGATCCCTGATGGAAAATTGGCCATCATTAAACTGGGGCAGGAAAACAAGTTTGGAGTAGATACCAGTTCGGATGCTACCGTTTTCAACAAAGAGCATTTAAAGCAATACAAAGCGGTTGTATTCCTGAGCACTACGGGCAATGTGCTGAATGAGGAACAACAAGCTGCCTTTGAACAATATATCCGGGCTGGTGGTGGATTTGTAGGTGTGCATGCCGCTACGGATACAGAATATGACTGGCCCTGGTATGGCAAGCTGGTGGGGGCATATTTCCAAAGCCATCCGGCCACGCAGGAAGCAACGCTGGATATTGTAGACAGCAAGTTTATTGCTACGAAACATTTGCCCAAACGCTGGACACGGAAAGATGAATGGTACAATTACAAGTGGATGGCAGACGATTTACATGTCTTAATGACAATTGATGAAACTACTTATACAGGTGTACGGATGGGCAAGACGCATCCTATGAGCTGGTACCATGAATTTGATGGAGGCCGGGCTTTCTATACAGAATTAGGACATACTTCAGAATCATTTACTACGGATACTTTATACCTACAACATTTATTGGGTGGCATACAGTATGCCATGAAGAAATAAATGGCTGATCATTGATTATTAATTGCTGATCATTGCCTTGAGTGGCAGTTGGTACAGTACCTATAACGAATTCAATATGAACAACCCCAAACAACCCAATCATTTAAGCAGAAGGAATTTTGTAAAGAATACGCTTACCGCTTCAGTGGGTATCATGATCATACCCCGGTTTGTGATGGGAGGTAAGGGATATACTGCACCCAGTGATAAGATCACTTTAGGGTTTATTGGTACGGGTAAGCAATCACGCGGCCTGGTAAAGGGATTTGCATCCCGGGCACAGGTGCTGGCCGGCGCTGATGTGGACAGTAAAAAGCTGGCACTCTTTCAGCAGATCACCGAAAAGCTGTATGCAGATGCCAAAGAGCAAACGCAGTACAAGGGCTTCACTGCCTATGCAGATTTCCAGGAATTATTGAGTAGGAAAGATATTGACGCAGTGGTGATAGCCACCCCGGATCATTGGCATGCGGTGCAATCCATTAGGGCTGCCAATGCGGGAAAGCACGTGTATTGTGAAAAACCACTGGCACATTCCATTGAAGAAGGCAGGGCAATGGTGAAAGCCATGAAGCGCAATGATGTGATCCTCCAAACAGGCAGCATGCAACGCTCGAATAAGAATTTCAGGCATGCCTGTGAGCTGGTGCGTAATGGTTACCTGGGCGAGATCAGCGAAGTGCTGGTCAACGTAGGTAAACCCGGTATTGTATGTGACCTGCCCGAGCAGCCCATTCCTGCCGAGCTGAACTGGGCGCAATGGGTGGGTCCGGCTGCTTTAAGGCCATTCAATGCAGTATTAGCCCCTCCCGTGGAACAGGATATTTTTCCCAACTGGCGAAATTACAAAGAATTTGGAGGAGGTATCTTAAGTGATTGGGGAGCGCACATGTTTGATATTGTGCAGTGGGCATTGGATAAAGACAAAAGTGGCCCGGTAGCTTTCTATCCCCCGGATGGAAAGGATTATAAAACGCTCACGATAGTTTATGACAATGGGGTGGTGGTAAAACATGAAGACTTTGGCCGGGGCTTTGGGGTACGGTTTATTGGTAGTAAGGGCAGCCTGGATATCAGCCGTTCCTTCATTGACAGTAAGCCAGGCAATATCGCTACGGCTGTAATACAACCCAATGAAACACATTTGTACAGCAGTGAGAACCATCACCAGGACTGGCTGGACGCCATTAAAACTGGCAAGCCCCCAATCTGTGATGCAGAAACAGGTCATCGCACCAGCTCACTATGTTGCATTGCCAATATTGCCTATTGGCTTAATCGTCCCTTGAAATGGAACCCCAGGCGGGAACGTTTCATTGGAGACTCAGAAGCGAACGATCTCGCAGAGGCGGTAATTGAGCATGGATGGAAGCTTCGGTAGGCATTTGTTTTCCTACCTTGCAGGGAATTAAACAGAAAAGGCTTCTTGCAACAGGTAATTGAACATATCCAACAAATCTATGCACTGCCTGAAACAGTACTGGAGGAATTAACCAGTAGACTGACGCAGGAGACCTATCCCAAGAATCATGTCTTGTTCCGGGAAGGCAGGGTGGAATATAAAATGTATTTTATTGAGCAGGGGATCGCCCGGGCCTACTGCAACCGGGAGGATAAGGAGATCACCTTCTGGTTCGGCGCCGAAGGTGATGTGGTATTTTCCTATAATGGCTATGTAGCCGATAAACCAGGCTATGAAACGGTTGAACTGCTGGAAGATGCTGTACTATACAGTATATCCTATAAAGACATCCGCCGATTGTTTGACACGCATATTGAACTGGCCAACTGGGGACGCAAACTAGCCGAATATGAACTGATCAAAACAGAATCCTGCTTTATTGGCCTGCAATTTACCCCCGCAACAGAACGGTACCGTAACTTGCTGGAGAGTAATCCGGAACTGATACAAAGGGTTCAGCTTGGGCATATTGCGTCGTATCTGGGCGTAACCCAGGTGACGCTGAGCCGGATACGGGCCGAGATACGGTAATATTTTTAACCTATGTTAAAAAATCCCTCCTCCACATAGTCGAACTTTGCCTTCCTAAATGCAAGGTATATGTCATGGATTATTTTAGTTATTGCGGGTTTATTTGAGGTAGGCTTTACTACCTGTCTGAAATTATCAAACAACTTTACGAACTGGAAATGGTCAGCGGCCTTCTTTGTATGTATTACGCTGAGTTTCCTCTTACTCAATAAAGCCATCCAAAATATTCCCATAGGTACAGCTTATGCAGTATGGACAGGTATTGGCGCCGTGGGTACCGTGATCATGGGCATCACGCTGTACAAGGAACCAGCTGATTTCTGGCGCATGCTCTTCATCTTCCTGCTCATTGGTTCTATTGTAGGACTGAAGGTAGTGTCGAAATAAGGAGCGAGTGGCTAGTGGCGAGACGCCAGTGGGGTGGGAAATGGTTAGAGGTCCCGAAAACATTCCGGAGGACGTTTGCTCCGGTAAATAATAAAGGGTGAGTACTCAAAAGTGCTCACCCTTTTTATTTTGTTTATAGTGATAGATTACAGATCAGTGATGGGTTTGTATTTGGGCACTAATGATTTCATAATGATCCAGGCCAGGAGGTAGGCCAAAGCGCAAACGGTAAACATGATGGCATAGGCAGTGGCCATTTCAGCTTGTACCAGTGGCTTCTGTATTTGCAGTAGTTTTTCAAATGCTACGGGATCAATGGACTTTATTTGCTCCACTACATCTTTGGGAACATTACTACTCACTGCTTTCAGGTTCAGATCAACTTTATCGCCATGTTTGGTAACAAGGTTCATGGCCAATATTTTGTCGACAAAGGCTCCTAAACCGGCCGCTTTGGCTTCAGTCCAGGATTTGGCTATGCCTGCAGCAGTATAACCATCAAACAACCAGCCTCCACTTTTGGTAACGAGTACGCCACCAAGGCCGCCCGCCATCCCACCAATGCCCACTACAGAACCAATGGCTTTTTGGGGAAACATATCGGATACGGTGGTGAATATATTGGCACTCCATGCCTGGTGGGCTGCTGTGCCGATACCGATAAAGAATACCGGCACCCAGAAACTGATATAACCCAATGGTTGCGCCAACAATACCACCAGCGGGAACATGGCAATGAGCAACATGGCACGCATACGACCATCATAAGCATGGTATCCCTTGCGGATAAAATACATGGGAAACCAACCTCCGGAAATACTACCGATCATGGCAAACGTATAGCAGATAGCCAGGGGAAACTGGACGGACTCACCCACCATGCCATATTGAGCTTTGAGGTAGGCCGGCAACCAAAAGAGGAAGAACCACCAGATACCATCGGTACAAAATTTACCTATGGTAAAAGCCCAGGTTTGGCGATAGGTAAGCAGTTTAAACCAGGATACTTTTCCATTATCCTGTGCAACAGCTTGTGCAGGGGCTTGTGTCTCTTCGCTTGCCTGGATATAGGCCAGTTCGGCAGGGGACAATCTTTTTTGTTTTTCGGGTTTCTCATAGAAGATCCACCAGAAAATGAGCCACAAAAAGCCCACGGCACCAATGACCTCAAAAGCAGCGCCCCATCCCCAGTGCTTACTGATCCAGGGTACAGTTAAGGGCGCCAGGATGGCTCCCACATTAGCACCTGAGTTAAAGATACCGGTTGCAAAGGAACGCTCTTTCTTAGGGAAGTATTCAGCAGTTGCTTTGATGGCAGCAGGAAAGTTGCCCGCCTCACCAAGGGCCAGTACGGCCCGGCAAATCATGAAGCCTATTACTGAAAAAGCACCAGCAGCACCCACGATGGCTCCTACCGCCTGACCGATGGGTTCGGCCTGTGAATGTATAATGGCGCCTATTGACCAGATCACGATGGCCCAGGCATATCCTTTTTTAGTACCCAGCTTATCAATAATGCGGCCGGCAAATAACATGAAGATGGCATACGTGAGCTGGAACAAGGCCGTAATGTTAGCATAGTCGCTATCCGACCAACTGTAAATATTTTCCAGTTCTCCTTTTAATAAGCTAAATACCTGCCTGTCGAGGTAGTTGACGGTGGTTGCAAAGAAAAGGAGCGCACAAATGGTCCACCTGTATTTGCCTATGGCTTGCTGCATGATCGTTGGGTTTTATGGTTGGTCTGGGGTTATGAAGGAAAACAGAATATTGAACTCAGAATACAGAACTTAGAATAGGTGGCATCGCTGCTATTTCGATCCTCTTACTTCATTTACCAATGCAATTGCTTCTTTTGTTTTGCTGATCAGTTGGTCATAATCTTTCTTTTCCAGGATCTCTTTAGTAATGAGCTTGCTGCCCATACCTACTGCCACTACCCCCGATTTAAACCAACCAGTCAGGTTGTCTTTATTAACTTCTACACCACCGGTGGGCATAAAAAGCAGGTCGGGGAAAAGCTCTTTGATGGCGCTTACAAATGAAGGCCCCAGTAGGTTGCCCGGGAACAATTTAATGAGTTTGGCGCCTGCGTCCTCTGCTTTGATGATCTCGGTGGTGGTCATACAACCGGGTATCCACAACATTTCTTCTTTATGTACCGTCTCCGCCACTTCTTCAATAATGCCAGGAGCAATAATAAAATCAGCGCCCGCTTTAATATAAGCTTTGGCTTCTTTCTTTCTTTTGATGGTACCAATGCCTAATAACAATTCGGGCAGTTCCTGATCGCGGGTTTCTTTAAGCAGTTTAAAATTGTCCAGGGCTGCTTCGCCGCGATTGGTATATTCTACTGCCCTGATACCAGCAGCATATAGGGCCTTGAGCACCGCTACACTCACGGTAGGGTCTGGATGGTAATATAGGGGTAATACACCTTGTTCAGCGATCTTTTTAATAATTCCGTTCATATCAACTGTGCTTGCTAAGTTGTGCAATAATGGTTTCCATATCCTGGTTGGTAGCATCGCCCTTTTCCATCAGCTTTCCAAAGGCTGCCCTGGCGGCTACATCAATCACTTTTTGTGGAGCATGCTGGTGGTAAAGGCCATGAATGAGGCCAGCCATAAAGCAATCACCACTGCCCACTTTATCAATGATCTTATTGGCAATCAGTTCGCCGGTGTTGTACAAAGTACCTCCGGTAAACAAGGCAGCATAATATAGAATGCCACCATCGCCATGGTCAAAACGGAAGGTATTGGCTACCGTCTTGCATTTGGGATATTGTTGTTGAATAGCTTCGGATGATTTAACGGCATGCTGCAGAAAATCTTCTTTCCGGCCGTTGAGGTGTATGTTGGGATCAACAGGGATACCCAGCAGGTTATTGGCCGCCCAGATATTACCCATGATCACATCGCAATACTGTACCAGATCCGGCATGATGGCCACGGGTTGTTTACCGTATTGCCACAATTTGGCGCGGTAATTCAGGTCTACTGAAACGGTAATTCCTTTTGCAGCAGCTGCGGCGGCCCCTTCCTTACAAACAGCTACCACATTTTCATTGAGGGCGGGGCTGATGGCACTGAAATGAAACCAGGAAACATCCTGCAGTACCTTGTCCCAATCGATCATACCAGGTTGCAGGGCAGCAAAAGAAGAGTGTGCCCGGTCATAAATTACACCGGCATTTTTCATATCGGCACCTTGTGGCAGGTAATACAAACCTACCCGGCTGCCGGAAAAATGAATAGCGGACGTATCAATATTTTTACTTTGTATTTCCTCGCAGATCTCTTTGGACAAATAATTATCGGGCAAAGCGGTACTATACCTGGCGGGAATGTTCCAACGGGCCAATGCGGTGGCCACATTCAGTTCGGCGCCTCCAACATATACCGGCATGGAATGATCCTGTATCCATGCCCTGTTGAGTACAGGCGACATACGCAATAGCAGTTCTCCAAAGCAAAATACGGTTCCTTTCATATGTGCTACTAATATTGATGGCAGGGCCTCTTAGGGAGACTCTGCTATGTTTTTTTAATAGGGAAAGCCGGAGGCTTCCAAATAGGCTCCTCCCGTCATCCGACGGAAAGGTGAGCGGGAAAAATCGTTAGTAAAAAAGGGGGGACACCTTTTAGTAAGCTGTCCCCCCTTTTACAAGTTTATCTGATATCAGCAATGGCTACGGCATCCATATCGGTATACACATAGTTCTCGCCGGCCATTCCCCAAATAAAGGAATAATTGGATGTACCACAACCAGAATGGATTGACCAGGGAGGAGACACAATTGCTTCATGATTGGCTATGAGCAGGTGCCTTGTTTCCGTTGGTTCACCCATAAAATGGAATACGCGATGCTGTTCTGGTACATCGAAATAGAAATAAGCTTCCATACGGCGGGTATGAACGTGTGCCGGCATGGTATTCCATACGCTGCCAGAGGCTAGTACAGTCAATCCCATTACCAGCTGACAGCTTTTAATACCATCTGCATGGATGTATTTATAGATCGTACGTCGATTGGCGGTTGTTTGATCGCCCATCTCAGTAGGTGAAGCTTCTTCTTTGGTCAGTTTACGGGTAGGATAGCTGGCATGCGCCGGTGAGGATAACAAATAAAATACAGCAGGTGCATTTTTATCATCGCTGGTAAAGGATACTTTCTTTACGCCTTTGCCCAAGTAGAGACAGTCTAATTTACTGAGGGAGAATTTTTCCCCATCAGCTTCCACAGCTCCATTGCCGCCCACATTGATGATACCCAGTTCACGACGCTCCAGGAAATATTCAGCCCGCAGTTCTGTATGATTGGGCAACTCCACGGCTTTACTATAGGGCTTTACGCCGCCCACGATCACACGATCATAATGAGAATACACCAATTGCACGCGGTCATCCTGCATCAGGGCAGGAATATGAAAGTTTTCCCGCAGCTCTTTGGTGTTCATGCGGCTGGTTTCTTTCGGACTATTCTGAAAACGTATCTCCATTTTTATGATTTCTATGTTTCTTTCTTCAACAAGCACCCTTCGACAAGCTCAGGGCGACATAATTAGCATTATCTTCCCATCCATCCACCATCAACGGTGATGATGGTACCATTTACATATTGAGCGGCATCTGAAGCCAGGAATACCGCAGGCCCTTTAAAGTCTTCAGCCTCACCCCAGCGGCCAGCAGGAATACGGTCCAGGATGGACTTACTGCGAACAGGGTCATTACGCAATGCTTCGGTATTATCGGTTGCAATATAGCCAGGTGCAATGCCATTTACATTCACTCCTTTACCAGCCCATTCATTGGCCAGGGCCTTGATCAGGCTACCCAGGGCTCCCTTGCTGGAAGCATAGCCAGGTACATTGATACCTCCCTGGAAGGTAAGTAAGGAGCAGGTAAAAATGATCTTACCACTACCCCGCGCTACCATGTCCTTGCCAAACTCCCTGGCCAGGATAAAAGGAGCATCGAGGTTTATAGACATTACTTTATCCCAGTATTCATCCGGATGTTCGGCAGCGGGCTTACGCATAATAGTGCCGGCATTGTTGATCAGGATATCAATGACGGGATTGTCGGCTTTTGCTTTTTCGATAAAAGCATAGAGGCTTGCGCGGTCGGAGAGATCGGCCTGATAGGCTTTGAATTTCCGGCCGAGGGCAGTTACCTGCTTTTCAATATCGCTGCCACTCAATTCCAGTGAGCCGGATACGCCAATTATATCAGCACCCGCTTCGGCCAGGCCCAGTGCCATTCCTTTTCCTATGCCTTTATTACAACCTGTTACAAGTGCTGTTTTACCTTTCAAACTAAAGAAGTCCATTATAGCCATGATAAGTCTATGCCGCTTTTAAAAGATTTTTTCTGTGATGTGTGACTGTTTCTCGATGTACTGCCAATTGAAATAGTTCTTGGCATTGTGGAAACAGATATCCTGTATTACTTTGCCTACCCAGGGAATATCATTGGGCAGTTCACCATTTTCTATCTCATCTCCAAACAGGTTGCACAAGATACGACGGAAATACTCATGACGGGGATATGACAGGAAACTTCTTGAATCGGTGAGCATGCCTACAAACCTGCTTAGCAACCCCATATTGGATAAAGTGTTCATTTGTTTGGTCATGCCATCTTTCTGATCCAGGAACCACCAGCCAGAGCCCCATTGTATCTTACCAGCTGATGAACCATCATTGAAATTGCCTACCATGGTAGCCATCAGTTCATTATCAGCAGGATTGAGGTTATAGAGGATGGTTTTAGTAAGCTTATCATCGCTGTCCAGGCGGTTGAGGAATTTAGCCAGTGACCTTGCCTGGGAGAAATCGCCAATGGAATCCCAACCGGTATCGGGCCCCAGCTGGTTGAGCATCCGGCTATTGTTGTTACGTAGTGCACCGAGGTGGTATTGTTGTACCCAACCACGCTCCCAATCCCATTCGGCAAAGTTGACCAGCATGGCCGATTTGAACTTTTTACGTTCGGTAAGATCAAGGGTTTTGCCACTGCGTACTTTATCAAAGATGGTTTTGATCTCGACTTCTGTATAGTCTTCTGCATAGATCTCTTCGAGGCCATGATCGGATACGCTGCAACCATGGGCGGCGAAGAAGTCATGGCGTTTTTTCAAAGCAGCGAGGTAATCGCCATAAGAGGCCACTGATGTGTTGGCCGCTTTCTCTACCCTGCTTACATAGTTGTTGAAATTAACCGGGTTGTCTACATTCATTGCCGCATCGGGCCTGAAAGCCGGCAGGATGGGTATCTCAAAACGTTCTGCCTGGAGTTGTGCATGGAATTCCAGGTTATCAACGGGATCATCGGTGGTGCATACCAGTCTTACATCCATTTTGCGCAACAGGTTGCGTACACCATATTCAGGCGTTTGCAGCTTGGCAGTACACTCATCATATATTTCTTTGGCGGTAGCCGGGCTCAATACTTTATGCACATCAAAGTAACGTTGCAATTCCAGGTGTGTCCAATGGTACAAAGGATTGCGTAAGGTATAGGGAACAGTTTCGGCCCATTTTTCAAACTTCTCCCAGTCGCTGGCATTACCGGTACAATAACGTTCATCGGCACCATTGGTGCGCATGGCGCGCCATTTGTAATGGTCGCCATATAACCAGATCTGGGTCAGGTTCTCAAATTGCTTGTCTTCTGCTATCTGTTGTTGTGGCAGGTGGCAGTGGTAATCAATGATGGGCATATTCTTCGCATACTCATGATACAGCTTTTGTGCTGTTTTGGTATGCAAGAGAAAGTGTTCGTCTAAGAAATTCTTCATATATCTGTTTTAAAAGCTGCCAGCTATGAATACAAGCTGCGAGCTACGAGCGAATAGAATTTTATAATGATACGCCACGTTTCCAGGGAATGAAATCATCCTGTCCGTGCCTTACTGCACTAACGATGGTTTCACCACTGGCCACTTTGATGATATAGTCCAGTATGCGTTCACCACATTGTTCAATGGTCTCCTCTCCTTCTATGATGGTGCCTGCATTGAGGTCAATGATGTCGCGCATTTTATTGTACAACACGGTATTGCTTGATATTTTCACCACAGGAGCAATTGGATTGCCGGTAGGCGTACCAAGACCAGTAGTAAAGAGCACCACGGTAGCACCTGATCCTACTTCGGCGGTGGTAGACTCTACATCGTTGCCGGGTGTACAAAGCAGATTAAGACCAGGTTTGGAAACCTGCTCCGGATAATCCAATACATCAGCTACGGGAGAGGTACCTCCTTTTTTAGCGGCGCCAGCCGATTTGATGGCATCTGTAATGAGGCCATCTTTGATATTACCGGGTGAGGGATTCATATCAAATCCCGATCCTACCGCCTGTGCACGGGCATTGTAGGAACGCATGAGGTCAATGAACTTTTTAGCGGTATCCTGGGTGGTACAACGATCGCTCATCTCCTGCTCCACCCCACAGAGTTCGGGGAATTCGGAGAGGATCACTGATCCGCCGAGGGCTACCAGCAGGTCGGATGTATATCCCACTGCCGGGTTGGCCGAGATACCGGAAAAGCCATCAGATCCACCACACTCCAGGCCAATGCAAATTTTGCTTAGTGGCGCAGGTTGGCGTGCATACTGATCGGCAGCTACCAGGCCGGCAAATGTTTGCTTAACAGCCTTGGTCAGCAAATCGGTTTCCCTGCCTTCCTTCTGCTGTTCCAGGATATACAAGGGCTTACTGAATTGGGGCGACCGTTTGGCGATCTCCTCCTGCAGCATGGATACCTGGGCATTCTGGCAACCAAGACTAAGCACAGTGGCGCCTGCCACATTGGGGTGAGTGATATAACCAGCCAGCAAACCACATAGGGTTTGTGCATCTTGCCGGATACCGCCACAACCGCCTTCATGCGACAGAAATTTGATCCCATCAATATGCTTAAACAAATGCCGCCCTGCCTGTACGTCATCAGACGCAGGCTCATTAAACTCTACGGTGTCAATATTAATTCCTTTCTGATAGGCGGCTATCAGTTGTTTTGTCAAATCATTATACTTTTTTGGCCGGGCATAACCCAGTTCTTCCAGCAAGGCCTCTTTGAGTACTTCCACATTGCGGTTTTCACAAAATACCAAGGGTATCACCAGCCAGTAATTGGCCGTACCCACCTTGCCATCGGCACGGTGAAAGCCCATAAAAGTCTTTTGCTGCCAGTGGCTCACATCGGGAATATGCCAACTGGTACGACGTTGATCGGACAGCTGGTATTCTTCAGCAGCATGTTTCAGGTTGGAAGTAGAGATGCGGGCGCCAACGGGAATCTCCTCTTTGGCTTTCCCGATCAGTACGCCATACATAGTAACTGCCCCACCGACAGGTAGTGATTCAGTGGTAAACTTATGTTTGGCTGGAATATCTTCTACCAGGGTATATTGGGTCCCATTATAGGGAATGATCTGGCCCCTGGTCAGGTCTTGCAAGGCCACCAGCACATTGTCTTTCGGGTGTACTTTTAATACGATCTGCTTCATATCTTTAAAACAACTTCACTTCTAATATGGTTCGTATCAGGCTGTTACTCCATCAGATTGCAGGCTTTTCATGGCAGCTGCTGCGCCTTTCCTGATAATGGCATCGAGCTGATTGGTCACCGCCTCAGCAAAGCCCGACAGTTTGGCCAGGTTGGCGCCCCAGAATTCTGTATCACTCAATACCTTCTGTACCAGGGCAGGAGCTTCGGTATTGGCCCATTTAGCAGCATACCAGGCAGCATGATCATCATTAACCAGGTATTGCTTACCATTGAGCTCGCCATAATACTTGCCATCCCCGGCTTGGGTGGACTTCATGAACAGGAGATGGCCAGCAAAACCCAGGGCCATGTATTCCGGAATGCTGCCTGCGCGTTCATAGTGTTTCAACAGCAAGGGTATATTGCGCATTTTCATTTTAGAGGAATACTGAACGGTGATGCTTAACCACAGGTGTTCAATATAGGGGTTGCGGTATCTATCCAATACTTTAAAAGCAAAGTCCTTGGCAGCGGGTATGGAAATATTTTCACTGGCTACAGCAGGCACCATTTCCTGTAACATAAGGGTGCCAATATAGGCTGTAAAGGTAGCATCATCCATGGCAGCTTTCACCGTAAGGAAACCCGCCAGGTGGGCCAGTCCACAGCTAAAGGTATGGGAACCGTTGAGTAAACGCAATTTTAACTCCCGGAAAATATTGATGTCGGGCGCAATAACAACACCTGCATCTGCCTTGCTAAAGGAGAGGATATCGCGTACCCGGTCATTGTCTGATTCAATGGCCCAGAGGCGGTATACTTCGGACATGATCATCAGTTCATCACGATAGCCATTATCGGCCTCCATTTGCTGGTGTTGTACAGCGGGGAGTTTTCCGGGTACAATACGGTCTACCAATGAATTGCAAAACTGGTTATGTGTTTCCAGCCAGTCGAGGAAGGCCGTTTCCAATCCATTCTGGTGGGCCAGTTCCAATACGATGGCTTCCAGTTTCTTACCATTATCAGGTATTAATTCGGTAGGTATAATGACCATACCCTTGGAACCGTCGCCCTGAAAAACCTTGAAACGTTGGTAAAGGAAGGCAAGGAGTTTACCGGGAAAGGATTCTGGCGGGGAGGCATGTACATTGTCCTTTATTAAGGTGATGCCAACCTCGGTGGTATTGGAAATAATGATTTGCATATCAGGATTGGCGGCACACCTGAGAATTTCGTCCCAATCACTTTTGGCAGCCAATACCCGGCTGATGGATGCATTCAGTATTTTTTCTTCTACTTTTTTACCATCTTCAATCCCTTGTATACATTGGGTAAATAAACCGTCCTGCTCTGCAAAAGCATCTGTAGCGCCATTGCCGGTTGATTTCACCACCACCACACGGCCATTGAATATTCCCTGTTTATTGGCCTTGTCGATAAAATAATCCGGCAACCCGCGCAAGAGTACGCCAGTACCAAATTGCAATACTTTTTCAGGTAATTCGAAATAAGGGGCAGCTGGCAGGTTGATACCCGGCGTTTTAATACCAGCAAGAGTTTGTTTTGACAGGTTCATTGTTCTTTCTTATTTATTACTATACTTTTTATTTTACCATTTCCAGCGATCACCAAAAACCCAGCTGGGGTTGATGGCTGCTGCTTTTAATCCCTCCGGCAAATTGTTGGCATACCAGGCAAAATCATTTCCTCCCTGCCTGTGGCAATTGAAATAATAGATCCTTTCGCCCCACTGTATGATGTTGGTGGTAGGCACCCGGTAAATCGGTTTATCGGCCATATTCTGCGCAAAGGAACAGTTGATCAAATAGAATTGGGCGTCACGGTGATACCGTCCCAACCTGAAGCCATCATAGCCTTCAAATGAGCAGTTGTTCAATACGGTCTTGGAATCCTGGATGCGTGAGCCATCATGCCAGATGGCCGCATCACCTACATGGGCTATAAAACGGCAGTTTTCGGCATAGGCCCAACCGCGGGGGCAATAAAAATCCACGCCTCCTTCCATTACGCAATCTTTAAAATAGAATAAACCATTCTCAACATTCCAGGGGCTCATGGTATCACCTGCCCAGGCTTTGAAATGGCAACCAATAGCGCTGAAACGGGTGCCACTCATGGTACGCACGGCCATTTGGTGACCGCCCTTCCCTATCTTCTTTTGGCGGTGCAGGGTATCGAGTGGACAGTCGATGGTGGTATCCTGTTTCCAATCGAAGCCATAACTATTGGTAACGGTGAGATTTTTGAGGGTAATATCATTGCCATCAATATTGAGGGTAGCCACGCCCCAATCGTCATTGTGCACACAACGCCAGGCATCGCGGGCAATTGCAGCTGTGATGATGGTAAGGCCCATCCCCTCTCCTTCCAGGATGATGTTATGGCTTTCTATATAGACCTTTTCATTGTAAACACCCTTTTTAATATGGATGGTGCGGGGCGTTGCCGCATTGGGAGGCAGGGAATTAATAGCAGCCTGGATGGTCTTGAAATGGCCTTTGCCATCAGGGGATACAATGATGCGTTGAGTTGATTGAGCAAAAAGAGCCGGTGAAACAATCAGCAGTGCAAGGATATACAGGGCATACCTCACAAGATATCCTGCAGGAGGCGGGGTATCGGTGATCATCTTTTTCGTGCTACTTATTACTTCACTCTTTTTCATCTGCACTTATTCTATATTCTGTATCCTAGTTTGTTTTCCCAATAAGCCATTTCACCAGGTCGGTGGCGGCTTTATAGTTTTCAAAATCAGGTGGCAACTTACGGCCATCCACATATTCATTATAGAACCAGGGATCACCCACCGCGAAGACGGTGCCTTTGCCATATTTAGTAACCGCCATAACGATGTTTTTTCCAGTTGCATCCTTAAAAACAGCGGTAGCGGGTTGTTTCAGTTCCAGGCTACTGTATTCCTTAATGTAAATTTTCTTCGAAGTTTTGAAGATTGCATCCTGTGCCGTGGGGTAAAAGGCGCCTTGCTCGTATTGGTTGCCTTGTACCCGGTTCAAACTGTTCTCATTGAAATGGATGCCAAAGGCAGCACCCAATTGGTTCCAGTGCTCAAATTCGGCATTGCCCGAATCATTGCCCATCAGGAGGAGTACGCCACCGGCTTTTACCCAATCGCTGATGGCTTTTACATCCTGGGTTTGTATAAAGTGGGGATCAGGTGATTCTTTTTTGGTATCGGGGTCAACGATCACATAAATGGAAGCGTTTTTCAGGTTTTGTGCAGTAGGGGCTGTTTCGAGGGCGGCTGTTTTCATACCCTGCATGCGGAAGATATCGCCCAGCATGGCAAAGCCACCATAGGTTTTATCATCCCAGGTATAATGGAAACGAGCCAACGTGCCAGTGGCATCTTTTTTCCATTCATTGTTAAACCAGTAGTCCAGCAGTACAGTTTTGCCTTTGCCCAGGGGCAGGGTGGGCAGCATTTCGGCTTCCACAGCACATTGTATGAAGGCGCCTACTCCCTTGGGATCATTTACAATAACAGGCTCGCTCATGTAATAAGCAAAACTGCCATCGCGGTAAGGATTACCCCCCAGGCCAGAAACTTTTACGGTTCCTTTCAGGTTGGTTTGACTATTGGCGTCGGTTTCAATAAATGTTTTGGTAATACCGGCATATCCTTTTTGCATGGCCGGCAAATAAGTGGCGGGCAAATAGCCATTGCGCATGCCTTTGGCCAGTGTATATACGATCATGGAAGAACCGGATGCTTCGAGGTAGTTGCCTTTTTCATTGGGCATATCCACAATATCATACCAGGCGCCGGATTTGGGGTCCTGTACTTTCACCACTGCTTTTGCAAAGCGGTTGAGGATAGCAATGATGGAATCTCGGCCGGGATGGTTAGCGGGGAAATGGTCCAGGGCATCTACCATGGCCATTCCGTACCAGCCTAAGGCGCGGCCCCAAAAATGGGGTGAAAGGCCAGTGGTTTTATTGGCCCACTTTTGTTGACGGGATTCATCCCACCCATGGTACAATAAACCGGTTTTGGGATCACGTGCATGACGCTCCATCAGAACAAACTGGCGGGCAATGTCGTTGAAAGCAGTATCCTCATGAAAGATCTTTGCATATTCGGCATAGAAAGGCTGGCCCATATAGAGCCCATCGAGCCACATCTGAGAGGGATAGATATTCTTGTGCCAGAAACCTCCTTCGGAAGTACGTGGATGGGTACGCAACTGGTTGCGCAGCAGATCAGCAGCCTTCCTGTATTTTTCTTTACCAGTAACGCGGTAGAGTAATAATATCAGTTTACCATTGTTGATGTGATCAATATTGTATTCATCGGGGCGATAACCTTTGATGGTACCATCGTCCTGTACAAAGAAATCCATGCTGCGCTGGATATAATCGAAGTATCGCACATTGGAAGTAGCATTCCAGATCCCTTCAATGCCTTTTAGTATCACCCCCTGATCGTAGCTCCAGCGGGCAGGCTTGTCGGGTGTAAGGGCAAAGGAATCGCTCCATATTTTCATAGCGGTAGCGGCTATTTCCTGCGACCATTTGGTGGCAGGGGTGCTGGACAGTCTGGTGCTGGTTTGGGCCAATGAAGTATTGATCAGTATGGCAAGGGTGAATATGGTACAGCAAATATGTTTCATGGTTCGTGAATCGTTCCCGCTCCTTAGCAGGATGAATCGTTAATTGATTATTTTACGGTGACGCTGTTTGCCGAAGCGCCGAATTCATATTGTATTTTTTGTTTGGCTTTGGTAGCATCGGTATTGGTGATGGCAATTTTGCCAGTCCGGTCGCCACCGATGCGGAATAACAGGTCCGATCCCTCTTTGTAAGTGATCTTATTAAAAGACAGGTTATCGCTATTGAGCACATCTACCACCGGGTTGCTTTCCTTAGTAATGAGTTTGATATTATTAAAGGCAATGCCGGTTGCTTCGCTGCAATCAATGCCTTTATTGGCCTGGATCACCATGTTCTCAAGGCGGATATTTTTGATGTGCATTTCGGGCAGGCCACGGATAAAAATGCCTTTCTCAGCTCCGTTACATACAACATTGCTTACATAGATATCCTTAAACACAGGGGTACCGTCGGTTACGGGCAATATTTCTACTTTGGGAGCCTCGCGTTTTTCACCGGTAAGGGGAACAGGATCTTTGGCCATGTAATACATATCAAAAAGGATGGCTTCGCCGGGAATATCTTTCATATAGATATCCCTGATATAGATATTTTCTACTACCCCACCACGGCCACGGGTGGTTTTAAACCGTAAGCCAATATCCGTGCCTATAAAGGTGCAATTGGATACATGGATATTGCGGGCGCCACCACTCATTTCACTACCTACCACAAAACCACCATGGGCATGGTATACAATGCAATTGCGGATAATGACATTTTCGGTAGGCATTCCTCTTTGGCGGCCTGCTTCATCGCGTCCGCTTTTCATACACAGGGCATCATCACCCACATCGAAAGTGGAATTTTCGATCAGCACATTTTTACAGCTCTCCACATCTATGCCATCGCCATTCTGCGCATACCAGGGATTTTTAACGGTAATATTCCGAACGGTGAGGTGTTCGCTCATCAGGGGATGCAAACACCAGGCGGGGGAGTTCTGGATGATCACGCCTTCCAGCAATATATTTTTGCAGTTGGTGAGTACAAGTAAGTTGGGACGAAGGAAATCTTTGACTGAATCGTAAAAGGCTGAGGTTTTACCAGCTTCAATCAAGCCCGGATTTTTGAGCTGGGATCCTTTCAACGCTTTGGCCGAAGGATACCAGGTGCGACCATCGGTACTGATGCCACCGGATGCCACCAGTTTTTTCCACTGGCTTTCGGTCAGTTTATCCTTTTTCACCATGCGCCAGGCATCGCCATTGCCATCGATAATACCGGCTCCTGTGATGGCAATATTTTGTTGGCCCTCGGCCGAAATGGGTGACTGGTTGCGCATTTGCGGCAAGCCTTCCCAATTGCCTTTAACAAGGGGATATTGATTGAAATCGTCGGTGAACTGAATAACAGCCCCTTTTTGGAGGTGGAGGTTCACGCCGCTTTTCAGTACCAGGGGACCCGTATTCCACAGCCCGGCGGGTACTACCACTACACCACCCCCTTTTTTGCTGCAGGTCTCAATGGCTTTATTAATAGCAAGGGTATTCAGGGTCATGCCGTCGGCTTGAGCCCCGTAGGTTATAATGTTACAGGTATCTTTTTTGAAGGTGGGTGTAGTTATTTTGGGCAACACCTGGGCTGTTCCCTGCAAGGTAGCAGCAGCTAATAGTACTGACAATGTTATTTGCAGGGTATTTCTTTTCATTTTGGACAAATCAATCGCACGCTTGATATTCATCAATTTGTTTTTTTGCTCAGTCACGGAAATGTTCCGGACATGTTGTTGATGCCCTGTTTTCAACAACAATTGTAAACAGATATTCATTATTAACGAACTCATTTCCACTGTTTTTTTACGCAAACGTTGCCGAAAGCGTTTTCGGATTGACGATTCAGCAGACAGGATGCAACATTTTGGATGTTATTGGGCTAAGTGATTGATTTGGTTCAAATTTCGCATAGCCCGGGCAGGCCCGGAACAGCCACAATAGCCTATTAGTAACCTGGATATTCCAGGGAGATCAGAACGGCCAGGAAGCCCGGTAAAAACCGGGCCTGGCCTTGTTTGTTGGTTGGTATAAGGTTATTGGTAACCTGGGTTCTGGATAAACTCGGTTTTGTTTACCACCGCATCTATCTGCGATTGAGGTATGGGACGTACGGTATGAAAGGGTTTGATATTGAGCGCAGCCTGGGGGTTGTACAGCCCTACCCTTTCCACCAGTTTGCCGGTACGCTTAAGGTCGAACCAGCGCCATTGTTCACCGGCCAGTTCCCTGGCTCTTTCATCAAGCAGGAAATCGATGGTCACATCGGCGGGTGCAATATCGAGGGTATTGGAAGGCAGGGTGCTAATAACGGCCCGCCGGCGTACCCTATTGATGAGGTTGGCGGCTTCGGTCTTTTCGTTGAGCATCAGTTTAGCTTCTGCAGCGATCAATATGATATCGGCCAGGCGGAAGATCACGGCATCCCGGGCGCTTTGTTGTTCGGCCACGCTGGGTCGGGTGGGGTCCAGGAACTTCTTCAGGGAAATGAAATTGGAAGTATTCCTGGAGGTGCCATTGGTATTGTACACATTGGTACGATCAAATATTTCGTACTTACGGCTATCACGGAATTCATTGGTTACCACGGTACGTTTCGGCATCCAATGGGCAGTATCGCCTACATTGATGGTAAACTCCTGTTTAACGCCAGTGGTCAGGACGCGTTCGTACTTAGTGGCAGTCGTTTTATTGCTGTACCAAACGTCCTGGAAGCTGCCAGCATAACGACTATCCTTTGTTTCGTCAAAGAGATCCAGGAGAAAACGGGTGGGCATATAGCGGGTAAAGGGACGGCCATAAGGAATATCACGCACCATACCAGGTCGCACATCATACTTCTGCAAAAACATCAGGTGGCCATTGTGGGCGCCGCGGGGATGACCACCGGGATAAACGATGGCGCCAGCAGGGCCCTGAAAATCGTTCAGGGAAAGGTTGGTGGAATAATTCACCGCCCAGATGATCTCTTTATTGACCTGGTTGTTCATATTCCACAAAGCGGCATAACTGGGTTGTAATTGTAAGTCATAGAGGGTCATTACCCGGTTGGCATAATGATAGCTGCTGTCATAGTTTTTGGTATACAGGAAGATCTTTGAGAGGAATGCTTCGGCTGCCGGTTTGGTAACGCGTCCATTATCGGTAGTGGTATTGGGCAGGTTGGCTGCTGCCCAGCGCAGGTCGGTAATGATCTGTTTATAGAAAGTGTCAACAGGCTTACGATTGGCCGTATTGACAATGCCCTGTGTTTCCTCCAGGGTGAAATGAACATTGCCCCAGGTTTCTACGATGGTATAATAATACCAGGCGCGTAACATACGCAATTCTCCTTCACGAATGGCTTTCAGGTTATCAGACAGGCCCGATTTGGATACGCGGTTGATGAGGGCATTGCACAGGTTGATCACAGAATACAATCGCTGCCAATTGGCAGTTATAATGGCATTGTTGGAATTGAGGCCGCTGGTAAACTGGGTGATCTCGGTATTTTGATCGTCTACACCACTCATCCAGAGGTCGCTCGATGCTTCGTATAAATGATATCCTGCTTCTTTGCCCCAGAGGTGGCGATTGTAACTATAGGCCGCACTTACACCAGCTTCAAAACCGGCAGGGGTATTGAAAACCACATCGGCTGTAAGGCCGCCGGGATTGTATTCTTCCAGTTTCTTTGTACAGGCTGTAACTACCAAAAGGATGGCTGTTATGGCCGCCAGGTATATAGCAATTCGTTTCATAATAATCATTTTAATAGAATTAGAAATCTACATTCACACCAGCTACAACCAGCTTGGTCAGGGGATCGTTTAAGGCGCCTCCTCTTTCTACGTCATAGTCATCAATTTTAGAGAAGGTGAACAGGTTTTTACCGGTGATATAGAAGCGCATCCCTGCAATACCGTATTTGTTCAGGAAGGGTTTGGGCAGGTTATAACCAAGGGTTATATTCCTGACCTTCACAAACGATCCATCTACATAGGCCAATGTTGAAGAATAAGGCAAAGCGGCAAATGAGCTGCTGGTGCGAGGATGGGGAAAATCATTGGATGGGTTTTCGGGTGTCCAGTAATTGACCACTGCCCCATTTTCGCGACCAGGCAGGTGTACACGGCTATTGTATGCGTACTCGATGGTTTGTCCCATGCGGGCGAAAACAAACACGTTTATATCAAAGGCCTTGTATTTGAAATCGAGGTTGAGGCCGGCATTCCATTTGGGCACCAGTTGTCCTACCACTTTGCGGTCTTTCAGGGCACTGATGAGAGTATCTTTTTTGCCGAGGTCTTCCACACGTATATCCCCCGGTTTTTGGTTGTACAGTTTGGCCAGTGCCGAGTCGGCCATTTGCCAGATGCCTATTTTATTGAAATCATAAGACACACGGGTAGGATAACCAATAAACCATTCATTGAGGGGATCATCGATATCGCCAACCAGTTGGGTGATCTTTTCTTTGGCGGTGAAGAAGCTGATACCTGCATTAAAGCTGATATCCTCCTTACGGATGATGGCAGCATTCAAGCTAATATCAATGCCGGTTGTTTGCGTGCTGCCCACATTATCAAAAGTGGCGGATACGCCGGAAGAAGCGGGCAACTTACGAATGGTCAGGAGATCAACCGTTTTGGTATGGTAGAGATCAATGGTACCAGTAAGCCGGTTGCCCCATAATCCAAAATCCACCCCAAGGTTGAGGGCCCTGGTCTTTTCCCACTGCAGGTTGGGATTACCGATGGTATCACTGAATGTAAAGCCGAGTGCCGGATTATCGCCAAAAGAATTGGGTATACGGACCAGGGTTGATTGGGTGCGATAGGCAGTGATGGCATCGCTGCCGGTAATACCATAGCTCACCCGTAATTTGAGGTCGTTGAGGTAACTGATATCATGTAGAAAAGGTTCGTCGCTAATGCGCCAGGCAAGGGCTGCTGCAGGGAACAGGTCCCATTTATTACCGGAACCCAATTTGGAGGAGCCATCCCGGCGAACGCTCACTGAAGCCAGGTATTTTCCTTTGAAGGAATAATTCAAGCGGCCTGCGTAGGAAATAAGGTTCTCCTTGGTATACCCACTGCTGATGGCCAGGTTTTCAGTTGAGTTTTGGAGGGAATAGAATAATTGAGAAGGGAGGATCTGCTTATTTCCCTGCGCCTGTACAAATTCATTATTGATCTCCCAGAAAGTAGTGATGCCTGTGAGGGTAAAATTATGATCACCCACCTGTTTATTGTAAGTCAGTACATTTTCCCAGTTGGTATTGCGGCCGCGGGAAGCTACGCCAAAACCCAATGTACGGAGGCCACGTTGTGACAGGGAATTGATATCAAAGAAAGCGCCCTGGCGCGAATCGGTGAAAACAAAACCCAGGTTGCTCCTGAGTGATAAGCCCTTGAAAGGTGTAAGCTCCAGGTAGGTAGCAGCCAGAGTACGGGTAACAAGGGTATTGTTCATAGCTGTACCCGGTACTTCATCGGCCAGTGGATTCCAACGTGCCTGATCATTAAGGGGCGACAGGATGATCTTACCGGTACTATCATAAGGCGTGGACCAGGGAGCTACTTTACTGGCTTCATCCATGGGATTGCCACGGGCATTAATGTCATAGTAAGTGAGTTGCATTTGCATACCGGTCTTTGCAATTTTGCCCAGGGTTTGGTCTACGTTCATACGACCGGTATAGCGTTTCAGGGCATCGCCCAACAACAGTCCTTTTTCACCATAGTAATTGAGGGAAAGGTAAATTTTGGTTTTATCGCTACCGGCGGATACACCTACCTGGTGCTCCTGTTGACTGCCATGGTGAAAGAGCAGGTCGGAATAATCGGTATTTACGCCATTGGCAATATTCTTTAACTCTTCGGCACTGAACAACAGTCCATCATTGGATGGACTGCTCCAGGTGCCAGCAGGATTGATGCCCGCCAGGTCTATTTTACGATTGGCTTCTCTGCGCCATGCCCTGTACTCCTCTGTATTCATATAACGTGGGTATTCGGACATGGATGAAACACCATAATAAGAATTCAAGCTGATTGTAGGTTTCCCGCTACTGCCTCTCTTTGTAGTTATGAGGATCACGCCATTGGCGCCACGCGACCCATAGATGGCCGTAGAAGAGGCATCCTTCAATACTTCCAGTGATTGAATATCGTTGGGATTAATATCCTGGAAGGAATTGTATTGTATCCCATCTACAATAACGAGGGGGTTATTGCTGGCCATGAGAGAACGGTTGCCACGTATAACGATATTGACACCGGAAGAAGCAGAACCGCTCATGCGGGTAATATCGGCACCTGGTAACTTCCCCTGGAGGCTTTCCAATACATTCCCGGAAGGCACTTTTTTGATCTCATCACTTTTTACAGATACTACCGCCCCGGTAAGATCTCTTTTCTTTACTTGTCCATACCCGATCACTACTATATTTTCCAAGCTTTTAGCCACGGATACCAGGGAGATATTGATGGCTGTTTTGTTGCCTACTTTCATTTCCTGGGGTTCATAACCTACATAGGAAAACAGTAATACATCATTGTCTGTTGCATTAAGCGAGAATACACCCTGGTCGTTGGTAGTAGTGCCCCGTTCGGTTCCTTTTACCTTGACGGAAACACCAGAAAGGGGTACCCCATTGTCGTCAGTGATCTTACCCGAAATGGTTTTATCCTGCCGTACTGCTATAGGCTCCTTGATAACAATGAGGTTGTTGTCCATCACCAGGTAAATAAGCCCTGTTTTAGCCAATAGCTGGTCGAGGGTTTGGCGGATGCTGGCATCCTGTACTTCGAGGTTTACTTTTTGCCGGATACTCCGGAGCTCATCATTGTAGAGGAAACGGTAATGGGTGGCTTTTTCAATGCTGGTCAGGATGCCGGCTATCTCGGTCTTTTTAAACCGGAAGTTCAGCTTTTCCTGGCCATAGCCGGTGGCTGATGCATTGAAGACGAATACAATAAGCAAAAAGATAGTCAATTTCATAACAAGCAGTGCTTTGGAAAGCAAGGGGCCTTGCAGCCCCGTTAGAAAACTTTTCATACTTTAGTGAACATTATGGGTTAACAATTCTTCCGCCTTTGGCGGGAGTACACCAATTTTAACCTGTAGCTAAACGGGGAATGCTGCAACATTCTCCGTTCCTTTTTTCGGCAATCCTGACTAATTAATAATTATTGAGCTTCCTGCCGATTATTATACATCCCTTGTAATTATCATTCTTTTCATTCGGTTGTTTTAATTGATTTGATATAGACATCGTTTCCTTTGATCTCGAATTGGAAGGGTACTGCAACGGAAAGTGCCCTGAAAGCCTGTTCTACTGTTTCATTTTCCATGGAACCGGTGAAGGCGAGTGATCGTACCTGCTCATCTTCAAAATGAATGGTGATATTGTACCAGCGTTCCAGTTTCTTTGCCAACCCCTCAAAACGATCGCTCCGAAACTCCAGGCGGTTATAGATCCAGGCGGTTTCCAACCGTTCATTTTCCCGCAGGCTGGTATCCAGATTTACAATGGCAGTGGTACGCGTTGCCAGGGAATGCGCCTCTGAAGAAGTATCGGTGGTTTCCTTTGAAAGTGTAATGCCTATTTTGGGTAATACAATTTTCTGGTTGGGATGTAGGTAAATGGGATCTCCTTTTTTATAGGTATCATAGGTAATTTGTACCTGGCCCCGGATAAGGGTAGTTTCAATAGTAGGTTCCTCGGCATAGGATTTTACATTGAAAGCCGTGCCCAGTACCCTGATATTGATATCGCCGGCATGAACAATGAATGGCTTTTCGGGTTGCTTTACAATATCAAAATAGGCTTCCCCCTGCAAGGTAACTTCGCGGGTATTGCCACTAAAGTTGGGATCATATACAATGCTGGAACCTGCATTGAGGAAGACGGTGGAACCATCGGGCAGCAGGGTGCGTGTTTTACTTCCCTTTTTAGTAAATATTTCATTGTCATCCTTTCGGGCTGTAGGGCCCAATGTGGTATAGGTCCATACCGCCAGGGATATGCCCACTAAAGCGGCCGCCCAGCGTGCGATTTTCAGGAAGCGGAATTTATTTTCAGTTGACGGGGTATTTATTAATTGATCGGTTGCCGCTGTTTCATTAGCCGAACGGCGAAGGATATGACCAATCTTTGTTTCTATTTCTTCTATACTGTTGTTATGGCCAGGTTTCCAAAGCCGCTGTAATAATTCATACTGCTGCATCAGGTCCGGCTGTTGCTGCAGGGCCTTCATCAATGCTTCTTTTTCATCGGGTGTAGCTTCCCCGCTAAGATTACGGGACAGGAGAAACCATATTTGTTCGGGCTTTTCCATATGGTGATAACATTTACAGGAGGAAGGACAGGGATATTGGAAAAGACCATTAAGCCGGGAGGTAATTTTTTTTAGGCGTTAAAGGAAATAAAGCTTTAGACATTGTTTATCAATGCATTAAAATAAAGTCGAGGGTATTTCAAGGGATTATTGGGAGGGTATCAGCAGTACAACCAGCACTTAAGTAGGTATAGGGATGGTAGGAGGGGGACTAAGGCCCAAGTCTCTTTAAAGTCTCTATAAGGTCTCTATAACACCTCTATAAGCTCTCTATAATGATGGGACTATAATTTTCCTGTATATAATCAGGTGCTTCTATTAGGAAGGCAATTATTTGCAGGTAGGCATATAAAAACAGTTGTTTTGAAGTGGGTCGCAATACACCTCTCTTTTGTCGTTTTTGCCCATATCGCATTTTCAGAAGGTCATGTATGTTTGCATTATCAAACAAAAAACAAACACTCAATATTAAAAAGTAGTAACATGGAAACGAAGACAAAAACAGCCATCACAGTAGAAGTAACAGTTAAAGCACCCGTAGAAAAAGTATGGCAATATTTTAATGCACCCGAACATATTGTAAACTGGGCTCATGCATCTGATGACTGGCATGCACCCGCTGCCAGCAATGACTTACAGGTTGGCGGAAAGCTCACTACCACCATGGCAGCCAAAGACGGCAGTTTCAGCTTTGAGTTCTGGGGCATCTATACAGAGATCGTAGAACATAAATTTATCGCTTATACCCTGGGCGACGACCGTAAGGTAACCATCACCTTCACCAGCCAGGGCAATGAAACAAAAGTAGTAGAAACCTTTGAAGCAGAAGATACGCACTCCATCGAAATGCAACAAGGTGGTTGGCAGGCCATCCTCAATAATTTCAAGAAATATACGGAAGCAGCATAATATTTATCTTTATTAAAAAGGAGGAGGTAATTGAATTACCTCCTCCTTTTTTGCCTTATACTAACCGGTCATTGCCGGTTTCATTGGATAAGGGATTTCATAGAAACTGGTTTCAGGGTAAGCTTATTTTACTTTACTGTCAGCCTGTTGATAGCCGTAATCTTTCCTCCATCTACTTTAAGGCCCTGGCTTACTGTATTGGCTACCGCATCGAACTTGTACACAAAACTGCCTCCATTGGTAAATGTGATACCTATGTAAGCTGTTTTACCATCGCGGGGTGAAAAGTTGTTGGAGGTAACGCTGGAAATGGTAGCCGGATCAGGTGTATTGGTGATCCAGTTAAAGGTTTTGGTGTTCACATTCACAGCTGCAAAATATTTGCCGGTAGCATAAGCGCCTTTGTCTTTCTCCATCAACAATATAAAGTTGCCATTGCCTACATATACCTGGTTGGTCATATAAAACCCATTGGAAGCGGCTTTCAGGTCGAAGAAATAGGATTTGTCAAATTCAGTAGTTCCGCTTTTGATGCGAACTACAGCAGAAGGTTTGGTAGAAGTGTAGGCACCGCTATTAGTGGCCACGGAAGAAGAAAATCCATATACATCACCATTTTCCACTACAGCCAGGCCATCCACAAAGTAACGGCCGATGAAGCTGGTGCGGTTATCCCTGATCACCTTTTCGAGGGTCATGGAAGGATAATTGTATACAGCTATCCAGGCGCTGTCGGGATAAGCGGTACCAAAATTGTCACTGCAACAGCCTTTGATGCTCATATAGGGAGCAAATACTTTATTGCCTACTTGTTTGATCCAGGTAAAATGTGCCCGTTCACCATTGCCTGCGAGTTCCACCACATTGGATTGTCCTTCGGCAGTGATCAATAGTTGATCGGTGTTAACCCTGTACCACAAAGCATTGGCGCCCCCACTGCGTGGTATTTTAAACATAAGGATATCCTTGTCCACCGGGGCAAAGGCCTGTACAGTTTCGGTTTGGAAGTTTGTGAGCTTAGCCAGTTTGCCTTCTTTACTCAACTCATAAGCAGTTACGGCACCGGGATTGCCCTGGCCATACAGCATGCTGAAGAACTTATTGTTGTGGGTTACATAATAACGGTAGGTACCATCCTGCTCAATACCATTACCAGCGGTGGTAATGGTACCGGCATCCAGATCGGCGGCTGTGAGGAGATAATCAGCTACACCAGTGCTGGCCACGGGACTAACTGCAATTACATATTTACCCTGGGCATTACCACCATCTCCCCCTTCCTGCTTGCTGTCTTTACTACAAGCGCTTACGGTAAGGGCAAGGACCATCAGGCCCCCATAATAGGTACTGTACTTTTTCATTTCGCTTATTGTTTAGTTGATATTAAATCGAGGTACTATCTGCCCAGGAAATACCTGAGCTTGGCATTAAAGGCCCTGCCGGGTTTTTGGAGACTGAAATTGTCGTACAACTGATCGTTGGTTAAGTTCTTACACTCAAATGCAATATTGTACCGTCCCTCCTTGATAGAATACACAATATTGGCATCATGGGCCAGTTGGGCAGGTACATCGTATTTGCCCTGACTGGTTCCCCTGCTGGGCCAGTACAGGTAAAATGCATGTACATACAAAAGGTTATAACCAATACTTAGGTGGTTGCCGGTGCGGCCAATATCCCTGAGAAAAAAAGAAAGATCGGCATTGCCAAACATAAAGGGCAGGTTGGGCATGCGGTCTTTGTACACGGGACTAATGCCTGTATAGCCGGGTTCATATTTGCGCTGGTTGCGGATATTCTGATAGGTAAAATTGGCGCCTGCCGTGAGGAAATTTTTATAGGAATACCTGATCTCTCCTTCTCCACCCAGGTTGGATACACCATCCAGGTTATCGGCTACCAACATGGTTTGGTTGTTGTTGAGGCGGTAGTAAATGAAATCGGTGGAATAGCGGTAAATGGCGCTGCCAGCTATTGAAAACCGGTGGACTTTATTCAGGCTGAAGGAATAGCTAAGGCCCAGGTTGAGGTTATCGCTGGTTTCGGGTTTAAGGTTGAAATTAGACTCCTGGGTTACGAGGTCGCCAAACATCTCTTCATTCTCAGGCATGCGGTTGCTTTTTTCATAAGAGGCCTTCAACTGAAGTTGTGGTTTTATAAAATAAGCGGTCGCAATACCATAGCCCATATTGTTGACGGTATTCTTTTGTTTTTTATAGGCTATATCTCCCCAATTGCCAGTGGGATTATAGGTAGTGGAAGTAGTAGCCGTTTGTAAAAGGTATTTGCCAAACAGGGTAGTACTCCATTTTTCGTTGTAATCATATTTATATCCCAGGCCCAGGATATTCTTGTTGGTTTTTTGTGGCTGCCTGTATTTATTATCGGCAGGGTACAGTTCGTCTTCCCCTTTTCTATCAAAACGGGAAAAAACATTGTTGAGTGCCAGCGAATGCTTGGCGTTGATGGTCCAGGAAAAGGTGGTAGTCAATAACCCGGTATTGTTGCTGTATTTATACATGGTACGGGAGCGCTCAGCACCTGTACCCGTATATTGTTTATAATTTCCCAACCAATCATATCGCCTGAAGGCAGTATCGATGTTTTGCTCCTTACCCAGGTTATAGTTGGCATTGATGGTGAGATCGAGCCCTTTAGTAAAGAGGTTCTTCTTATGGTATTTGAGCGTAGGCATGATCATATTGCCTTTTCTATGCCAGGCGCCAAAAACAGAAGCCATTCGGGCGCCTGTTTGGATCTCCTTATAGTTTTGGCCCAGGGTAATACCTATCAGGAGTTTATCGGCCCAGGGCTTATCCAGCACACCGGCATTAACCACCACGGTTTCGTTGTGGTAGTTGTCATGAAAACGCCTGACGGTAGTATTGGGATAATACTTGCCCGTATTGATGTCGGAGACATCCAGTGTTACCTTATAGTTGTTGTCGGAGTAATTCTGAAAGGCGCTTACCTGCAAAGTAAAGCCCGATTTAGAGGTAATAGCAGTATTGATTACGCTGCGGTGGGTATTGAAGGAACCGAATGCGTAAGATACATCGAGGTAGTTGCGCTGCTTGTTGCCGGTAACAATATTCACAGCGCCTCCCAAGGCATCGGAACCAAGCCATACAGGTACTACCCCTTTATACACTTCTACCCTTTCGGCAAAATTGATGGGGATATTGTTGATCTGGAAAGAGGAACCAAAATTATCCATGGGAATTCCATCGAGGAAGAAGCGCACCTGGTTACCAGAGAAACCATTGAGCGAAAAATTGAAGTTGGATCCAACACCGCCCGACTCACGCACCCTGATACCGGAAACACGGTCCAGGGCATGGGAAAGATCGAGGGTTGAATTGTGCAGCTTTTTAGCATCAATAGCAGTTACATTGTAAGCCTGCCTGCCCACCAGGCGGGTATTGCTACGCCCGATAACTGCCACATCTTCCAGTTGCTCCTCTTTGGATTCGAGCACAAGGTCCATGTGGGTAGTGACACCTGGCGCCAGGCGTAGTTTCTTGTATAATTTTTTAAATCCAATGGCGGTAATCTCTATCGTAATGATCCCAGACTTCAGGTTATTGAGTTGGAACTTACCTTCCTGGTCGGCTGAAACGCCCTGAACATTTTCTTTGCATTGAATGGAAGCACCAGCTACCGGGCTTCCTGATGTAGTACTGACCTTACCGGCTAATGTAGCAACAGCAGGGGGATCTTGCGGGAATACCGCTGAAAAGAGGAGGCAATACAGCCCCGTTAACAATATTTTTTTATATTGCACAGCTTGATAAATTGAGAGATTTTAAAAGCTCCACCTCCGGGTGGATGAGCCGTACAGTTGGCGCTGTGCGGCTCTTTTTTTCTTAAACAGTTTTAGCAGCCGGAGCTACTGGTCGTAATGGTGCATGGTTGCTTTTTTGTGTTGATTGTATAGTTGTTTTTTTGGTTTTCTTTTTTCTCTTACCCCACCATACCAGGAATCCTGTAATGGGCAGACTGGCGCCGGTAAGTGCGGCAAAGAAGGCTATTACTTTACCCGGAAACCCAAGGATGGACCCCACATGGATATCGTAATTCAATCGCCTTAACTTAGCTCCAAAGCCCGCGGTTTCATATCCTTCCGCATACAGCTTATTGCCTTTTAATAATTGCCCGGTATGTTGATCAAATGAAAAGCTCCTGGTATCATAATATTTTCCTGCTGTAGGATAAATGGTGATCGCAATAGCGGAGGCTGCTTTTGCGGTATCCGGAAAAGCGTAATAGAAACCTTCGGCTTCGGGATGTTGGGATATCACGGAATGCCAGCTAAGGTCCATTACCTGCCTGGGTGTGCACAGCTTTCCTTTCTGTAAAGAATCAGAAACAGGCCGTTCAAACTCCGGCAAGGTTTGTCCGCCTGAGGTAACCCAGTATAGGCCACGGCTATACCATTGGATACCATATACCATTCCGGTAAGTGCAATGGCGGTGAGGATTAACAGGGAATAGAATCCGAATACGTTGTGAAGATCATAGTTTACCCTTTTGAAAGAAGCTTTCCATTTTACGGTAAAGCTTTGCTGGCGGGTAGCCTTGGTCCACTTTTTAGGCCACCAGAGTACCAGGCCGGTAATCAGTATGATGACAAAAGTGAGGGTACCATAATTTACGATGGGCCTTCCAATTTTATAAGGCAACCACAGAAAGCGATGGCCATTAAGAATGAATCGAAAGAAATCGGTTTCTCCCTTCTTTTGCTCCCTTAGACTGATCACTTGTCCGGAATAGGGATTAACACGTAAGATGATATTGCCGGCACGGCCTTCGCCCAAGGCCAGGTAAATGGCCTTTCCCTGCTGATAAGTAGCATAGTTGGGCTTTTTACCTGGCGCCAATGAATCAGCCAGCTGCATCAGGCGGGAGGGAGTGATCACAGCCTGTTCGCGCCGCTCTACCTTTGTTTCAGGTTCCATTAATCCGGTGATCTCATCCTGGAAAACCCAGATGCAGGCGGTTAAGCAAACCACCAGCATGATCAAGCCGGATACCAGTCCCAGCCATAGGTGCAGCCAGGCCGAAATTCGATAAAAGAGGCTACGGGAAGGGGGCTTTTTCTTTGGCGGTAGTTTTTTGTTTTCAGGCATAATTAAAGGCATTAAGACAATGAGGTATCAAAGCAACCAGCAATAGGAGAGAAAGGTGGCCTACTTTTAAGAGGCGACCTACTCTTAAAGTAGCAGGCACCTTTCAATATATTTTATAGCATGGTTTTATTCCAATCGAAGCTGGTAGTGGCGCATCTCCAGATGGCAGCAAAGTTCTTTCCACTAAAACTACCGGGTGTTTTTTCGGATTGGGCAATCTCAATCACATACCTGCCTTTCCAGGAGGGAACAAAAGTGCATTCGCCCTTTTCATCTGTCAGGAAGGTCTTTTTCCAGCCGTCGGCAGAAACAACTTCTACCTGCATCTTTACAGCAGGTTTTCCTTTTATAAAGGCTTTTATTTGTATGGCCGACTTAGCAGTGTTGGAAGTAGAAGCCGCTACATGCATATCATTGCCAGTAAAAGAGGTTACTTCGGTTTTACCTACCTTGACAGCAGCGCTGGTATTGAATTGATAACGTGTTTCACCGGGAAAATCTTTGGCGTCGTGTGTTATGGTAATAATATACCCCCCTTCCTGGTCGGGAATGAACTGAGCCTGAAGAAAATGAATGTCTTTTGTGTAGGTTAGTTCTTTTCGACTGCCATCGGGCGCTATGAGCCAGCAATGTAGCTCTTGTATATTGGAATACCATTTAGCAACTGAATCGCGCTCCTGGTCAGCATATTCCCCATAGAATACTTTAACGGTATGTGGCTGTCCCATTTTTCCATTAGCAGGGGTTTCAATCCATAACGCATGTGCGAATACGCTTTGAGACATAACAATAAGGAGCATTGCAAGAATGCCAACTCTGATTTTCATGTGCAGTAATTTTGCGCAAAGGAAAACCTTGTAGGGGTAGTGCGGTTGCCTATTCAGGAAAACCAGTTTACTATAAAAGGAATTTAAACAGGAAAGGGCGCCTTGTAAAAGGCACCCATTATCCAGGAGGCGCTATTTGATCCACGTTTATTCAAATTCGCTGCCTGGATGTAACATGTAACCAGTTCCAAACCACCCAGGGAATAAAAATAACCTGGACTGAGAACTGTGAAACAACATGCTAGAACCGTTGATTTCAAAATAACGGCTTACAGCAGTATGCTTATTCTCAAAACACGTTTTGAGGGTACTTAATTATCCAGGCAATGATGCATGGGGGAGGTAAATACAGCAGGTCTCAGGCGGAAGGGGATTGCTGATCGAGGTATTCTTTGGGAGAAAGCCCTACACTGGCCTTGAAGATCCTATAAAAACTGGCTTCGGAGTTAAAGCCACATTCATAGGCAATACCCAGAATGGAGAATTGATTGGACCGGGGATCACGGAATCGTTCCTTGACTTCCGTTATCCGGTAATCATTAATGAGGTTCCTGAAAGGCTTCTGGAAGGTTTTATTGATCACGGCCGAAACAATGGCGGTTGGAGTTTTGATCTCTTTTGCCAGCTTTTGTAAGCTCAGTTCCGGATCCAGGTAAAGCTTCCTGGTTTCTAAGGCTGCCCGGATGAGTTGGGTTACCTGTTGGATCTTTTCGGGGGTTAGTGATAATCCTTTGCCAGTATTTATATTTTCCTGCTCCACCTGAACAGGTGGAGCAGGTCCGTCAACTGGTTCTTGAATTGACTGGACTTGTGATGGCGTAACGAGCTCCGGCATTGGCTGTTCGGTTATCGTCGCCTGTTTAACCGGTAATTGGTACCCTTTGAAACCCAGGTAATAGATGATGATGGCCAGGTAGCCAAAGAATAGCTGCCAGTGGATAAAGGACCGGCTGCCAAACTGGAAAAGATAATCCAGAAGAATACTTACAGTTAGCACACCAAAGAGTACACCCAATAAAAAGGTAATATTCCTGAGCCAGGTATAGGTAGGGTAATCGGTATCGGAAATATTATCATTTAACCAGCGCCTGTATTGGATCACCAGGCGCAAAGAAAGTATCCAATAAAAGAGACCGCTGAGGATAGAAAGGAAATCTTCGACTTCTTTCACCGGGTTGAAATAATAGCTATTGGCAATAACATCTTTGAGGGCCAGGTCTTTTTGCGGCAATACGGCCAGGTATACAAACAGGGAGTAGGCCATTGACAGGGCAAAAGGTAGCAAGTGCAGGGCATGTTTTTTTTGCAGCTTCAGGCCAGGATGGGTAAGCGATAAGGTATATAGCCATAGAAGGGGCTGGATGGCCAGATCGAATGCTAAAGGAAGATAACGGAAAACAGGAGTATGCCAAAGGCCGGTAGTATGGATCAGAATTTTAACACATAGAAAATTAAAGACCATGATCACAGCAGATAAAAGGAGCCTGCTGAGACTATGTGTTTTACCCAGCCATATCAGAACAGCAATAACCGATCCCTGAACAATGCCTATCAGCACCAATACTTCAAATAAGGAGAAATGCCAGTTCAAGGGTTATTTGTTTAGTTCTTCCCTGATTTGGGCCAGTTGCTCTTCATAGTCGCCCTCCGCTTCGCTATCAGGATCATCTTCATCCAGGTACTGGCTATTGACGAGCCTGGAAGCCTCATTGGCTTCGGTAAGTAATTGCAGGGCTTTCTCCAGGTCTTTGTTTACTCCCACGCCCTCATAATAACATAATGCCAGGTCGCTCTTGGCAACAGTATGACCCGCTTCACTGGCTTTTTGGAGCAGGATGCATCCACGGGCAGGATCGGCAACTATGGAGTCCAAACCTTGTTTATAAATGGTTCCTTCTTTCCAGTAGGCCCAGGCGGCATTGATATGGTATTGCTGCATCTGATGCAGGGTATCCAGTGCCAGCGCTATCTTTTCCGGGTATTCATCAATAATGAAATCGGCCAGCTCTTTCAGATCGGCTGTTTCTCCTCCCTGAATAGCGAGGGTGCGCCATTTTATGACCTCTTCTTTTTCGGTGGTATTAAAATAATAGTGGTTGGCCAACTCATGGCAGGCTCTTGCATCGCCTTTTTCGGCCAGGGTTCTAAAGAGTTGTTGACTCACAGTATCTATTTCTTCGGAACCACGCTCATCATAAACAGCCAGGGCCAATTCAAGGGCTATCCAATAAAGGCTGCCTGGGCAGTCGGCATACTGATCAATCAGGGATTGGTACTCTTTTATTTTCCCCTCCCGCATTTTGGAGGTGATCTTGTAGATATCTTTTTTATTGAAGAGTTCGCTTAAAGAAACATTATTCAGGGCTGTGCCCCTGTCATCGATCAAAAAGACAGGCGTATCAATAGAAAGTGTATCCGCAGCACGGCGATACAGGAATTGTTGGTGTACATTGGAGGCCAGGGATACAAATTGCTTTCCCATTACTTCCTTTTCATGCTGCCGGGTAGTGTCGAAAGTCCATACGTCTATACCGTCGTCTATTGAAACCGACTCACCCGACAGGATGGCTGCAATAATGTCCTTCATTTTGGCCTGATCTACCATAAAGCGTTGTATAGAAGTTAAATATAGCAGCCTTATGGTAAAAAACCTCCTTTTATTACTTTTTTGGCCCCATTATTTTTTGGGCTCCTTCAACCAGGATATTTTGGCTACAGGAAGGAATGTTTTGTCTTTGGTTTTCAGAAAGGTTTTTAGCAGGAAGTCTTTATCAGGGATTACTTTCCCGGAAAAGAAAAACTCCTTATTAACATATACCTGAACGGGCTTATTGAGGTCGAATAAGGCAGGCAGAATATAGAGGTCAAAAGCGCCAACCCTGGATATATCTACATAAACCTTATTGTCTTTTACAGCAGCTTTGATGGCGCCGGTACGGCGTTTGTTAAATTCCAATTGCCTGATCGTCCCATCATTTGCCGGCGCTGAGGGGTTGAGCACCTGGTGCCAGTCCGCCTTATTGGCAAGGGTATCCAGTGCTGTAATGCCTACCCAAAAGTATTGCCCGTTTTTGATATCCTGGGTTTCCCAGTTGATCTGCCGGGGAGCAGGGTCCCTGGACAAAAGGCGGATGGTATCAAATAAAAAGGACATGGAATCGGGCGTAGTATAAGGCAGATTGTGGTTCCCCGCTACGGTAAAATTGGTCCAGTTAGCGCCCTGTTCTTTTGCATACTTGGCTATTGCATTCACATAATCAATCTTGAAGGCATAATCATCAGTAGTGCTAAGTCCTAAAAATCTTTGCTTATTGCGCAGGTTGACCAACAAGGTATTACCTGTATAGGAAACGGGGTCTTGGCATAGGGCATAATAAGCAGCAAAGGGAGTAGCCTTATGCAGCGCAAACCAGAAAGCGCCGGAGCCGCCATTGGAATGGCCTCCTATATATACGCGATCGTCGTCAATATGGTACAGGGATTTTGCCAGGCTAATTTCGCTGAGAATGAGCTCAAAGGCATCCTGGTGAAACAGCCAGTTAAAGTCTCGCCGGGCAAAAGGAAAAATAATAAAGGCATTTTGTTCAATAGCCTTCTTCAATACTTTTTCTTCATATTCTACTATAAGGGCAGGTGGGGGAAATTGCGACCGGCCACGCACAGCACCATGCAAATAAATATAGAGGGGCGTTTTACGGGTTGGCTGGTAATTTTTGGGAATATAAAACAGGAAAGGCACTTCCAGGGAATCACGCACTCGCATGTGGTAAACCGTCCAATGGCCGGTTGCACCGGGAGTGGGATAATTGTTAAAGGAACTGATGAGCTTCATCAGTTGGAGGGGCGTGTTTTTACCGGCCAGGTTATTCCAATAGTTTGTATCTGTGAACAAGGACTTGTTTACCCGGGTAGTAGAATCGTATAGGATATCGGTGATCTTTTTGATAGCCAGGGCGAATGAATCAGCCTTGCGTTTATATTCAGTGATGTAATGCTTCCATTCGGGCAGCTGATGCAGGCACCGGGCATCCTGGTTATTGGCAAACAGATCATACCGAACAAGATCATATGCTATTTCGGCAGAACGTTGAAGATAATGGATTGCTTTTTGCATCTGACCGGCATGGCAGGCAGCCACTGCAGCGTCAAACGTGTCATAATTACTTTCGGGATTGTTTGGATCGCTATAATAAGCTTCATAAAAAGAGAAAGCCTTCAAAAAGTCTTTCTTTTCGAAATACAACCTGGCCGAGTCCTGCATGCTGCGGCTGGAGGACTGGGGCTGCGCCCATACAGGCAATGCACCATAAATGAGCAGGGCAACAATAACAGCCACTTTTTTCATGAACATATTTTTTATTATGCTTGATAAAATTCCAGTGTATTATCAGTAACTGGACTAATAATAATTTATATCTCTACAAAGGAAGCAGACAAAGGAATTAAAAAATTGTACTTTTCAGACAGGGCCGGGAAGTACACAATAAATCCCTGGGAGCATTAGAACAGGAGCCATAGCATCCAGGAACAGACAATAATATTGACCATTAAGACAATTAAGCTGATAAGTGTCCGACTTATACCCTGTACCTTTCAGGTTACTACATTTTATTATGAATTTTTATATAGCGCTGACAAGTATTTTATTAGCTGGTTTACCCACTGTTGTTACTGCACAACAAAAACCATCAGTTGATCGTACCGGCATCGTTGCCGCACCGGCTGCCGCGCATATTGCGCGGATCAATGGTGATACGGTGGTGGTGATCAATGGCAGTACCTATTTCTTTACGGTGGATACACCAGAGGACCAGGGGCTGGTATCTACCAATCCGGGAGTAGGAACGCTGTTGCAACAGATCAGGTCAAGGAACGGCCAGGAGCAACTATACAGTATTACAGATAAAGATGGGGCAGCAAAAACAACAGGAGCTATTGCACCCGGCGATCAGCTCGTAGTTACCACAAAAGATGGTAAGCAGCAGAAAAAATATTTCCTGCACCTGCAAACAGCAGCGCTGAATGGACGCCTTGACCTGGAAAGAAAAAGTATAACACTGAACACACCTTCCAGGCTGGTATTGCGCTATACAGCCGGTCAACGCAGCCCCGATGCCAGCGTACGCATTACGGTACCTGCAGGTATTGTAATAACGATGGAAAATACCACGGTGAATGTAATTGGCCGTGGAACTGTATTACTGAAGGATCTGGCCAGGCAATCCATTGGCCGGATAGGCACCAATTATTCGTATTCCAAAGTTGGTGAGGTAGTACTTACCAAACTGGCCAATGGTAGTACGGCCATTCAGTTTAGTCACCTGGACCTTCGGCCAGCCAATGGCGCCGACCTGGAGCTGGTGATCAACGATGTACTGGTGTCTAAAGCAGGCACCTACCGTTTCCAGGGCAGTTATACCACTTCCAGCCCGGCAGTACTTAGCAGCATAGGCGGAGCAACAGAAACAGCCATTTTGGGAACGAGTAACCTGATTACAGACTTCGCCAGGGTTATTGATAAAAAACAATCTTACCAGGAAGCCGTTGCAGGTATTACGTCACTGGAATTTACCTGGGGTGTCAGCCAGGCTCCTCCGGCGTCTGTTCAGCTGATGCAGTCAACTGATCGGGGCAAAAGCTGGAAAGCAGCCAATGCCACCATTGATGGCCGCAAGGGAAAAGCCAGCATTACCGGGTTGGCGGCGAACCAATTCTATCATTTCCGCTTGCAGGTAAAAGACGGTGCGCATAAAGGTTTGTCCAATATCGCGGCTTATTATACGGGTAAAATAGACCTCCGGCAATTGGGGGTGAGTGGCGATAGCAGTCTGGACCAGACAGCGGGTATTAATAAAGCCATCGATTCCTTACAACGATTGGGCGGTGGCATTCTGTTGTTCAGTAAAGGAATTTATAATATACGTACAGTGCACCTGAAAAGCAATGTATGGTTATACATAGATAAGGAAGCCACCTTGAAAGCCATTAAAGGAGGTGACGCACCGGAAAATACCTGGTTCAGTGACAAGAAATATCGTTCTGGCCTATCCCCTACTGATCCGGGCCCGTATGCCGATCCGGAGAACTACATGACGAAGCAGGATGTAGGACACCATTATTTCAGGAATGGAATGTTCTTTGCCGAAAGGGAAGACAATATCAAGATCATTGGCAATGGCCGCATTACAGGTGATGGCAATTTGGTGACGGGTGACAGGGTAATGAATAATGCACCCGATAACAGGTCGGACAAGATGTTTGTATTTAAGTTGTGCACGAATATTGAAATAGGAGGACTACAGCGTTCAGAAGACCTTTGGTATGATGAGGGCAAAGATGAACCCTACTATATTAAGAAAGATGGCAGTAAGGATTTTGACACGGGGAATATGCTACAAATAGACCGCGCCGGGCATTTTGTATTGCTGGCTACTGGAACGGATGGTATTTATGTCCACAATAGTTATTTCTCCAAGGCACACCAGGGAAATGTGCGGGACATATATGATTTTATGGGCTGTAATAATGTAACGGCCCTGAATATCTATTGCAAGGTCAGTTCGGATGATATTGTTAAGCCGGGGTCAGATTGTTCGTTGGGTTTTACACGGCCGGTCAGTCATTATATGGTGCGCAATATCATTGGGGATACCAATTGCAACCTGTTCCAGATAGGATCAGAAACAGCCGATGATATCATGGATGTGCATGTAGACAATATCTATGTTTTGGGCGCCAATAAAGCAGGTTTCTCTATTTCTACAAATGATGGGGCGCATATCAAGGATATACACCTCAACTGTGGTCATACGGGGCCATTGCATTCGCGTTCTAAAATGTACCGGGCTACTACGCCTTTCTTTATCTCCATTTCCAACAGGGGGCGTATTTTAGGAGCCACTGTTGGGAAATACGCTTTTACAGAAAATGGTGAAAAGCACAATGAATTGTTGGTAAAAAATGTAAACATTGGGCAGGTAGAAAATATCATCCTGAATGGCATTGATATTTTTGAAGTATACAGTGGCAGTTCTTTTAGCGGCAAGCGCTGGAAAGCGTATGATGGCAGTCAGAAAAAAGCCAGCCCTATTATTGCAGGTTATAAATTGCCTGGTGCGGAGGATATGGAAACGAAGCTCGACTTCACCTTACCCAATGGGCTGCATACGGGGTATATCAATCATATAGCGTTCAATGATGTGCAGGTGCTGGTAAAGGGTGGCAATCCATTGTCGGATACGGCACAGCTATGCCCTGAGCTGGGAGTAGGGCAATACAATGCATCGAACCTGAAAATACAGCCGTCTTATGGGCTTTGGGCACGACATGTAAAGGCACTCACTGTAAACCATTGCTCCTTCAATTATGAGCAACCGGATGGCCGTTATGCGATATACCTCGAAGATGTATTGGGGGCACGATTATCGGCCTTGAAGATGATGCGGGGTAAGGACAATGAATCGCTGATCAAACTCAAGGGATCAACCGATGTACAGGTGGATGGCATTAACAAGGGCCAATAAGGACGGCCAGGAGCAGGGTAGTCATAGCTGGTCCCTTTCCAGCTGGCCTGGATGATTTATCCATTTGTTTCAGATTCCTGTCAATATTGAGTGCCGTACAGATCTTTTTAATAGCGATGGCCATTTGTACGTCGACAGTATTGATGGATATGTTCAGTATTTCCGCTACTTCCCGGTGGCGGAGGCCGTCTTCCCGAACCAACTTAAAAATGATCTTACAGCGTGGAGGCAGGCTATCAATAGCCTGCTGCATTCTTTGCATCATTTCTGCGGTGACCAGTTCGGTATAAGGATCAGTAACAATATGGCTGGTTTCTATGTCCAGATCATCAAAAGGAGCCTGTATCAGGGCTTTGGCTTTTTGGGAAACAGCATTGAGGGCCTGGTTCTTGGTAGCCACGTATAAGTAAACAGCCAGGTTATCTACCTCGGATATGCGGGCGCGATTGGTCCACAATTTCACAAATACGTCTTCTACTATTTCTTCGGCTATCTCCGGTGAGCGGGTAATAACGCGGGCAAAGTGAAGCAGGCGTTTGCTGAAAAGCCTGTATAATTCGGTAAGGGCAGGTTCATGACCTGTACAGATGGCATCCTGTATGGGGCGCAGGCTGATGGACATAGGTTTACAATCGTCCCGGCAAGAGTAGGGAGAATAGCGGGATTGGGGAAGCAGAAGCAGTATTTTATTTACGCAAACGTTACCGGAGGGGAAGACGGAATGCAGGTCTTGCTCTGCAAAACAAGATTGACAATTCTCAAATTATTGTTTCAGCTTATCTATGCGGAACCAATCAAAATCAGCAAAGCCGGCATCATTGGTATGGGTGGAACGTATACAAAATAAACCTATTTTGGCACCTATCCAGCGGCCCGGAAGGGCCTGTAAATCGGCCTCTACATTCGTATAGGTATTACCATCCAGGCTATAGGAAAAACGGCAATGAGCACCAGCGCTTACCTGTACACGGAAATAAACGGTGGCAGTTGAGTCCCCCAGCTTACTAATTACTTTTTCAACTTCAGCATTTCCTTTATGCGCGTCGTGGCAAGTGCCAGCTACCAGCCAGATACCATCTTTCTTACTTTTTAAGGCAATGTTGGCATAGCTCTGCCCCATCACGATCAATCCCACTTTCTCATGCTCCAATTTGGGATTGGGCGTAAAGGAAAGTTTGGTGGTTGCCATAAATTCTTCGGCCGGCCATTTCTGTAACAATACATTGGGAGCATCCCAAAGGTTATGGGCCGAATCGGGCATTTTATCGGAATAGAGCCGTAGGGAGCCTTTGGCTGTGTTCATAAAGGACCAGGTAGCTTTGGGATTGGCCTGCCATTGCCATTGTAGCCCCAGGCTGCGGGTGTTGAATTCATCGCTTTCGACAGGAGTCGCTAAAGGATAGGTATTGCCAACTGCTGGTTTCTTGTATACCAATACCGGTTCGCCTTTTCCGTCGCCGTCTTTGTCCACACCAATCACCGGCCAGTTATTGATCCATTTCATTGGCTGCAGGTGCACTACCCTACCATATGCCTCCTTATCCTGGAAATGCAGGAACCAGTCTTCTCCGCCAGGTGTTTGTACCCAGGCACCCTGGTGTGGACCATTAATGGGAGTTGTGCCCTGATCCATTACTACTTTACGTTCATAAGGGCCATAAATGTTCTTAGACCGGAGTACCAGTTGCCAACCGGTAGAGACACCACCGGCTGGTGCAAAAATATAATAGTACCCATTGCGCTTGTAGAGCTTGGGGCCTTCAATGGTGGCATCCAGTTCATGTCCATCATATACCAATACGCCTTCGTTGATAACCCTGGTACCAGTGGCATCCATTTCCTTGATCACCAGCAGGCTCTTAATCCCGGCACGGCTACCCGCATAGGCATGGGCCAGGTATACCTTACCATCCTCATCCCATAGTGGACATGGGTCTATCAATCCTTTGCCCGCTTCCACCAATACCGGATCCGTCCAGGGTCCCCTGATGTTTTTAGCTTTAGTGAGATAGATACCAAAATCAGGGTCGGGATAATAGATATAGAATTCTCCTTTGTAATAACGGATGGCAGGCGCCCAAACACCATTGCCATGTTGAGTTTTGGAAAAATGATCAAAAGGTGGCTGCTGTTTTAAAGCATGGCCGATGATTGTCCAGTTCACCAGGTCTTTGGAATGCAGGATGGGCAGGCCGGGTACGGCATCAAAACTCGAAGCAACAAGGTAATAATCATCCCCTACACGTATTGCATCGGGGTCTGAATAGTCAGCATTGATAACAGGGTTCTTATAAGTACCATTTCCATTATCAGCTACCCACACTTTTGAAAGGGGGGAGGCATTTTGGGTAAAACCGGTATGACTGTTACTCAACAAACAAGCGATAAGGCAAGGGACAAACAATACGCGCATAAATTTTTTTTTGTAGGAAGAGATTAGTTAATTTCTACCATTGCATTGATCACTCCGTTGGCTTAAAGTTGCCAATGTACTGCTTTTTGATTTTCCTGCTGTCCCGTACCATCCCATAGAAACACCTGCTTACTGTTTCACAAATTTCATGAGCACCTTTTCATTCAACAAGCGGTATTCTACAAAATATACGCCTGCGGGCAATGCGCTGATATCAACGCTGCTCCTGTTTTCTGAAGTCCTGGTATAATGAACAGCTACTGTAGCACCCTTCATATTATAAATATATAATTTACCAATGGTGTAACGTTTAGGATGGTATACAACCAGGAGGTTATGGGCAGGATTTGGGTAGATGGTAAAACCCGGACGGGTGGTACCCGTAACTGGTATTGATAAATTGACCAATCCGCTGGTAGTAATGGTGAGGGCACCCGTATGGGTGCCTATCTTAGCCGCGTTCAACCGCACCTGCACATTCCTGGTGGTTACGGTTCCTGTTACCGGCGCAAAGACGATGGTACTATTATTACCAAACCAGTTAGTACCATCCATGGAAAGTTCAAATTGATCTGAGGCTTTAATAGTTAGGTTGCCGGTAAGATACTGGCCCGATAAAGGAAGTAATTGAATGGCCGAAGGAGTACCCAATGTTTGTGAAAAATCGTGTAAGGTATTGTTCACCGCAACAGCGGGTGGGTTAATGGTGGTACCAGATACGGGTAGCTGAACAGCAGCGGTTCCCGGTGTGGTGTGAACAATATTGCCGGTGTAATTACCAGCACCTGCGGCATTCAGGCGAACGGCAATGCTGATATCAATAGTACCATTGGCAGGCGTTATAACCAGGGGAATTGCAGTAGTAAACCAGTTTGCATTATTGATGGACAGCTCATAGGCTTCAGGAGGTGTTATTGTTATTGTTACTGCACCTGTAAGGTTTAAGCCTTTTACTGTAAAGGATTGCGATGTCGAAGGATTGCCCGTTGTTTGGGCAAAAGCATTGAGGGTACCCGCTACTGAGAGGCCAGGAGGAGGCACAACGATTCCTGTAACAGGTAGATGGATGGTATTGGAACCTGTACTGGTATGAACAATGGAACCTGCATAAAGGCCGGCCGTGGATGCATTTAAGCGTACGGTAATAGTAGTGACGCTCAAAGCGCCTGCTGTTTGCGACAACACCAGGGGGCTGGATCTATTGAACCAGGCAGCACCTCCATCGGCCGATACCTGGTAATTATCGGGTGGCGTAATGGTAACGGCACTGTTCAGACTGGTACCTGACAAGGTATAGGTTTGTACTGCCGAGGGAGTGCCGATCGTTTGTGCAAATGCGGTCAAGCCACCCGTGGTGGTTAAGGTAGGGCCAGCAGCCGCATTGCCGGTAATAGGAATCACCAATTCTGCCACACCTGTACTGGTAGCTTTGATATTGCCCGCATACGCCCCCATGCTGGTTGCATTCAAACGTACGCGTATTGTTGTCAGTGCTACTATGCCATTGTTGTGTACCAGGGTAGTTGTTGTATTCCAGGTAGCGCCAGCATCAGCCGATAATTCATAGGCAGCCGGTGCTGTAAGAAGTATATTATTGGTCAAGCCATTGGCTGCTATGCCGAATGACTGTGCAGCTGAAGGAGTGCCGGTTGTTTGAGAAAACGGTGTGAAGGCTGCATTGGTAGCAATGGAAGGGAAATTATTGGATACGCCAAAAGCAGCAAAGCCAGTAAATCCCGAAGCTGCAGCCAGGAAGGGATCGGCCATAGTACCGGTTCCGGCAAGGGTTGCATTGGTATTTTCCCAGGCAGTGCCGGTATGACGCATCAGGCCAATGGGTTTTGCGATTTCGAAAGCAGGAGCCTGTCCATTGGCAAGCCAGCCCAATTTAATATCAGCTACACTTCCACCGGGTATTTCTTCGGCGATGTTCCATTGAGCATTCACTACTTGCAAAGGAGCTGATGGGGTATGGTCAAAATCAGTTTTAACACCCACTGAGAAATTGTCGGTTGTGCCGGTATTGGTAATGGTAGCAGGATTATAACTAAGATCAGTCGTTCCCACCGGAAACAGAACGGGGCTGCTGCCTACAATGCGTTTTAAGGCGCCCGATCCTTCGGTAATAAAATAGTTGACGCCCAGGTTGAGGTTGGTTGTTTTCGTGGCATCGACCAATCCACCATTGGCAATAGTGAGCACAACCTTTCCATTAGCAACACCCGGCGTAATATTTACGGTATTAAAACCGGCGCCTAATTTTAAGATGCCCGTATTGCCCACCTGGATAGCTACTACGGATGATGCGTTATTGGAAAAAGGTACGGCATTGGAAGTAGCGGTAGTAACGCTCAGATCCAATGTACCATTGATCAGATAAGTATATTTTCCACCGGGATTGGGCGTAGGATTGGGGGTAGCATTAAAGGAGCCTGCAGGATGAGTAAGCTTTACGGTCTTGCCTGCATTGATGGTATAGGTTACGACTTCGGTATTGGTATTGGCTGCATTGTTGTAATAAGCGGTAAAGCCACCACTGTTGAAGGAAATGCTGACATCCTGATCGAAGGTTACGTTTAAGGCATTGGGATTGGGATACAGGGGACGCAGGCGCGTGATCTTAGTAAGGCCGGTACCGGTAATCAGTACCGAAGCACAATTGGCGGTAAACTCCAGGGTTATAAAGTCATCCGGGTTGGCATCGCCCCCCAACAACCCATTGTTATTGATCACTACGGATGCGGCAGCACCAGCGCCTACCCGCAATGTTTGGGAACCTGGTGTAGCATAACCACCATTGCTTTTTAATACACCACCTTGTTCAATGGTGAGGTTATTAACGTTCTTTAAGCCATCCAGGACCACTGTATGACCTGCACGAATGGTAACATTGACAGAATTAGGTGCTATGCCTTTATTCTGCACTACCCAACTGGCGGAGGAGGCAACATATTTTTCCCAGATAGAATTGGTATTGGCGCCATTGCCGGTACTGGCATTGGTCCAGAAGCCTGAACCGGCCGAACGGAATTCGCCATCCAGTGGGGTAAGGATATTAACGGAGGCAATATAGCTATCGTGCGTGTTCAATCCTGACCGCGATGCCTTTACATAATAGTAATAAGTGATACCCGCCAGCGGTAAAGCATCATTCATACTAAAAGCTACTACAGAATCAGGCCCCCCAATAACCTCATTGATCTTGCTGAAGTTGATGCTATCGGTGCTACGGTACAACTCATACTTAACACCGGCATAAGGCCAGCTCAGGTTCCAACTGATATTGGACTGACTGGCGCCACGCTGTACGCGCAAATTGGAAATAGCCAGTTCAGCAGACTGGCTGCTGCAAAGGAAAGGCGACAAAGTACAAGGGTCCCAGTTTCCCAGGATGGATGGTAAGGAATAAGCAGCAGCTTCTGCATCTGTCAATTGTTTTGACCAGGGTACCCGCTGGCTGATATTGAATAAGGCGCCATCCCATTGCCTGGTCTTGTATTCGGCATAGGTGATCACGCTGGTATTGGTACCGGCATCCCAGGCGCTCCAACCTTCGGGTTTAATAGAGGAGCCCATTACAGCATTGACAAACACGGTTTTGTTATGGGCCCTATTGGCATCGTTATTATCAGTGGCATTTTGCCAGGGGCGGGCCAGGGTATAATTGGTAACACCCCTGTTTTTTGTAATTCGGCAATTGAGGAACACATAGCCGTAAGCCTGACCTTGTGGTGTATTGGCTGCTGTTACATAACCACCTGCCGACCCATCAACCCGGTCGCGCGGATAAATAACACAGGAATCAAATACTGCAATAGCCGATCCGAAAATAAAATCGGTATTGCCATCTATGTAACAGTGTTTAAAATATTGCCTTTTCCCATTGCCATTGGCCAATACGGTATCCTGTCCTCCAATGAAACGGCAGCTTTTAAAAGCACAGCGATCGCCACTTACATTAATTGCGAGGGCCTGTGGCCCATCGCCGGTATAGCCGGTGGTGTTTTCAAAAGTAAGGTTCATGGCCATACAGTCGGCAGCACTGATGGTAATGGTAGCAGAAGTACTGGTGCCGATGGTAGTTCCATTGACCACTTTCCCGCTGTAATCGTCCCAGGTTATGATCGTATAGGCTACGCTCTCCCCTACCAGGTGAATGAAGGGTTTATTGGAGGGTATGTTGATCTTCTCTTTGTAGATGCCATTTTTAATATAAATAACAAAAGGAGTAGTTCTTCCAGTGGGCGCGGCATCAATAGCTGCCTGCAGACTGGTATAGTTGCCACTTCCATCTTTGGCTACTATGAGGTTGGCATTCAGGCCTGCCAAAGGATCTGTACCTGTAACAAGGGCGTTGAGGTAATTCTCCAGGTTGGTGTATCCATTGGCAGCAAGGGCATACCGGTCATTGGCATCATTGGGATTCAAACCATTTGCTAACTCCCAGGCATTGGACATCCCGTCATGATCATCATCTGCCGGGGAGGCGCCTGCCGCCAATGTGGGCCAGGCATTAACGGTTTGCTCATAAGGGGTGCCATGGGGATAGCCGCCCTGTACATCGATCACCCTGCCGGTCCTGTTCTTCACATCATTGATGATACGCTGATCCAGGGTGTCTCTAAGAGGTAATGTAGCACCTGCCTTTTGTAATACCAGTTGATAGGCGTCTGTGGCCGGTTGCGTATTAAGCGGAGCAATATCAAAAGGCTGGTCTACTTTCGACAACACGGTATCTGCCTGTGTACCACCCGCCATGGCGATGCCTTTCCAGTTATTGGCAGTGATGTCGGTAGACCCATCTACATAATTACCATTGACATATACTTTGGGATAAGGCAGGGCCGACTTGCTGGGGTTCATGATCATATAGCGGTTGGGCACACCGCTGGTAGTTCCTGCATTGGTAGAAGGGCCGGATTTATAGTAATTGTTGACAACATTGTAATTGCCGCCATCACCACCATTGGTACTGTAGGAGATCCAGTTATAGATGACATTGTTACGAAAATCTGCATTCTCGGTTCCTGCTGTAGCCGGCGTATAGGTACTACTGCCAGCGAACCGGGGCGCCCGGCCCTTTACATGAGCAATGAGGTTGTGGTGAAAAGAACCGCGCTTAGCGCCCCAGATACCACCATAACCATGCTCCTGGTAATCGGTACCACCTGCTTCAAAATGGTAAGAGTAGTTGAGTGGTTCGGATACAAGGCTCCATTGTATGGTTAAGCTATCGCCCCGGTAAATGGTAAGGCATTCATCGGAACTCCAGCTAACGGAGCAATGGTCGATAATAATGTTTTTTCCTCCCAGGTTGCCCAGTACATCATCACCCCCGCTTCCATCCACCTTGCCCTTGTCCTGGTTCTTATCGCCCATTCGGATTCTCACATATCGAAGGATAACATTATCGCCGCTGATGACCACCGGATGGTCAGCAATACAAATACCTCCACCCGGCGCTGTTTGTCCGGCAATGGTCGTATTGTTGCGAATATTGAGTTTGGAATTGAGGTGTATCGTGCCTGACACCCTGAACACAATGGCACGATGCGGGTAGGTAGTTTGGGAGGCCTGTAAGGCATAACGCAAACTACCGGGGCTGTTGTCATCGTTGAGGTTGGTGACTTCAAAAACGGTAGTAGGCTGGGTGGATGTACCCCGGCCACCAGACGCAAACCTGCCTGCCCCTTCGGCTCCCGGAAAAGCAATGGTTTGCGCAGTGGAAGGCAGGGTGGTCACCAGGACCATGGAACAACATAAGAATGCAGTTACTCCTGCCTGCAAAAACTTCTTTAACCGTATTGACAGGATTACACGCTGGTAGGTTGATAAGAGCGCGGAGGAAAGTAATGTTGTGTTCATATAAAGGCAATAGTTTATGGTGCTGACCGGTAGATCAGTTAAAGCGGGATGTAATCTGGTATGGATATTATTTTTTTGTTGCGGGTTGTACGATCCTTTCTGCCAGTTCCAGGTTCAGGGTCTTTATTTCAGCAAGTACTATTTCGGCCATCAAGCGGGCTCCCAGTTCATTGAAATGGGTATTGTCGTCTTTTCCTTCGGGATAATTGGGATGTTCGCCAGGTTTTAATTGCAGGAACAGGAGTTTTGAATTTTCCGGACCAAAGGATTGCAACAATGCCTGGCTTTTACGGTCCAGATCGATGAGGGCTACCCCCAGCTCTTTGGCAGTAGTACGCACAATTTCCGAATACACCTCATGGGTTTCCTCCACCTGGCCGGCAGCATCGAATTTCCGGCGGGCTACAGGCGTCAGCAATACCGGTATCGCCTTCCTGCCCCTGGTATCCGTAACATATTTAACCAGGTTGGTCTTAAATTCTTCTTCAGTGGTATAGCTGCCCTTGGTCTTCACTTCATCGTTGTGACCAAACTGGATGAACACGTAATCACCTTCCTGCAAAGCATCCACCACCGGCTGCCACCGGTTCTCAGCCATGAAGGTGCGGGTACTCCTGCCATTCTGGGCCCTGTTATCAACAGTAACGGATGAATCAAAGAAATACACAAAGGGCATCCCCCACCCTGTTTCAGGATAGGCCTTCACCTGCTTGACAGACATAGTGGAATCGCCAATGAGGTAAATGCTGATCTTCTTTTTAGCCGGGTAGGTAAAAGCCAGGAGGATCACCGCGTAAACGATCACCCATTTTGGTTGTATTTTATTGCGCCAGTTCATTCAGGTAAACTTCCAGGTTAGTGTATTGTTTGTGCAGGGTAAACAGGCTAGCATCGTTTTTATCTGCAGCATTCAGCCCATGTGCTTTTTCCCAGGCATCCGGCATGCCATCCTTGTCTGTATCCTGGGGCGCTTTGATTGATGCTAATACAGGCCAGGCGCCAATGGTTAACTCATAGGCCGTACCATGGGCAAACCCACCTTGTACGTCTACAAAAGCGCCCGTCCGCTCTTTTACATTCCTGATAATACGCTGGTCCATGGTATCCCTGACTGGTAAGCTGGCCCCGGCTTTTTGTAATACACTTTTATAGGCTTCTTCTGCCGGTTGCAGGCTGATGGCCACATGATCAAAAGGTGCATCCAGCCTGGCAACTGCTTTGTCTTCCTTTCCGTCGCCTACTTTAACACCCAGCCAGTTATTGGCTGTTACGTCGGCCGCACCGTCCACATAATTGCCCGCTACATAAAACTTACCAAAGGGTATCTCTTTTCCTTTGAATGGATTTAATAGTTGAGATCTCACTTTACTTCCGGTAGACGGGCCGTATTTGTAATAATTGTTTACAATATTATACCGGCCGCCTTCGCCTGCATGGGTATTGTTATGCCCCCAATTGTAGATCACATTATTGCAATAGTCTACATTTTCTTCAGGGGCATTGCGTATGCCATCGAAACGGGGTGTGCGGCTATTACAATGTGCCAGAAGGTTATGGTGTGCCGACAAATGGCGACCACCCCAAATACCACCATAACCATGATGTTCATAATCTTTATCGCCAGTTTCAAAATGATAGCTATAATTGAGGGGCTCGGCGATGAGGTTCCATTGCAGGGTAGAGCTATCACCTGCATATACTGACAATACTTCATCGGTACTCCAGCTCAGGCTACAATGATCAATGATAATGTGTTTACGGCGTGTGCCACCCAAGGCATCATCGCCACCATTGCCATCTACCATACCGCCGCGCTGATTTTTATCGCCCATACGGAACCGCAGGTAACGGATGATAATATTATCACCCGACAGGAGTACCGGATAGTCGGCCAGGCAAATACCATCACCGGGTGCCGATTGACCTGCAATGGTAACATTAGACGCAATGTTGAGGCGGCTGTTGAGGTGAATGGTTCCCGACACCGCAAATACAATTGTACGGGGCACTTTGGCCGTAACAGCTTCCCGGAAACTGCCGGGCCCATCATCATGGAGGTTATTCACGATGTACACGTTACCTCCACGCCCTCCGGTAGCAAACTGTCCAAAGCCTTCTGCACCGGGGAAAGCAATTGCCTGCTGTGCCGCAGGAATAGTTACCGTATTTTGCTGGGCGGTACAGGATAGAAACAGCCAGCTAAGAAGGCAATGGGTAAGGATTAACTTTTTCATGCTATTGAGTAATTATTGTGCCCAACGGGGGTCTCCTACAGGCCCGCCGGAACTATTACTGGTTCTTAATTCAGATCCGGCAGGCAGCGCAAAGCTGGTGGTAGTTCCATCCCACCCCAGGTCTACCGTTTTGTTGTTTTGCGTGGTTATTACCCCAGGCCAGGTTACAGCCACTGCCGGTGAAGCGCCATTGTTCAACTTAAAAGTATTGGTGTAAGACAGAGTAGAAGTAACCGCTGCCGTAGCCCTCACCAGCGATGCGCCAACGGTTTGCCCGGCATAGGGCGTGTTGGCGATGATGGAATTTTTGATGGTTATCACCACCGCATTTCCATTGGCATCGATGAAGAAGTTGTTCCTGGCATCACGTCCGAAATTATTAATGGTACATTGATCCACCAGGATGACAGGGGGTGTTCCGATAGTGATATTAGTGCTCCAGCCTACGAATCCCCGGCCAATATTGGCAATCGTACTATTGGTGAGCTCAAGCTTCTCAAATTCCAGCTTCTCCAGGGTAAAGAAGGTATAGGCATTCAGTATCGGGCAATCTTTAATGATGCAATTGTTGAAACGCATGGTGCCGATCTTGTGCGAATTGTTGCTGGTGCCCCGGTTAGCCCGCAGCAGACAGTTACCAAAGTTCCTGATCACACAATTCTCTGCAATGATATTCTTGAAGGTAGCAGCCTCTCCATCGCTGCCCAATCCAACCAGGTTCACAAAGTACAATGCCTGTGAAGCAGTCGCATTGGCGGAAGCTCCGTCAAACTCAATTCCCTTCAGCGTAATGCCTGCGCCTGTTCCTTTTAGCGTGAACTCCCTGTAGTTCACCTTGGTATTGGAAGGATCGTTTGAGATGGATTGAATGGTGATCGCTTTTTGGCTAAGGATCAGGTTCACATAACTTGAAGTAGGGTCCACGCAATTATACACGCCCGGCTCCAGTCCAATCACATCTCCATTCACTGCATTGGTTACCGCTGCCACCAGGTCATCGCCGGGCTTTAGAATGACTGCATACAGGCTCGGCTCCTTGGTTGTATAGGATTCTGTACCACGCACCGCGGTACCGCTATAAATGGAAATAATGTATTTGGTTTTGGCAGTTAGGCCCGTTACAACCTTAAATTGGTTGGTGACATCACTAGCATCAAGCGCCACTTCCTTCACCAGCGAATTGTCGGCTGCCAATAATACTTTAAGGTTTGTTACTGTGGCGCCACTGTTGGTCCATTTCACCTTAACCGTTTTGTCGGTCAGATCAGCATCTACCGGTGTGGCGAGAATGGTTGGGAACTTGGCCGTTTTAAGGGCGCCAAGAATGGACCATTTGGAATTGTAGGCCGTATCTTCTGCAATGGCCTTTACCTGCAGCTGGTATAATTTATCATATTCCAGGCCTTCAAATAAATGCGCATTGGTATCAACAGCAGCGGTTTGTAAGATGGTCTTAAAAGTATCTGCACTAATAGCAATGACATAAGATTTGGCACCTTTTATATCCTGCCAGTTCACTTCGATCCAATTACCTTCAGATACCATATTGTCTTTTAGAACAGGACGAAAAAGTCTTACAGGAGCTTCAGCATCGTCTTTATCACAGGCAGGCATTAATGCCGTTGCCAATAAACAGATAAAGGCGATCCGTATATAGTAGGAATTAGTTTGCATGGTGGTTGTTTTTTTTAGTAGCCATATCCGTCATTTTTCAAAGCGCCCTGGCTATTGGTAATTACTGAAGAATGGAGGGGAAGAATATAGCGCACTGCTGCCGCGCCCGCATCATCTTTATACCCCCTCCAGGTTCTTATGATAAAGTCGGCCGGCCCATTGGTGGTGGTATTGCGCATGGAGCGTAACCAGGCCACACGGATATACCCATTGGGATTATCACCCTTTACCGGCACATCTACAACAGGCGGTGCAACCAGGGGCTTCCTGTATTTACTATAATAAACAGCTTTGTTATCTGCCTTCTTATAATAGAGGTAATCGGGCAGGTTGGCGTAAGTGCCAGTGCCTGCAGCATAAGCATCGGCCCCCATATCGGTAAGGATGGTTTTCGCTTTGGCAACCTTTTGACCATAATTGTTCCAGCGGGCCAGGTCATATTTACGCAGGCATTCCCCACCAAATTCCCAAGCCCTTTCATCTACGATCGCTTCAAAAAAGGCAGCCTTGCCACTTTTAGAAGCAATGTAGTTGTCGACTTTCTCTCCCCAGTATTGGGCATCAAATGCCCGCTTGCGTACCTTGGACAATGCCTCTTTTGCAGCAGCAGTGGGGCCATTGTTGATCTCATTCTCCGTTTCGGCCAGCATCAGCAATACATCACTATAGCGCATCAGGGGCCAGTTAATACCCGTACCCTTTGCCGAAGCAGCGCCGGGAGCACTTTTCAGCCACAAGCGGTTCCATTTTCCCGGCGCAATAGAACCTGGCGCTACGGGCAGTTCCTGCAAAGCAGCATCATAATAGTTAATAGAGCAGGTAACTTCCAGTCGTTTATCCAGTGTATCGAAAGAATAGTAATAACTGGGTGGCAGGCTCAGGTAATTGGAACCCGATCCATAGGCATGGCTGCCGGCATCCACTCTTACACCATTGCACCAACCCACATCACCAAAGCCGGGATGGAAAGCCACTTCATACAGCACATCATCATTCAAAGGGGTTACCCCCTGGCACTCGTTGTAGAATATCTTTTTGAAATCGGGGTTAAGGGCATGGGGCTTTAACTCCATCAGCTTCTTACAATAGTCATTGGCAATCTTGTAATAATCCAGGAAATCCTGTTTTCTTCTCATCTGCATATCGGGATACAACCAATAACCTCCACGCATTAAGGAAAGGCGGGCTATCATGCCTATCACAAATTCACGGTTGATACGCTCAATACCGAAATCAAGCTCACTGGCCCATTGCATAGCAGGTTCTGCTTTGCGCAGGTCGTCGATCAGGAAATTAAGAATGGTATCGCGTCCAGTACGCGACAGGTAAAAATTATCACCCGCCTTGGTAGGGGTTGTTTTAAAAGGCACATCGCCCCAATGGTTCATTAACAGGTAATACCAATAGGCGCGCAGGGTAGCAGCTTCGCCCAGCAATTGCCTCATGACGGGATTGCCTGCTTTGTACAATGCACTGGCAGCAATACCTTCCACACAATCATTGGCCCTGTTAATGGCGCTATAGGCATTGTTCCAAACGGTCAACAGATCCCCATTGGCGTCGGTAGCTTCAAATGACCATATATCACGGCGGGAATTATCGGGTGAGGCACCTACGCTACCAACCTCAATATCAGAATTACCAGTAAAGTTGTTGGACACCCGGGAGGTAAATGCATCCTGGTTGAACAAAGCATAAACAGCATTCACTGCTTTTTTGGCATCCGTTTCGTTGCTGTATATGTATTCCTGGGTAAAAGAGGATTCATATATCTTATTCAGGAATTTCTTGCAGGAACCTGCCAGCAGGGGCAGCAGTGCAAGGCTATAGATGGCGAATCGTTTCATACTACTAATTTTCAGATTAGGCAATAGCGGTTAAAAAGTAACATTTACACCCACCGTATAGGTCCGGCTCTTGGGATATCCCGAAAAATCCACACCGGGTGTAAGCGCCTGGTACCCTGAGTTGCGCGTAGCACTTACCTCTGGATCATACCCACTATAGCTTGTCCATAGGAAAGCATTATAAACCGTGGCGTATACACGCAAGCGCGTCATGGCAACCTTCGAGATCAATCGCTTAGGCAGTGAATAACCCAGCGTTATATTGTTCAGGCGCAGGAAAGAACCATCTTCCACCGCCCAGGAATGGAATACGGGTGAAGCGGTGCCCATGGAGAAGGGCGACCAGATCTTTGCATCCTTATTCAACTCGGCCAATTGCTGGAGATCAGTTACCAATGCACCATTGGCATTGATGTATTTATAACGATCATTGGAATTCATGGTATTGAGCATATTGCCATAGGAATTCCTGTATAGCATATTCAAACTGATCTTACCAGTATTGTAAACATCGTTGCCGTATACATAATTGAAGAATACAGAAGCATCAATGCCTTTGAAAGTGGCATTCAATCCAAAACCGCCGCTGAACTTCGGCATTGCATTACCAATTACCTGCCGGTCTTTATCGGCAGTAATAACGCCATCACCATTCAGGTCTTTCAGTTTTAATAAACCCGGCCGCAGGCTAAGCCCTCCCATCAGGGCGCCTACATTGGCTACCTTATCTTTCAGGGTATACGTATTGGTAGCAGGATTGTACGATTGAAAATCGTCGGAAGTATAAAAGCCATCGGTTACAAAACCATACATCAAACCAACCGTTTGACCTACAATGACGCGGTAATCATCCTGCGACTTCAGGTCGGTACCCACCCAGTTGGAATTGAGCGACATGGTATTGGCGGCACCCAGTGCATCAATCCGGGAGGTATTCGTTCCAAAATTGAAGACAGCATTGAGTGTAAAATCTTTTTTATCCACCAGGTTGGCATTCAAGCCCAGTTCAATACCCTTATTGGAAGTTTGGCCAATATTGATCATTTGGGAGGAATACCCGGTTAATTGAGGTATGGGTTCTTTTACCAATAGCCCCTTGGTGGTGTTCCAATAAACATCCAGGCTACCTGTTACCCGATTGGCAAACAAAGTAAAATCAAGGCCCATATTGCGGGTAATGGTGGTTTCCCATTTGAGGGATGGGTTGGGCAATTCGGTAGAAGCAAAAACATAATACGGATTGGCTACATCGGCAAAACCAATGGTACGCAGATCAGAGATCATATAAGTTGTCTTCCAGCGGTCGAGGTCAATACGGTTATTACCCGCCTCACCATAACTGGCGCGAATCTTCAGGTCATCGATAAAACCAAGTGATTGCATGAAATCCTCTTCCGAAACACGCCAGGCAACAGATACAGAGGGGAAATAGCCCCATTTGTTCTGTTCGGCAAACAAGCTCGATCCATCGGCACGAAAGGTAAGGGCTGCCAGGTATTTACCTTTATAGGCATAGTTCACCCGGCCAAAAAACGACATCAGGGAGGAGCCCATCAGGTCGTTGGTCGACATCCTGTCGATGGTTCCCAATGCCATATTGGAAAATAGCTTGTCGGGCGAAAGGCTGGCAGCGAAATACTTGGCCCGCATGAATTTGGTAGTACCACCCGCATCCATCATTTCATGCCCCGCCAGCACGGTAAAATTGTGCTCCTTCCAGGCTTTGAAATTATAGGTGAGGGTATTGGACCAACGATACCCATTCCTTGACAGATCACTGATCTCACCCAAGGGCAGGTTACCGCCCACATTGCGCGATTCACCGGTAAGCGGGCCATAGTAACGGCGCACTTCTTCCTGCACACGGTCTACATTGAAATCTGTCCGGAAAGAAAGCCCTTTCATAATATTCCAGGTCAGCGCAGCACTCAGGTTAAGCGTATGATTGATCCTCCGGCGATAATCCTGTTCCGTGAGCACGGGGGGACTTACCAGGCTTTTAAGGAACTGCTCATAATCATCCTGGTCATTGGATATTTCATCCGGTACGATCTGATCTGCCAGGCCATTTACCGGTCTGGTAGTAACCGCATCAGACACCCGCACGCTGGAACCTCCGGCTGTACCGGCTCCCAGGGTAGTGGCCTTGCTATAACGGGCCCCTACATCCAGTTTCAAGGCTTTTGATATTTCATGGTTGAGTTTAAAACTCAGGTAATTCCTTTCGTAGGAGGAACCGGTCATCAATCCCTCATCTTTATTGTTCGTAAAACTCAGGTTCATTTTCGTCTTATCCGTACCGCCAGCAATACTGATATTGTGCTGGGTGGAAGTAGGTGGCTTGCCAAACAATTCTTCCTGCCAGTCGGTTCCTTTCTGGACTTTGTACAACTCAAGATCATCATACACACCAAAGAGCTTCTGAAATCCCTCTACTTCGGCCTGACTTCTCAAGCGGGCATATTCGTATTGTGCCAAAACAAATTCATAGGGCGACAACACATCCAGTTTGCGGGGAAAAGCTCTTTTTTGCCCAAATCCATTATAGGAAATCGTCGTTTTACCTGCCTTTGCTCTTTTGGTGGTAACAATTACTACACCATTGGCGCCACGGGCGCCATAAATGGCCGATGAAGAAGCGTCTTTCAATACATCAAAGCTCTCGATGTCTGTAGGAGCGATATCATTGATATTATCTACGGGAAATCCATCTACAATAAAGAGGGGTGAGTTGTCCTGTGTTACGGATCCGCCACCCCGCACACGAATTACGATCTCGGCGCCTGGTTGTCCATCGGTAGTGGTTACCTGTACGCCGGGTATACGTCCTGTGAGGGCTTCAGCCGCGCTGGCTACTGGTATTTTTTCCAGTTCCTTGCCCGATAAAGAACCAACCGCACCAGTAAGGTCCTTTCTGCGGGCAGTACCATATCCAATTACGACCACATCCTCGAGTGTACCTTGGCTCTTTTTCAGGCGCACGGTAATAGACTGGCCATTGTTACCTGCCTGGATAGTTTGTGCCGCATAGCCTAGGTAGCTGATGGTAAGCTGCCTTTTTTTGTCGGTGGCAGGGATGTTCACCGTAAAGTGGCCCTGCGCATCGGATTGGGTACCGGTAGTAGAACCCGACAGGAGAATGGTAACGCCAGGTAAGGGGAAACCAGTACTATCGTCTAATATGGTGCCTTTAACAGTTTGCGCCTGGGCAAACAGGCTTTTTGATGCAACAAACAACAGCAATAGCATCAACAATCTTTTCATACAGCAGTTTTTTATTTGAGAAGTCGGATCTGTTAGGGGTATTCAAGCAGGTCAGGAATGAGCATAAAGCCCCCTCATTCACGGCGATAAATGTCAAATTGATAATTAATATGTTTAGAGGTCCGGATTACCAGGCATACAGGCGGGTATGCTTTCGGAGAAAGGATGGTAGTTGGCATAGCAGGCAATTTTATCGTTAGTTAATAGCACAACAATGCTATTGAGATTTTCAGTAATGCGGAAGACTTTGAAACCTTTTATTTACGCAATCGTTCCCGGCAACGATGGCGTAGTGTCAAAATGACAAGTTCGTGTTTTACAGGGCTCTACAGGAAAAAAGTGTATCTTAGTGACCTTCGGATAAAGGCATCAAAACAAATTAACGGCAGGCATATGAAATTTGAAGCAGTTACTATAAAAGATATTGCCAAAGCACTCGGAATATCTACTTCCACTGTTTCAAGGGCCCTCCGTGATAGTTATGAGATCAGCCAGGAAACCAAGCAGTTGGTATTGGATTGTGCCGAAAAGCTGAATTACCGCCCCAATCCCATTGCCCTCAGTTTAAAGGAAAAACGCAGCCGCTCTATTGGCGTAGTAGTTTGTGAAATAGCCAATAACTTCTTTTCACAGATCATTAATGGTATTGAATCCATTTCATACGACCGTGGTTATAATGTAATTATCTCTCAAAGCCATGAATCCTATGAACGGGAAGTGATGGACCTGCGTTACCTGGCCTCCCGCTCGGTAGATGGGCTGCTGATCTCTGTTTCTACAGAAACCAATGATATCAGCCACCTTAAAGCGCTACACGAAAAGGGCTTACCCATCGTTTTTTTCGACCGTATAACGGAGGAGATCAATACCCACAGTGTCATAGTTGACAATTTTAAAGGAGCGTATGAAGCCACCGAGCACCTGGTGCAGAATGGGTATAAACGGATTGCAGCCATTGCCAACTCCGAATTCCTGTCTATTACCTCCGAAAGGCTGGCCGGATACCGGGAGGCTTTACTGGCCAATGGCCTTACACCCGATGATGCCTATATTAAACATTGCTTTTACGGGGGTATGATCTTTTCTGAAATAGAAGAAGCTGTAAACAGGCTATTTACATTGAAACAAAAGCCGGATGCCATTGTAACGATGAGTGATAAACTAACCAGTGGATGTCTTAAAACGCTCAAAAGACGTGGCCTGCAGGTACCTGATGATATTGCCCTGGTAGGCTTCTCCAATTCTGATATAGCCGAACTGATCAGCCCGCCATTGACGGTTGTACGACAACCAGCCTATGAAATAGGCAGGGATGCCACTGAATTGTTATTACAATTGATCGAAAGCAAACGTCCATTAAAACAATTTGAGAAAAGAACACTTACACCCGAGTTACAAATAAGAGAGTCATCACTCCCCAGGAAATAGACTACAACTGTACTTGCAATCCATTTGAATTATGGGTTATTCAGTGGCTCAATGCTTCAATAGCAGCTGCCAGGTATACAGCGGGTGCATTCCAGTTAATAGCAATCTCATTGCTGGCATAAGAACAATCCTGATCAGTAAAGGCTGTCTCGGGTTCTGTATACTCATATTTACAACGATCCTGCCTGCCGGGATTGGGCCCTCCTGACAATAATCCTGGTACAGGTTCTGTGATACCATCAGCCACAGAAGGTCGGTGGTGAGGATGCATCACCTGGTAAGTACCGATACCAGTTACAAAGGAATACCCGGTAGCATTACGCCCCAGTAAGTAATCAAGGTTCGACAGGGCACCACCCAGGTATTTTTTATCTTTCGTAAGCAGGTAAGCATTGATGAGCAGAATGCCCTGGTTGGCGGCTACTGAGCTGCTACCCCATACAAAATCCTGCGTAGACCTTCCCATCACGGTACGAAAAGCACTTCTATTCACAGCAGTACTATATCCATCGGCAAACTGCAGGAGCCTTTCTTTGAGTGCCACTGCTTCAGCAGGATGGTTAACCGACCATTTTTTTCCGCTCCTTAATAAGGTATAATAGCCCAACATGCGCACATTGGCCCAGGAGGGTAAAGAAAGCGCCGCATCCAACTCTTTAGCAACCATATTATAATACGTGCTCTCCCCGCTGGATACCCATAATTCAGCAGCAGCCCAGCACCATTCATCCGCAAAGCTCCTGTCGCCATAACCGCCGGTGCTGATGGCAGGAGTAAATTCCTTATTTGTTTTGTCCTGGTCATAGGCAATAGCCGGATTTTGTACCGCCCATTGCCAGGCATGTTTAGCAGCCCGGATACAGGAATCGGCCAATCCGGGTAATTGCTTTTCAAATCGTTTGTAAATGCGTGCCGCCTGCGCCATTACAGCCGCCAGATCAAGGGTGGCAGCAGTACCCTTCTGCACAACATAACGCGGTGCTTTCGTTACACCGGGCATTACCATGCCATCGAAAGCCGCATTGGTACATTTGTTATACACGCCGCCATCCTCCGGATCCTGCATGGTCAACATCCAACGCAGGTTATACAATACTTCATCCAACAGATCGGGTAACTGGTTGCTGCTTTCCGGGATATTCGTTCTTAGAGTATCAAAATAGGTAGCAAAATCTTCATAGGCCGATAACAAAGTGCCCATGGTGATGCCGCTATTCACCATGTATTTGTTGTAATCACCGGCATCGTACCAGCCGCCGGGAGAAGAGATCAACGTACCGGCAACCCGCTTTGCAGATGCTGCTGAAGGATGGATCACTACAGCTGTATCCGGATGACCTGCCGGACGATGCCATTTGCCTGCATATTTTTCTTGCAAAGGCATGGATACACGCTGGTAATAAAACCCTTTCAATAAGGCAACCGAAGTAGCATGGTGTACGTGGCCAGCAATAGTGAATACATAAGAGGGAGGCATGCCGGGTACAGCTAACCAGAATTTGCCCGATTGCTTGAAGGCACTGAAGTCAGCCAACCTTGTTTGCAGGGAAGAATTGGAAGAGGATTGCAGTTCACTTAGTATTCCTTTGTATACAGTGTCCCGAGATTGGGCATTAACAATATAAAAGCCTGTAGCTTTTGTTGCACCTGTGATGGCTGCCAGTTTTGGCCCCAGGGTATAATATCCTTCCTGGTTAATGCGGATGGCATTGGGACTGGTTTGTGCTTGCACCAGGTTGCCGGTAAGCAGGCAGGCACTCAATAGAATACGTTGAATAAGGTACATGAAGAAGCAATTTATTGAACGATGATCCTTTTAGTCGTATTTCCCTTGGGCATAATCACCTGTAAACAATAAGCACCAGCTTGCAGAAAACGGTGCAGGGAATAGGTTTGCACACCCCGTACGGATGTTTCATACAATAGTTGGCCGGCTTTATTGATTAACCGCAGGCTAATCTGTTCGGCGGGAGAAAATCCATTCAAACGAACGGTAAAATTTCCATCATTCGATGGATTCGGAAATACCTGTACCAATTTATCCGCCGGGTCAATATCGGTAACCCCCGTTACACTGCTCTTTTCTATCAATACAAAAGTAGCCGAACGGGGTGGAATACTCAACCTGATATCATTTTCACAAAGCGCCGAACTGGCTTTCAGGTCAACATAATTAGCAGGCCCTCCGGCCACACCTGCTGGGCCGATGCCATTCACCAATACCTTACGGGAGAACTCACCATTATCAGTATCTCCGGTAAGCGTATACCAGTAATACCGGTTGCCAGGCAAAAAGTTTTGAAAGTTCAGCTTCACCAGTTGACTTACTGTGCCTTTGTTCACCAGCACAATCCCTGTATGGCCCGAACTAAAGGTAGAAGCATAACATACTATATCAGTATTACCTGCGACCGTGGAAGCCACCATTTGATCACCAAAGTATTTCCGGAAATAATATTGGTGGTAGAATGAGGGCCTTGGCTCCCAGGTTGCAACACCTGGCTCACCACCCTGACTAAAAGTACCATGGTCATTGCCATTGTCCCAGCCATTGGCCAGATCCCACCGGGAAGCCTGGCCGTATTTATTCCTGATCAATTCACCCAAAGTTAGGGTAGCATGGAGACCATTGATATGTGATACCATTTGCTTTGACCCAACAGCAAAAATGTTCCACTCCGTCAGCGCGATGGGCTTTAAGGCCACCCCACCCTGTTGCGTGGTTGTTTTCATCCAGTTCATCATGCTCTGGGTTTCAGTAGCTGCGGTATTCAGTATGACGCTGGCAGTAGAGTTCTCGTTGTAGGGAGTATAATAGGAATGTACGATATAGAAATCAGCTGCATTGCTTGCCTTACTGAAATAACCGCTGTTCCAGGTCCGGTCTACCGGGTTCCAGGAATTTACTGCATCGTATTGTATTAGTTGCGCACCAATATAGATGGTCGCCCCCTTTTCAGTAGCTGCCTTTTTCATGGAATCAATAAATACCTTGATGTGTTGTCCATACAGTTCACCACTAATGATTGCAGGTTGGCCGTCTTTGTTCTTCGTAACGTCTATCTTATATCCTGCCTGCCAGGGTCCTGCATCTTCATTACCTATTTCCCAATACTTTGTACGTCCATTGTCGTACCGTACCCAATCAGCTGCCAGGTGGGCCGCTTGTTTTACCGGATCGGCACTGGTGCCATAACGTGCATAGCTGTAATTCACGGTAATGATACCGGTACTATTGGTTTGCTGCAACATGGCATAATAATTATCCAGCGAAAGCGTCCAGGCCGCTCCATTTTTTCCATACCAATAACCCGCCAGCACTTTTTTTCCATCCGAATCATACAGTGAGTCTGGTACATCTGTCGGAGGTGTTCCGGGCAAACCGTTCCAAAAGTAAACACTACTGATATTTCCTCCCGGCATGCGGATGATATGGGGAGCAAGGTTTTTGATATGGTCCATCAATACCGGTTCTGTTACCATTTGCGTCATATAGGGATTGGCATTGTTGCCAAAAAGATGGCGCGATACTTTGTTGACCACATTATTCACATCTACCGATATCGTTACTGCGGGAGTACCAGTGGGTTTAGCCACATTATTGAAGGCAGGGGCTGTAATAGAGATGGGTTGCCAATCATTGAGGAAAAAGCCGGGATCCTGGGCATACCCCAGAACCCGGCAGATACCCGCAAACAAGAAAACAAGGGTTATTCTTTTCACTCCGTAGTTTTAGATGGTACCATATTATTTTACGATCTTATATACGCGTACATTATCAATGGCCAAATCCAATTTAGCAATAGGTGTTCCCGTATCGTTTACAAACATGAATTTGGCAATCTCATCAATGCCGCCAATTACATCACTCACTTTGGCAGCCTGATCCCCTGCCCCTTCGGTTCCGCTGGCTGACTTTTTCCTGAATTCACTCAGTGGTACGGTAACAGTTATCCAGCCATTGGTTTTAAATCCGGGTTGTGTTTTCCAGGGTTCATACCGGTACATGTAACCCCAGGCATCGTTTGGCGGTGGGCCAATTAACAACACACCTGTAGCCCAGGGTTCCTTTACATAAATATCAAATTTCATAGCATAGTTGCCTGCCGGGTTACCCAATTCTGAAGCCGGTAGCCAGTCCTTTGCATTGGTCATCATCCCTCTTTTGCCGTTCCACCAATCCCAGTTATTGCCCGTAATGCCATCCTGTTGCAGGTGGGCATATTTACCATGGTTACCAGGAAACAAACCTGCATCATCCCTGATGGTACAACCCCAGGAGAAATTATTGATATTATCAAAGTTGGTGATCATGCCTGTAGCATAGTCATTGAACAGGAAAACAGAAGTGCCTGTTCCGGATTTTGTCATGATTTGTAAAGGGCCTGCCTGGGTAATACCAGCCGGTACCGTTACTTCCACCGAAGTTCCCGATGCCACGGTAGTCAGGTTGGTAGTAACTGCTATACCACCCGGGAAGATCACCTTCTCTACAAAAAACAAATTATTACCCCTGATGGTAATGCGCGCTCCCGCTAAGGCATTTTCATTGGATGCCGAGAGAAGCACAGCCGGAGGCGGAACCACTGGAAAACTAAGTACTGCTTCGCCATTCCTCGTTACCACCTTAACGGTGTTTAACTGCGCAGGATCAAGGCTGGCAAAGGGCATATCGGCCGGAATGGTTACCACAATATTATCATCGGCCAGCAGGGCTGAGTTGAAAGGAGTGGGATAACCATTGAAGAAGATCTGTGTGGTAGAAGTAAAACCCCGGCCTTGTATCACCACTGTTTGTCCCGGTCCAGCCAGTGTAAGGGTTGAATCGTTGGGCGAAGGACTAATGGCCCGCAGCCGGGTGATAGCCGGTTTAATGTCCTTGTCTTTTTCACAGGCGGCAAAGCCAGTGACCAGGACCAGGAGCACAATAACAAAGCAATTATATGTACGCATAGTAGCGAATATTTGGTGTTAGGAATGTATTAATCAGGCAAAACACTGAAATCAAAAGCCACAGGTGGTTTGGCCAGGTTGGGTGCTTTCACCAGTTCAGCTTCCGGTAAAGGCAAATACATTGTGGCTTCACTGACCGGGTATTTAACAGTATTGTACACTGCTGTCCAGGTACGCGGATTACTGGACCCCACATTATAGGTCAGTGTATAAGCCCCCTTATCCTGGTCATTGATAAGGCCCATGGCTTTGGAAGGATTGAAGTAATACAAACGCATCAACTCATACCAATAAATACCCTCAAATACAGTCTCTATCCTTTTTTCGAGGAAGATATCATCAAAGGTGACGGAAGACTTCTCCGGCATACCGGCACGCTTACGCACGGCATTATAATATTTCAATGCTTCGGCATCGGTAGTACTGGCAGCATCTCCTAAAATTGATTCGGCATAAATAAGATATACTTCGGCCAGGCGCAACATATAGGTATTAATATACGCACACATTTCACTGCCCTTACCGCCATTGTCTTTTACTGAACCAATGATGTACTTCTTGGTATTGGCCACATCGGTAGCCGTGAAGGTATAGCCATTCAGGTCTTTGCGGATCTCGGGGTACACATCACCCTGGAACATAAAGGTGGCTTTGCGCCGTATGGAATCGGCGGGATTGGCCAGGTAATATTTCAGCAGGTTGGCGGAGGCGCCATGTGCAGCACCCCATCCATCCCAGCTGCCCGTAATATCTCCATTACGCGCCATATAAGCCTGGAAAGAATTATTGATACCCCAGGGATCCTTGATGGGCATCCATTGAATGGAGAACAGGCTTTCCTTGTTGTTTTTGGAACTGTTATGATTTTCACCACGAAACAGGTCATAATAATTGGGCTCCAATACAAAGGGACTATTGTGTACCACATCGCCCGCATAATATTTTGCACTGTCCAGGTCGGTTTTACGACGGGTGCCGGCACTACCTACGCCCGCCCGTGTCAGGTACATCCTGGCCAGCATTCCTTCAGCTGTATATTTGGTAATTCGTCCTTCGCCAAAAGATGCGGTGGGTAAGTTTTTTACTGCATAACTCAAATCCTTAATGATCAGTTCCCAAATGCTTTCCACGGTATTGCGCGCCACATTGGGATCGCCCATCTGCTTTACGTTGTCATAAATAATGGGTACAGCGCCCCAGTTGCTCACCAGGTAATAATAACCCAGGGCACGCATGAAGCGGCATTCGGCAATGGCCGAGCGCCTTACCTCGTCGGGAACAGTAGTAGCATTGTTGCGGATGTTGAACATGGTTTGGTTACTCTGCGCAATGATCTTGTAGAAGGATTTGTAGGCAGGTAACAGGGTATTTACATCTGTAGCAGCTACAGCAAACCGATAAAAGGCATCCCTGTCGTTGGAGATCATATTGCCACCGCGCGCATCGCCAAATGACAGAGCGGCTTTATCGTTGTAATCGAACCACACAATATTATAGAGGGGCGCCGTACCAGCTCTTACTTCATCGGTTGTTTTATAAAATATATCAGCGATCAACTGGTCTTCAGGCGGCCTGTTGAGGAATTCTTTATTGCAGGCCTGGGCCATGATCAGCACCAGCAGCATTAATATGGTTATTTGCTTATTCATATACAGCAATTTTAGAAAGGTTAAAAATCGGCCGTTAGGCTGAAGGAATACATCCTGGTAGAAGGATAACGACCGTCATCCACGCCTACCGTCAGTGAGCCATAGTTGGGCGACATACCAATTTCCGGATCATACCCTTTGTACTTGGTAAAGGTGGCCAGGTTTTGTACGCCGGCCGATACCTTGAGATTTCGCATGGCCACTTTAGCAGCCCATTTGGTGGGCAAGAAGTAAGAGAGGGTTACATTTTTGATCCGGATGTACGAGCCATCTTCTACATACCACTGTGTAGCCCGGTCATTGCCATTGGCAGTATTGGTGGTGATGCGGGCTATCTGGTAACCGGGATTGGTTAAGGTTGTTCCCTGGTCGTTGGCATCAATGCTGCTGGGCCGTGCAAAATTGGCCACCGATTTAAAATAGTTACTGTACACAGCTGTTCCCCGGGGATTTTCATTGCGGTAACGGGTATAATTGTATACATCATTACCCTGTACACCTATGACCAGTACGCTGAGGTCGAAATTCTTATAGGAGAACGTATTGGTAAATCCAAAAGTAACTTTGGGCCAGGGATTACCGATCACCACACGGTCATTTTGATCGATCTTTCCATCGGGTTTTCCATCGGGACCACTCACATCCCGGAATTTGATATCACCTACCCAGGTACCCTGGGCGGGATCTACCAGCCTAACACCACTGGAGGTTTGAATAGCATGTTTTTTTATTTCATCTATGTTCTGGAAGATGCCATCGGCAATATAACCGGTAAAGAGCGCAGCAGGCTCATTTACCCGGGAAGAACTGATGAGCGAGCTGGTACCGTAAGTACTGTTGATGGGCGTATTGTTGTACAGTTCGGAAACCTTGTTACGATCTACCGATATGTTGAATCCTGTACGCCACATGAATGGCTTTTCAATATTCACGGTATTGATGGTAATACCAAAGCCATGGTTGTCCATCGCCCCTACATTGGAAGTGGGGAACCGGATATAACCGGATGAGTACGACATATCACCACCGGAATAAAAGGGGAAATCATTGGTAGTAAGCAGTTTCGTCACCTTCTTGGTATAGAAATCGCCAATCACTTCTACCCTGTTGTGGAATAGGCGCAGGTCGAAACCAATATTGGAGGTGATGGAATTTTCCCACTGCAGAAAGGGGTTGGAGAAATTGGCCGAAAGATAGCCGGTGCCATTGGCCGTGGGCACACTGTACAAGGCGGCATAATACCCAACAGCAGCGGAATTGCCACTGGCGCCATACTCTACCCGCAATTTAAGATCGGTAATGGCTTCCACGTTCTTCAGGAACTTTTCCTGCGATACGCGCCAGGCTGCTGAAACTGCCGGGAAATACCCCCACCGGTTTTCCGGACCAAAATTAGAGGATCCGTCGGCCCGCATGGTAAACTGCAGGATGTATTTGTCGTTGTATACATAATTCATACGGCCAAACCAGGATTCCCGGGCACTCGACGATTTGCTGCTGTTATTGGTCGCCGTCAGCGCATCGCCACCCGGCAATTCCTGTACGGCATTGGTGATGAAGTTCCGGCGCAAACCACTCAGCCCTTCACCTCCATTCTCAGAGGCTTCATGCCCCACCATAACAGTAATACCATGGTTTTTGATCCTGGTATCGTACTGAAGCCTCGTTTGCAGGCCCCACCAATAGTCATTATTGCTGCTTCTGCTGGATTCAGTAGTTGTATTCTCAAAGCCATTGAATTTATAGGAGGGCCTGAAAATATACCCATTCCTGTATTGGTAATAGCCATTGGCTTCACTGTGCAATACCAATCCTTTCAGGATGCTGATATCTGAATACAGTCCCCCGATAAAAGCCATCGACTTATTGCGGTTATCATTGATGGCTGCCAGGGCTACTGGATTGGTATATTGGTATTGCGTGTTCGCAGGCCCACCCCAACTGCCATCGGGATTGGTAACCGGTACACCGGGGTTTTGTCCAATAGCGATATTCAGCAGGTCGCCATTGCTGGTATTGACCACTTCTTTGGTTTGACTCACATTCAGGTTAACACCCAGCTTTAGCCAACGGCGTGTTTGATTATCCAGGTTAAGGCGTCCAGAATAGCGCTCAAAACCCGATCCTTTTACCACACCCTCTTGTTTGAAATATTCTACACCGGTATAAAAAGTAGTACGGTCATTACCACCACTTAAACCTAATCCGTATTTCTGTAACAGCGTTCTGCGGAATAATGCCTTTTGCCAATCAGTGCCCGATCCTAAAACAGAAGGATCGGCAAAGGCGGGTTCAAATTGGGCGCCACCGGCTTTGGCAAATTCATTGCGGTAAGTTGCATATTCGCGTAAGTCCATCACGGGTACTTTATCGGGCATATCCTGTACACTGGCAAGGCTGTTGAAAGACACTTTTGTATCGCCCGACCGGCCTCTCTTGGTAGTGATCATGATCACCCCATTACCACCTGCAGCGCCATAGATGCCGGTAGCCGATGGCCCCTGCAATACGCTCATGGATTCAATATCATCGGGGTTGATGCCCGACAGGATATTGGCCGAAGTACCACTGCCTCCTGCCGGATTACTGGGCCTGATCTGTACGCCGTCGATAACATACAATGGCTGACTTGAAAAATTGAGGGAAGTAATACCGCGAATCATTACTGAAGGAGCTGCGCCGGGCTGACCACTGTTGGAGGTAACATATACATTGGCAGCACGGCCCTGCAAGCCTTGCTCTAATGTGGTATTGATGCTTCGCTGCATCTCACTGGCCGATACGGTAACCTGTGAACTGCTGAGGTCGGTTTTCTTCATTCGCCCATAACCTACCACTACTACGTCCTGCAGGTCATTATAATCTTTTTCCAACCGGATGTCGAGATCCGACCGGGTACCAATTTTCACTTCTTTGGCCGCATAGCCAACAGAAGTGATGACCAGCACATCACCGGTCTTTGCATCAATAGCAAATTCACCAGCAGTACTGGTTGAAACTGAATTAGCCGTACCCTTGACACTAATGGAGGCGGCGACCACGGGCTCCTCGCCCAGTTTACCGGTTACTTTACCGGTGATCTTTCTCTTAGCAGTTGCATCTTGTGCATAGCCTTGTGCAATGGCCAGTATGCACCATACCAGCATCCATAAAAAGACAACTGGTTTTCTGGCAGTTTTGGTTTTTTTCATACGTAATCGTTTACTGTTTGCAAGAATCATGATACCTATACAGTGTTCGTGTATGCACGAACCGGGTTAAAAGCAGTGTTTTACTTCATCTTTACCGTTACCTTCTTTCCAGTGTATTTAATAATGTGATCGGCCTTCCCATCCACATCAAAAGGTTTAGGATGCGTTTTACTGATCCATATTACCCGGAATGTTCTTTGTTGTAACATACCAGTGAATGCACCCTCCCTGTTGCCAATCGTCAGCGTTTGGGTGGCTTCCTCATAAGTGAACGGAATATTGGCATAAGCACCCTTTTCATAATTGTAATTGGTGCCCTCATCCTCATACAGGGAAAACTGAGCGTCCTGGCCGGTGTATACCAATAGGGTAATGGGGTCGGCAGGCTTCTCGGCCGTAAATTGTATTTCGGGACCGGCTGTTACTATGGAACCCTCTTTTATAAACAGGGGTATTCTTTCCAGGGGTGCTGTTGCCTGTATTTCCTGACCACCGGGTATATAATTTCCGGTATGGTATTCATACCACCCTGTACCGGCGGGCAGGTACACCTTCCTGTTGGTAGCTTTGTAGGTATATACCGGGTTTACCAGCAGGGAAGGGCCAAACATATATTGGTCGCCAATATCTTTTACCTGGGGATCGTTGGGAAAATCCATCGCCAGGCCCCGCATAATGGTATAATGATCGTGGTAAGTTCTTCCGGCCAGTGAATAGATGTAGGGCATAAGGCGATACCGCAGCTTATCATAATACAACATGCTTTGATAGGCAGGATGGCTTTCGGGTGCTACATTGAATATTTCGCGGAAAGGGTATTGGCCATGTACACGGAATAAAGGACAAAAAGCACCAAATTGATACCAGCGGGTCATCAGTTCCCGCCATTCTTCCAGGTTTTCCCCTTGCCCATCGACAAAACGCTTTTCTACTGCAAAGCCACCAATATCAACTGTCCAGTTAGGAAGACCCGACAGGGAAAAATTAAGACCGGCTGCTATTTGATCTTTGAGGTCATGCCAGCGTGCAGCAATATCACCGCTCCAGGATGCAGCAGCATAACGTTGTTGACCGGCAAATGCCGAACGGGTAAGAATAAATACCCGCTCATTGGGTTTTGTATTACGTTGCCCTTCATACACGCCCCTGGTATTCATTAATGGGAAAGCATTGAAATAACGGTTGGCAGCTCCCAATGCCGTGGGGTTCATGGTTTGCTTTCTCTCCTCCACCGACATATTGGAATGAATATCCGGCTCTGTAGCATCCAGCCACCAGGCATCAATCCCTTTATTGTACAACTTTTCATTGAGCAGGTTCCAGAATGCCGTACGTGCCTGCGGATTGAAGGCGTCATAAAAAGTAGAGGTATACCCTTTCCCGATCCAATCACGGCGCTTTTCGGCAATATTGCGTTTAAACAGCCAGCCATTGTTGTTGAAGGTTTCATATACCGGCAGCCCTTCATAGAACTTGGGCCATACGGAGATCATAAAACGCGTATTGTATTGCTCATGCAGGGTTTTGATCATCCCTGCCGGATCGGCAAACCGGCTGCTGTCGAACTCCTGGCTGCCCCAGTCGTTTTCTTTCCAGTACGACCAATCAAGCACGATATTATCCAACGGTATCTTCCGCTTCCTGAATTCACTAACAGTTTGTAATATTTCATCCTGTGTTTTATACCGTTCCCGGCTTTGCCATAAACCCATGGCCCATTTGGGCAGGATACTGCTTTGGCCGGTGATCTCACGGTAGCCGCCAATTACTTCATCCAGGTTTTTACCCTGAATAAAATAGTAATTCAGCTGGCTGCCCGATTCGGCACTAAAACTAAACTGATGTTGAAGATCACCCTGCAAGGGGCTTAACCATCGGCAGGATATATAAGATACATCCCCATCAGGCCGCCATTCGATACGGAAATTGTATTTCTTTCCTTTTTCCATGGCAACCGGAAGTATTGCTGTGCCCGGCATCCATGGTTGACGCCAGCGGTCGGCCAATAACTTGCCATCTATCCACAGTTTACCATAACCGCCATAGCGAAACAAAAATTGGTGTACGCCGGTAAAGGCCGATTCAATAGCTCCTTCCCAGGTTACAACAGATTGTCCCAGTTGAACACCAGCCGGAAAGTCTTTCTGCGAAACCAGGTAATCATAGGACAGGCTCGATTCAGGTCTTTGTACGACGACCTGTTGAGGTGCCGATTGTTGTGCATAGGTAGCTGTAAGCCACCCTTCATTGCCATCAGCCGCATATAATTTCAGGGAAGAAAGCGGTTCATAATCCCTGGTATCGCCCACTTTGGTAATGGAATAGTTATCCCACAGAATACCATAGTTTTTGTTGGACACCATAAAAGGAATGGCTATTTCAGTATTGTTCTGCGCCAGTTCCACCTGGTAGCCCTTTTGGTTCATAAGGCCAAGCTGGTGTTGCCCCAGGCCATAGAAGGCTTCATCTGGTGTGCTGGTAAATGACTGATGAAGTTTCCAGGCAGGCTGGCCTTCTTCCACAAAGGGCGTAAAGTATTTTCCTCCTTCTTTGGGTTCAGCCAGCAGGGGTTTGCCGGTAGCATCCGTAAAATGCAGTTCACCCGTAACCAGGGATACAACAGCTTGAAGTGTGGGGGTGAGTAGAGTAACCTGGTCTTTTTCTTCTTTCACCGTCCACTTTACAGGTGTTCTTTTCTTTACCAGGGCCATCAGGCTGGGCGTATTGGCAATGGAATCAACGGGGCTGGCCGTAACCCGTATAATGCGATCGGTAATGGCCTGCAGCCTTACCAGGCAAACCCCATTGGTCATTTTACGCTTCACATGTACCAGTATTCCATCATCTAATTTGGAGTAATCACCAGGAGGGATATGATGGGCAGGGAGGGTGGTAACGGATAATAAGCATACCACAAGACAGGACAATGATGTCAGGATCTTCCGCATAGCAATCGTTTCGTTTTGATTCAGTATTGGTTACCGGCAAGGCCTTTTTTCCTTACCAATACCAACGGCATAAATGTAGAAAGGACACTGCTATGGGAGGGTAGGCAGATGTTTATGAATGGGTATTCAAATGTTAACCGGCGGAATTAACAAATTGATTATCAATGGATTTATTATACTCAAGGCGGTAAACACAGGCCATTACACAAAACACATAAATTATTATTGTATTATATAAATAATCAAACTAATTTTAGCCTTACCCCTGACCTTTTAAGGCATAAAACATTATTAGCATCTTGTAAATGACTGAAAAAGATTTAGGCGCTTTGTTGGAAGCATTAATACGCCTTCCAACTGAGCAACAATGGGTGGAGTATAAAATGAATAAAGGAAGTATTTCCAATGAATTGATTGGGGAATATATATCTTCCATAAGCAACGGAGCTACATTGGCCAATAAGCCATTTGGATATATGGTATGGGGCATAGAGGATGGGACACACCAGGTTAAAGGAACAAACTTCTTATTTTCCAAGGCCAAGCAGGGAAATCAGGATCTTGAACTATGGTTACGAAGCCTATTGCAGCCCAAAATCAATTTTGAAGTATTTGAATTCAAATATTCAGAAAAACCCATCACACTCCTTCGTATACCCTCGGCCAGGGGGGAGCCTACTCAATTTCAGAAAAAACCTTTTATTAGAGTTGGTAGTCATAAAACGGATTTGCGCAACTTTCCTGATTACACCAGAATAATTTACAATTCTTTAAATGACTGGAGCTCAAGTATCATTAAGAAAGCCACAATCAGTGACCTGGATGAAGAGGCAATAGAGTTAGCGCGTGAAAAATTTAAGGAAAAAAACTCCAGGAGTTCCTTTGCTGGTGAAATTAATAGGTGGGACGATACAAAGTTCCTGGATAAAGCCAAGATTACTATAAACGGTAAAATAACCAATACGGCTATTATTCTTTTAGGCAAAGAGCAATCCTCACATTATTTGTCGCCAGCCATTGCAGAAGTTACCTGGAAGCTCGAAACGGAAGAAAAGGCCTATGAGCATTTTGGGCCACCGATGCTGCTAAGTACCACGCGACTGTTACAAAGCATTCGGAATGTAAAATATAAGTTCTTTCCTGACAACGAATTACTAGCCACAACTGTAAACAAATATGATACCCGTTCTATTCTGGAGGCCTTACATAACTGCATTGCTCACCAGGATTATTCATTGAATAGCCGCGTTATCGTAATGGAAAAGATCGACAGGCTTATTTTTTACAACGCAGGCAGTTTTTATGAAGGCAGTCCGGAAGATTACTCGTATGGAGAAAAAACACCTGAACGATATAGGAATCCCTGGTTGGCTCAGGCAATGGTTAATTTAGGTATGATTGATCGTCTTGGATATGGTGTTCATACAATCTATACCTCCCAAAGGAACAGGTTTTTTCCATTACCTGATTATGCCCTTTCTGAACCACAGAAAGTAACCTTGCAAATGTATGGCCATGCAATCGATGAGAACTATTCCAAGCTGTTGATCGAACAAAAAGACTTGTCATTAAGTAAGGTTGTGCTTCTTGACCGCGTTCAAAAAAAACTGCCCATTACAGATGAAGCAGCAACCCTGCTAAAAAGGGAGTACCTCATCGAAGGTCGAAAACCCAATTATTTTGTTACAGCTTCTGTTGCAGCAGCCACTGATAATAAAGCCTCCTATATCAGAAACAAAGCATTCGATGACGGGCATTACAAAAAAATGATAGAAGCATTTATAGATAAGTATGGTTCAGCAACCAGGAGAGATATTGAAGAGCTGATCCTGGACAAACTCTCAACAGCACTCTCAGAAAAACAGAAGAGAAATAAAGTCGGTAATTTAATAACTGCCTTAAGAACCAAAGGAATAATAGAAAACCGGGGGTCCTTTGCAAAACCTGTATGGTTTAAGAGAGTTTAAGAGAGTTTAAGAGAGTTTAAGAGAGTTTAAGAGAGTTTAAGAGAGCATTTAAGAGAGGGAAACGCATATATAATTGATTTCAAATACATTATACCGAAGTTAATTAAAGAGAATATTTTACAAATCTCTTATTAAAGTAGTCATTTCCTATGCTCCCTGTGCGCCCCATTGGCTGGGCAACACATGGAATTCCAGTTTGAAGTATTTGGAAAAGTACTTGGGGTTATTGAAGCCAACTTCATAGGCAATCTCGGCTACCGTGAGTTGGGACTTTTCCAGTAACTGGGCTGCCCTTTTTAGCCGGACAGAGCGAATAAACTCAAGCGGTGTTTTACCGGTAAGGGCCAGTAATTTTTTGTACAGGGCTACCCGGCTCATATAAACTCCTCTACTCAATTCTTCCACCGAAAAATCGGGATTGGCCATATTCTTTTCAATCAGTTCCATTACCTGGTGCAGGAACTGTTCATCCGGCGAAGCTACTTGTATATCTGCCGGTCTTACATCAATACGCTTTTCAAAAGTTTTGCGGGCCAGCGCTTGTTGCGACAGGAGGTTGCGGATACGGGAAAGCAATATCTCAAAATTAAAGGGCTTGGTGAGGTAGTCATTGGCGCCTGTTTCCAGTCCTTTTAATTGTTGCTCCTCCCCGGCCAGGGCGGTAAGCAGGATGACGGGTATATGGGAAGTACGCTGGTCCTTCCTGATCTTTTTACAAAGTTCCGTCCCATCCATTTCCGGCATGCTGATATCACTCACTACCAGGTCGGGATGGTGGCCCAATGCCTTTTGCCAACCTTCTTTACCATTGGCCGCTTCCAGGATGGTAAACTGCTGTCTTAAATTATCCTTCAGGTAAAACCGGAAATCTTCATTGTCTTCTACCAACAACAACATCTTTTTCCGGCCGCCATGGGCAGTTCCCGCCATAGGCTCAGGCTGATCTTCTTCAACTGTCGCCAACATTTCGTTGACCACAGGTTCATTCAAAACAGTCTGCGGTGTTGTAGCCAAAGCCGTTTGCACCGGCAGCCAAACGGTAAAGCAACTCCCCTTTTCCGGCTCACTCTCTACGGAAATCGACCCCTGGTGCAGTTTTACAAATTCTTTGGTGATGGCCAGGCCAATGCCGCTACCCTGGTTTACAATACTGCCGGGTGTATCATGCTGAAAAAAGCGTTCAAAGATCCGTTCTTGTTTTTCCCTGGGAATACCTATGCCTGTATCTTTTACCTGGATGGCCAGCCATTGATTGCCAGGCTCCTTTTCTTCCGTATGCAAGGCAACCGTAATACTACCATGCTCAGGTGTGAATTTAAAAGCATTCGATACCAGGTTAAACAGGATACGTTCCAGTTTATCCTGGTCAAAGCTGGCAACAAGACTATCTACTGTTGTTTTGAAGTCAAAGCGGATATTCTTCTTTTCTGCTATATCGGTAAAAGAATACGTAATGTCTTTGGTAAACCGGATGATATCGCCGGGTGCTGCATGGAGTCGCAGTTCCTGAACCTCCATTTTACGGAAATCAAGTAGTTGGTTTACCAGGTTCAATAAGCGCCGGGCATTGCGGTGTATAAGCCGGTACTGTTTACGTTGCCCATCATCCACCGCTTGCTGTATCATTTTTTCCACCGGCGTGAGGATCAATGAAAGGGGGGTTCTGAACTCATGGCTTACATTGGTAAAGAACCTGATCTTCATCATATCCAGTTCATGCATCCGTTGTGCCTCCCTGCGCTGCTGTTCCAATTGAAAGCGAATACGAGCACGTTGTACCACCAACTGACGGCTGAACCAAAGGATGGCGGCCAGCGCAAGTGCATACAATAAGTAGGCCCAGGACGTTTTCCAGAAGGGGGGCAATATTTTAATATGCAGGGAAAGCTCTTCTTTATTCCATACATCATTATTGGTAGCAGCCTTTACCCGGAACACATAATCACCGGGGTCAAGATTGGTATAAGTAGCCAACCGCATTTTGCCATCTGTTTGCGTCCAATCTTCATTGAACCCTTCCAACCTATAGGCATATTTATTTTTCTCGGCATTGGAAAAGTTGAGCGCAGCAAACTCAATGGAAAGAACATTTTCATTGTATTGTAAAGTAATATGATCCGTATGGGCGATGGATTGTTGCAATATGACCCGGCCATTCATTTTTTCACCAATGGCAATGCTTTTATTAAAGATGCGCAGATCGGTAAATGCGAGGGGCGACGATTGTTTGTCGGGTACAATGGCCGCCGGGTAGAAGATATTGAAGCCATTGGCGCCCCCAAAGATCAATTCACCCTTACCGGTCTTATAGGCTGCATTTTCATTGAAGGCAGTGCCCTGCAGTCCATCCAGCTCATTGTAATTATGGCATTGCAGTACAAAATATTTCTTTAGTTGGTCATATTGTGGTATGATATGCGAAAGGCCATTGGGCGTGCTGATCCACAAACCTCCTTCCTCATCTTCCAACATGGTAAGCACCGCATTGTCGGGTAAGCCATCCTCCCGCCTGAATACCTGGAAGGCATTTTTACGGGGATCATATATATTAAGGCCATCCCGGGTACCGATCCAGATACGCCCTTTTTTATCCTCCAGGATAGTAATTATATTATTATTACTGAGACTTGCCGGATTGCCTGGATTATTGTAAAAATGAATAAAACTATCCGGTAAATTTTGACGCCGCAGTAATACATCTACGCCATTGGCCGTACCTATCCATAAGCGCCCCTGCTTATCCTCCAGCAAAGCGGCAATGTAATCGGCACTGACTGAGTTGGGCTGTCCCACCCTGTTGTGATGAAAAATATTCTTTTGCCGGTCAAATCGTTCCAGCCCGCCACTCAGGGTACCAATCCACAACTCCTTTTTAGAATCCTCATAGATCTCCCATACCCGGTTATCAGAAAGACTATTGGGATTGTTGGTATGCCTGTAATGGCCAAACTTTTTACCATCATAATAATCCAGTCCGCCAAAATAGGAACCGATCCACAATCGTCCTGTATGGTCAATACAAAGGCTTACAATAACATTGTTGCTCAGGCTATGCGGATCACGGGGATTGTGCAGGAACTGCTGGTATGTTTTTTTAGAACGGTCGTAATAGATAAGGCCGCCACCATTGGTGCCAATCCATAAATTACCTCCCTCGTCTTCTACAAATTTGTTGACATCATTATAAGGTAAACTATTGGGGTCAGAGGGCAGATGGGCAAACAGGGGAAATCCCGCAGCATGCTCCCGGTAAAAATTGATCCCCTTTTTAAAGGTGCCCAACCATATAATACCTGCCTTGTCTTTATACGTGGTGATAATGCTATTTTGACTAAGACTCCGGGGATCATCTTCATTGGACAGGAGGTATTGGCAGGTACCGTTCTTTTTGTTGAGCACATTGATGCCACCATGGTCTGTTCCAATCCAGATATTGCCTTTATTATCCTGTACCAGGCCATATATAATATTGTTGTTGAGCCGTAAGGCCCCGGTTTCGCCGGTTATATGTTGCCAGCTATCCAATGCAGGCAGGTAACGGAAAACTCCACGTGTATCGCTGGGCACCCACAACCACAGCTCATTTTCAGCGTCGATATACAAAGAATAATTCAGGCGTTCCTGGCCCATGGTGGCGCTCATCACTTCAGTGGTGAACGTAACAAGACCGGTTTGGCTGTCCAGTCTTTCAATATGGCCATTATTGAACACCACCCACAGATCACCACGGGCATCTGCTGCTGCCGACACCAGGGTTGTTCCATTGCTACCAGATTGATATACCCTGCTGGTTTTGCGGGTAATGGAATCATATTTATATAGACCAGCCTGCGGCATCACGAACCAATAATTACCCTGCCTGTCATGGATGATATTGGTAATGGGAGCAGGAGGAAGGGCATACCTGGCCAGCCAGGCCGAAGCATTGCGGTCGAATTTTTCCGTACGGGGATCATAGATATTCAGCCCACTCCGGTTCTCTACCCATAGGGTATTTCCGGGGCCCTCATTGATGCGCACAATAAAATCATCGCCAATAGTGGAAGAGTCGTGCAGGTTATGCCTGAAAACAGTGAAAGTATAGCCATCATAGCGGTTAAGGCCCGACATGGTGCCAAACCACATAAAACCCTTACTGTCTCTGATAATGGCATTCACCTGGTTGTGTGACAGGCCCTTATTAATATCAATCCGGGAGAATTGGTATTGTGGGGTTTGGGCCAATAGAGTGGCTCCTGTGATACAGAGCATCAGTATAATGACAAGCTTTCTCATAATGCGACCACAAAAAATTAAGCATTTTTGGGCGAATCAGGAAAAATTGTCTGAATGACACCAACAAGTCCTAGGGATGATCTATCCAGCAGCCTGCAGCTCCTACAATATGGGCATTTTCGCCCAGCCGGGCAATGCGAATGGGAATATCAATGGATTGCGCCTGTAAGGCAGTTTCCAGGTGCTCCTGGAACCATTCGGCGCTTTTGGAAATATTACCGCCAATAACCACCACCTCGGGATTGTTATCCCGTATAAAAAGAGTGAGAAAAGCGGCGAGGTGAAGTCCAAACTGTTTGAAGATATCTTTAATACGGGGATCGGTATTGATAAGGCTAACCAGGCCTTTTACATGTTCCACCTGGTTACCACTTACTTGCTCGTAGGTCTTAAGGAGCCAGCGGGCTGAAATATAATCTTCTGCAATACCATCCAGGAAAGGAGCGCACCAGAGGTTGGCATCTTTAGCGATGCCCTGGTGAAAGGTAGCGGTACCCAGGCCGGTGCCCAGGGTAATGCCGACAGCCGAATTAAAGCCACGGGCAGCTCCCCCCATGACTTCCCCCTGTAAAAAACAACTGGCATCATTCATGAGGCGGATATGATCGGGGTCCATACCCAGCCGTTCCGCCATCATTTCTTTTACATTGAGTCCATAAAGCGACTCGTATTTATTCTGGTCTTTAATGAAAGAAATCCCCTTTTCATAATCGAACGGCCCCGGCATGGCTATTCCCACCCGCTTAAGCAAATAAGGCCGCGCCTCAAACACCTGGCCAATGGCTTCACACCAAACGTGGATAATGCTGGCTGCATCTTCCTGGGCATTGATCTGTTTCCGGATCGAAAATGCCGGCAATACGCTACCCACTTCCAGGTCTACTAATGCAGCAGTAATATGTGAACCTCCAATGTCAACGCCAGCCACCAACGGGTTATTCATGCAGAAATCAATTTTAGGTCTAGCCTATAGTTTTGGTATCTAATGACAGGTTATGTTTTTGTTAGCCTCGCAAATATACTCGCAGAATCGCTAACTATACCGTTTTAGCTAACTTTTATTAGTCAAATGCCAAGTGCGCTGACAGCCGGACCTAATACCCATTCCGGGAAATCGCCTGGCTCCCCCTTTCCAGCTGGAATACAGCGGATTCCAGGTCCGGTATGGCAAAGCAACCCCCTGCCCACTCAAACCGTATGGAGAATTGATCATCAATACCGTAACGCAATCGTGCCGTTTTGAAACACATTATTAAAAAGAGTATTGCTATCCTCAGCCCCGAAGAACGTCGACGAATGGGCATACTGGTGGTATTGGACCTCCTGATCAGCCTGGCTGATATTGCTTCCCTTGCCTGGCTGTTGCTGATCATCAGGATCTATACACAGCCAGCAACTTCACCCGTTATTGCCTTTTTACCCTATTGGCTGCAAGACAGGCATTCTTTGTTGCCCATTACGCTGTTCCTGGTACTATTCAGCAGCAAGAACGCAATGGGCTTCCTCGTTTACCGCAGCCAATGCCGTTTTATAGCACAGGTAGCAACCCGCATCGCCCGTCACCGGCTACTCTATTACCTCGAAGGGGCCTATACCAATTACATCAATATCGATTCATCCGTTCATATCCGTAAGATCAGTTACCAGCCCATCGACTTTTGCCAGCATGTGCTGGGCGGCATCCAACAGGTAATAACTCAATGTGTACTGATCACACTTACCATAATAGCCATCCTGGTGTACAATACCCAGCTCTTCTTCTTACTATTCCTGCTGCTATTACCGCCTGTGGTAGTGGTATTTTATTTGGTAAAAAGGAAACTTAAAAAGGTGCGCCTGGATGCCCGCAGCAGTAGTGAAAAAGCATTGCAACACCTGCAGGAGGCCCTGCATGGATTTGTAGAGAGCAATATCTATGATAAGAACAGCGCCTTCCTCGAACGGTATATGTCCTGCCAGCAACAGTTCAATACTCATTTTGCCAATACGCTTATTGCCCAGGGCATCCCCGCCCGTATGATGGAAATTTTTGCCTTACTGGGCCTGTTCATCCTGGTAGCCCTGAGCCAATGGCAGGGCTATACCGATAACAATACGCTGCTGACCATTGGTGCATTCATGGCCGCAGCCTATAAGATCATACCGGGTATAGTAAAGGTGCTCAATACAACAGGGCAAATTCAAACCTATTCGTATACGGTGGAAGAACTGGCAGAGGCACCACCAACCAACTCAACCAAACAACCAACTGCCGCCTTACCAGTTATTCAATCCCTTCAATTCAGGAACGTACATTTCAGTTTTGGCAATAAGACGATACTTAAAGACCTGAACTGGCAATTACAGCCTGGCGATTTCATGGGTATATCAGGCCACTCGGGCCGGGGCAAAACCACCATCCTCAATTTATTGCTGGGCTTTCTCAATCCGGCTGAGGGCCATATCCTCATCAATGATGTACAGGCAGGTAACGAGGAACGCCGGCAATACTGGCCTGTTATTTCCTATGTAAAACAACAACCCTTCCTGATCCATGATACCGTATTGCACAATATTACCCTCAATGGTCATCATTACCATGAGAAGAAATTCAAACGGGCCGTTTGTTCGGCTGGCCTCACCAGCCTGTTGGAGGGCGCAGCCGATGCCAGTAAAGTGATAACCGAAAATGGACGCAATATCAGTGGCGGGCAACGGCAACGCATAGCCATTGCCCGGGCCCTTTACAAAGATGCCGATCTCATTATCCTGGATGAGCCCTTCAATGAGCTGGATGCTGAATCTGAATTTGAACTGTTGCAGCATTTTAAACAACTGACGCAACAGGGAAAAATGGTAATATTGATCACCCACCACCAGGCCAGTTTATCGTTTTGCAACAAAATCGTTTCCCTGCATGAAGAAGCCTGAAACATTGGTCGTCATAACGCCTGCTTTTCCCGAAGATGAATCCGCTACCTGGTGGGTGCCTTCCCAACAACTCATGGTAAAAGCCTTGCAGGAAAACCATCCGCACGTAAAGATCATGGTCCTTGCCCTCCTGTACCCTTATCACCAGGCTTCTTACACCTGGCATGACATTACAGTAAGGGCTTTTGATGGCACCCATCATCGAAAAGGCAAGCGACTGCTGCTTTGGAAAAATGTGTGGGCAGCCTTACTGGGTATACGACGGCAATATTCAATCATCGGCCTGTTGAGTTTCTGGAGCGGGGAATGCGCTTTTCTGGGCCAGTATTTTGGAAAACTCTTTTCGCTCAAACATATTAGTTGGATTTGCGGACAAGACGCCACCCGGGGCAACAAATGGGTGCGTTACATACGGCCCCGCGGGCATCAACTGGCCGCCATGGGCGCTTTCCTGCGTGATCAATACCAGCAAAGCCACGCCATCAGGCCCCTGCACCTGGTGCCCAACGCCATCGACCAGCGACTGTTTCCCCCCACCCTTCCCACTACCCGGGATATAGATATCATGGCTGCAGGCTCCTTTGAACCGCTCAAACAATACGGCCTGTATGCAACAATCGTAGGCCAGGTAAGCCAATCCTTTCCGGCACTCAAAGCCATCCACTGCGGACTGGGCAGGGAAAAAGAAAAAGTAGAAGCCCTGATCCATACCCTGGGCTTGCAGGATCGCCTTTCACTATTGGGTGGCCGACCACATCCCGAAGTACTGGCCCTGATGCAACGCAGCAAATTATTCCTCCACACATCGCGCTATGAAGGATGCAGTACCGTTTGCCTGGAAGCCTTGTATGCCGGCGCCCAGGTGATCAGCTTTTGTTATCCTTTCGATCATCCCGTACCCAACTGGCATGTGGTGACGGACGAAACAGCTATGCTTAAAAAAGCGCTTGAGCTATTACAACATCCCCCGGCAAGCTATGAACGGGTATTGTACCAATCGATGGAGGATAGCGCCAAAGCCATCATGCAATTATTCACCGGCCCGGCCAATACCATTGATGCATGAGGGTAGTCAATATATTTTATTATTACAATGAGCAAGTAACCAGTGAGTCAACACTCATCAGCTATTATTATACCACTACCGGCTGGGCCGAAGCCCTCCTATCCCAGGGTGTTGAAAGTATGATCATGACCCGGTTTATGAAAGACAGCACTTACCACGCAAACAATATCCAGCATTACTTTGTAAGGGATGGCATTGGTGGCAGTTTAAGGGCCTGGCAAATACCCTGGCATTTTTTGAAAAGGATTAAAGCATTGGACGCAGATATCATACATGTTCACAGCCTCACGCTTTCTTTACAAACCTGTATGCTGCGATTGTTGCTGCCTCAAAAAACAGCTATTATTGTTCAGCACCACGGCGGCAAATCGCCTGGCCCATTCAAGCGAATCCTGCACAACCTGTTTAATAGCGTGGCCGATGCATTTTTCTTCACCACCAGGGCCCAGGGTTCGCAATGGTTCATGAAGAAAAAACCTTCCTCCAAGGTTCTGCCCGTTATGGAAGGCGCTACTTACTTCAATTATGCCAGCAGAGATGCCGGCAGAAAGGAGGTGTACCGTGACCGGGCCACTGCCCGTATCCAAACTGGTATGGAGGGTCAGCCGGTATTTCTTTGGGTAGGCCGCCTGGATGAAAACAAAGATCCCCTGACCATCCTGGCCGGATTTGAAACCATTTTTGAAAAACATCCTGCTGCCCGGCTCTACATGATCTATAGCAATGATCAGTTATTACCCCAGGTAAAAGCCTGCATCCACGCTTCAGCTATTTTACAAAACAGGGTTCATTTATTGGGTAGCATCCCTCATGAACAGATAGAGACCTATTACAATAGTGCTGATTATTTTGTACTGGGTAGCCATTATGAAGGAAGTGGGTATGCACTGAGTGAGGCCTTGCGTTGCGGCTGTATACCCATCATTACTAGTATCCCCAGTTTTCAGATGATGACGCAGGAAGGGCAACTGGGCGCTCTATGGCAACCAGGTAACAAACAAGACTTTATTGCGGCAGTAGAAAAAGCAATACAAAAACCTTTGGAACTGGAAGCCAATCACTGTATTCATTTCTATCAACAACAGCTGTCCTTTGAGGCCATTGCCCGGGTAGCAGCCCGGCACTATCAACAGGTGAGTAATAAGAGGAAACAAATCAAAAAGTGAAGACATTGATTGTCCCGGCCCCATGGCAACTTCCTATTATTGATCGCTTACCTGGTAAAGGTATAAGTTGCCGCCTTTTTCTATAGCGCCTTCTATTTTATCCTTCAACATTACCCGGTGTTCCTTAAATAAACGGGTATCCACCTTGGCCAGGTTGTCCGGTGATCCTGTGGAGATCATCCAAAATTGCGGTATCCCCTGCCCTTTCAGGTAATTGGCCCCTTCCGTATACCGGTAATCATTTTTCATGAGCCTGGCCATATCACTGTCCCATAACAAAAAGGACAGCTCCTTCTTCAGGTCCAGGCAATAAAAGGGCCTGTCTTCAAAAGCGGCAATTGCATTCAAGCCCCAATAATCGGCCACCACTTTTTCGCCTGGCGGTACTTTATTGATCAATTCACCCACCCGGTTGAAATTGGAGAAGGGCCGTTTACCATCAATACCAATGGCGATGGCAGCGGCCATGACCTGGATGATCAGTAAACCATTCACCACCCAATTATGCCAGCGCACCGGCCTCACATCATAACAATACAACCACCAGGCGGTCAAAAATCCGATATAGATCAATCCGGCATACCGGGCACACCCTAGTGGGAATACGGCTATGCTGATAAAGGAAGTCACCAATAAATTGCTAAAGAACAGGATCAGGCTCTTTTTACTGGCCCGCAGTATAAAATAGATGGCTACCACCAGCGCCAACGATAAAAAGGGTGTTAGGTATTTCATCCACCGGTATTGGCTTTGCCATTCCATCAGGAATTGCGTATTCCAGAAATGATCACTCCACCAGGCAGGTATGGGCAACAAGGAGCGTATGGGCGATTGTATGGTGATCATGACATTGGAAATATCCCAGCGACCCATCCAGAAATGAACATTGAGGGCGCCTGTGGAAGGCGGAAAGATAAAATACAATGCAGGCAGTAAGAACAGGGCTCCCAATAAGGCATGACCGGCCAACCTTTTTACAGACGCGTATTTTTCATAATCCGCCATCAGGAAATACAAATGAAAACTACCTGCCAGGATCAACGCAAACAAGTGGCCATTTGACAACACCAGTAATAAACCATAATAGCAGGCCATTTTATACCTGAAACTACGCCGCATGATCAGGCAAATACAAAAAGCAGCCAGTACACCAATGGCATAATTACGGGCCAGTACACTGAACTCGAATGAAAAATAATAGCCAAAAGGGATCAGCAACCTGGCCACTAATGGCAAGGGTGAATAAAACAAGATCAGGAAAACTGTTAAGGAAGCAATACCCAGGTGAACAAACTGTACCCAGGAAAATTGATGCGTGCATTTTGAAACAATCCACAGTATGGTGTACCAAGTGGGCGGATGCCCTTCATAACGGCTGTTTTGAATAAGGTCGAAGTAACTGGTGCTGCCCTTCGCAATATTCCAGCTATGGATCTCATCGCCCCAGGGCTCGTGGTAAAAGAGCGCACCGATTGCCAGCAATACGTACAAGCAAAAGCAGATGGATGGCAATAGTTTTAACAGGATTTCCTGTGTGCTTTTGGTACCTGGTGCAGTAAGCGGGGGATAAGTATTCATAAGAGCGGCTCCACTACTTTTTTATTGGCCCTGGCAGCCCGGTAATAGGGATTTTTTTCCCAGGTGATCTGCCAGAATGTTTTGATGGCAGCGCGTACCATATTCCGGTCGCGCATACGGATAAAGCTGAGGATATTGCCTGTTAATGACCACAATAGCCAGGACTTGCGTACATACTTTAAGCTGTCTTTTGTTTTCACAAAATAATGCAGGGCCAGCATCCTGCGGTAATACTGCAAGGGTCTTTTAAGGCGATTTTCGGGCACCTGGTGGTGGTATACAAAAGCATCATTCAGCACATGAACACCCGTTGTGGGAAATCCGATATTGACGCCATAGTTATCGCCAATACCATGCCGGTCCAATACTTCTTCATAAGGTGAATACAACAGCCAGTCTCTTTTCACTACCGAAGCCCCCAATCCGTAGATGGGAGTACTGAACCAATCGCCGCTAAAATTGGTCACCACCGGCCAGCCTGCCCTGCTGATATGATTGCCTTTGCGCTGGTAATAACCGGTAATTTTCCGTACCAGGAAATTGTTGCTGGCACACCTGATCTCGCCCCAGATACTCAATTGGAAAATGTAGCTCCATACCAGGGCGCGCGATGATTGGATGGTATAATTGGCTTTCCATTCTTCATCCACCCATTGCATCACCAGTCCCGACACAGCGCCCGCATCCGGGTGCTGTTGTATATGGCCCGCTATCTTTTGCAGGTAATCGGCTGGCATTTCAATATCATCATCACAAAGAAATATCCATGTTCCACGAGCCCGTTGTATACCTTTATTACGCTGTATACAAACCGACTTTTCTGATAGCAGATAATGGATAGAAAGCGTAGAAAAAGGAGCCAGGTCATCAGTTGATAATTGATCCTCGCCCGAATCAACAATGATCACTTCACGCAAGGGATGGATAGACTGCTGCAGGTTTTGCAATAACTGCAATACCCGCTGCTTCCGGTTGCAAGTGGGAATGACAACACTGATATCCATTGGCATAAGGGCTGTAAACCGTACAGCCATAACAATATTATACAATTCTTTTACAATACAATGCAATGGAAAACAATAAATTAATTAAGCCTTGGTGCAGGCAACCCAAGCCAATAATACTTCGTATAAACGGAGTTTGCCCATGCCTTATAAGGTGAGCCGCTCTATCGCCCGCCAAATACAGCACCTCAGAGCGACCCACCTTGGTGCCTGGCAAAAAACTTTCTTAACTAGACCCAATTGATTCATCAGTAAATGCCAATATGCCAGCGATCCAGCCTACCCATACCAGCCAGGTGCACCAGCAGAATATTTCCTATTATGATGAAATAGCCGATCAGTATGATCAGCTGTTACAGCAGGAGGATGCCAATACCCTGGTGCGTGATCGGGTTAAAGAACAATGGCTGCAAACAGTTACCCCAGGCAGGGTGCTTGATTTTGGCGGTGGTACCGGACTTGATCTTGGCTGGTTAACAACCCATCAATACCAGGTTATCTTTTGTGAGCCCTCGGCTGGCATGCGCCAAAAAGCCATCCATTATAGCCAGCAATTAGTGCATGGCAATAAGATCCAAATCCTGGATGATGCGCAAACTGATTTTACGCGCTGGCAACAAACAACTCCCTTTCCACAACGGTTGGAAGGAGTACTTGCCAACTTTGGTGTACTCAATGCCATTCCGGATATCCCCTTACTCTTTCAACAATTTTCACAGATCCTGGTTACCGGCGGTCATTGCTTCGCAGTCATTCTCGACCGGCCATTAAAAAAGATGTGGCAATGGCATCGCCGCCATACCATCAGCACCCTTTTGTTGCGCCAGCCATTTGTGATGTATGTATGGCACCAGGGCCACCGGCAAACGGTATATGTACATACAGTAAAGGAAGTACAACAGGCAGCTTCACCTTATTTTGAAATGAAGGAAGCGCAGCTGATCGGCGGTACCTCTTTTCGTTTACTCCACCTGGTAAAAAAATGAGAAGCCTGATACGAAAAATGCTGATAGGCGATACCGGGATCAGGGAATACGCTACGGTAACCATTCCCGGCAACATACAGGAAAAAGTATTCCTGGAAGTAAATGGTCAACACATCAATGTATCAAAGCAACATTGGCTGCTTTGCATTGAGCCGGTTGTTTTTGGTATCTGGATAGAAAAAGAAGCGCACAAAGCTGCCATCCATAACGCCACCACCTGTAAACTTTATTTCTATGGCGACAATACCATCCACAATATACCGATGCAGGGATCATCCGAGGCCATACTATCTTTTACAAGGATTCAGTATATAGAAGAAGCCACGGGCACTTTGTTCCTGCTGAAACAGGAAAGCAGTCAGCTCCGCCAACTCAACGCCCTCAAACGTTACCTTATTTTTCACCGGTATTACCGCAAGAATGGCCTCACCTTTCAGCGTTTCCAATCATTTGTTGCGGCCTATAGTTATCCCCGCCGCATACGGGTGATCTCTTTCCAACAAGGGGATTACTACAATATCTTCCCGATGGACCTGTTGGGAGATATCAGCACCGGTAACCGGTATGTATTTGGCCTGCGTCATACCAATATTGCCCTGTCTAAAATTATTGAAACAGGTAAGTTGGCAGTAGCCGAGGTACCCTTTGATCAAAAGGAAACCATCTACCGGCTTGGCGCACACCATAGCAGCAGCCCTCCCCCAAAGGATACCCTGCCTTTCAAAACCATGGCGAGTAAGGATTACGGATTTCCCATTCCTGTATGGGCACTCAGCTACCGGGAGGTCAGGATACTAAAAACCACCAATATGGGCAGCCATATGCTGCTTTGGGGTGAGCCCTCACCCGAGCAGGTGATACAGCCTCCGGCCGGTTACCTTTACCTCGTCCATTTCCTGCATTATCTGTATCAAAAGAGCAAACAAGGCCCTTATCAATTGAAATAAGTGACCTTATTACCCGATTCTCCTGCACACTTATTGCCGAAAACAACTCGCTTATTGCCCAAAACTGCACAGATACAGGTTTGTGCTTTGTCGTTCGGAAATATTATACGTACTTCAATTACACGCATTTAAATCCGGCTACCCTCGTATTCTCAAAAAGGTCAGTAAACTATTTATTGATTTACCCAACCATTTAAACCTGCTAATCATATGAGCAATTCTTCGCATTCTATCCCAGTGGCCCCCATCCCCCATCAGTTATTTCAAGGCACCTAAGACTTACGTACTTACCATACCTTCTTGCTTGCGGGGATGCTGCATGAAGTTAATGCACTGAAATTCAGTGAACTAACCCTGTGTTGGAAGGCAACTTATTGCTATAACAGTACGGAACAACAAAATAATACAAAAGAAAATAACCAGAAGCCCTCAATAACTAATCATCTATATGCTTATGTCAAGGTTACAGCGTACAATAAGTTTATTGCTGCTGATAGGCACATGCAAGTTGGCTGTTGGCCAGAGCAACCCCTACAACGAAGTGTCCATTGCTTCACCCACGGCAGCCTCACTTGGAAAATTTGCAGATGTACCGGTAAATTATCATACCGGTATACCCAATATCAATATTCCCATTTATACGATACAAGAGGGAACATTAAAGCTACTCATTGGACTCAGTTACCATGCAGGCGGACTGAAAGTAATGGAGCCTGCCAGTTGGGTGGGCGCCGGTTGGGCACTCAATGCAGGCGGGGTAATTACCCGCACTGTTCAGGGTGCGCCTGATGAACGGCAAACAAGCGGCTCGCACAGCCAACAAATGCTTGGACACTTAAGTGACAAAGGCTATAACAATTACCTATGGTATAAAAATACAGGTAATCCCAACACACCCGTATTTCTGAAAGACATAGCTAGTGGCGCAGCCGATGGGGAGCCAGATCTTTTCTTTTTCAATTTTGGCGGTCATAGTGGAAAATTTTATTTCGGCGACGACCAGGTTCCTGTAATTCTGCCTCAACAAGATCTGAAAATTGAGTATGTATACACACCAGGTCTCTTTAAGAGCATTGATAAATTCGTCATTACAACTTCCGATGGGATCAAATACTTCTTTGGAAAAACCGATAACCCCAGTGATACAGACCCCATTGAAATACCACTTTCATACACTGCCAGCAATGGGCCTGCAGTAGAAGGACGCTCCATTTCCAGTTGGTACCTGAATAAAATACAATCAGCCGATGACGTTTTTCAGATCAATCTCACCTATCAACCCGAAAAGTACAGCTACTACACGATATCTATGTTTCCCATTGATTACAATGAAAACATTAAAAATGGATGCGATATTACCAAAGTTTTCATTGAAGGCGTTCGACTTAGTAGTATTACATTTTCCAATGGTAGCGTAAACTTTATTCCAGGCCAGGTAAGGACTGATCTGAATGCTTTTATTCCCCGAGATATTACAGATGTAGTAAACACAGAATCTGTCACATTAGGAGAAGTGCAGATCACCAATAATGTCGGCAACTGCAAAAAAATGATATTCAATTATGATTATTTTGTCGATAATATCACCCCTTTAACAGGCTTGTTTCTCAGCAATGTTGAAACAGATAAAAAGAGGCTTAAACTTTTAAGTGTACAGGAAAAATCATGTGACAATACGGAAACCATTCCTCCCTATATATTTGATTACCATACAGAGCTGGTACCCCGAAGGCTCAGTTTTGCACAGGATCATTGGGGGTTTTACAACGGGGCCAGTAACACTGGCACATTGATACCTACCTATATAGAAAGCCCCATTCAGCAAGTAACAGGCGCCAATCGTGATTCCAAATGGCCCGACATGCGCGGAGGCACTTTAAAAAAAATAACTTATCCAACCGGCGGATACGCAGCTTTTGAATATGAAGCCAATACCACCTGGCTAAGCTATAATAAGTATACTTTTACTTATGCCTTTGGTAGCTCGGTAGGATATGATGGCAGTACCTCATCCAACCAGAATGCAACTTTTTCGGGTAATTCTTATACTGTTAAGCTATCCAATTCTTCTTGCCCTCCCAATACGTCTTCCTGTTCTGTTGCTTTAACGATATTTAATTCCAGCAATCAATCTGTCTTCGGGATGTCGGCTTCTGCCGGTGAGCAAAAAACTGCACAGGTTATATTACCAGCTGGCCCTTACCGTATATATATGAGCCGGACTGCTGCAGCTACAGGAAATGGCGCTTCCAGCACCTTCCATGAAATGGCCACTGTGCCCTACTCCGAAAATACCATTATAGGTGGGTTAAGAGTCAAAACAATTACAACCCATGATGGTATCAAGGCGGAGAATGATATTATAACAAATTACTCTTATTGGGAAAATAACGGTAATACCCGAACAAGCGGCATATTATATAGCCGCCCCACCTATGTACAAACATTAAAGAACAGTGGTCCCAGGTATATCTATCAAACCTTACTTTTCCAGGGAGCTACCTGGTACCTGGATGCAGAAAAATACCCCCTTGAACATCCTTATTTCACATTGGGCGCCCGAAAGGCACTCAAATCACCTGTAGCGATTTTGCCCATGAGCACTACCCAGGGAAACCATGTAGGATACAACGAAGTGAAAGTTTCGCAAACTGGCAATGGATATAGTATCTACCGCTATTATGGATCGAATATCTGGGATAATGACCATAGCGATGTAGCGATACGGATTATCGACCGATCTTCTGTCAATCCCGCTGCCCCGGAATATCCGGCAGCTCCCTTACCCTTTGAATACAAAAGAGGCCAGCTTAAATATGAGGCCCAATTCAATGAAGCTGGAAAAATGCTCCGGGAACTAACTTACATACCGGTTTATGAAAATTCCATTGTTACCACTCCTGGCGTAAAAGTTTATTCTGAAAACAGCGGGCCTCCAAGTTATATGTACACCTCCGCCAGAACCAACTATGAATTCCAGTCGGCAAAACTGACACAAATGACCATGGTGGAGAATATATTTGATCAAACCACCAATGATTACCTGACAACTACCGCCACTACCCTTTTTGAAAGCAGCCAACACAATCAACCTACTGCCGAAAAAAACACCAACTCAAAGGGATTAGAAGTAATATCAAAAACAAAATATGCTTTTGATTTTGTGCCCCTTACCTGTATTAATATTGATAATTGCTGGAACACTTATCAAACAACCCTACAGAATAATCTGAGCCTGTATAGTACAGAAAACAATGCCTGTACAAGTGATGATTGCAGAGCAATCGCCCGTTATACATATAACTCAAGAAATGCCCAGGCAAGGCGTGATTACGGATCGTGCCGGATACAAAAACTAGCCGACTTCAATACTTGCTTTGCAACTGCCAAAGCGTCAGCTGATCGTGAACTGAAACCCATCCTTGAGCTGGGTAGTAAACATATCAACACTCCTATTGAAACTACTCAATGGAAAAATGGGAAATTACATTCCGCTAAATTCAATAAATATGCCCCGGCATCCAGTCCTTCAGGGCACATTTATCCTGCAAAAAGCCTTTCCATTAACCTTGGAGCACCTATCACCAATTTTACTCAGTCATCACTCAACGCCAACAGTTTAATCATTGACAACCGGTATAGGGAAACGACTAATACAAAATTTCTTGATGGGAATATGACCGAAGTCAATACCAGAGAGGGATTTCAGACGGCTTATATATGGGGCGTAAATAATACCCAACCAGTTGTAAAAGCCCTGGGCATTAACCGTTCCACCTTATTGGCAGCTTACAATGCGGTGGGTGGCAATTTATCACAATTGCGTACTCATTCATTACTGGCCAATGCCCGAATTATTACCTATACATATACACCCCTGGTTGGAACCATTAGTGAAACAAATGAAAATGGGCGCACCATTTATTATGAATATGATAAGCTCTTCCGACTGGTGAGAATAAGAGATAAGGATAATAATATCCTGAAACAATTCACTTATCAATACCAGCAACAGCAATAACCCTGACAAACCTGATTATATGAGCCTGCATCAATTCAAATTAAGTATCAATATCTGCTCCCTTCTTTTTCTGGGATTTGGATTTACAAGTATATCCCAGGTTTTACCCAATAAGCCGGTTAGTACAACTCAGGTGGCTGCGCCCATTGGAGTGGTAGCTCCCGTAATGGGCGATTATGGACCTATAAAAGTGAATTACATACGTACAAGGGAAGCGCTGGCTCCCATTACTTCTGCAAGTGTTTTTAATTCAGCACCCTACACTGATGTAAAAGAAATAACTCAATACTCCGATGGACTGGGGAGGCCTATTCAAACTGTAAGCAGAAATGCATCCCCTACCGGCAAAGACGTAATAGTGCCTGCCTTTTACAATAACCTTGGGCTCGAAACCATTTCATATATACCCTATACGCAAACAGGAGGTGCATCCGACGGTTCTTTTAAATTAAATGCATTTACTGCACAGGACAATTTTTACCGGAACAATACTTTGAATCCTGGCATTGAAGGAGAACAGGTATTTTATAGTAGAACAGTTTTCGAACCCTCTCCCTTAAAAAGGACCAGGAAGTCTTTTTCCGCAGGCAATAACTGGGCAGGCACCTGGGGTGCTGCCAATCCGGCTGACGAAAAGGGAACGATTTACACTTATATGGTCAATACGGTAGCCGATGATGTCAGGAAATGGAACATAGACTTTAGTCCGCTGACCTATTCAAACAATGATGTAACAACCAATATTCCATCGGATGCCGGTGCCTATGGCAATGGTGAATTACACAAGTCTATTACCATCAATGAACAGGGCAATGCTATTGTGGAATATAAAGACAAAGAAGGGCTTTTGGTACTCAGAAAAGTGCAGGCTGGAGCTATTCCATCAGATTTCAGCGGTTACCTTGGATTTTTATGTACTTACTATATTTATGACGACTTTGGTCAGCTACGCTTTGTGATTCCTCCTAATGCCATAAGTCCCCTGCAGGGAAATTGGTTATTGACTGAAAACATGATTAATGATCTGTGCTTCCGGTATGAATACGATCAATTCAGGCGTCAGGTCGCCAAAAAGGATCCCGGTGTATTATGGGAATATATGATCTATGACGAACGTGACCGGCTGGTGTTTAAACAGGATGGGAATATGCGCACCAACAACCAATGGATGACAACCTTATATGATCGGTTTAACCGTCAGGTAGCAACGGGTATGACCGTGTATGCTGGCAGTCCGGCTTCCCTGCAACAATTGGTTACCACACAAACTACTACACCTTCCAGCCCCAATGTAGGAATTGAAGAAGACCTTATCCTGGATATGGAAACCAGCGGCACGCACCAGGCATCACGCAGCATCACATTGGCAAATGGGTTTTCAACAACGCCCAACAGCGAATTTACCACTCAACTCCTACCTGGGCCTGGCGGCGATGCGGGAACTAACACTGTTATTGATGGAGCATTGGTTAATAATAATCCAATCCCATCCGGGGCAACCTTTATACCGTTGACATTTACTTTTTACGATAATTACGAATGGACCAACAAAACGTATAGTGATGCCTTTAACAATCAATTGGATGCCCCCAACAATCTCCACGTATCACCCGTTGTATCGCAGGCGGCAGTGCAGGTAAAAGGATTAGTTACCGGCACCAAAACACGGGTAATAGAAAATCCGGCTAATCTAGCTGAAGGCGCCTGGTTATCTGCCGTTACTTTTTATGATGACAGGGACAGGATCATCCAAATCCAAAGCGACAATTATAAAAATGGATCTGTCGTTTTCACAAACAGGTATAATTTTTCCGATAAGGTTGTCTGTAACTATGTTTCCAATACCAATCCAGCAGCTGGAGCAGAAGGGAATATCCGGATAAAAACAAATAATGAATATGACCACGAAGGCCGTTTGCTGAAAACGTGGAAAACAATCAATGACCTCAGTTCTCAAAAAGCGCTGATTGCTTCTTATGAATATGATGAGCTGAACAGGCAAAAGAAAAAAGAACTGGGCAGGAAAAAGGACGTTGCGGGAAATTATACCAGTGAGCCGTTGGAAATATTGGATTATAGTTACAATATCCGGGGATGGTTAAAAACCATCAATAAAGATTTCGCCAACAATAGCGGAACAAATGCCAACAATCGTTGGTTTGGTATGGAATTGAGCTATGATTGGGGGTTTTCTACCAATCAATTTGATGGGAATATAGGCGGTATGAAATGGCGTAGCAAGGGTGATGGTCAGCGGAGGGCATATGGATACAGTTATGACAAAGCAAGCAGGTTGTCCAATGCCGATTTTAGCCAGCATAATCCGACGGGCAATAATTTTGAGGATAATCCGCTCGTAAATTTCGATATGGTGGTGGGTGATAACCTGGATCCTGTCAATGCCTACGACAATAACGGCAATATCAAAAGGATGAGACAATGGGGCGCTAAACCGGGGTCCAGCTCCCCTATTGATGATATAGCCTATAGTTACCAGGGCAATAGATTATTAAAAAATGGAGATCTCATTCAGTTGCCGGCCTCGCGTCTTGGAGATTTTGCAGACGGAGAAAATGGAAGTACCAATGATTATGATTACGACAACAATGGCAACCTGAAAAAAGACCTGAATAAAGGAATTGGCAATTCCCTGGTAGACGGCATACAATACAACCATCTTAATCATCCATTTAAGATCAGTTTCTATACATCCTATCTTACGCCTAATCTGAAAGGTACTATTACCTATATCTATGATGCCAATGGTAATAAACTGGAAAAAAGAGTTCATGAAGAACCTTCTGCCGCCAACAATAACTTACAGAAAAATACAATTACTACTTATTTGAATGGCATCGTGTATGAAGCCAGTTCAGTGGCTGGCAGCAGTGTGACCGGAACCCCCAAACTGCAATTTATGACTCATGCAGAAGGGCGAATAAGGTATATTCCCCTCAATGGTGCAACGCCTGCTTCCTTTGAACACGATTATTTTGTTAAAGATCACCTGGGCAATGTGCGGGTAGTGTTGTCAGAACAAAGGAAAACGGAACTTTACCAGGCTGGAATGGAAACCGCCAATCGGAATTTTGAAGTAACGTTATTTGGTAATAAGGTAAATACAACGGCGGTTACCAAACCCGGAGGGTTTGATGTGGACGGTAATAACCAGCAGGTAAGTAAAGTAAATGGAACTACTGCCGAAGGACGGGTAGGGCCGGGCGTTATACTAAAAGTAATGGCTGGTGATAAGATCAAAGCCCGCAGCTTTGCCTGGTACCAACCGGCGGGGATGGACAATTCAACAGACCCTGCATTACCGGCAATTATTAGTAACTTGTTAGGACAATTGGTACCAGGAATAACTGGGGCCGGTAAAGGCAGCCTGGCAGAGCAGGTTACCGGTTCCATCATTCAACCAGGTATGCAGGAATTCCTCAATGGACAAAATGCGCCAACTGGCAAGCCCAAAGCATATTTGAATTGGGTATTATTGGATGAACAGCAGTTTAAAATGGTAGACTACAGCAGCGGCGCCACTCCTGTTCCTGAAATATCGGGATCGCAGCAAAAGCAGTTGCTGGAAGCCAATAATGGTAACGATATTGAAATTACAAAGAATGGTTATCTATACCTTTATGTGAGTAATGAGAGTAAGGGCAATGTGTACTTTGACGATATCAGGGTGGAGCATATCCGGGGGCCTTTACTGGAGGAAACACATTATTATCCATTTGGGTTAACGATGGCTGCTATCAGCAGCAATGCCATGAATAATCTTGATAATAAAGAAGAATACAATGGCAAAGAGAAGCAGGAATTGGAGTTCAGCGATGCTACGGGTTTGAACTGGTATGATTATGGCGCCAGGATGTATGATCCCCAGATTGGGCGGTGGCACTCCATCGACCCGATGGCCCATTTAAGCAGGCGTTGGAGCCCTTATGGATATGCGTATGACAATCCTATCCGGTTCATTGATCCTGATGGCATGTTTGCGCTGCCATCCAGTAGTGGAGCACCCTGGAATAAAGGATTGAGCGCTGCCGAGCGGATGATGGAGCGTGGAACTGCCAGGATCAATCAAATGGCTGTGGAGGCCATCTGGAGAGAACTGGGCGTTGCAATGGAGGAAGCCTGGGGTGAGGGTAGCGCATTCCATCAAAAGGTAGAGACTGAGTTTTATGAAAAATGGGATAGGGGAACAGCAATGACCGATGTACAGGCACGGAATAAAGCTTACCGGGAAGCATTTGATCATATCTATAATTCCTATAGCGATGTGTTTATGCCTGTAATGGGAAAAAGCCAGTTCTATTTGTCTTTTGGCACCGGCAGAGGGAAAAGCGGTTTTATGAGAACGAGACATGAACGAGGCAGGGACGGCGCAGTCGAAAAAGAAAGAGTAGGCAAACATGATATTGTTGTATATGATGAATCCATCAAAGAAATATCAGACAGGAAATATAGTTTTGGATTTATAGTCCGCGCTTTCTACCATGAAGGATTCCATGTAAAACAGTTATTCGAGCCTAAAGTATATTCCCTTGCTCCAGTTGGAGAAGATGAACTAAACGCCTATTATATGAGTTCAATTAATACAAAATTACCTCCGATGTCGCAGAAGGAAAGTGAGGGTAATGCTGAAAACGCCCTTATTGCCATTTGGTCAAGTGTGCCGCCACGACTTTGGAAAAGAGCGATTGACACCTATAATACCGAATTAGAATACTTTTATAAACGACTGGCGCCCAATCTACAGAAATATTATAAAGAAAAATTTGAACTGCCTAAAAATTATTAAGGTCATGACTACAAAAGGAATATTGAGTATATTACTCTTCCTGCTTACACACGTAACACTTAGCCAACCTGTTACCATCCAAATTAGCCATTTGGGTAAAGACGATTCCACCGGGAAAGCCTTATTCAGGATAGTGATAAAAAACAATTCATTTGAAAAGTACCACGTACAGGATACAGCCATACTACAGAAACTCGGTTTCAGTAACCACTCAGTAGTTCCATTTATTGATAAAAAAGAAAACGGGATCTATGATTTTTTTTCAGGTTTCTGCGGTATACCCGGCGTAGGTTTACCTGACCCCTGTTTGCATAATTGTTGTACCTGTATGAGCTTAAAAAAGGGAGAACAAATACAATTTAACCTGGATCTTCTGAGCTGTGACCCCGTTGCAAAAGGCGATTTCCGCGTTAAAGTGATCTTACTACCCATCATTATCCCTCCGGAAGCGAAAAAGGGGGAAATCAACTTTGAATCCAATTATGTTTATTTCACGATAAAATAGTAGGGTAAAGTACCATATAACCAAGCCGGTTCTGCAGAGGGACCGGCTTTTTCGTGCTTAAAGAGTCGGGGCTTTTTGTAGTCAGCTTCGTGATTCACTGTTCCCAAACTAAGGAATAACCCGTAGATAAGCCGTAGATAAGCTGTATATAAGCTGTAGATAAGCCGTCCTTAATATATACAGCTTATCTACGGCTTATATATATCTTTTTTACATTTTAAATATAAGTTATATATTTAGGTGGCGCGAATCAGCCCCGAACCAGGACCGGCCATTACCTATTGTTTACCTTAAAAACCACCAAGTATGGCACGTTTGAATCCTGACGCTTCCCTGACCGGATCGGTGGGGAACTTCTCTTTCTACAAAATGAAGGGAGTAGACCAGCCCATTGTACGCAGCAAAGGCGGCGCTTCCAAAGCGAAGATCAAGTCACATCCCAAGTTTGAAACTACGCGGCGCATCAATGCCGAGTTTGGCGGCCGGGCCACTGCCAGTAAATGGATCATGCGCATGTTATGGCCCCAAAAAGCACTGGCCGATCACAATATTGCGGGGCCACTGAATGCCTTAATGAAACCCATCCAGGCAATGGATACCGCCAGTGAATTTGGAAAACGCCATATCGAATTAACCAAATACCCCTCCATTCTGGAAGGCTTTTCACTCAACCGCAAAACGGGTTTTGATTCCATCGTACGCACCCATATTGGCTGCGATATATCCAGGGAAAATTTGCGAGCCTATGTGGATATCCCTGCATTGCAGCCGGGTATTAACCTGTATGCACCGAAAACGCACCCTTTGTATGGCATTACGGTTGTAATGGGCATTATACCCGACCTGTTTTATACGCCCAACCAGTATACTCCACAGGATGAATATAGGAGTGTTGCGCCGGTAGTAAGCATGACAGATTGGTATCCGGTGCTGGAAGGATCGCCTGGTAGCATCCTGGATATAAAGTACCCGATTGACCCGCCCGATGAACAATTCAGTATTATGATCTCCATTGGCATCCGGTTTGGCATGATGCGCAGCGCCACCCTCTTTGACCAGGTACCTTATGCCGGTGCTGCCAGGGTATTGGCAATGGCATAAAGAATTAGCTTCTTACTGGCCGCAGGCAACCTAATCGGGATACAGCCGTAATAAAAATGGTAGTGTTATCAACCTGATTTTTGGTTAGCAATGAATGGTTTATGAAGAAGGTCCTCTTTTCGCATTCTTATTTCCTGCGTTTTGATCCCAAGCAATGGAATACAGGCCAGCCCTATGCGCCCCTGGGTACCCTGTATGCCGCTGCCTTCTTGCGTGAAAACGGCTATATAGTTTCCCTTTTCGATAGCATGTTTGCACAGCGAGCAGAAGAACTGATCTCCAGCCTGGACAGTTTTGAACCGCAGTATTTTGTGATCTATGATGATGGGTTCAACTACCTCACCAAGATGTGCCTGACCAATATGCGCGAAGCCGCCTTCCGCATGAGTAAACTGGCCAAAGAAAGGGGCTGTACGGTTATTGTGGCCAGTTCCGATTCAACAGATCATTATGAACAATACCTGCAGGAAGGAGCTGATTTTATTGTACTGGGCGAAGGAGAAGTAACCTTATACGAACTCATCAAAGCCCATGAAGCGTCATCAGCCAGCTTACAATCTCTGCCGGGTATTGCCTACCGGAAAGGAGATGCCATTATCAAAACAGGAAAGCGCCCGGTGATCAAAGACCTGGACAGTCTTCCTTTTCCAGCCTGGGACCTGGTGAATATGGAGCCTTACCGGCAAATGTGGCTACAACATGCCGGCTATTTTTCCATCAATATGGGTACCACCCGGGGTTGCCCATTCAAATGTAACTGGTGCGCCAAACCGATCTACGGCAATCGCTACAATTCAAGATCACCCCAGCATGTGGTACAGGAACTTAAATGGCTCAAAGAGCAATATCATTTTGACCATATCTGGTTTTGTGATGACATCTTTGGACTGAAACCCGGATGGGTACAGGAGTTTGCCACGCTGACCCAACAAGCCAACCTGCAACTGCGGTTTAAGATACAATCCAGGGCGGACCTGCTGGTGCAGGAAAATTATATCCGTTCACTGGCCCAGGCAGGCTGTGAAAATACCTGGATGGGGGCTGAAAGTGGTTCACAAGCCATACTGGATGCCATGGATAAAGGCACTACTATTGAACAGATCCATACAGCTACGCAGTTGTTGAAACAATATGGTATACGTCCTGCTTTCTTTATCCAGTTTGGTTATCCCGGCGAAACAAAAGAAGATATCCGGAAAACCATCCACATGATCAAGGAACTGATGCCAGCCGAACTGGGTATATCCGTCTCTTATCCATTACCTGGTACCCTCTTCTATGAACGGGTAAAAAATGAATTGCAGGAAAAAGCCAACTGGACGGATTCGGATGAACTGCAGCTGATGTTCAAGAATACGTATTCTCCGGCCTTTTATAAAAAACTGCACCGTCATGTACACCATGTGTTCCGCACAAGGCAGGGATGGCTGGTTGCTAAAAAAGCTATGAGGAATCCGCTGGCGTTGAAACTAACGGATATTAAAAAAATAGCAGCGGCCTGTTTGTTCCTCCCCCGGATCCTTATTGGCCGGTTTCAACTGAAACAATTATCGTATGAGTGAGCAAGCAGCCTTTGATATACTGGCGGCTGATTATGATACTAACTTCAGCCATAGCCTTACGGGCCATGCGCAACGCCTGGTAAGCAGGGCCTGGCTGCAATCTTTCCTGGCGGGCAAGGGAATACTGCGCATACTGGAGATCAATTGCGGTACGGGGGAAGATGCATTTTGGCTGGCCTCACTGGGACATACGGTAATAGCGACCGATCAAAGTGAACGCATGATCCGGGAAGCCAGGGATAAAATAAATCCGGCCATGGGCCATACCAACCCGGTATTTATGACCTGCTCATTTGAAGAGCTGGGTAAAACGATGGGGCAGGAACGCTTTGACCTCGTATTTTCCAATTTTGCCGGACTGAATTGTATTTCGCCCGAAGGGCTTGCAGCACTTAATCGTTCATTACAACAATTACTTACTGACCAGGGCCATATAGCTGCAGTAATATTTGGTAAATATTGCTGGTGGGAAACCTGCTATTATTTATTAAAGGCCGATGGCCGCCGGGCTTTCAGGCGGTGGACACGCAAACCGGTGGCAGCGCGGCTGACAGCTACTGTATCGCAACCGGTTTTCTATTATTCTGTTCGCCGGTTTATGAAGAACATGCAACCCTTTGCCCTGCTGGAAAAAAAACCGGTGGGCCTCTTCATTCCCCCATCCTATATGGAGCATAGCATGCGCAAGTACAAACGCCTATTTGGTATGCTGGTAAAAATGGAGCACTGGGTGCGCCCCGTTTCCTGGTGCAGTGCTTTGGCCGATCATACTTATCTACTTCTTAAAAAGCAAACACCATGAAGATCCTGCTTACCCATGGTTATTTTCTGGGCGAAGACGTAAAAGAACAAGCCATTATGCGCCCCTATGTACCCCTGGGTATCTTGTATATTTCTGCCTACCTGGAGCAGCACGGCTATGAGAACCGGGTATTTGACAGCACGTTCTCTACTTTCGATAAACTCTGCCAAACCTTATTGGACGACCGGCCACAGGTAGTAGGCATCTATACCAACCTGATGACCAAACTGAATGTGTTGCGTATTATCCAGTTCATCAAAAACGAACCCTTATTAAATCATACCAGGATCGTATTGGGAGGTCCCGAAGTTCGCAATCACCTGGTGAAATTTCTGGAGCAGCAGGCCGATTTCATTGTCCTGGGCGAAGGAGAACAAACGATGCTGGAACTGGTACAATGGGTAGAAGGTACCAATACAAATGACCTGAGCACCATCGACGGCATTGCTTACCTGGATGCACAGCAGGGGGTGCGGCAAAACCGGGAAAGGGGTAAGCTCAAGAACCTGGATGAGTTGCCCATACCCAACCGTACGCAGGTAAACCTGCAATTGTATTTCGATGCCTGGAAAGAGCGCCATGGCACCAATGCCATTTCGGTAAGTACCATGCGGGGATGCCCCTATTCCTGCAAATGGTGCAGCAGGGCGGTATATGGACAAAGTTACCGGCGCAGAAGTGCCACCGCTGTAGCCGATGAAATAGCCTGGATCAAAGATCATTATTCCGTAGATAGCATCTGGTTTGTAGATGATGTATTTACGGTAAGCCATAAGTGGCTGGATGAATTTACACAGGAAGTTACCAGTCGCAATATTGTAATGCCTTATGAATGCATTACGCGCGCCGACCGAATGAATGAGGAAGTGATATTGAAGCTGAAAGCCAGCGGCTGCTTCAGGGTATGGATCGGCGCCGAAAGCGGATCGCAAAAGATCATCGATCTTATGGATCGCCGGGTAGAGGTAGGGCAAGTAAGGGACATGATCAAACTGGCCCGTCATCATGGTTTACAGGCCGGCACTTTCATCATGGTAGGTTATCCCGGTGAAACGAAAGAGGATATCTATGAAACCATTCACCACCTGAAAACAGCAGAGCCCGACCTGTTTACCATTACCGTTACCTACCCCATTAAAGGAACCCCTTTGTATGCAGAAGTAGAAGACCGCTTTGTTACCAGCCTGCCCTGGGAAAGCAGTACCGACCGGGATATAGATTTCAAACGAACCTATAACCGACGTTATTATGATTATGCGATCCAACTGATCAATAATGAAATGTTTTTCCATAAGGCCTTAAAAAAGCCACTATCCAACCTGTTCCGCCTGCCGGTATTCAAATGGAGATCGGTATTGGCTCAGCGAGGTATGCGGCTGGAAGAACGGAGAGGCCTACTGGGGTAAGTGGTTAGCGGGAAATGGTAAGTCGTAGAGCAGGAAGGCGGGTTCAGTAATAGGTGTAGGCCGGTTAGTGCAGATTGACATGTGCAGGTTGCAAAGTTTGATCTGCTGTATGTATTCTTGCTCGTCTGGCCCAAACAGCATCCAACTTTTGCTGGTATTGCTGCAGTATGCTATGCTGAAAAAAAACAGGGTTGGGTTTTGAAAAATGTTTCCCGGTAGCCAGGCCCATTCTTACACCGCGCATATTCAGGCGCTGTTCATCTTCCTTTTGTTTCCAGCGACGGGTGGTCAGCTGCATCAGGTAATTTTCGAGGCGACTTCCCAGACGGCCATTGAATATACGCTCGCCTGATCTTTTAAACCAGTATCTCCTGCCATTGTCTTCATAGGCGGCTGTTTTTGCGACATAACCGGGAAAATACTGTTGTACCCAATTATTTTCGCGGAAGAATTGAGGAATGGTTTCATTTCCGCAAACCGGCATCAGGGTAGCTATTTCAATGGCAGTGAAATAATTCTGTTCCCTGATCAGGAGGGCTTCTTCATCAATATAATAGTTCATGCAAAAGCAATGTTGCCCACCCCACAGGTAAGTAAGTTTTTTGAACAAATGCATCATTGTCCTGGCTATCCACAAGCGATTGGCCCTGGTAATGATAAAGAAATCAATATCGGCATTGTCATCGGCAAAATTTTTGGATAGAGAACCCGAAATGCAAACACCCCGTACATAAGGGAAATGGTACAGGAGGCGGGCAATCTTATGCGCTGTTTTGAGCAGCTTCCCTGCTTTTTGATTCCCTTTTATCCGGCGGGGCACCAGTTCAGCCCTTTGTTGCAATGAATAATACCCATCCTGTTCAAATACCAGCGCTCCTTTTACCAGGTATTGCAACACTGCATCAAGCTCTTCGGTACTTACCCTACGCTCCAGGAAACACAACACTTCGGGTGCAGCAAGTGGATAATTAAACAGATCGAACCATGCCAGTACTTTGAGTATGCTATCCTCCAGTTCAGCAGTACGGGACATGGTCGAGGTATCGATCGTATACATGCAGGCAACTATTTTTTTGATGGTATCGTATTCTTTTTGAAATACTGTTATTGGCAAAAAAAGGTTGCCTCTCATGGCAAGATCACTGAAGCCGGGTACTGATTATTATACAGCTCATTAATGTAAGCATGGAAGTAACACTTTTACAAGATGCGCCCCTGATCGTGCAGGGAAAAAGAAGCACATCCTACAGGCATTATATTGCTGATAAGTGGACTTATTTCCTATTGAAGCGGATCATTGATATGGTATTGTCGGTGTTGATGATACTTGTCGTATTCAGTTGGTTATTACCCTTGCTGGCTTTATGGGTGAAATTGGATTCGCGGGGACCGGTATTCTTTCTACAGAAAAGAGTGGGTAAAGGCGGGCGTTCTTTTACCTGTTATAAATTCCGTACGATGGTATTGAATGAGGAGGCCGATGAAAAGCAGGCGGAAGAAAATGACAGCCGTATTACGCGGGCGGGGCATTGGCTCCGGAAAACCAACCTGGATGAATTTCCCCAGTTCGTTAATGTACTGCTGGGACAAATGAGTATTGTAGGTCCGCGCCCCCATATGCATGCCGATTGCCGGCAATTTGCCCGGATGATCCCTCATTATAAGTTAAGGAATATGGTAAAGCCGGGTATTACCGGACTGGCGCAGGTAAATGGCTTTCATGGGCCAGCCATGGATTATGAAGCAATTTCCCGGCGTTACCAGTGGGATATTTTTTATTTACGCAACGCTTCCACCTGGCTGGATGTCAAAATCATGGCCCGCACCTTCCTCCAACGGATACGGCTAAGGTTGCCCGCAGCTACAAAGCAGTCCTGGGCAGATTTAGCAGCCGGGAAACATCCCGGCAGCTGCTGAAACGTTTGTGCAAACCTGTGGCATAAAATAGCTCCACTTTATCAAAATCTAAAAAAATAGGGCAAATCGTGTATAACGGTTAAAAGATTGGGTATTCTGATAACTTTTTTTAACCAATAGTGCATTAAATACTAATATATTACAATGTCCCGGTGTGAAAAATAAATAGGTGAATTTTGTCATATTGAATAATACTTGTAAACTTGTTCTTGAAAATAGTATTCCTCCTCCTCATTCTGGTAAAAGTAAGCTCTCAAGTAGCAACGATTCATTAGTCAGTATCAATTGGTACTACTTGTGAATGGATTTGTTTTGGTTAACGAGTTTTTCGTTCAACAGTTGAATGTTCGTAAAGAGCATCTACTTGTCCTTGTATTCCCATCAGTAAAGTTCATGCACCACTATCGGTGGCAATAGTTTATTGTCCAAACTGATAGTACTGGCCAATTAATGGCTAGTGGTACGTTATTTCTTTAAACCGTTATAAAACCTGCTGCTGATGCACCAAGAGGCAACCTGCGCAACTATGTTAACCGAGCTGAAAGGCGAAAATCCGAAGGCCTTTGCATTTTTCTTTGATCTCCATTATAATCCGCTCTGCTATTTTGCCGAACGTCTGGTAAAAGATCAGCAGGTAGCAGAAGATATAGTGGAGGAAACGTTCATGAAACTATGGGATAAACGAACGGATTTTGAGAGTGAACATGGCATTAAAGCCTTCCTCTACATTACTACCCGGAACGCCTGTATTAATATTATCAAGCAATCCCAACGGGATACCCTTTCACAGGCAGAAATGCTTTATTTAGCTGAAAAGAAAGAAGGATTTGTCCTCAATGAAATGATCAGGGCAGAAGTACTGCGGGTTATTGGCCAGGAGCTTAACCGCTTGCCTGTTCAATGCCGTACGATCCTTAAAATGAGCTACGTAAAGGGCCTCAAAAACCATGAGATAGCCGATAAACTGGAAATATCTGTTCATACCGTCAGGAACCAGAAAGCCAGGGGTATTCAATTACTACGCACCAAATTTGAAGGCACTCAGATCTTAAGTTAATACCTTATTCATTCCCGCTTACGTATAACTACTTTTTGCGTGCAAAAAGTGACTTGCCAATGAATATATTCCTTGAACACCCGATGTTTTTGGAATAAGTGTGTATCATTTTGGGAATAATGTATACATACTAAAAAATATATTTTGATTCTGTTTAGTACAAAATGGCCAATAAGTTGTTTTATAAATAGAACGCTCCGCATAAGGATCAGGTTAACACCAGCGTTCATGTGAGCTTGATAATAACAGTGAGTTATAAACGGAAATAGTTCTTTTAAGAAATAATTGCCCTCGAAGCATACCACATTCTTGTAATGCTGCTCCTATATACCTGTAATGGGTCTATAATAGCAGTTAGTTTTGATCTCATGTGACTGTTTGGTTGGGTCACAACAAGGGAGTGTTTCTACTCTCCCTTTTATTTTGCTTTCAAATAGCCGGTTTCTTATCCGGCATCTATATAAAAACTTTCGAAGAAGATTTTCCCTGAACAAATCAGCAGGACATCGGACTAAAGAAAAAGTGAACCCCTGTTCACTTTATTTCCTCATGTGCATCTTGCTCTCTTCAGGGTACAGAAGAGGGCGCAGGAATCCCCACAGCCGGGTAATCTTACCTGGCTTTTTATTTTTCTCCCTGCTATCGCAAGGAGTCCTGTCTATTTTCCACCATACATCACCATCCATTATTCTCCCATTTATGGCAGTCCATGAAAAATAGTTTCATGAACCGTTTACATATAATCCGGGTGCCCGGTTATGCAAAACCGCGTAATCACCCATGTATTTCCGCTGCCAGGAGCGACAGAGCAGGGAAAAACACCGCCATTCAATGGTACACCTTGCAAATTATGCTGACCCTCTAACCTAAACATAACCAAGGCCTCGTTAACACCAAATGGACCTTACACATAACCAGTCACCCGGATTGTAAGAAGAGTTACTATCATATCCCATTTTCAAGGCAGGCTAAAAAAGGAAGGCGATGATCCCAAAAACCTGCCAATAAAACATACTATTCTTTCCCACCTAAATATCCAACCGATTCAGTCACCTTGTTTATGTTATCCGGATAAAAATTTCCATAATTGACTACTAACTCATTTTTTTTTGCCTGCCTATTAAGGGAAAACCATTAGACAAATTGTATTACTTAAACTACACTTTGTAATTACACCTTTACTTATCCGTTATTAACCAATTATATAAGCACCATTAACAGGCTTCAGCATTGCCTTTCAGCTATCACTGATCTACCACTTGATCCAAATTTTAATAATAATTTTTCTATTTCCATTTAGTACTAAAAGCCCATACAGTTGTTATAACTATAGTCAATGAATAGTTGTGTTGTGATTTTATTACAATATTCATCAAGTTTACTTGTACCTCCGACTACCACTTACGCTCTTCCGCATCCTGAATAACCAGCCAACCTGTGGATTGGCCAAACCACCACCCCATAGGCTCGAAAACGTCTTATGTTTCACCAACATATAGATTAATAACTTTACATCCAATGAAAGAAGATCAAATCACTCAAGCATCCTTCATGGCCAGGTTGATCACCCAGGCCCTTTGTACACACTCATCTGCCTCAGAAAAAGCTACCCTGCAGGCCTGGACCAGCGAACATGCGGATAATCAATTACTGATGGATGAATTAACTGATCCGGATATACTTCACCAGCAACTAGCCAACTTCAGGAAGTTTAAAGCACTGGCCGGATTGGAAAAGATCAACCAACGCCTTTTTGGCGATCCGGAGGACTGCACCACCTGTTCAACACATAGTACAATTCCTTAATACCCACCTCCCCCTTTCAGGATGCCGGCCTCGCACCGTGATCATTGCCCTGTACTTCACTGGGCAAGAGATTGAACTTTTTCTTAAAGGCCACTGTGAAGCTGGATATATTCTTATAGCCCACACTTATTGCTACTGCATGGACTGTCATCGTATTTTCCTGCAACAACCGCCGGGCTTTTTCCATCCTTGCCTCCAGCAGGAACTCGAATATGGTAATGCCATACAATTGCTTAAATCCTTTCTTTAGTTTGAAATCATTTAATCCTATTGCATGCGAAAGGTCCATCAGGGTTCCAGGATGATCTAAATGATGCAACAAGTATTCCCATGCCTCCCGGAGTTTGCTCAATTCATAAGGTTGCAGCTTTACCTCATTGACCGGGATCTTAACCAACATCAGGCGGGTCAATGCCTTCAGCAATAACCTTAGTAATAAGGCTTCCAGGTAGGTACTTTTAAGTTCACCCGTATACAAACAATAATGCATATTGTGCAGTATTGCCATCATATCGGGGGTAATATGCGCATGCACCGGACTCAGCTGGCAAGGCAACCCCAATTCGGTTTTAAGCAGGAACTCCGCCAGGTAGGGAAAATGAGGCTGTAATTTTTCCAGGTAGCTACGGGAAAAGTGAATATCATACACCATGTATTTCTTCCCTTTGTCAAACCAGGTTTGATTTTGTACAGCAGGCGCATATAAGATGTTGAACTGTCCTTCGGGCAACCTTGTTTTCCCCATACCCTGCTGCTGAAAACGAAGGGTACGATTTATTGAAAAACACAATTGAAATAATGGCGCTGTAGTAGTTGCATTTAAATGGGTACTTTGCTTGATAAAATAGCATTTGTACCAAAGGCTGAAATCCCGACCAGCCTGTTCATAAAACAACAATGACCCAAAATCTCCGGTAGCATAGAGTTCCCTGGCGCCTGGTACATTGAAACGGGCAAGGGAAGAAGGTATTGTTGGAGCATAGGCTATCGCTGTATGCTCGCGGGTCATTAAATTAAAATCCATAATTGTACTTTATCCTGCTCCCACAAATCCTGGTAAGCTCATGGAAATATAGCAGTTATGGTTAACCTAAAATTTGCCGGGTAAGTAATTACTACTAAAGAAGGCTAAGACATTGATCCTAGCTCCTTGTTTTTTTGATATAAAACAAGTGCCGTGCCTGATTTTAGGCTATTGACCAGCTGCCACTATCTTCCGGTAGCTGTCAGCTTAAGTCCCATAAAGCAGGATAAACACCAGTATCTTAGTCTTAAAGTAGCCTGTAGAAAAGTCAAATTATTGCGGAATAGAATATTTTACTAGCTTGTAGTCTATGTCTTCGGCAAGATCCAGGCCCTCTTTTGCGTATACCAGCCACAATGCAGCCAGTTTGATCCGTGGTGGCGGGGCCTATTTTACCCTGCTGCTGTCGCTTATCCACAAAGCCCGGCATACCATTCATATACAAGTTTATATTTATGATGAGGATGAAACCGGCCAGGAAGTGGCGGCTGCACTCAAGGAAGCGGCCAGACGTGGTGTAGCGGTTTATTTATTGGTAGATGGCTATGCCTCACAAGACCTTTCTGCTGGTTTTATCAGCCAACTGGAGCAGGAAGGTATTAACTTCCGCTTCTTTCAACCCATCCTGAAAAGTGACCATTTCTATTTTGGCCGCCGGCTGCACCATAAAATTGCTGTAATAGATGCCCGCTATAGCCTGGTAGGAGGAATCAACATCAGCAACAAATACAATGATGGTTTCGACCGCCCGGCATGGCTGGATTGGGCTTTGTATACGGAAGGCGAAATAGTTCCGGAATTAGTACGGGTATGCCTGGAATTATGGACAAAATCAAAAAGAGAACGGAAGAAACTGTTGTGGCAATCGCATTCGCCAGCGGATCAGTCCGGGCATGCCTGTGCCATCCGCTTGCGGAGAAATGACTGGGTGCAAAAAAGAGCACAGATCACCAATAGCTACCTGGGTATGTTTAAAGAAGCCAGGTCGCATATATACATTATGTCCAGCTATTTTCTACCGGGCATGCTGGTAAGAAAGAAAATGGCCCGGGCGGCCAAAAGAGGTGTAAAGATCAAACTGGTGCTGGCAGGCATATCGGATGTAAAGCTGGCCAAACATGCCGAACGTTACATTTACCGTTGGATATTCCGTAATAATATAGAGGTGTATGAATACAACCAGAGTGTTTTACATGCCAAGATCGCTACGTATGATAATAAGTGGGCCACCATTGGCTCTTACAATGTGAATAATATCAGCGCCTTTGCCAGTATAGAATTGAACCTGGATGTGCAGGATGAAAGCTTTGCAGGGTCTATGCAGCAACATATTGAACAGGTGATCCGGGAAGATTGTGAACGGATCACGGAAGAAGATTACCGGACCCGGTATAATTATCTGAAACGGCTTTACCAGCATGGCTGTTACCAGGTGGTACGTATCCTTTTCTTTCTTTTTACTTTCTACTTTAAACAGCGCTCATTTAAGTCCGCGGATGCGGCGAAACATGGATAGTGCAGCCGCTTTGTCCCAATTGATGAACCGCCCACGCTGTATGACCAGGGAATTCTCGTCGGGCTTTTGCAGGAAATAATGAAATACAAAACGGGCATCGGGATCCCGCCATCCAATGATCTGCCCAAAACGAAGATCACTAAACACCAGGGTACTGTCGTACCTGTCAATGATATAATACCCTTGTGAAAAACGGATCAACCTTTGCAGGTCTTCTGCATCCTTCACCGGCTCCAGGTAATCTTCATGACGCAACTTATAATGCAACAAAGCAGTATCACTCCCTTTGTCCATTACTGAACGATGGCCGGTATAGTAACCTTTATCATCTTCCATTACGACAAACCAAAGCATATTGTTGAGGGGTGTGGGGGTACTGAAATATCGTTTCCAGGTGATGCCTTGTTCCTGCGCAATGGCTTTTACCGACCTGTCGACCACATTCTTATTAACTATACTAATGCCAATATAGACTACACATAATACAAAGGCCGAAATAGCCCATTTGAGGCGGGCGGCATAACTGGTGCGGGAGAACAACAATACCAGGAAAGCAATCAACGGCCATAGAGAGAATAAAGGATCGGCTACAAACAGCAGGTTAAAAGCCACCCGGTAATGTGAAAAAGGCTCAAACCACCCGGTGCCATAAGTATTGCAGGCATCCAACACCACATGTACCAACATTTCCAGCGCAAAGAACAAGGTCCATTTTCGCCAGGTATAATTGTGCGGCCTATGCCACCGGTCGGCAGCCAATGCCAGTAGTGGTGCTACCAATACGATAAATAAAAAGGAATGGGTAAAACCACGATGCGCCAGGAGGTCATTGGCAGGATTCATCCAAAAAGAAGCAACGAAATCAATATCTGGCAGGCTCTGGGTAAGTATTCCCCAGAACATGGCCTTTTTTCCAAGTTGTTTACCGGCAACGACCTCTCCAATACAGGCCCCCAATACGATATGTGTAAGCGAATCCATAGATAGTGGCAAGTTAGTAATAGCAAATCATTTACCAGGCCATGGCTTTCAAAATTGGCTATCTTGCCCAAAAAATACAGGATGGCACAACCAATCAGGGTAGGTATTGTAGGCTTTGGTATTTCGGCAACCGTATTTCATGCTCCTTTTTTTGTGACTATGCCGGAGTATGAACTGGTAGCTGTACTGGAAAGAACAAAAAATGAATCGCAAGCAAAATATCCTTTTGTACGGGTGGTGAGAAGTATGGAAGAACTGTTGGCCGATCCTTCCATTGATCTCATAGTGATCACTACGCCCAATGAAACCCATTTTCCTTATTCCAAAGCGGCCCTGATGGCCGGCAAACATGTAGTCGTAGAAAAACCATTTACCAATACAGTGGCCGAAGCGAAAGAACTGGTGGAGCTGGCAGCCAATAGTGATAAGGTATTGAGCGTATACCAGAACCGTCGATATGTGAGTGATTTTTTTACCATCCGCGATATACTGGATCAGCAGCTATTGGGACAGGTGCACGAGTTTGAAGGGCATTATGACCGTTACCGGGCCGAGGCGCGTCCAACGGCCTGGCGCGAAGCGGTGAAACCGGGCAGTGGTATTTTGTATGATCTGGGGGCTCATCTGATCGATCAGGCTTTGTACTTCTTCGGTTTGCCCAAAAACATAACCGCTGATATTCGCCAGCAACGACCCCATGCCAAAGTAGATGATTATTTCGACCTGCGGCTCGATTATGGGTTTACCAAGGTAGTCCTGCATGCCAGTATGCTGGTGCGCGAGCCAGGGCCCCGGTATATGATCCACGGTACGGTAGGTTCTTTTATTAAAAGTGGAGAAGATCCGCAGGAAGCCCTGTTGAGGGCAGGGGCATTACCCGGCGGAGAGCAGTGGGGTCAGGAGCCCGAAGCCATCTATGGCTTGCTACATACGGAATTGAATGGAAAACTGGTGCGGGAAAAAGTACCCTCCCGGGCAGGCGACTTTGGAGGGTATTACAAAAACCTGTATGATACCATTGTACACCAGGCACCCTTAAAAGAAAAACCTGAACACGGTTATAATACGGTGCGCATGATTGAACTGGCCCTGGAAAGCCATCAACGGCAAAGCACTATTCCCTGTTCAGGATTACTGGATGTTGAATATCCACGATAAATTAAAGCAACTGAATGCCAGGCTCCTTTAGATCAGGGTGAGCCGCCCTTGAAGGGCGACCCACCCTGCGATAATCCTTCGACGAGCAACAGTTAACTATTGGCAAGGTGTTTTGGAAACATCCTTGAGGTCATATTTTACAGTCGGCGGCGCATCAAACATCATACAGCTTACACAATCGGAAGGCTCTGTAGGATGAATGGTGAAGTAAATGGTGTCGCCAGCCTTAATATCACCAGGCAGCTTACATTTATTGGCCACATCAAAAACATTGTCATAAACAATGGCGGTGTCCATCATGTTTTTCCAGCCATCTTCCCCAACGGTGTCTTTATTGAGGGCTTGTACTACATAACTGGCGCAACTGATACGGATAACTTTTCCCTGTACGCAATCTTTTGATGGCTGCTTTTTGTTCACGCCACACTGGAAGGCAATAATGGCCACCCCAACGATGGCAATAATGGTTTGCTTCATAGCGATTAAAATTTGGTTATTGACATTAGATGATCAGAAAACGTTGCGTTTAGATACCTGCTACCATCAAACTGCAACCCCGGATATCACTATTGTCCATACGCCCCTGCACTTCAAAGCTGCCATCTTCATATACCCGCGCCACATCTTCGGTCGCAATAAAGGAACAGGAATAAATATTGGCCAGGTCTATTACATTCAGGATACCACTACCGGCCGGGTGCACAGCAAAGGGGTCATCTTCTTCCCGTACCAGGACTTTCATCCAGGGCGGACAATGCAAAATGCCTGCCCCGGCCGAATAAGCCTGTGACAGGAGTTCCGTCATCCCATATTCTGCATGGATGGCCGGTAGTCCAAATGCCGCCTGCAGGATATCGTGTACCTGTTGGCGGGTCATCTCCTCCCGCCGGCCTTTCATACCGCCGGTTTCCATCACAATGGTATGCTTTAACGATAGGGGAAACTTTTCCGCAAAATCCAGCAAGGCAAAGGTTACGCCGATCAACAGAGTCTTTTGACCCCGCGCCTCCAACTGCTGCAGGATGCCCTGTAGTTTTTCATGCTCATACAGATAAAACCCACTGGCCTCATGCCTGCTTTGACGGATCAGTTCATCCACCATTACCACCAGGGAAGAATGGCTGCGTTCGAGATAGGAAGGAAGCAATCCAATGATACACCAATCCTCCACAGCCCCATAAAACTGCCTGAATGCGGTCAAAAAGCTGCGTTTGTACAGGCCCAGGTCTTTCACATAATGCCGGCTGTTGATGGTTTTGGTGGTGCCACTGCTCTCAAATACCGCCTCGGCCTCAAAAGCCGTGGTCTTGACAGTATGGGTTTTAAAACATTGAATTGGCAGGAAGGGGATTCCTGCCAGCGACCGGACGGACTGCCCAACTATTGGCAGGCTGTTTACGTATTGATTATAAACGGGGTTATGTTTATATTGAAAGTGAAACAGGTCTACTGCCAATTCATCAAAATGAGCCCTATCCGTTGAAAAAATTTTATCTTCATGTTCACAATTCATATCATATTGTTAAACCGCAAGCGGTTAAATTTGTACACAATCATGAAAAATATGCGTTATATAACCCTCTGTGCCGGTATATTGTTGGTGCTGGCGTGCGGCAAAGATAAGCCGGCAACCAAACCTTCGATAAAAATTACCTCGATCAGCGGGAATATCGTACCACCAAGTGGCGGCCTGAGCATTACCCTGGAGTTCAATGATAAGGAGGGAGATGTCCAGGACTCACTTTTCGTGAAAAAAATACGCCTCAATACCATACCACCCGTGAGTGGTACCACCATCAGGGACAGCTTTTGGTTAAGAATTCCTGATTTCCCGGCCAAATCGACCGGCGAGATCCTCCTGAACCTGGATTATCAAAACCACCTCATTTCAGCCGCACAGGCACCTACGGATCCCAATGACCCCACTAAAAAAATCTCCGACACACTGATCATCCGTTTTGCCCTGCAGGACAAAGGGGGACATACCAGTGATACGATACAAACTGATAAGATTGTTATTCTTCGTTAAGGACTGACAACTATTTCAAGCAAGTTATTCCTACACCGGCCCAGGCCAGGCAATTTACCAGCCTGTTCAATCTTTGTATCCATTTCATTAGCTTTGGTTGCATTATCCTGGATAAAATCAAAACCTGATGCTGAATAGGAACCGGCTGCTTTTTGTTTCCCTGGTCTACCTTCTTTGTTTTTTACTATGTTATTCACTTTATCAATACATATTTGATGTAGACGGTATTGGCTATCTCATGGTAGCCAAAAGGCTGGCTGCCGGCGATTACGGCCGTGCTATCAATGGGTATTGGAGCCCCTTGCATTCCTGGCTGGTGGCTCCCTTCCTTAAATGGGGCGTAAACGAATTCACTGCTTTCAGGGTCTCTAATGGCTTCATTGGCCTGGGTATCCTGGTTTGGACAAGCCGGCTGCTCAATAAGACGGATATCGCGGCAACATTGAAGACCATCGCCCTGCTTACCTGCATCCCCATTGTATTAAGTTATGTCTTCTATGAATTGGCAGCCGATACATTGTTCTGCCTTATTGTTTTGGTATTTATTGATATTAATACAGACAAAGGCTTTTTCCATAGCCCCTACAAGTACCTGATCAGTGGCGCGCTCTGTGCAGTTGGTTATTTTGCCAAAACATATGGCTTTGTATTCTTCTCCGCTCTTTACTTAGTGATCCAGGTTGTATTGTACCTGGCTTCCGCAGTACCCAACAAAAAGGCGCTATTGGTCAGGAACCTGATCGGCGGATACTTTATTTTCTTCCTACTGGTGAGTCCCTGGCTTTATTTACTATATCATAAATATGGCTTCCTGACTTTTGGATATTCCGGTGAGCTGAATTTTAAATGGCAGTTATTTGACCGGTTAGACTATCCGGGTTCCGCCTTAAAAGCTCCCCCCTATCCAGATTCGCCTTTCACCTGGGAAGATCCCCTGCACATGCCATTTGTATACGAAGAGGCTTCTACCTTTACCCTCTTCATCAGGCAGATCAGGCTTACCCTTACCAATTTTATGACTTCCCTTTCCAATCTCAACAGCCTATCCTTCTTAAGCATAGCAATCATCCTGGCCCTGTTGGTGTATTTGCAATACAAAAGAGACAAGTTATTATCCCTGTTTTTCCTGGTAATAATCATGTTACCCATGGGCTATATTTTTATTCATATTGAATCAAGGTTCTTATGGGCCATAACGTTTCTTTTGCTCATTAGCGGTCTGGTACTTATTCAAAAAGGAATGGATTGGCTGCAGCCGGGGCCCCCTTACCGGGTATTTTATTGGACCCTTTTCTTTGCCAGCTTCCTGGTATATCCTGTCAATTGGTTGAAAGATGCTGCCGGAACCGACAAGGATCTGTTCATGCTGGCCGATCAATGGAAAGCAAAAGACATCCGGGGAAAATGGGCAACTACCCCTAATGGAGATTACCCACTCTTGCAAAGAGCCGCCTATCTAACTGGTTCTCAATTGTATATTCCTACAAAAAGGCCCAATACCTATGACGAGTTGAAAAAGGCACTGCAGGAGCACAACATTCAATATTTCTTCTATTTTTACGAATACAATACAGACAGGGACGCCTTTAAACAGTCCAGTCTATATAAGGCTGCCACAGAAGTCCTTAATAATGAACAGCCTGGAATAATAGTATTGAAGATGCGTTAAAAATGGAAGGCAGAAATATGTAATTTTAAAGCTTTATATACAACATCAACTTATTACCAATAATCATGGCAAAATCAGCAAAGGCTAAATCCTTCATCACAAATGACGCATTCAAGTTCCTGAAAGCATATATTAATAATCCTTCACCCGTGGGTTTTGAAAGCAGTGGACAGAAATTGTGGCTGGAATACCTGAAAGCCTATGTTGACACTACTTTTGTTGATCCTTACGGCACAGCAGTAGGTGTTATCAATCCCAAAGCTCCTTTTAAAGTCGTTATTGAGGCCCATGCCGATGAAATAAGTTGGTTTGTGAATTACATCACAGCCGAAGGTTTATTGTACCTGAAACGTAATGGGGGTGTAGACCACCAGATAGCCCCGGGACAAAGGGTATTCATTCATGGTAAGAAGGGCCCGGTAAAGGCAGTATTCGGATGGCCTGCGATCCATACCCGCCTGGGCAACCCCGATGTTAAAGACCCCCAGCCAAAAGTAGATAACCTGTTCCTGGATACCGGCGCCCGGAATAAGAAAGAAGTAGAAGAATTGGGTATACATATTGGTGCTGTAGTCACTTACCAGGATGGCTTTGATGAACTGGCCAATGATTATTATATAGGCCGGGCTTTTGACAACCGTATTGGTGGATTCATGATAGCCGAAGTAGCCCGTTTGTTGAAAGAGCATAAAAAAAGCCTGCCCTATGGGCTCTATGTAGTCAATGCAGTACAGGAAGAAATAGGATTGCGTGGGGCCGAAATGATAGCCAGGCGTATCAAGCCCAATATTGCTATCATAACGGATGTTACCCATGATACCTATACACCCATGGTTAATAAAATGATTGAAGGCGATGTAGCTTGTGGTAAAGGACCTTCCCTGGCTTATGGTCCGGCTGTTCACAACAAATTGCTGGACCTGGTGCAGGATGTAGCAGAAAAGAAGAAGATCCCTGTACAGTTAAGAACAGTTTCCAGGAGTACAGGAACAGATACCGACTCATTTGCCTATGCTAACGACGGTTGCCCTTCTGTACTTATTTCAATCCCCTTGCGCTATATGCATACTACCGTAGAAATGCTACATAAAAGTGATATTGAACAGACCATACAACTGATGTATGAGACTTTATTAACTTTATCACCCAAAACAAATCTTAGCTATCTATGATATTAACATCCATATTCCTATACGTTGACCCAGGCAGCGGCAGCTACCTCGTACAAGCTATTATAGCTGCAATCTTAGGGGCTTTGTTCTATTTCAAAAATATATGGTGGCGTGTCAAAGCATTTTTCTTTAAACCCAAAAAGGATGACACGACCGGGAACGACAATGTAAATGATTAACTACAACAGGCATCCGGCATCCTTCAAAGACCCGTCTGGTTTTATATTCCAGGCCGAAGGAATTACATACAGGCAAGTCAATAAATCTTATGCAGCCGCTTATGAGCAGCTCATGAGTACCGGTTTGTATCAGCAATTGGTGAGTAGGAAGCAACTGATAGAACATCAGGAAATACCTGATAATATCACTCAAACACCGGAATGGTATAAAACCTTACAACCGGCCGCTGTTTCCTTTATCTCTTATCCCTATGAATGGAGTTTCGACCAATTGAGAGATGCTGCCTTACTTACCTTAAGCATACAGCAAACGGCCCTCAATCATGGCATGACGCTTAAAGATGCCACTCCTTTTAACATTCAATTTATTGAAGGGAAGCCTGTTTTTATTGATACCCTCTCATTTGATATCTACGATCATACCAAACCCTGGGTGGCTTACCGCCAGTTTTGCCAGTGTTTTCTTTTCCCTTTGTACCTGGAACATTACCTGAAAAAAGACGTACAAAAAATATTGAGTACCTACATTGACGGTATCCCGGTTGACGTAACGGCGCGCCTTTTGCCCTGGAAAAGCAACCTGAGCCTGGGGGTATGGCTGCATGTGTACTTACAGAATACTGTTCAACGCAACAAGAAAGAAGGGGGCAATACGGTCCAGTTTCAAAAAAAGAAGCTGCTTGACCTGATTAGCCACCTTAAAAGCATATTACAACGTTTTCCCGAAGAGCGGACCCATAAAACTACCTGGAACAATTATTACGAACACACTATTTTAAGCCAGGAATACCTGAAGGAAAAAGAAATCATTTTCCGTCAGTTTTGCGAAGGAATTAGCGCCCAAACCGCCCTCGACCTGGGTGCTAACGATGGCTATTTCTCAAAGATCCTTGCTTCAAAAGGAATACAGGTGGTGGCCACAGATGTAGATGGCCAGTGTATTAACCGTTTGTACCGGGAGATTAAAAGAAATGCCATTCCGAATATCTTACCGCTCATACTCGATATTTCCAATCCTACGCCCGCTATAGGCTTCCACAATCGTGAAAGAGCTTCCTTTCAGGAAAGGATAAAAGCCGACCTGGTAATAGCCCTGGCACTCATTCATCACCTGGCAATAGGTAGAAATATCCCCTTGCCCATGCTGGCTGATTACTTCAGTGATACAGCACCTGAACTGATTATTGAATTTGTGCCGAAAGAAGATGAAAAAGTACAACAAATGCTGGCCAGTCGTTCAGATATCTTCCAGGATTACACCGTAACGAATTTTGAAGCAGTATTTTCAATTCACTTTGACATACTTAAAAAAACGGTTATTCCCCACACTGCGCGCACCCTGTACCACATGAAAAGAAAAAGCCTATGATGCCCCAATCGCTAAAACAGAAGCCTTGGTTTGTCCTTTTGTTACCCCTCTTTTTTGTAATTCATGGTTATGCTGAGCATTATGCTTTTATCGGCATACGGGATATTTTCTACCTACTGGTAAGCTATTGCATTGCTACCCTCGTGATTTTCCTGTTTTTTCAGCTCATATTCAGGAATGCCGGTAAAGCAGCACTGATGACCACCACCCTGATGTCTGTCTACTTATTTTATGGTGCGCTCTTTGATTTTCTAAAAGCCCACTCACCCATCAAGGGATTACACAGGTACAGCATATTGCTTTCCATATTGACCGTAGGATCAATTGCCATGTTCATTTACCTCAAAAAAACCAAAAAGCCGCTTACCCGGCCCATATTCTTTTTGAATATATTGTTCCTGATCTATCTCGGTATTGACCTGGCCACCATTGGCTGGAAAGCGATCTACCTGGATAGCAATAAAATGAGCAACTACAGCTTTGCCCGGCAAAACATCATGCACATTCCCGATTCCTGTAAGAAACCAGATATTTACTTTATCATTTTTGATGAATACGGAAGTTCCCGCTTCTTAAAAGAAAGGTTTGGCTATGTGAACGACCTAGACAGTTTCCTCCTGTCCCGTCAGTTTGCTTTGCAGGAAAACAGTATTGGCAATTATAACTTCACGTCTTTCTCGATGGCTTCTATCCTTAACATGGATTACCTGCACATTGCAAACAGGCCTGACAAGATAGAACGGTATGATTTCCTGAATTGTAATCCACAGATAGAAAAGAACCAGGTTATTAAATTCCTCGGAATGAATGGTTATACCATCGTCAATTTATCAATTTTTGACCTGGCAGGCAGCCCTTCGATCGTTCAACAATCCTTACTCCCGGTAAAAACCCGGATGATCACGGAGGGAACCTTATTTGCCAGGGTATACCGCGATTTCGAGTGGTACTTCTTTTCTAATAAGCTACTCGCAAAACTTTTTAGAAAGGCTCCCTATACCTTTCTGGTACACAGGGCAAATAATGCAACTTTTTACAAGGAATTGATCCAGCAATCAACCATAAAAACCAAGGAACCGCGCTTCATATATACGCACTTCGTTATGCCCCATTTCCCACACTTCTTTGACCATTATGGGAATCAAAAATCAGACTCTACATTATTGCGGGAAGCTATGTACCCTAATCCTGCAACCTATGTTGACTATGTGCGATATGTGAATGGTAAGATCCGGGAGTTGGTAGATACCATTCAAAAGAATACGAACTCATCTGCTGCTATCATTTTATTGGGCGACCATGGCTACCGGGAAAAGAATGACACCAGCATCAATGTTTTCAGGAACTTGAATGCCACCTATTTCCCGAACAAAAACTATTCACAGTTTTATAGCAATATGTCCAATGTAAATTATTTCAGGATCACCTTTAACAGCCTGTTCAATCAACATATTCCTTTGATAAAAGACTCTACCACTTTTTTATCCGGCAATTAAACCCATAGGTACCGGACTATAATGACATAGAGCGCTGCGAACAATAAAAAAACCTTGTTGTTATCAGCAAATAGTTTTTTTATATTTTTGACCCCTTATTAGGTCTAAACAGACAATCTAACTACTATGATAAGAAACGACTGGACACTGGAGGAGATACAGGAAATATACAATATGCCCTTTTTGGAGCTGGTATACCGGGCAGCTACTGTGCACCGGACATTCAATGAAAGCAATGAAGTACAGGTTTGTACCCTGTTATCCATAAAAACCGGAGGTTGCTCGGAAGACTGTTCCTATTGCCCTCAGGCTGCCCGTTACCACACAGATGTGAATGTGCAGGCCTTGATGAAGAAAGAGGAAGTGCTGGAATACGCCCAAAAGGCCAAAGAAGCCGGTTCTACCCGCTTTTGCATGGGCGCTGCCTGGCGTGAAGTACGCAATAACCGCGACTTTGACCGGGTACTGGACATGGTAAAAGGCGTGAATGAAATGGGGATGGAAGTTTGTTGCACCCTGGGTATGCTTACGGAAGATCAGGCACAGAAATTAGCCGATGCCGGCTTGTATGCCTACAACCACAACCTGGATACCTCTTCTGAGTATTATGGGGAGATCATTACTACCCGTACTTATGATGACCGCTTGCAAACCCTTGATAATGTGCGCAAAGCAGGTGTATCTGTTTGCTGCGGAGGTATTGTAGGGCTGGGCGAAACCCACGAAGACCGTGTTAAAATGCTATATACACTGGCCACCATGCCTCAGCATCCTGAAAGCGTGCCGGTGAATGCCCTGGTTCCTGTAAAAGGTACCCCCCTGGAGCACAATACCAAGGTAAATGTATGGGATATGGTACGCATGATTGCCACCGCCCGCATCCTCATGCCCAAGGCAATGGTACGTCTCAGCGCCGGCAGGGCTACCATGAGCATTTCAGACCAAACCCTGTGCTTTATGGCTGGCGCTAACTCCATATTTGCCGGTGAAAAACTGCTCACCACTCCCAATCCATCCTTTGATGAGGATATGGCCATGTTCGATATGCTCGGCTTAAAACCGAGGGAAGCCTTTAAGGCCGAACAGGAGCAAGGTCACCACCACCACACACTGGAAACGACTACAGCTTAAACAACTTTTCTATAAAAGCATAAAGCCTGAAGAATAGATATCCTTCAGGCTTTATTATTAATAGCCGACTGGGGCTTGCATTAATTAATATTATCCGAGATCTCTTTGCAGAAGTATTGCTGCCCTTCCATGACCAGCATGATAGCGCCAATCATTTCTTCACCAGACGAATTTTTGGTTACATAACCATTCCCCCCGGCATTCATCAAGGCATTAATATAGGAAAGATCCGTATGCACCGATATACCAATGATCTTGATATCGGTTGAAAACTCACGGATGGCCCTGGTAGCTTCAATCCCATTCATGGGATCCATATTGATATCCATTAATACCACATCCGGATGTAAATTGCGGCAGGTCTCAACAGCCCTGAAACCATTTTCGCAAACGGCTGCCACTGTTAATCTTTTATCCCTGTTCAACACCAGCTTCCACGCTTCCCGCACCAGGCGGTGATCATCTACAATAACCACTTTGATCATTAACGGACTTGTTTAGATATAGAAACATTATGATTTTTTGTCACCTTGAAGCGCTTGATAATAATCAAAACAGTAGTCATGTACTTCGGTCAATCCAGGCAGTTACGAACATACTATCCTTTACAAGGCATACGTACTAAAGTAGTTGAATCTGTTTCAAATAAAGGGATTTGCCCATTAATTTTAAGAAAGTCAAAGGAAGGTGTTAACAAACACTAAGGGTAAACCATTAATTAGCAATCTACTACCAGGAGGTTTTATCTGCCTTTACCAAAATAATCCCGGAGTGCCAGTGAAAGGCCAAACTGGTTATAGGCAGTATTGTTTTGATAATAGCTGCGGGCATAACGCAACTGTATTTTCCTGAAAAGGGCACCTGCCCCTAATGAAAAACCATTGATCCCATTACTGGTATTGCCTACATTTAACTCCCTGCGGCGTAAATGATTATAACCGGCACTGATCTCTATTTTATCAGTTATATACAGCTGTACCGACAATACAATATGACGAAACAGTTTATCAAACGTAAACTTTTTATCTCCCATATTCTGGTCAAATCCATTTTCATTATTGAAGGCCGTATCGCGGTAGCTGATATCAAATTGATGCAGGTGATGCGCCGTAAGACTAAACTGTAATGGCGCCTTGGCCAGTCTTTTAGAAATGCCTGCCTGAAGATCAAAAGGCAGATCGCCAGCTGCAGATCCTGCATAGGTTTTTAACTGGGCCCCCATATTCTTGATCACCAACGATGCTTGCAAAAGATGGGCTGTATCGGCATAACTTACCCCTATATCCAGCGCCAGCCCCGAAGAACGGTATTGTCCGTAGTTGGAATGAATGAATTTAATAGCGGCCCCATAATGCCAGTGTTCCAGGTATTGGCGACTGGCCGATAGCTGAATTACATAATCTGATGGCCTGAAATCGCCCAATCGGTTACCCGATATATCTGTTTCGGGTATTGATCCATAATTGAAATAATTAACCCCTGCAGCAAAAGTGGTTTTGGAGGCTTCATGCCTGAACCCCGTAAACAAGTGATAGTTACGGATATCCCCATAAAAAGCATTGAACACAAAATTAGCCTGGGTATGCATCGAAGGCCGTAATAAGGCAGGATTATGCCAGGCCAGGCCCAGGTCGGCCGATTGATTGGAGATATTGATCCCACCCAGACCCGTCAATTGAGGTGTATTCGATAACCTGAGGAAATTGTAAACGGTATTGCCACCGAGGGTTTGTCCAACCCCATACATCTGTATCATCAACAAAACCGGTATCAGCAGTACTTTCCGCATGCAGTATGCAAACGAAAATAGGTGATAATTCTCAAGGTTTTGTTAAAAAAAATTCCTCCATGGATATGGAGGAATTCCTTTAACCCTTAAAACAACCAACATGAAAAATTTTAAGTGATCCTGAATCTACTTCGTTGTGATCACTATACTAATATAACAAGGTCTCAATTTTTTTGTTCGAAGTGTCAAAGGTAATTTTATTAAAATCTCATTAAAGGAAAGAGGTGACGCCTTTTTTGTAAACATATACAAAGGCGTCACCTCTTCAACTATTTAGATATTAAACCAATGCCAGTTCCAGTACTTGCTGCATGGTTTTCACGTAATGGAATTTCAATCCTTTGATAAACCCGGAATCTATATCCTGGATATCCTTCTCATTTTGCCAGCAAAGGATGATTTCTTTAAGCCCTGCCCTTCTGGCTGCCAATACTTTCTCCTTGATCCCGCCAACCGGCAAAACTTGCCCGCGTAAGGTAATTTCGCCCGTCATCGCCAGGTAAGGTTTTATACGCCTACCTGTTAATGCCGAACAAATAGCGCTCATCATGGTAATACCCGCGCTGGGGCCATCCTTAGGCGTTGCTCCTTCCGGTACGTGGATATGGATGGTTTTCTTTTCAAAGATGCTGCCGTCAATATCCAGCTTCCTGGCATTCGACTGCAACCAGGTCAATGCCGTAGTAGCACTTTCTTTCATCACATTGCCCAAGTTGCCAGTAAGTTTCAACTCCCCTTTGCCGTCACTTAAGCTGGTCTCCACAAACAGGATATCACCACCTACATAGGTCCAGGCAAGCCCTACTGCCACCCCTGGCATATTGGCCACCTTGTACATTTCATTGCTGAAACGGGGCTTGCCAAGGATCTTCTCTATATCGTGGGCAGTCAGTGTACTTTTTACCTTTCCCTTTATAGCATACTCCTTTGCTTCATAGCGCATTACCGATGCCAGGTACCTGTCCAGTTCCCGCACGCCGCTTTCCCGTGTATAGTCCTGGATGATCTTCTCCAGTACCTTATCACCTATCTTGAAATTAATATCCTTCAAGCCATGCGCTTCCTTTTGTTTGGGAAGCAGGTGACGTTTGGCAATCTCGGTCTTCTCTTCCACCGCATATCCACTAAGATCAATGATCTCTAACCTATCGCGCAGGGCCGGCTGAATATTGTTAATGTCATTGGCAGTAGCAATGAACAACACTTTACTCAGATCATATTCCAGCTCCAGGTAGTTATCGTAGAAAGTATGGTTTTGTTCAGGATCCAGTACCTCCAGCAAAGCCGAAGAAGGATCGCCCCGGAAATCAGTCCCTACCTTATCAATTTCATCCAGGATCACTACCGGATTGGATGATTTTATTTTACGCAGCGATTGAACAATACGGCCAGGCATAGCGCCGATATACGTTTTACGATGCCCCCTGATCTCACTTTCATCATGCAAGCCACCCAAACTGATACGTACATACTTACGTTCAATAGCGCTGGCGATGCTACGGCCCAGTGAGGTTTTGCCAATGCCGGGAGGGCCAATAAAGCAAAGGATGGGGCTCTTCATATCGCCTTTCAGCTTCAATACCGCCAGGTATTCCAGGATACGCTCCTTTACCTTGTTCATGCCATAGTGATCCCGGTCAAGGATCTTCCTGGCTTTCTTAAGATCATACAGGTCCTTTGTATAAATGCCCCAGGGAAGATCAAGCATCAGGTCAAGGTGATTGTATACCACCGAATAATCGGGCGTACTGGGATGCATACGCTCCAGCTTTTCAATTCCCTTCTTAAACATCTCCTTGGCAGCTTCCGACCACTTGGTATTTTCTGCCTTATTCTTCATGTCCCTTACTTCCCGGTCGTTACTGTCACCACCCAGTTCTTCCTTAATGCTTTTCATCTGCTGCTGCAGGAAGTACTCCCGCTGCTGCTTGTCCAGCTCCGTTTTCGTTTTCGTGGTCACCTTGTTTTTGAGTTCTGCAAACTGTAATTCACGCTGCAGTAACTGCATCAACAGGTCGGCCCTGGCCTCTATATTATTCATTTCCAGCAGCTTTTGCTTCTCAACCAGCTCTGTATTGAGGTTACTGGAAATAAAGTGGATCAGGAAGGAGGGATTCTCAATATTTTTCAGAATAATGGCAGCATCCGAAGGTATATTGGGTGATAGCTGGATGATCTGCGTCGCCAGGTCCTTGATATTCGCTACATAGGCTTCAAAATCGTCTGGTTTTGCAGTATCATCTTCTTCCAGCTGCGTAATGGCGGCCTTAAAATAGGGGTCATCCGTAAGAATACTGGCTATTTTAAACCGCTTCTTCCCCTGTATGATCACTGTTGTGCCGCCATCCGGCATCTTGATCAATTTAATGATGCGGGCCACCGTTCCAATATCTTCCAGGTCGCTGACAGTAGGATCTTCTACATTACTGTCTTTTTGTGCAACCACGCCTACCAATTTGTCAGCCTTGTAAGCGTCATTTATGGCCTTAATACTTTTATCGCGTCCCACCGTAATGGGCAATACTACACCGGGAAACAATACCGTATTTCTAAGTGGTAATAACGGTAACTCGGCCGGGATTACAATCTCAGGGCCGTTATCACCTTCATTTTCATTAAGGGGGATTATCGGGATAAAGTCCATATCGTCTTCTGACTGAAACAAAATTGAGGGTTCTTTCATACTACTCATACTACAGTTTATCTATGACAAAATAACACGTCGTTTCTTAAAATCCTGGGATTTTAAAGAGAAGGGTATATAGGTCAAGTTTAATGCCAACCGGTAAGCGGATAGCCCCTTTGGGTTTAAAATTGAATGGTTTACAAACTTGCCTTACGGATAAACCAAAGATACGCCGATGGGGGGAACACCCGGAGCGTTCATTTGCGGGCTTGAACTGGTTGGAGTGAATGGATCTTTCCATCCTGAATATGTAGAAGTATTGTGATCTGTTCAAGGGCAATGGCGCCGGATGCAGATACCTGAAAAATAGTCATTTCTTCTTTCTTAATCATCGCTATATCATACAGATAGCAGGCAAGCGCCCCGGCAGCCGGGATAATGGGGCCTGGCTCAGCATCACCAGAAAATCGGGTAAAAATGCGGGCCGTAGCAGCTGCCGTCTTAACCATATCACGGCAAAAAATACAAAAGCCGGACAGTTGATACAGATCCGACAGCAGACTGATATTTTCCGGGACAGGATGCAAGGCTTGCAGCACGTCCAGATTCCGGACCTCCAGCAGCAGAAAAAACGCCCCTGTATGTACAATTATTGGCAGCGCAGCAATATGATCGGCTGTTATACCCAGTGACAACAGTACCTGCTCATTTTCCTTCACAGGTGCATATTCAGGCGCCCGCAAAACAGCCTTATCCGATCTATTATAGGTTTCCATAATACTACTGCATATTTATTCCCAAATTACTTTTTCAATACAGGAAGGCTCTCCGAAGCAGTTCCGGCAGCTACCGGTACTGCATCCGAAACTGCCCTATCTTTACCACATGTATGATCTTATTCTCAAAAATATTGCCCGCTTCATACAATTAACCCCGGCAGAAACAGATCGTTTTACTTCCGTTTTGAAACCCCGTACCTTACGCAAACGCCAGTACCTGGTGCAGGCAGGAGATGTTTTCCGCTATGAATGCTTTGTGAACAAGGGTTCCCTGCGAACTTACCATGTCGATAACAATGGCCAGGAACACATTGTCATGTTTGCTTTTGAAGACTGGTGGACAGGGGATATGTATAGTTTCCTGAGCGGTCAGCCCGCTTTGTATAATGTAGATGCCCTGGAGGACACCGAATTGCTGCTGATTGAAAAAAAACAATTGGAACAATTGTACATAGATATACCCAAATTTGATCGCTTCTTCCGCATCCTGTTACAAAATGCCTATATCAGCATGCAGCGCCGCATCAGCGATAATATGAGCCTGACTGCCGAAGAGCGGTACCTCGATTTTATCAACCGCTACCCCCATTTTGAACAACGGTTATCCCTTAAACAGATCGCCTCCTACCTGGGCATTGCCCCCGAATCACTAAGCCGTATCAGGCGGCAAATGGCCGGTAAACCATAAGATCACTTAACCTAGGTTAGCTCTTTTTCTTATCCAACGTCATTGGATATAGCCTCCTCTTTGACGCAATTTTGTCCTATCAAATTAATTATTCAGGACAAAAAGAATAGACATGCAACAAAGATTATTAGCAACCACAAGCAATTACAATTGGTTAATATTACGCGTAGCCCTCGGAGTAGTGATGCTGGGACATGGACTGCAAAAAACATTCGGATGGTTTGGCGGTTTTGGCTGGACCAATTCAATGGGCTATTTTACCGGCACAGTAGGACTGCCTTCCTGGCTCAGTGCCCTGGTGATCCTCATTGAATCCCTTGGGGCAGTATTCCTTATTATTGGTTTTGCAGGCAGGATCAATGCCGCCCTGACAGCCATTGTAATGGCGGGCGCTTTCTTCGCAGAACACTTGCGCCATGGATTTTTTATGAACTGGTTTGGCGCCAATAAAGGCGAAGGATATGAGTTTGATATCCTGATCTGGGCCATCTCCCTTATCCTTGTTATCAATGGCAGCGGCAAGTTTTCTGTAGACAGGTGGATTCTTTCCCGCCAGGGTGCCAACAATGCCAATCCTACCGTGAACAGACCGGTCGTTCAATAAATGAGCACTTATTAAAAAAGCCTTGCAGGCCGGAAGGTCTGCAAGGCTTTTTGTTGAATAACATTATAAGGCATTATAAAATGGCATATCCCAGGTAGAGCTGAAAACCCTGGTTCTTCCATTTTTCCTTGTTGTCAATATCATTGATATTGGTTAATCCTACTACATAACGGCCGCCTATACGTAAACCACCAAGGTTCAATTGCGCACCACCTAACATAGAAAAGTCACCACTTTTAAAGGCTTCTTTCGTTTCACCCAACAGGTCTTTATCCTGACTGGTCATAATACCAAATTGAGGTCCGAGTTGTAAGGAGAAGATCTTTACCGGGCGATAGGTCAACAAGATAGGAATACTGATATAGTTCAATTTTCCTTTCACGTCATTTTTCCCATTGGGATACAAAGCCGAAAAATCATTGCCTGTACGATAATTGGTCTGGTTCCATAAAAGCTCTGGTTGGATTCCCCATTTCTGACTAAAGTTGATTTCGGCAAAGGCGCCCAGGTTATACCCAAACTTAAATTCATCATTGAAGGATTTCCCATCTACTTTAAAAATATTGGCGCCCGCTTTCACACCAACATGAAATCCTTGTGCAAACGAAAAGGTAGTAAGGGCCAGGGCTACTGTCAGTAAAGCCAGTGATTTCTTTTTCATAAATCAATTGATATTTAGTTCATAAAGTATTTTTCAACTAATATGCCAAGGAAACAAAACTGGTTGTTAATTCGTTGCACCCTTCGTGAAGAAAGTTATAAAATCAGCATCTATACCACTAACAGGTAATGTTTCAAATGGGGTTTTATCCATGTCCACGGTAAAAGACAACCAATGACGGAAATACCCCTATACTAATTTTTTTCTCTTGCAAATTATCCAGTGACCAGAAACTATTGATACCCGGAAACGGTCACACGTTTAAGTGATACAACAATATGAGTATTAAAAAATTACTAATGGCCCGATCATTGCCATATTTTTCATACCTTAATCATAACATATCCATTTAACCAAAGCTTGTTCCTCTGAAAAAGATAAGATGCCTCATAGTGGATGACAACGAGATGGCCAGGCTAATGCTCAGTCAACTCGTTACACAAACAGGCCTGCTGGAAGTTTTAGGCGAATGCAGGGATGCCATGGAGGCCCATCAATACATTACCCGCCAGTTTCCCGATCTGGTGTTTCTCGACATTGAAATGCCAGGCATGAGTGGTATTGAATTGTTGAAATCACTTCCCAAAAAACCACTCATCATATTCACCACCTCCAATAAAGATTATGCCCTGGAAGCATTTGAACTGAATGTAGCCGATTACCTGTTGAAACCTGTTACCCTGCCCCGCCTTCTCCAGGCCATCGATAAAGCCCGCGAAGTATTACAGCGCGATAAAACCGAAGTGAATAATATAGATGAGGACTACATTTTCATTCGTGACAATGGTGCTTTAAAAAAAGTGAAACTGGAAGATATCTTATGGATAGAAGCCATGGGCGATTATATCAAGATCTATACCCCTGGCAAATGGCATATTGTACATACTACCCTTAAAGCAGTGGAAGAAAAATTAAGTTCCGCCAACCTGATGCGGATCCATCGCAGCTATATCGTTTCGCTCGATAAGATAGATAGCATTGAAGACGGCGTTCTCAATATTATGAGTACCCCCATCCCCATTGCCGAAAGCTATCGCAGTCAGCTCATGAAAAAGTTGAAATTACTATAATGCGTTCTTTCGACATATTACATTAACTATTCACTATCAAACACTTAACTCATCCCCCAGGTACATTTCACCTTCTCCATCCACGATTTCTGATCAATTCCCTACCCCTCCACCGACAAATTGAAGTACTCCGGCTACTATTCAACCGGGCTCACCGATTCCAACCTCATCCCTCCTATACCCCATCCTATATTTGCTATGTGATTACAAGGTAACACCCCCTAAGCACCAACCAATAGCGATCATTATTGCGGGTCACATGAGATTAAATTTTTTATGGCAACTCTCCTTTTTTTTGTGATTGTGCAACATGATAGCTTTTAGATCCTGGGTGTCCGTTTTTAATCCCGTACCGTTTTAGGATTCCTGTGCTTACGCTGTACCCGTTTTAAAACATGTTCTGCATACAGTGACCCAACCAAACAGGTATGCAGTGAGATTTGTGAAGGTTTAAGAAAGATCGCATTTAAGGATTGGTACAATGGTTAATGTTAACTGGTTTTGGTTCTGCAATTAGTAGCAACTTTATTTTACTGCAAAGTAAAAGGGCCGTTTACGATAAGTAAATGGCCCTTTGTTATGGTAGGCTACAATAATCAAACCTGTTTTAACTAAGCTCAAGAACCGTTATCTCCGGCATAATTCCTACCCTGCCAGGATAACCAATAAATCCAAATCCCCGGTTCACATATAGTTTCTGCTTTTCAGTTTCATACAATCCTGCCCATTGCTTATACATGTATTGAACAGGGCTCCATTTAAATCCGGGAATTTCCAGACCGAATTGCATGCCATGCGTATGCCCAGCCAGCATCAGGTCTACATCCTGGTACTTATCCAACACCTCGGCCTCCCAATGGCTGGGGTCATGACTCATTAATATTTTGAAAGGATACTGCTCCGTTCCCGGATGCGCTTCATGCATCTTGCCATATTTCGGGAAATTGCCCCTGGCGCTCCAGTTCTCGATACCCAATAGGGCAATTTGTTGCCCCTCTTTCTCCAATACCACATGCTCATTCATCAGCAAACGCCATCCCATATCACTATGAACCGATTTAAGACTTTCGAGGTTGGCCGCCTTCACCACTTCACTTTCCCAATGTACATAATCACCATAATCGTGGTTACCCAGGGTGGAATACACGCCCAGGGGCGCTTTCAACTTATTAAAAACATCTTTGTATTCTTCCATTTCTGTTGCCCGGTCATTCACCAAGTCGCCGGTAAACAAAATGAGGTCCGGCTTTTGGGCCATGATCTTTTCTATACCCTTCTCCACAGCCTGCTTATCGGTAAAACTACCCGAATGGATATCAGAAATGTGTACAATCTTCAATCCTTTAAACGCAGCAGGCAGGTTGGCAAAACTCAACCTTAGCTTATTTACCTGGTAGCGATATTTATTATTAAATCCATAGAGCAGCGTACCAAACAACCCGCCGCCTACTGCCAGGCTTAACCAGCTCAGGAAAGCCGATCGGGTTATTCCCCCCGCACCCTCCTCTCCGGCAACAAGGCTTTTTCCAGAAAACCGGTGTACTACCCAGGTACCTGCACGGCGAATATCATCCACTGCAATGAACAGCGAAGCCAACAGTTTGCTCATGAACAAGCCAATCACAATGGCAAATACATAAGTACGGATCCATTTGGGCCAGGTAGCCGAATTACTGTATGGTAACATCAGGATCATTGCAATCGAAGCCACCGATAGCAACCAATAAACCGCCATCACAAGAAGACGCATCCTGGGCGAAGCAGGTGCGATTACCTTTATAGCCTGGTATACATAAATATCCAATAAGAGCATGATGCCCAGTAAAACCCATGAAAAACCTGCGTTACGCATGAAAAATTAATTTTGTAATAGATAAATGAAATAGTCATCCTGCCCTCAGGCACCAGTCAGGTACCCAGCAGCTAAACAGTCAGATCAGGACTATTACATTTTTGTTTATACCCGGTAGACGATTGGAGAACAGAAATATTTTACAGGTGAGTATTTATTAAAATTATTGCTGGTTATCTGTCTACCGGCTTTCCGGCCGTCGATGTCCATCTTCCCGACTTTCGGTCTTTCAGACTTACCGACTTTTTCTAAAACGCTATAAACTCATCCACCTGGGTCTTAATGGCATCCAACGTACCCTTATCATGGATAACGCCCGTGCCATTCAGTAATTTATCCACAGAAGAAATAGGCAGTTTATTGGGATGAACAACCACTTTCAAATAATGCAAGATCGCTGTTAAATGGTCCATGCCGCGCTGATTGCCCGACCTCCCCAGGGCTACCCCCGTCAAAAGCGCTTTTTTGCCCCACCAGGCCTTCTTATAGTCCGAAATATCCAACATCACCTTCAATACCCCGGGAATACTCCCATTGTACTCCGGAACTACAAAAATGATTTTTTTAGAAGGGATCAATACCTCCTTCTCTAATTGAATGTACTCTGGCGTTTTATCTACCGATTTCCAGCCCTCCAGGGATACCAGCCTGGTTTCAATTCCCTGGCTTTCCAATAGATCCCGGTAATGTTGGGCCACTTTCATGGTATTGCTGCCTACCCTGTTTGTACCGGAAATAATAGTATAAAAATCACTCATGTTATAGCATTAACAGCTTGGAAGGTTTTTGGTTGTTATTTCTTATACCGATAACGTATTTTTGCCGTCCTTTTTAAAATTCCATGTAATTTATTCAATTCGCGCATTGGATCAATTCGATTAGTTCGTGTAATTCGCTTAATTCGTGAAATTTGTGTCAATTATGAATTTAACCTATTTCGGCCATTCCTGTTTTTCGGTAACCATCAAAGGTAAGAAACTGTTGTTCGACCCCTTTATTACCTATAACGAACTGGCTAACAATATAATAGATGTCGATCAGGTAGAGGCGGATTACATCCTGCTCTCCCATGGCCATGCCGACCATACGGCCGACTGTGTGCGGGTAGCTTCCCGCACCGGCGCCCAGGTTATCTGCAACTGGGAAATTGGTGAATGGCTCCAAAAACAGGGCATCACCAATGTACACCAGATGAATACCGGCGGAAAATGGAATTTTGGCCCTTTCACTGTAAAATGTGTGGTAGCACAACATTCTTCCGGTTTGCCCGATGGCAGCTATGGCGGCAATCCAATGGGTTTCATAGTTTATACAGATGAAGGAAATTTCTATTATAGTGGGGATACTGCCCTCACTACCGACATGCAATTGATACCCCGTTGGGCAAAACTAAATTTTGCCATCTTACCGATTGGTGACAACTTTACCATGGACGCTGCGGATGCAGCGGAATGCGCACGCATGGTAAACTGCCAGACAATTATTGGCGTTCATTACGACACTTTTGGGTATATCAAAATTGACCATGGGCAGGCCATCAAAACATTTGCAGACGCCGGCGCAGAGCTGAAACTGATAAAGATCGGTGATACTATTGAGCTGTAATAGAGCGTTTATTAGCAAAGCAGTAATCCGTAATTATTAATTCATAATTATTGATTATTATGGCACCCGAAACAGGCAGGAGAACAAAGACCAGTAACTATTGACGATTTACGATTGACGTATAAAAACAACCTTATTTAAAACAATGGCGCGAGTAATTGGAGTAGCCAATCAAAAGGGCGGTGTAGGTAAAACCACCTCAGCTATCAATGTGGCTGCCAGCCTGGCCGTACTGGAATTCAGGACCCTGTTGGTAGATGCAGATCCTCAGGCCAATAGCACCACTGGTGTAGGCTTCGACCTGCACAACATTCAGCAAAGCCTGTACGATTGCATGGTAAATGGTACCCTGGCAAAAGATGTGATCTTGAAATCAGATGTACCCAACCTCGATGTGATCCCCTCACATATCGATCTCGTAGGGGCCGAAATTGAAATGATCAATTACCCCAATCGCGAAGGCGTATTGAAAGGTATCCTGGAGCCCGTGAAGAACGATTATGACTTTGTGATCATTGACTGTTCGCCCTCCCTGGGTCTCATTACCGTTAATGCCCTGGTAGCTTCAGACTCCGTGATCGTTCCTGTACAAACTGAATTCTTCGCCCTGGAAGGATTGGGTAAATTACTCAATACCATCAAAATAGTGCAAAGCCGGCTGAATACCGAACTGATGATCGAAGGTATATTGATGACCATGTATGATGGCCGCTTGCGCCTGTGCAATCAGGTGGTTAATGAAGTGCGCAAACACTTTGATGAAATGGTATTCAATACCATCATTCATCGTAACAGCCGCATCAGCGAGGCCCCCAGCGTGGGCAAGCCGGTGATCCTGTATGATGGTCAGAGCAAAGGAGCCATGAACTACCTCAACCTGGCCAAAGAGATACTGCAGAAGAACGATCTGACGAAGATTAAACAGGAAGAAAGAATATTGGAATAGCAGCGAGCCGCGAGCTTCGAGCCACGAGCCTTTTGCTCGAAGCTCACAGCTCATAGCTCGAAGCCAAAAAATAAACAATGTCAAAAGAAAAGGGTAATAATAAAGAGTTATTGGGAAAGGGAATCCGTTCCCTGTTGCAAAGCATTGATTCAGATCTGAAGAATACAACAGGTTCCAGCCTCAAAACACAGGTGGTAGAACAAGTTACTACCATGCAGCGCATCCCTGTTGAAAGTATAGAACCCAATCCCAAACAGCCACGCCGTGACTTTGATGAAACAGCCCTCAATGAACTGTCGGCTTCTATCAAAATGCACGACCTGGTACAACCCATTACCGTTTCATCACTCCCCAACGGAAAATACAGGCTCATTTCAGGTGAACGCCGCTGGAGAGCATCCAAAATGGCAGGCCTCATTGATGTTCCTGCCTATATACGCCAGGCCAATGACCAGCAATTGCTGGAGCTGGCTTTATTGGAAAACTTACAGCGTGAAGACCTCAACGCTATGGAAATCGCCCTCAGCTACAAGCGTATGATGGAGGAACTGAACCAAACCCAGGAACAGGTTGCAGAACGCATGGGCAAAGAAAGAAGCACCGTAGCCAATTACATTCGCTTACTCAAATTACCTCCCGATATTCAGGTGGCTGTACGCACAGGCGTTATCAGCATGGGTCACGCCCGCGCTATTATCAACGTAGATACAGTAGACAAACAACTCTTTATTTACAATGAGATCAAAGGCAAAGGACTCTCTGTAAGACAAACCGAAGAGTTGGTACGTAGACTGTACAAAACACCACTCGCTGTTAAAAATTCGGTAAAAGCCTCTCTGCCACCTGCTTACAAGAAAATTGAAGATAATTTAGCGTCGCATTTTAGCACCAAAGTAAAACTCAATCACAACAAAACAGGACACGGTAGTATTTCCATTGAGTATTACTCCATCCAGGATCTTAACAAAATATTGGATGCCATTGGTGTTACTGCCAACTAAGTATCTTTTTGCATGATCAGAGTATTTCTTGTTATTACAGTTGTCATCATCATGCCCCTGTTGGTCCCGGCACAACGGCCCAAGGATACTATTACCGTTTCCAAACCTGTTCTGGCAATCGATCCCTCAACGGGTAAAATAAAAGAAGAACGCGCCTCAAAAATTGATACTACCAGGATCAAAGACACGCTTGCCAAGGCAAAACACAGTCCCCGTAAAGCAGCCCTCCGCTCGGCCATCATACCCGGCTGGGGACAGGTGTACAATAAAAAGTACTGGAAACTACCCCTGGTTGCTGCAGGTATAGGTATTCCCGCCTACCTGGTATATTATAACCAGGAATGGTACAATCGCACCCGGTATGCTGTGAAAGTAGCTGCCCTTGACAATAGGTTGCCCGTACTCCTCGATAAAGTTGATCCACAACTCCTGCCCCTCGTAAAATCAGCCAATGGTGTTAATTCACTCATCAATTACCGCAATGAATTCCGCCGCAACAGAGATTACGCCATCCTCTTCGGATTATTGTTGTGGGGCCTCAACGTGGTTGATGCTACGGTAGACGCCCATCTGAAGGACTTCGACGTAAGCGACGATCTCTCCTTTCACGTAAAACCCACCATCCTCTCAGGCAATGTTCCCGGCCTTAGTTTAGTATTCACCGTCGGTAAAAATCAGCCAAAAACAATATCTTCGCTGCGCTAAAAATTAGTCAGATGTCAGCATATGCTGTATGCTATATGCTGTATGCTCAAAAAAGATTCCACATGAAAATTGCGCTCATCGGTTACGGGAAAATGGGAAAAGCCATTGAAGAAATAGCATTACAACGTGGACATGAAATTGTGCTCAAGGTTGGTATTGAGAACCTGGAAGACAATACCATTGACAATATCCGTAAGGCCGATGTAGCTATTGAATTTACTGGCCCCGAAAGCGCTTTTGAAAATGTAGTACGCTGTGTGGAAGCCGGTGTTCCCGTTGTTTGTGGTTCTACCGGATGGTTAGCCCGCTATGAGGAAGCTAAAAATTACTGTCTCACACATAAATCGGCCTTGTTGTATGCCAGTAACTTTAGTGTGGGCGTGAACATCTTCTTTGCCCTTAATCAGCGCCTGGCCGAATTGATGGCACCCCATAAGGAATATGATGTATCCCTTACCGAAGTACATCATACCCAAAAAAAAGACGCCCCCAGTGGAACCGCCATCACCCTGGCCGAACAAATACTGGACAGGAATACCATGAAAAAGCAATGGGTTAATCAGCAAACCACCCATCCCGAAAACCTATCGATCATCAGCGAACGAATAGATCCGGCACCCGGAACACATATTATTACTTATACCTCAGCCATCGACGATATCGAGATCAAACACACTGCCCACAACCGAACAGGATTTGCAACCGGTGCTGTATTGGCTGCAGAATTCCTCCATGACAAGAAAGGGATTTACACCATGAGCGATGTTTTAGGAATTTGATCTGGCGCAAGCAATTTGCCTAAGTTTTTTTTCCTGCTATTGAACAATTGATGTAATTTTTCGGGGATTAACCAAAATGTGCTGCATGAAGTTTTCTTACATGGCCATGAAGGCCATTACCCTATCCTGGCCCTATATATCCCTTTTAGGGGCTAATCCTATTCCTCCGCCAAACCTTTATCCGGGAAAAAAGAACCTGCTTCCTTTTATTGTGCCCCTTCAGGCAACCTTACTGTAACAATTGTCATCTATTCATTAACATATATGACCGGTATTATATACCGGTTGACCATTAACCTTTGTCACCTGAAAATTAATCTGATAGTATGAAAAAGCAGCTAGAAGCTCCCGCGGAAAGTACGCCCCTTACCTATCGCGAACTGGAAGTCATTCGCCTTATCGAACGGGAATTCAACAACAAACAGATCGCAGGCCAGCTAGGCATCAGTGAACGGACTGTTGAAACACACCGCAAAAACATTCTTCGCAAAACCAGGACCAACAACGTTATCGGACTAATTAAATATATCTATGAACATAAACTGGTATAAGTTCTTGGTCATTCAAAAATTTATTCTAACTTTCTCGCCGCCAAATCAAATCGTCACATGCTTTCTAAAAAGGCCCAATATGCTTTTAAAGCCCTGATGTACATGGCTGAAAAAAAAGACAATCAGCCCGTACTCATTGCTGAAATAGCCAAAAAGAAGAAGATTCCATTAAAATTCCTGGAGAATATCCTGCTGGAACTTAAAAAAGCAGGCATACTCGAAAGTAAAAAAGGAAAAGGAGGAGGATACTTTTTTAAAGTATCCCCTAAAGAAGTATCTATGGCCAAAATTATGCGCCTCATAGACGGCCCCATAGCCATGCTTCCCTGCGTAAGCCTCTATTTCTATGAACGTTGCAAGAATTGTGATGAAAAACAATGCGGCCTCCACGACTCAATGATCCAGGTACGCGATGCAACACTTAAACTATTGGAAAAGAAGACTGTAGCGGATATATCCAAGCATTAGGCCGGACGCCGGACTGCCAGCTTTTCAACCATTGCTTCGCTGGCAGTATCGGAACTGGGTCCAAATCCATCCACCAGGATGCCTTTCTCTCCTTGCCTGGATTCAATTGCATACACCACCGCTTCATCCGCAGGATCAGAATTCCCCTCAAAACGGTACACCTCGGTGATCTCAAAATCATTGGGTTGAAGTGAGAGAAGCGGAGTCTGGCAGGTAATACAATCATACTCCCGGTTGAAGTCAATAGTAAATCCTCTTTTCTTCAGGTTGTTGACCGCTTCGGATACCGTATCATAAGTATACATAAGTAAATATTTTAGTATGTAATAGCCCTCCCAAATGTACCAACATTTGACCGTATCAGGCCATCGTACCGCCCGCTATCAACTCCTCCCATCCACCATTTACCACCTGCCTTTTCACCATCAGCCACTCACTTGTACCTACCAACTATTCCATCCTTCCCATTCGTCATTTCACTCCCAAAAGCCATCATTACCACCCGCCATTCACTTGGCCATTACAACCTTAAATTGTAGCTTTGCGGCCTGAAATAATAAAATAATATGTCAACTATCTCAAAAAACATTGATTTCTCCTTACCCTATAAGGTAAAAGATATCAGCTTAGCTGAATGGGGCCGCAAAGAAATTCGTCTGGCAGAAGCAGAAATGCCGGGCTTAATGTCCCTGCGGGCAGAATATGGCCCTTCACAACCCCTCAAGGGTGCGCGTGTAGCTGGTTGCTTACATATGACCATCCAAACAGCTGTGCTCATTGAAACCCTGGTAGCCCTGGGTGCCGAAGTGAAATGGAGCTCTTGCAATATCTTTTCTACACAGGACCATGCCGCAGCAGCTATCGCAGCAGCTGGTATCGGTGTTTTTGCCTGGAAAGGCCAAACCATTGAAGAGGCTGATTGGTGTATTGAGCAAACCTTGTTTTTTGGTGGTGCCGACCGTCCCCTCAACATGATCCTTGATGATGGTGGCGATCTTACCAATATTGTATTCGACAAATACCCTGAGCTGGTTCAGCATATTAAAGGCCTCAGCGAAGAAACCACTACTGGTGTTCACCGCCTGTATGAAAGAATGGCTAAAGGTACCCTGCCCATCCCCGCTTTCAACGTAAACGACTCTGTAACCAAGAGCAAGTTCGATAACAAATACGGTTGTAAGGAATCCCTCGTAGATTCTATCCGCCGCGCTACCGATATCATGCTGGCTGGTAAAATTGCCGTTGTTGGTAGTTATGGCGACGTAGGTAAAGGTTCTGCCGCCTCCCTGGCTGGTGCTGGTTGCCGCGTTATCGTAACTGAGATCGATCCTATCTGCGCACTCCAGGCTGCTATGGACGGCTTTGAAGTAAAGAAAATGATGGATGCAGTGAAAGAAGCCGACATCGTCGTTACCGCTTCTGGTTGCCGCGACCTCATCACTGAAAAGCACTTCCGTGCTATGAAAGATAAAACCATCGTTTGTAATATCGGGCACTTCGACATCGAGATCGACATGGCCTGGATCAATACCAACTATGGTCATACCAAAGATACCATCAAGCCCCAGGTTGATATCTATAATGTAGATGGTAAAGACATCATTATCCTGGCTGAAGGCCGTCTCGTTAACCTCGGTTGCGGTACTGGTCACCCCAGCTTTGTAATGAGTAACTCCTTCACCAACCAAACCCTGGCTCAACTGGAACTCTGGACCAACAGCGACAAATACGAGAACAAAGTATATGTACTGCCTAAGATCCTTGATGAGAAAGTAGCTCGTTTGCACCTCAAAAAGATCGGTGTTGAACTGGATGAACTGACCGATGCACAAGCCGACTACCTCGGTATTCCCAAAGCAGGTCCTTTCAAACCCGAGCATTACAGGTATTAATCGCCAAAAGGCCATTTATACAGCCCCCATCCGGCATCAGCAGGATGGGGGTTATTTTTACCCGGCCCTCAAACGGAATATAATCCGTAACTTTACCGCCATTTGTTGCGCCTGCCGGCCCAACAACTATCCCCTCACCTTTACCTTAACCTTTTAGATTCATTGGCCAGTTACTGCCGGCTAAAAGCTAATACCTAAAAGATAGCAGCTATTGCTTCTGTGCAAAACTTTTCAGGTTATTAAGAAGGTTTTGACAAAGTGTAGCATGAGAATTGATAACTCAAAATCGTTTAATAGAAGTATATGCGCATCCAATTCGTTAAAAATATTCAGTTCACCAAACTGCTGAAAGTAGAAGGCCGCCTGAGAGAGTTTAATTTCAGAAAACTGGGCGGTGTAAATGAAGGCATTTTTACCGTTGATGTGGTGGACGACCGCGGTAACCGCATCCTTTTTCGCATGCAAAAAGAAGAAGGCAGCTGGAAGATCGTTCCTCAATCACTTCCCCGTTGGATCATGGATACGGAAGCCCAGTTCCACGACCAGATAGAAGAAGAACTCCGCAGCATGTAAGGCTTATCCGCCTGTAATACAAGACATAACAGTCAGCGTATGTATTCTGCACTTTGGGAAGTATCTTGCACCAACAACAATCCTGGATGGACGATTCACGATTGAAGATCCGCTTCCATGGTGCAATTCACTACCACTATATTGCAATTTGCCGAACAAGGAGATAAAACCGGGTGGACCTATATCATCATTCCACCCGACATGGCCGAACAGCTGAAACCCGGCTGGAAGAAAAGTTTTCGCGTAAAAGGAAAGCTGGATGATCACCCCATCAAAAATGTAGCCTTATTGCCTCATGGTGGCGGAAGCTTTTTGATGCCCATTAATGCCGGCATGCGTAAAGGCATTAAAAAGCGCAAAGGGGCTATGCTGAAACTACAACTACAGGAAGACAAAGCACCCCAGGTATTATCACCTGAATTGATGGAATGCCTGGCCGATGAACCACAGGCCCTTGCATTTTTTAACTCCCTGGCCAAATCGCACCAGGGCTATTTCAGTAAATGGATCGAAAGTGCAAAAACAGAAGCCACCAAAACCAAACGCATAGCTCAAACCCTGAATGGTCTCTCCCGTAAATGGAGCTATGGGGAGCTCCTCCGCAGCCTCAAATCCCCCAACAGCTAATTACTCTTTCGCATTACCCGCTTCCGGTGCTGTACGCCCCAGGCATGTAATTCATCAATTACTTTTTTCAAACTATTGCCATAAGCTGTTCTCGAATATTCCACCGCTACGGGTGTAGTATCATACACCGTTCTTGCTACCAGCTCATTGATCTCCAGGTCTTTTAACTCCTTGGAAAGCATCTTTGCGGTAATGCCCTCTACCTGCCTTTGAATTTCCTTAAAACGCATAGGGCCCGTAGACAGCGACATCAGGATCAGCAACTTCCATTTACCATGCAGGATATCCAGTGCATCCTGCACCGGCATCATTTGCGACTTGCATTCGGGATGGCTAAGTCTATGCTTTTCAGTCGTATCAGTAGTAACAGGCATAAAAAAGTTTTTTTCGGTACCCAATGGAAACCCGGTTTCCAATAGTTAATCACTTTCGAAAGGATACCAAACAAATGCTGTCAGAAATTGTTTGGTATTACAGGAACAAATTGCTTTACAAAAACATAAAGTTGCAATAAGCGAATGTTGATCAACAAGTTTGTAATTTCAGCAAGATCAACCAAATCCATTACCCCAATGTTACCATCAATAATGTACCAATAAGCAGCTGTGAAATCCATTTAATCCTATAATCTGTGATTACATCAGTACAATCCGTTAAATCCGTTAACCTGTGATTTCCACACCTTGTTAATAAGTAACTTTGTTTTGTAGCTGTTTCAAAAATTATATTTGGAATAGCAGGAAGGGTTAGCAGTATCGACACCAATCGGTACACTTTTGTGAACTTAAATTGAAGTGCATTGACAGAAACTATTATCAGCCTGGACGCCGTAAACCCCATTGAGTTTTTCGGTGTAAACAACGGTAAGTTAGATATCCTCAAAAAGAGATTCCCGCTATTAAAAATTCTTTCCCGCGGTACACAACTTAAATTAAGCGGCTCACCCGAACAGGTGGACAATGCCAAAGAGAAGATTGACCTCATCGTTCAATACCTCCAACGCAATGGCCACATGAGCCAAAACTATTTTGAGCAAATACTCGGTGGAGATGATGCGGAAACCGTTGACAATTTTGTTGAACGCAATCCCAATGATGTCCTCGTTTTTGGCCCTAATGGGAAAACCGTTCGCGCCCGCACCGTGAACCAGAAAAAAATGGTCCACGAAGCAGAAAAAAATGACGTCGTCTTTGCCATCGGACCTGCCGGTACAGGTAAAACCTATACTGCCGTAGCCCTCGCAGTAAGGGCATTGAAAAACAAGATGGTTAAAAAGATCATCCTCACCCGCCCCGCTGTAGAAGCAGGCGAAAGCCTTGGCTTCCTGCCCGGCGACCTTAAAGAGAAGATCGATCCTTACCTGCGCCCTTTATATGATGCGCTCGATGATATGATTCCCGCTGATAAGTTGGGCTATTATATGAGCACACGCGTTATTGAGATCGCCCCCCTCGCTTACATGCGTGGTCGTACCCTCGATAATGCCTTCATTATCCTGGATGAGGCCCAAAATGCCACCGATTTACAGATCAAGATGTTCCTGACCCGCATCGGTGCAAATGCCAAAGCCATCATAACAGGCGATGTAACACAGATTGACCTTCCCAAGAACCAACGCAGCGGCCTCGAAAAAGCCGTACGCATCTTGCGCAATATTGATGGTATCGCCCATATTGAGCTGGATGAAGAAGACGTGGTTCGTCACCGCCTCGTTAAAGCCATCATTAAGGCCTACGACAAGGATCAGAAAGAAAATCCACCACCCGAGTACACACCCGGCAACTGGAGAGGAAACCGCAACAGTAAATTTTCGGACGAAAAACCCAATTCCGAAGGGTAATTCCCCACAAATATTTTTTACCGAAGCCCAGGCCACCTTGCCTGGGCTTTTTCGTATCTTTAATACGATGACAAGCCAATGCTCCATACCGTCCAATTTGGCCTATAAACGGCTTTCAACACCCATTCCAGGCATGTTACAATCTTGCCCTTTCCAGGATCATTCCAGCCCCTCCATAACGATGTTAAAGCGGTCTTTCAGCGATATTACAGCGACGTTATAGCGACCTTACAGCGACCTTATAGCGATATTCCTCGCCTTTTCCTCCCTATTAAGTAGCCTGTTACTCCTGGTGAAGTCCCCATTCAGGCCATATCCCCTTCCCCTCACCCCCTGGGCCCATTTGGGAGGATAAAATCTTGTAAAAGAGTGTGAAAAACGGCCCTTCAACCCGGTTGCCCCCTCCTCCTTACCATTTTAATCCCGAATCCTGTACTTTTGCTCCATGATCAAATATCTCACAATCATAGCCCTGACTGTAACATTCGCAGCCTGCTCAGGCGGCAGCGGTTACCAGAAAGCAGAAGATGCCCAGGATGCAGGCCGTCAGTTTATACAAGCCTCCCTGGAAGGCAATTACGAAAAAGCCAGGTTCTACCTCCTGAAAGACGATGACAACCTCACCCTGCTCAAAAAGCAGCAATCCAATTACCAGAAAATGACCAGCGAGGACAAACGCTCTTTTGCAGGTGCCAGCATCCTCCCCCTGGAAATTAAGGCCCTTAACGACTCAATCACCAACTACAAATACAACAACTCTTTCCATCCGACCGATACAACGACCATCCGTGTCGTGCGGATCAACGGCGAATGGTTGGTAGACCTCAAATCCGTGATCAAGATGTAATACCTGGATATCATCCCGCTGGGATAATACCTGTACTTGCATCCCCCCAACGATTGCCATTGCCTGATTAACAGCTATCAATTCTTTGTACAACATTAATTTGTAATCAGCATGACCACAACAATTTCTCATCCCTGGCATGGAGTGCCCTATGGTGCCAATGCCCCCCGTATCGTAAATGCAGTGATTGAAATTCCACAGGGCTCGAGAGCCAAATATGAAATCGACAAGGATAGCGGCCTGCTCAAGCTGGACCGCGTTATATATTCTTCTTTCTATTATCCCTGTAATTATGGATTCATCCCCCAAACCTATGGCGATGACAAGGATCCACTGGATATCCTCGTTATTACTTCCTTACCCGTACAGGCGCTTTGCCTGATGGAAGCCAAAGTAGTAGGTGTTATGCAAATGGTGGATAGTGGCGATGCAGATGATAAGATCATTGCAGTTGCTGCCAACGACCCCGGTGTTAACCATTACAACAATATTGAAGAATTACCCCGTCACTTCTTTGAAGAATTACGTCATTTCTTTGAGGAATATAAAAAACTGGAGAATAAGACCGTAGTGGTAGAAGAGTTTGGCGACAAATCCATGGCCCTGAAAGTTGTACAGGATGCCATCAATACCTATAAAGAGACTTTTGCCCCCAAGCTGCTCACTAAGTAAGCTGGTATTTTAATAATTTAAGAAGGGCCCTGGGTAGTTACCGCGGGGCCCTTCTTAATTATAGCGAAGCCAAAGATTCACTGATCGTATCCATTAACAGGACTTGAAGATTCAAAATTCACCCGAAGTAAAAGCACTCACAACTGGCCATTCACCATTCACTAAAAAAATCGCTTGATCATCCGCAACTGATGTGTCCGCTGGCCGGTATCCGTATTTACAATCCCGGCATTATCTATCTTATCTATCCGCACCTTACCCGAAGCATGAATGATTTCCGATTCATTCAGTAAGATCCCCACATGAATGATCCGTCCTTCGGCATTGTCAAAAAATGCCAGGTCACCCCCATGTACTTCCTGCAAAAAGCCAATATGCTCCCCCTGTGTAGCTTGCAGGTAAGCATCCCGCAACAAGGGGATATTGAAAAAACGGAATACCATCTGGCAAAACCCGCTGCAGTCGATACCAAAAATGCTGCGGCCACCCCACAAATAAGGCGTATTTAAAAATCGTTCAGCCCTGGCCTTAACAGTTTCAGGCGTTGGTACCGCCCCCGTAACCGGCCAGGCACTTCCTGTAGTATATTGAAGTTTATAAGGACCCGCATGTATTACTTCCTGTGCTGGCGCCAGTACAGGTGTTCCCATCGGCACCCAGGCCGCTACCCCATTGATCAACACCTTATCCATCCAGTCGCCCACATACAAGCCATTGTCTGTATGTCCCGGCAAAATTTCCTCTATTACTACCTGGTTACGCTGACACCAACCTTCATACCCATCATGCAGGCAGCGCAGCTTAATAAAATTTTCAGTCTCCTCCAATAATTCACCTGCTTCGCCCAACAACAGCTGACTGATCATTTCACTTTTATGGCTCGATTCAGCCCGCATAGGACTTACGGGAACACAGCATACTGCAAAAGACATAGGCTACTCCAAATTTTGAACAAAGAAACAAAAAAACCTACCAACAATAATCCCTCAACTTTTATGAAAAATTTCCACTCCTGCATCTTACTAAAAGAAAATAGCTAATTTTCCCCCGGTGAAACCTGACCAATATGCACATATAACCGACCAGCAGCTTTTGGAACGCTTTTATGCCGACCATAATAACCATTGGCTGGGAATACTTTTACAGCGATATACCCTCCTGTTGTTAGGTGTGTGCATGAAATACCTGAAAAATGAGGAAGAAGCCAAAGACAGCGTTCAACAGATCTTCCTCAAGGCCATTACCGAACTGCACAAATACCGCGTAGATTATTTCAAATCCTGGCTGTACATGGTGGCAAAAAACCATTGCCTCATGAAACTACGCGATAAACCGGGCCGCCAAACCGAGATCAAGGAACAAATGGCCGTTACCCCGGGGGAAGATGAAGGCCTCAAATTACACCAGGAAAAAGACAGGCAATTGGAATTAATGGACGAAAGCCTTCGTGAACTAAGCAACGAGCAGAAACAGTGCGTAACTTTGTTCTACCTGGAAAAGCGGTCCTACCAGGAAATAGCCGACCAAACAGGCTTTTCCATGATGCAGGTTAAAAGCTATATCCAGAATGGTAAAAGAAACCTGAAAATATTATTAGATAAGAAACTCAATCGCTGATCAAACAATGCTATACACCGCATAAATGCCATGAATCATGACTTGTTAAACATATTATCAAACAGTAACAAGGACATCGACAACCAGAAGCTGATGGACTACCTGGCAGGCAAACTGTCTGAACAGGAGAAAAATGAAGTAGAGCGCTGGATGGCAGATAATGACTTTGAAAATGAAGCCATGGAAGGCTTACAGGACTTTTCTGCCAAAAAGGACCTCAATATTTATGTAGATCAGCTGAACAAAGAACTGAATCAGTACATCAAGCAGAAAAAACAACGCCGCGAACGCCGTAAGATCCAGGAACAGCCATGGACCTACCTCGCCATATTCCTGATATTATTACTCATCATCCTGGGCTATATTGTTATCAAAAAACTGCAGCAATGATCGATGCTCATATCCATTGAGCAATCCAAACCTGGGCCTCCTACTTCTGTCCTCCAGCCTTAGTATTTAATCTTATCCTGCTTCTCCATCCATTCTTCAAACAATTTCAAAGCGTCCGTTCTTCCCAGGTTCACCAATGGTATCCGCCTGTCGGCTACCGGCACATTCAATTCATCATATATAAAAGAATCGTCAAACCCTGCAAAAGCGGCGTCATAGCGGGTGCCGCCAAAGAATACCTTATCGGGCCGGGCCCAATAAATAGCGCCCATACACATGGGACAGGGTTCGCAGGAAGTATACAATTCACAACCTGTAAGCTGGTACACCTGCAAATGCCGGCAGGCATCCCGGATAGCCACAACCTCAGCATGCGCCGTAGGATCATTGCTGGAAGTAACCGCATTACAGCCCCGCCCTACTATTTTATCATCCTTTACAATCACACATCCAAAGGGGCCTCCATGGCCGGCATTCATGCCCTGGCGCGCCAGCTCAATAGCCGTCTGCATAAATTGATGTTCCCGTTCCGTCATATCAACTTAATTTGATCACTAAATTACAAAAATCCGTCAGGCCTAACCGGCGGCCATCCTGTCAAATATTATTTATCTTGTCCACTTATAAATGCTCAAAATGAAGAAACTCCTGTTGCTATCGCTCTGTTTATCGTCATTATCTGGATTGCTGGCCCAAAAGGTAAGCTATATCGTTTCCTTTCCTAATATCGTCCACCATGAGGCTAAAATAACCCTTATCGCTACCGACATTCCACAAAGAAATGCCACCTTCCGCATGAGCCGGTCTTCACCCGGCCGCTATGCCACCCACGAATTTGGCAAGAATGTTTATGATGTAAAGGCATTTGACCGCGCAGGCAAACCCCTTACCATCAATCGCATTGATGGCGACGTATATGAAGTTTCCAGGCAGGATGGTTATGTACGCGTAGAATATACCCTGTATGCCAACCATCCCGATGGAACTTATGCTGGCATAGACCAAACCAACATCCACTTCAATATGCCCGCTGTTTTCATGTGGGTAAAAGGAATGGAAAATGCTCCCATCGATATCAAATTCGATATTCCCGAAGGGAAAAAATGGACCATTGCCACACAGTTAAAACCAGTAGAAGGCAATCCTACCCTGTTTACTGCACCCGGACTGCAGTACTTTATGGATAGCCCCACCAAGATTGGTGACCTTATCTGGAAAGAATGGAAACTTAAAAATGCCAATGGCAAAGAATACCAGTTTCGGCTGGCTATGGAAGCCAGGGCCACCGACTCAGGCGCTACTGCCTTTGCCCGTAAAGTACAAACCATCACCGAAGAAGCCCAGGCCGTATTTGGCGAAGTACCTGCTTATGATTATGGCACTTATACCTTTATAGCCAGCATCAATCCCTGGGTGAAAGGAGATGGCATGGAGCACCGCAATTCCACCATGATCAGCCTCCCGTCCAATTTTGATGGCAACAATTACCTGTTGGATGTTTTCTCCCATGAATTCTTCCATTGCTGGAATGTAGAACGCATACGCCCCAAAACACTGGAACCTTTCAATTTCGAGAAAAGCAATATGAGCAATGAGCTTTGGTGCGCAGAAGGATTTACCCAATACTATGGCGACCTCCTCATGACCCGCTCAAACCTGCAAACCGTAGATGAATTCCTGCCTTCCCTGGCAGGCCTTATCAATACAAAAGAAAACAGTGCCGGCGCCAAAAGATTCTCTCCCGCAGAAATGAGCCGTCATGCTGTTTTTGTAGATGCCGGTACCGCCATTGACAAAAACAACTATGCCAACATGTACACTTCCTATTACCCTTATGGAGGTGCCATTGCCCTGGCCCTGGAGCTGGAATTGCGTTCCCGCTTCAGCAACCTGACCCTCGACAACTACATGACCGCCCTCTGGAAAAAGTTCGGAAAAACAGAAGTGGCCTATACCATTCCCGGACTGGAAGATGTGCTGGCCGATGTTACCGGCGATAAGAAATTTGCAGCCGACTTCTTCAGCAAATACATAACCGGTCATGAATCCTTTAATTACAAAGCCCTCCTGGAAAAAGCCGGACTGGTCTTAAAAAGGGCCAACGAAAGCAAAGCCTGGCTGGGCTATGTACAAATGAAGGAAGGCAATACCCTCACCATTACTTCCAATACCGTGATCGGAACTCCCTTGTACAATGGCGGATTGGATATCGATGATCAGCTACTAACATTAGATGGTAAACCAGTCAAAAAAACAGCCGACCTGGAGCCCATTTTAAAAGATCACAAACCTGGTGATGCTATTCAGGTTGAATTCGATCACCGTGGCGAAAAGAAAACAGCTACCCTTACCCTGATTGGCAATCCTTACTTCAGTATCGTGACCCTTGAAAAAGAAGGACAGACCCCTACTGCCGAAATGCTGGCCTTCCGTAAAAGCTGGTTTGGCAACAAAGTGAAGTAACAGGGATTTCAGAGATGCCCTCAAAGAAAGGTGGGTTGCCCTGCTGCGAGGCTTACAGCGCAGCCGGGTGGCTCACCATAATAAAAGAAAAGAGCCTTGCGGGATCTACCTTGCAAGGCTCTTTTCTTTTTAATATGTTTTATCAGAAGATCAAACTTTCAATGCCAGTGATCATGGCCTCGAAGCAAAACTTGTCCCGCCCCGCGGGACGCCCACTTGCCACATACTCCCTCAAGTTTTCGGGGGCCGTTTACCTCCCTTATTGATATTGAATATAGATCGGCTTCGGTTTCAGGCTCAACACTTCTTCCGGCGTCATAATACGGCTACCGGGCTCCCGGAAATCATTCTTATAAAACAACTTGAATCCGGTAAACTGAACTGGCTCTCTATGGATAAAGGTTTTATAAGTAGTGATCTTCCTGGCTTTGGCGCCCCATCCATCCATATCCATAACGATCTGAACTTCAGGCTGTAATTTGATTTGTTTATAGTTAGTAACCATTGCCTGCGTGAAGCGGTGTACCACCAGCATCTTGGGAGGCAGGTTATTTTCCTTAACGATCTTGGCCAGGTAATTCGTGACATAATTAATATCAGCCGCATCAAAACTACCAATCACCGATCCAGGCTTGGCACCCGTTTTCATAGAGAACTCAGGATCAATTCCAAAATGCACATGTGGCATTTTGAAGTACTTTTCCAATTGCGGCACCTCATCCTGCACTGTACCCAAACCTACCTGTATATCAATGAATACCAATGCATTGATCTTGGCAGCCATAGCCAGCACCTTATCAATTTCCTTAAACGGCATGCGGAGCCGGTATTTGCCTCCTGCACCAGGACTTCCCTGGGCAGTAACCGCTATATAATGCAGCGCGGGAACCACTTCTACCGTAGTATCAGCCGCCTGCCAACGCTTTACTTCTCCCTGTAGCTTCTCCAACATCTGTTGCTCGGGCAGCTCACCCAGGATACCCATCTTGGTAGAATACAGGTTACCATAGTAGGCTAATACCCTTTTCATGGGCAAAATAGCGCCAGGCAACGGATAATCACCCTTTACAGGCCATTTGCCCGTTGAATCCCCATTCACCATCGATCTCATGGTGGCATCATACAAAGCAGTATCCAAAAAAGTACTGGGAGCAGGAGCTACAGCTGCTTCTGCTGCAGTTTTCTTGTCACTCGTATCAGTTGGATTCTTACCCAGTGCAGCAGCCTCTGCAGAAGTCGATTGGCAATTGCTAAATAAGGTTGTACATACAGTCGCTGCAACGCACAGCGTAGTGGCCTGTAACCAGGTCTTTTTGTTCATAGTGAAATTATGTTTTGAGGGAGGACAACGTACCTACGGCCTCCGGGTTTGGTTCATAGAAGATTGCAAATATAAGTAACACTAAAAACGTACCAGTAATAAAAATAGTATGTCATGTGAATAAGACGTTTTCGGATAGCGTACACGTTGGTAAATAATTGTTAAAACACGCTCTAACAGTCCGCAAAAATTAATCCCGGATGCAGCACCAGCTTGAATAATAGCCGTAACTTTATACAGACAATATCCAATCGTTCTTTTAAAATAATCTGCCATGGGTACGCTTCAACAAATCCACAACTGGAGCCTGGTACATCACCCCCGCTGGCTGGTAGTCATCCGGGTGGCCTTGGGACTTTGCCTCATCTACAAAGGCATTTCCTTTATGTTTAACTCCATTCACGCCCATCAACTATTGTACAACACCGTCTTCAGCAATGCTGCCGATGCCATTATCATTTTCATTACCTGGGCCCACTTATTGGGTGGATTTCTAATCATCATCGGATTACTCACCCGCTGGGCTGTATTACTCCAAATGCCCATCCTGCTGGCTGCCATTATCATTATGGCCAACCAGTATGGCATATTCGCATCAGGCACCGAACTGCCCTTTACAAGCATTATTTTCCTATTGCTGGTTTTCTTCCTGGTAGAAGGCGGAGGCCCCCTGTCATTGGATAATTACTTCCGGCTTAACCCCAGGTAAGGCAGGAAAAACTGCACTTCCCTACTCCCCATTATAAATCACGCCCGAAGTAGGCGTTTCATGCAATTCCAGGTGATCCATGGCCTGCAACAAAGGCTTGAGCCGGTTCCATATCCATACCGCTATTAGTTCACAGGTGGGGTTTTCCAGCCCTGCTACATTGTTCATGCACTTATGATCCAGTTCAGCTACAACCGGCTTCACAATGCTCTTCAATACCGCAAAGTCCATTACCCACCCAAGATGAGGATCAGGCTGCCCTTTGATCCATATTCGCAGCCGGTAAGTATGCCCATGCATCTCCTTACATTTATGACCATCTGGTACATTGGGCAAAAAGTGAGCCGAATCGAAGGTAAATTCTTTGTAAATCAGCATAGTAGTCCTTAAGCCCCAAAGTTACACCCTTATCCATAAAAAAAGTGGAGTTGATAACAACCCCACTTCTTTCAATTGGTATCTGTCTAATGGTATTAACTATTTATGCAGGGTGATCTTCCCCAGTTCAGTTTCCCTGTTCCGGCGTATTTCAACACCCGTAATCGTTGTGTCCTGGTAGCCATTCGAAGCATTGATGAACACATTATACGTGCCCTCCTTCAACCCTCTTACCCTGAATTCGCCATTGAACCAGGGAATGGCATAACCCGTATCCTGAGCATTGTATACACTCACTACCGGATAAGCTTCTTTTGGCAAAACCTTGCCTTCCAGGCTGCCCGTAGCCTTCACAGTAAAGATCTTGATCACAGGCAACAGGTAAAATTTACCATCCCTTACCCTGATTACCGACCTGGATACATCAAAATCAAGCCACAACTGACTACGGCCAGGCAAGTATTCATCCCATTCACCGCCTTTCAGTTTCAATACGATACTGGCTTGTGTGCCCGGGAAAAGACTAAGCGGATAAGTAACACTGTCTTTTACCAACGAATTATTAGTACCCAGCTCAATTTTGATCTTTTTGATCCTGCCTTCAGGAATAATACCACTGGCCAACAAAGTATCTGCGCCATTGCGCAAGGTCAGCAGATCATATACGCCAGGTGTGATATTCAGGCTTGCCCAGTTTACACAGTGATCATCATTATCATCATCATGATTACCGTGATGATCATCGTCATCCTTGTTTTTATCACAGGTGTCTATCAACACCTTTACACTCTTAATATCAATGAGTACTTTATCAAACAATGCAGGATCATCCGTGAGATACAATTTAACCTGCTGTTTTCCGGCTGGCACCGGCTCATCTTTCATGGAATCATCTTTAGAGCAGGCAAAAAAAACGACAGCAATAGTTAATACCATTGAGCAAAAGCCCAATAGCTTTCCCTTGGTGGTCATATGTATAAGCGTTTTAAGTGGTGAATAGAACCGTCAACCCCATATATAACAAGTTCTATGCCTAGGCTTAAAAAAGTGGAAAAAAATTAGTTACGCGGTTGTAAATGCAGCTTGCAAGCAGCCTCCCCCCTCCCGGATGCAATATAAAAAACCACTATAAATGCACCTTTCCCGCGAACCCAGGGCTAGCCATTTACGTATATAATATATACTTCCCCATCTCTACAATTCCCCCGCCATTCCCTCCTTTACAAAAAACTTACAAAGCAATAGTCCACTATTTTGGTAGACTTAATTTATAGTACTATCATTGCACTCAGAACAATCAGAGATGCTACCACAAAACTCAAAAGCGCGATGTAGTAAGTAATTCCTAACAGGAATACACACTTATTTGTTCATCCAAATTATTGACATGAAATCTACGTCCGCCTACAGCTGGTTCATTGCAATACCAGCACTTATTATGAACCCATCGGATATCTTTCCGTCTAAACCCGTAAAAATAGAAGGCAATATCATCCACAGCCTCAATGGCAAACAGGTTGAAAATGCTTATGTCTATATCGTGTCAGGCGAAGAAGAAGCCCTGTCAGGGAAAGATGGTGTCTTTGTAATTTCAACCTGGCAACAATTACCCGTAACCCTGGTAATAGAACACCCTAAATACAGGTCCCAAAAGGTGAGCATCAAAGACCCATCTAAAAGAACAACGATAAAACTCGATCCGAAATAGATATACGGCTACTCCATCAACACAGCGAGCTATGAAACTGAACATACTGGCCTTTGCAGTACCCCTTTTTGTTTCGTTCATGATACTGGAATATGTAGTGGCAAGGCGCAAAAAACTGCCTTATTTCAACCTCCACCATTCAATTGCCAATATCAGCGTGGGTATTGCCGAACGCCTGCTGGATGTATGGGTTGTTGGTTTGTTCTTTTTCATATACGACTATATACAAAAACATTATGGCCTGTTTGATATAAAACCCGGCCTCCTGCTTTGGATATTGCTGCTGTTGTGCACCGATTTTATGTGGTATTGGTACCATCGACTGGCCCATGAGATCAATATATTTTGGGCCGCCCATATCGTACACCATCAAAGTGAGGACTTTAACTATACTGTTTCGGCCAGGATTACCGTATTACAGGCCTTCGTCCGCACCGGCTTCTGGGCAGTACTTCCCCTGCTTGGATTCCCGGCGCCAATGATCACCAGCATATTACTGGTACATGGACTTTACCCGTTTTTCATCCATACCCGCCTGATCGGCAAACTGGGCATACTGGAATATGTGTTGGTCACTCCTTCACATCATCGTGTACACCATGCCAGCAATGAACAATACCTCGACAAAAACTATGGCGATGTATTTATCATCTGGGATAAGCTCTTTGGCACTTTTCAGAAAGAAGAGGATAATATTGAGATCAAATACGGCTTAACACATCCTATTAAAAGCTATAGCTTCCTCTGGCAACACTTTCATTTCCTGGCCGAACTAACCTACGCCATCCGGCGGACCCAGGGAGGCTGGAATAAATTGAAATTGCTGTTCAGTAAACCAGATCAAATAGATCCCGCAGTTCGGGAAATAGCAGAAGAACGATTCCTGATACGTCAAAGCAATGCCCCTTTTGATAAACCACTCAACAGGTATGTGGTATGGCAGATCGGGTTAACCATCGCCCTCCTGTTTATTTTCATCCTGTTTGAACACTATATTCCTTTAACGCAACAAGTATTGATCTCACTGGCTATCCTGTTAACGTTGATTAATTGCGGGGCCATTATGGAGCAAAAACAATGGATCTATTACCTGGAGTTCTTACGCTTACTAACCCTCACCATAGGTTTTATACTGGCATATCCCGCTATATGGCTCAATATTCTATTGGTGTTTGCTGCCATATTGCTAATCGCTTATTTCGATACCATCCGCGTGTATTACCTCCAGTGGGTATATCACCGGCACAGAAGCTCTTAAAATACACGAGTTACGTGGCCGAGAGGACAGGCGAAGGTTGGCAAGACCTTCTACGGTGGTTCGACTCCACCCGTAACTGCATTGCATCGGTTCAACTTTCATACCTGAACCTCCGGGTGATGTTTCTACATCGCCTTCAATTTATTCCATAGTGGTATGCCACTATGTTGTTACATGAGATAAACTGCTTTTTCGTATGGCAAGCAATCGTTGATGAACGGGTGGTGTTTCTACACTGCCCTTTTCTTTTTACAGCCTTTTCTAATTGGCAATGATCAGCTCAGGGCGTTTAATGAATTGGCGGTTGTACTTGAACTTAACACTACTATTGACTTCCAGCCGCCAGCTGTCGCCAAAATAATTTTTACGCGGAAAGAAAAACGCTTTGAATTCAAGCGTACCGAAGATCAAACTTTCATTTCGGCTGCGCAAACCTCCCCCAATACTACTGTACAGATCACTTTTATTTAGCTCCTGTTTCTCTGGAGTAAGCAGGGTAAGATTGCCGAATACAAAGGGCGCAAACCGGAAATTAATAAACATCCAGGGGCTAAAGAAAACAGATTCAGCCTTCAGCGTACTACGGATCTCTCCATAGATCTTTTTGGTATTGCGCAATTCAGGTAGCCCAAACTGGCTTTCCAGGAATAGGGGCTCATTTAACTGTTTGTTGGCCTGCAATGTAATGCCCGCACTCACAAAAGTGCGTTGCTTCCACTTCTTACTCAGGCTTTGTAAATTGGAAAAATAATCCAGGTTCACCAACACATCTACATCTTCCAGCGTGTTCTTATTGAAGTATCCTCCTACCTTTCCCGTATAATTAAAATAATGCTCCTTTTCCGTAAAGAAAAAGCGTTGAAAATCAATTCCGGCATAAGGTCTTTCCCTTCCTTGCGTTTTTGTCCAGCCCGCAGTAAGCGATATATCCATCCCCTCCGGCACGTCCTCATTACGGCCAAAACCGTAGATATAACGCACCTTATAGAAATCCTGGCGAAAAATTGACAAGGAACCCAACGCAGCCATTCTGTCTATATAATCATAATAATACTCTTGCGAAACTACGTCCGGCACTCCCTGGAACTGTTTACGGAAAAAACGAGCACTCAGCAAAGTACGCGTACGGTCGTTCTCATTTCGCCCTTTGCTTAATTTGTAAGCTCCCGTATTCCATCCAAGCCAGGTATCATAATTAAAAAAACGGTATTGCGCATCTGTTTTATAAGTAGAATCATCGAGGTACATGTTTTCCGTTCGGTGATAAGCCACTTCCCCTGCATAGGTAAATCGCAGATACGGATTTACCAGTGGCCTTATCAGACGGGCATAATAAGTTAATTCCTCATCCCGGCCGCTATTAAAGGCGTCATTAAAGTTACTGTACCCAATAGATCCGTCAATAAAAGAACCTCCGATATTCCGCTTTATAAACTCAGCACCATATCCTACCCGTTCTTTGCGCCGTAGGTCATACAACAAGCTACCCTGCAAACGGTCGCCCCATCCCCCCAGGTTATCCTCCCTGATCGCCCCACTCACACTTTGACTATTGTGCATCCGGAAGTCACCGCCAATTGATAGTACATCTTTCGTGAAAATGGTAATATCTACCGAATCATTACTTCTGTCCGAAGACCGTATCACAATCCTGGCATCCTGTAAATAAGGCTGGTCACGTAAATGACGTTCATTATCCGCCAACAAATAGGGAAATACCCGGTCCCCCACATCAAAAAACAGGTTATTCCGTATCACAAAACCCCGCGTTTTATGATGAAACCCATTGGCCAGGTTCGTAAGCCGGCTCTTGAAGGTTTTACTGGTATCCGTTATGGCCGTACCAAAATCAAGGCCCACCACTTTTATACTCCGGATCACTCGGTCATTATAGATGCTGAAAAGCAAGTCATTCCTGATAGGCCCCGTCACTTCCTCCCCAGTAGGATTGTTGGAGAGCAGGTTGCGGGCCAGCTTGCCCAGCAGCCCCCGCCGTTTCAGGATAAAACTGTCAATACTGGCCCGCCGGGTAGTATCAGGATTTTTTAATTCCACCCGCTTAATGGCAGTATCAGGCACTACCTGAGCCGGCAATTCCATCACCAGCAACAGCGACAGGGAACAATAACAAAAAATAAACGACCTCGTAAACCGCATAATGTCCCACCTGATTAAAAACGGCAAAATAAGCTTTTACCAAGAATACTGTGCAAAACCGATACCTCTCTCATAACCGCCCTACTACCAGCTGGTAACAAAAAAACAAGCCCCACACAGCAAGAATCACCACTCTATAAGGCATATCCTTCTCTAAATCCATACGGAATACCCGGCCAGACCAGGTATCACCAGCATTTAATGTTTTGTTAAGCCTGCATTTACACAGCTTTTAGCCTCACCAACCAGGCATTTACTGGCAGTTCATGGCATATTTGACACCATTCATTAAACAATAAGCACAGTTTACTCAATAACGTTTTACAGGCATTCCTGTACCCATTAGTTTTGTGTCATCAAAGGAGCAAATGACCAGCAGGACCTTATCTCATAAACCTTGTCAAAAATGGTCTTTGTTCCTTTCAATTGGAGAACGTACCCCATATTCGTACCCAAAAAGATCGTACAGGTACCCCTGAAAACAGCTGTAATTAACCCTTACAGCATACCAACAACAAAACCGGGATTCCGTGAAGAGAGGCGCGAGACAAGTATGGCAAGCAGGAAACCAAATTATTCAACAGGGTAGGAAAGCAGCAGGGTGAAGGATGCCCAATGTCAGCTCACCCTCCCTTGTACTGAATGCAGCGTAGTAAGAGAGTCCCGGTTTTTAAACACGGTTACAGTTTCAAAGGAATATACATATTGGATGGTTTACCCAACTCCCTTTTTTTCTAAAAAGGGAGTTTTTATTTTTAACTACCTTCATCCCGGCTAGGCACTTTGTGAGCTATAGCAAAAATCCAGCACCTCATGGCTTTTTTTCGTGATGCAGTAACATTGGTAGAATTATTAAAGGCAGCTTTCCGGGAGTTTAAAAAGAATGAACCTTTGCGTATGGCTGCAGCTACCGCATTCTTTACCACCTTTGCCCTGCCTGCCATTCTCATTATCCTGATACAGATCTTCGGGCTCATTATGGGGCGCAGAACCATCGGCCACCAATTATTTACAGGCCTTACCGATATCCTGGGGCCCAATGCAGTAGAAGAAATGCGGGCTACCCTGCGCAATGTTCGCCTGCTCACACAATCCTGGTACATTGCTTCAGCAGTATTCATATTCCTCTTATTTGTAGCCACCACCCTTTTTAAAGTAATACGCGACTCCCTCAACCAGCTATGGGAAATACGCGTTAAGGAGGACGTTGGAGTAAAATTTCAATTAAGGCAAAGAGGCAGGTCATTTGTAGTCATCTTGCTGGCAGGCATTTTGTTCCTGGCCGTCCTGCTGGTTGAAGGCACCTTCTCCCTGCTACCCGATAAAGTGGTATTCCTGGTACGGCTTTTTAAACAATTGGTTTCCATGACTGCTGCCATTGCCTGGTTTACCATCTTGTTCAAATACATTGCCGATGGATACACCAGCTGGAAAGTCACCCTCGTAGGCGCATTCTTTACTGGATTCCTGTTTACCCTGGGAAAAATGATTTTGGGGCTACTCCTGTCCTACAGCGCAATCAAGAATATTTACGCCACCTCCACTTCCTTCGTCCTTCTCCTCCTCTTTGTATTCTATTGCTCCTTCATGTTCTATTATGGCGCCTGCTTCCTGAAAGTATGGGCCATCCATAAACATCAGCCCATAACCCCTCACCGGCATGCAAGAAAATACAAACTCTCATTGGTTGAATAATATAAGTTGGCCTACAGTATCTCCTGTACGTGTTTCTTGATATTGCTGGCAATCTTCTGCGTGGGCAGGTCATTGGCGTCACTGCCAAAAGGATCTTCAATCTCTTCAGCAATCAATTCAAGACTGGCCAGCACATAAAATATAAACGCTACTACAGGAATAGCAATATATCCCAGACTGAATACAAAACTCAGTGGCAAAGTCATCACATAAAAGAAAATGAATTTCTTCAGGAATACACTATACGAAAAAGGGATGGGCGTATTTTTAATCCGTTCACAAGCGCCACATACATCTGTAAAAGCCTGCAATTCGTCTTTTAACGTGATCAGTTGATCGCCGCTGATCACTCCTTCCTGGTTCAGCCGGTAAACACGTTTCAACAACAATGCTGCTACCTGGTTGGGTATATGTTTCGCATGATCCAACTCTCCCAGTTCCGGATGTTCTTTTTCATCCAAAGCAAGTCGTGTACTTTCTTCACCCAGGTGACGCGAAAGGACGTTGGCATACATGGGTATTACCCGCTTGAAAAAAGCCCGGTTTCCTTCATCCGTAGGCTCCAGGATTGCATTCATCTTGATCGCCAGGTTACGGCTATTATTCACCAGTGCCCCCCACAGTTTACGTCCTTCCCACCAGCGGTCGTAGGCTGTATTGGTGCGAAACACCAGCAACATAGAGATCACAAAACTCAAGAGGTTATTCATTAGCGAGACATTCTTGAGATAGTTACCCTGACTCATGTTGAACACCTCCAGCTCCAGGAAAGCAATCAGCCCTGTATATGCCGAAATACCCAGAATAAGGGGTACCAGTATACGTAAAGTATCCCCTTTGTGAAATCGAAAAATAAACGTGAACCAGTCTTTTGGATTATAAGTGATCATACTACAAAAATAATTGCCGGCAGCAAATGAAAAAGAGGTTGTACAAAAGTTGGCTTTAATTATTTCGCACCGCTTAGGGCGGCTAAATCAAAGAACGCATGTTAAATCATTCATGTTCTTCATCATTGCGTTTTCCCCCTTTGTTTTATTGCGAAATAAGGCCCTTTCGACAACCTCCTATGTCTTCCTGAGAGGTACAATTCAATAAGCGTTGGGTAGATTAGTCATTCATTGGCAGCGGAGCCGGCCAGTATGGACGGAAAGATACAGCCTGGCGGATTACCCGTAAAATTAAGGGGCTTTTTTGTAATTACCAATAGATTACCAGACTCTTATGCATGATAAGTCAATAGATACGTAGTATTACAAAGATAATTGGTATTTTTCCATGCCTTTCGAATCATTTTACCCCATTGTCCAATCCCTTTTCCTTTACATCCGTCTCCCATATGCCATTTCTCCAGGCACAGAATCTGTATCCATTCCAATAATTCCTGATTCCGGTACTTGTCAAACTGCTTTTACTTTCTATCCACCTGTAAAATCACGTATATGACTAACACCTCTTCCCCCCATGGGCATTTCCTGCCCCCTCTCATGGTATACCTGTTGTTGGCTTGTACAACTATTCAAGCCCAACCGACATTGAGCCTCACCCCAGTTATCTCAACAGGCCTCACAGCGCCGGTCGATGTGGTCAATGCAGCCGATGGCACCAATCGTTTCTTTATTGTAGAACGGGGTGGCACCATCAAAGCCTACGATGCTTCCTTTAATTTGTTGGGTAACTTCCTCACCGTAACAGGCATAACTTCCGGCGGAGAACAGGGATTACTAAGCATGGTTTTTCATCCCGCCTACGCCACCAATCGTTACTTCTTTGTATACTATACCAATGCCGCCGGAGATGTGGAAATTGCCCGCTACCAGGTTCAGGCTGGCAACCCCAACCAGGCCGACCCATTGTCCAAAACCGTGATCCTCACCATCGAAAAACCAGTCCCCTCTACCAACCACAATGGGGGTAAGCTCAATTTCGGGCCCGATGGCAATTTGTATTTTGCAGCCGGCGATGGCGGCGGCGGCGGTGATGAACGCAATTATGCCCAACGCGGCGATAGCCTCATGGGGAAAATGGTCCGTATTAATGTAAATAACTTTACAACCCCTCCCTTTTACAGCATCCCTGTCGACAATCCCTATATTTCCGCCACCGATACCTTGCACGCTATATGGGCTTTTGGGCTCCGCAACCCCTGGCGCTGGAGTTTCGACCGCAGCACAGGCGATATGTGGATTGCAGACGTAGGCCAGGACACATGGGAAGAGATCAATTTCCGGGCAGCCGGTACTACCGGCAACGTTAACTATGGATGGCGTTGTTATGAAGGCAATGAGGCTTTCAATACCAGTGGCTGCCTGCCCGCAGCGAATTATACAGCACCAATATTTACATACCCCCACAACAATGCGACCGGCGGATTTGCCGTAACCGGTGGTTATGTTTACCGTGGCACCCAGTTCCCTACCCTGGCAGGATATTATATTTGCGCCGATTACATTTCTAATAACGTATGGCTTATCAAACCCACTGGTGGCTCCGGATGGCAGGTTACACAGCAAAGTGGATTGCCCGGTGGCCTCGTCGCTTTTGGAGAATCCGAAAACGGGGAGCTCTATGCCCTCTCCCTCAATGCGGCCACCCTCTACCAGGTAAGCACCGCTGGCGCGCTGCCACTGACCTTGCTTTCCTTCACCGCCAGATCACAAACCGGATACAATGAATTACGTTGGAAAACCACCCAGGAGATCAACGTGCAGGAGTTTGTCATCGAATACAGCGTGGATGGAACAGCATGGATCAAAGCAGGCACGATACCACCAGACCCCGATAATATAAGCCCCGAATATTATTTTAAACACCCCACCAATATCGAAGGCAAGATGTATTACCGGCTAAAATCCATCGATAAAGATGCCTCCTATACCTATTCAAAGATCATTAGCCTGAATACCGATCCCGAAAAAGGTATGGAATTACAACTTTTCCCAACCACCATCACCTATGGACAGTTGCAGGTTCAACTCAATGAGCCCTTTGCAAATCTCCAGCTATTTAATATGCAGGGACAAATGCTCCTCACCCAAAACCTCCAAAACCAAACCGGAATAATTCGCCTCAACGTAAGCGGTTTTAACAAAGGTGTTTATACCGTGGTAGCCAGCCGCCCCGACAAAAAAGTGAGTAAAAGTTTTAGGGTTCAATAATATTGTCACCGAATACATCCCTTAGAAAACTGCACAATGATCAGAAAACCCGGCACTTGCCGGGTTTTTATTTATCTGGCAAGGAAGCCCTGAAATATTTTCGCAAATTTGTCCTGCCGCGCATTCCTTATCCGTCATACTTGCGTCAATAACATTTAGAAATGCAAAAAACATTCGTATGAAAGAGTTTATGTTCATTTTCAAAGGCCCGTATTATGAAGATATGAATCTGAGTGCCGAAGAAGCCGAAGCCAATATGTACAAATGGCTGGATTGGGTTCAGCAGCTTAAAAATGAAGGTGTTTATGTAGAAGGCCGCCCATTAATTAAAGGAGGCAAAATGGTATCCGGCAAAAATGCAGTGGTTACCGATGGCCCTTTTGCAGAAAGCAAAGAACTCGTAGGCGGTTACTTTATTATCAAAGCCAGCAACATTGACGAAGCCGTAAAACATTCCAAAGGTTATCCCGATTTTGAATTGAATGGCAGCCTGGAAGTAAGAGAAGTACAGGTTATTCCTGGTGCTGATTAATCAGCCATTCGGATAATTTACCTTGCCCGTTACCAATTGGCGGTTACCATGTAGGGATAACTGTCAATTGATAACGGGTATTTAAAAGCAATATATCATGTCCAACGAGTCTCCCCAGCAGGTTGTAGAGCATCTTTTCCGTCATGAATCCGGGAAAATGATCGCTGTGCTTACCCGCGTGTTTGGAACCCATAACCTGGGCATGGTGGAAGATGTAGTACAGGAGGCATTCCTAAAAGCCGCCCAAACCTGGCGTTATGGACAATTACCAGATAATCCCGCAGCCTGGCTCATGCGGGTGGCTAAAAACAAGGCCATCGATATCATTCGCCGCGAACACCACTTTCGCCTGTATTCACAAGAGCTGGTACACCAGCTGCAAACAGAAGCCGAAGAAGCCCTGGAACATTTCTTCCTCGATACCGAGATTGCCGACAGCCAATTGCGAATGATCTTCGCCTGCTGTCACCCTGCTCTCAAAGAAGAGGACCAGATTGCCCTGACTTTAAAAACCGTTTCTGGTTTCAGTGCCACCGAAATTGCACGCGCATTGGTGACCAACGAAGCCACCATTCAAAAACGCCTTTACCGCGCCAAACAATTCCTGAAAGAAGTACATATCCCCTTGGAAATTCCCGTGGGTGAACAGTTAACCGAACGACTGGAAATCGTGTACGCTGTATTGTACCTCCTCTTCAATGAAGGATACAATTCCGGCAAAGAAGATGAACTCATACGCCGCGACCTTTGCGTGGAAGCCTTGCGACTCGGCATCCTCCTGTCTCAACATACCGTCGGCAGTCGTCCAGCCACTTATGCGCTGCTGTCCCTCATGTGTTTCCAGGCCTCCCGCTTTGAAAGCCGCCTGGGCGCTCACAATACCATTGTCCTGCTTCAATACCAGGACCGCAGCACCTGGAATAAAGACCTGATCAAACGTGGTTTTCAATACCTCAACCATTCTTCACAGGGTCAGGCATTGACCATCTATCACATCGAATCAGCCATTGCAGCCGAGCATTGTATGGCCGATCATTTTGAGGATACCAACTGGCAACGCATGCGCTACCTCTACGACCTCCTGCTGGAAAAAAAACCAACCTCTCTCGTTCGATTAAACCGCGCTATCGTATTGGCCCAAATGAACCAAACCGCCGAAGCAATCCAGGAAATTTGGAATATCGAGGACATCGCCAAGCTGGTAACAACCCAATATCTCTACCCAGCTGTTTTAGGAGAACTCTATAGCCAACTGGCCGATTGCAACAATGCCCGTCAATACCTCACCCAGGCACATAACCTCACCACCTCCCTGGCCGAGAAAAAACTGATCCTGGAAAAAATAAAACAACTGGAGAAACTACACCTCAATTAAACTGGTCAGTTTTACATTTGTAACATGAAGTTATGGCTGGTACCCTTGCTGGGATTGCTCTTGTGGCAAACCACTTCCTCTGCCCAACCACGCAGGGAAGATATTTATTCCGGGTTTGTGCTGTTTGAAAAAAGAGCCTGGCTCGAAAAAGACCTCCGTGAAAACGTAATCGGGCACCATTTTACCCAGCCCCTTGACAGCAATTCAGAGTACCAGTTTGAATCTGCCTGCCTGGCCATTTCTCAATTCCAGCTTACCGGCACCGACGTGGCCAGTGGTTTTGATAAACTCTTCCTGCAATACGATTCCCTTCAATACGATACCAGGAGAGCCCTGTTGGAAGCTGTATATGCCACCTATCCCGGCAGCTATGCACCGCAAATACAAAACGTGTTTCAAAAAGAAACCCATCCCAAGCTGTTTGCCATGTGCGCCGCATACCTCTTTCGGTTTGATACGTCAACCAATAATGTGAATGATATCAAGATCAGGATGGTAGAACAATTCAGCAATTATGACTCCCTCCCCTTGTTACTGGCACTGGAAGATCACCTCAACACCTATCTCACCAACAAAACCCGTAAAACGCCCAACCTCGCCGATCTTTTCACCAACCAGGCCATCCGCAAACAAAAAACCATTTACTCCTTCCAACGCTGGAACCGCGATTACGCAGGCATGGCCATCGTACAGGATGCTGCGGGCCGCTTTATTCGCCATCCCGATGGCCGGTTAATGATCTTTGAACAACTGGCCCGTTCAGCCTCCGACCTTCCTTATTTTATAACCAATGGTAGTACCCCCCAGGGCATTTATAGTATACAGGGTACGGCCGTATCTGGCAATACCCTCATTGGCCCAACCCCCAACCTCCAATTGATAATGCCCAATGAAAGCACCTGGGAAAAGTATTTTCAACTGCCCCCATGGGAACATTGGGATAGTACCCGCGATTCAATGGTTTCTTACTTCGACTTATTGCCACCTTCCTGGAAGAAATACGCGCCCATGACCGAGGTATTCCAGGCTGGTAAAATTGGTCGTACCGAGATCATTGCCCATGGTACCACCATCGATCCGGAGTATTTCAAGCATAAAACATGGTATCCCCTCACCCCCACCAATGGCTGTCTTTGCGCAAAAGAATTATGGAACGTTTCCAATGGCCGTTTACTCGTGAGCGAGCAGTTCAACCTGGTGAGCGCCTTCATGGCTACGCCCGGCAGCAAGGGCTACCTCTTTGTTATCAACCTCGATGACAAGCAGGCTCCTGTCAGTCGCACCGAACTGGAACAATTGGTGAAAACCTATGAGCGGAGCAGGTAATTAAAGAACCAGGGCACTTGCATTTTCCGGATATATTTTAGGGTAGATTTGCTACCAAAATATTTTAGTTATGTCTGCTATAAAACGCGTTAATCCTGCTTCAAATATTAACGACGATACAGGTTTCGGAAGCAATACCTACAACAAGGGGGGCCGTTTTATCAACCGTGATGGGTCTTTCAATCTGCAAAGAACAGGTCGCCCATTGCATGAAAGGATCAGCGTGTACCATACCCTGCTACACCTTTCTTCGTGGAAATTCTTTGGCGTCATCATCCTTTTTTTCATTGTCATTAACTTTCTGTATGCTACATGCTATTACCTGATAGGTCCAGCCCAGTTTACTGGTATGCTCAGCACCACCGACCACTGGCAGGTATTTAAGGAAATGTATTTTTTCAGCACGGAAACATTTACAACAGTTGGTTACGGACGTGTAAACCCCATTGGGGATGGGGCTAATTTTGTAGCCTCCCTCGAATCCCTCAACGGATTCCTCTCCCTGGCCATCTTTACCGGCCTTATATATGGACGTTTCTCCAAACCACGCGCATTCGTAGCATTCAGTGACAATGCCGTGATCGCACCTTATAAAAACATAACAGGCCTCATGTTCCGTTTCGCCTCTTATAAAGATCACCATACCCTTACCGATGTGGAAGTAAAAGCTACCATTGCCCTCCTCGTCCAGGAAAACAACCAGCCTGTCTATAGATTCTTCGACCTCCCCCTGGAACGCAATAAAGTCCAGAACCTCCCAATGAACTGGACAGTCGTCCACCCCATCAATGAACAAAGTCCCTTGCAGGGATTCACAGAGCGGGAATTAAGTGAAGCAGACATGGAGCTGTATGTACTCGTAAAAGGCTTTGATGATGTTTATTCCAATACCGTGCTCAAGCGCACATCCTATACACATAATGAGATCATTTTCAACCGCAAATTTGTGCCCATGTACCGGGAAACAGATAGTACCACTATTCTCGAAATGCACAAACTCAACGAAACCATTGCGGTACCTTAATGTTAATAAACAAAAATGCCCCGCTAAGCGGGGCATTTACTTAAACTATAAAACAGTGGGATAGTACAAAATTAGAATGGCAGATCATCCATAGGAGCTTCTCCATAACTACCATTCGCAGCAGCAGGTGCAGCATTGTTGACAGGAGCTGCATAACTGTTGTTGTTATTGCTGAAACCACTACCCTGGTTATCACCACCTTCACCACGACTGCCCAGCAATTGAATACTCAATACACGCAATGTTAAAGAAACACCGGTAGTACCATCATTTTTAGAGTAGGTCCTGATATCAGGTGTACCCTCAACATATACCTGGGTTCCCTTACGCAGGTAAGGCGCAATACCCGTACGATCAGTCCAATACGCACATTCTACCCATATCGTTTTATCTTTCTGGTTACCCTGGGCATCCCGGAACTTCTCAGTATGTGCAACATTGAAGTTGATCACATTTTTACCGTTCACCGTGTTGGTAACACAATCCTTACCCAGGTTACCGATTGCTTGTAGTTTAATCATACTTAATAATTTTAGCTTCGTACTAATTGTTTCAACCGGCAATTTACAGTTTCCTGCAACGGTAACCATAAATACTATTTTGATGTTGATAACATGTGAAGTATTGCAACCTTGTACCATACAGCATCCTACTCATCAGCCTTCGCAGCACCCGCATCAATAATCCGCCCGAAGAAAATGGCATTCATAAATAACTTGGTGCCGCCCAGCCACAATGCCCTGAAATTAGGATTATCAGCAATCGAAATCACCCTCCCATAACCAACCCCACTTACCAGCACAGCAGCCGAATTCTTCAAAGCCTCCTGGTTTTCCTTGACGATATAACCACTTTGCAAAGGCTTCTCACCATATACAAACGGATTGGAATAAGGATTTTTACTGCGCTCAGGAATGATATTGTTGGCCTTGAATAAGTCAATATAAGGTTGATTATAACCATACGCCAATGGATGCGTAAGATCCACCTCCGCCCGTAAGATCGAACCAAACATGCGCCTGGCGCCTTCCCGGTATTCCCGTTCATTGTACCGTAATAATTTGGCCGTATCCTCCTTTGCCTTTTTAAATCCCACATTTGTAAGCCCGGCTTGTGCTGCCCATTCCACCGCTTCCTCCGTCAGTATCAACGTACCACCCGCCTGTACCCAGGTTTTAAGTTTCTCCTTATTCAGGTTATTATAATTACCTCCCACCAGGATCATCGTATTGTACCTGTTCAGGTCAGCATTATTAAATACATTGATATCCAGGTGCGTGGCTGGAATATTAAATCGCTGGTCCAGCAAATGCCATACCTCACCCGCATCGATAGGGTTTACACCAGTTCCTGTAAGTAAGGCAATATAAGGACGCGTAACCACCGGCATCCGGCTGCTACCCAGGTCACTGCCACTGATCACATTGCCCGTTTTAACTGCATACACCGTGATGCCATTATCAACAGCCGCCTGTTGTACCGTAGCATAGAGCTTATCACCATCTACCGTTTGCAATTGAACCGGGATAGAAATAGTGCCATAACCAAATGACTGGTTGCCCTCAGCTGTAGCAATTTGAAAAGGTACTGTCGAAACCTTGGCGGCAATGCCCGCTTGTTGTAAAGCATACAATGCCCGCGGCGCATTGTAATCATCCCACCTGAACAGGTAGGCATAATTCGTTTTGCCGCCATTTACACGCCCTTGCGGATAAACCACTTTGTCCACTTTATTGCCCAGCAGCGAAGCAGCAAACTTTCCTTTACCTACTTCTGCATAAGGCAGTCCATAAGCCAATGGCATCGTCCAGGCCGTAATATCATAGAACAGGCTGTCTTTATAAGTAAGCGTTTTATCAAAAATGCCATGCAGCAAACGGATCTGTGGCTGATTGGCTGGTATTGCAAACCCCTCCCCTTTATTAAACACAACTCCCTGCTCGCTGGTAAAATTACCAGCCAGGTCATACACCTCTATCTGGTGACGACGCAGCATCTCCACAAATAACGTAGTCCGCAACCGGTCATTCCCATACCCCAATACATATCCACCCAGCGGTGCTGCAGCAGCTTCTGCTATCGCCTCCTTGTAAAACTCCCGTTGATAATTCAGGAACTCTTTACGTAAGGCATTCGCTCCTTCCAATGTTGATAAAGCTGTCACAAACTGGTTCCGGATCGTGAAAGGAAAACGCAATACCCCATTCATCGTTTCCTGTGCATGCCCGCGCGAAGAAGCCTGCTCAAAAAGGATCCCTATACAACCCTGCACATCCGGATACGTAGATCCTTTTCCATAATAAAAGTCATCATAATTCTCCTTGGTGAAATACAGTGATCCAATGCGGTCCAGAGTGGCCGCATGGAATTTCCCCAGTTTAACCGTTAACTCCTGGTTCTTCTGAGGTGTCAAGGGATTTACACGCGAAGGCACACCCGGTTGAAAAAAGAAAGTAGCATTACTACCTTGCTCATGATGGTCCGTAAGAATATTGGGTTTCCAGGCATGAAACCACTTCAGCCTGTTCTGACTTTCCACATGTACCGCCGGCAACCAATCCCGGTTTAGGTCAAACCAATAGTGATTAAACCTACCTCCCGGCCAGCTTTCATTGAACTCACGGCTATTTACATCCGTTACCAGGTTCTTACTCTTGTTTTGGTTCACCCAGGAAGAGAACCGTTGCATACCATCGGGGTTAAAAGAGGGGTCAAATAAGATCACCACATTGTCCAGCATTTCCTCTATTTGCTGACCCTGCGCAGCAGCCAGGTAATAAGCACTTACCAGCGAAGCATTGGAACCACTTTGTTCATTACCATGGATCGAATGTCCTATCCAAACCACAATCGGCATGTTTTCAATATTCAGTGAACCCGAACGCGCCGGATCAGTCAGCTGCACATGTTGCTGCCGTATTTCTTCCAGTCGCTGGTGGTTTTTGGGCGAGGTAATGATCAACAATACCTGTGGCCTGTCTTCATAAGTAAAACCCATCGTTTCCAGCTTCACCCGTTCAGGCGCCGCCGCCGCAATAGCCCGCATATAATTCACCAGCCGGTCGTGCGTAACATGCCACTGACCTACTTCATGGAAAATAACATCCTTGGGTTTGGGAATAGCAGGATTATAACTTACAGAATCGGGCAGGTAATAACTTAAGTCCTGGCCCTGTACAAAAAGTGATACCAATAGAAAGGCGATTAAGCCGGAGGCCCATAGCAGTTTTCTCATATTGTTTCAGGTTGGGTTCTACCTGGAAAAATAAACAATGATGCGCGAATTGGCAAGCCGTTCAACGATTTATGGCCTCCATTAACACACAGTAAATCAATACATTACAATACACTTCTCCGTATTTCCCCAACTTCTCCGGCTTTCCGGCTCCCCATCTTCCGTCCCGATAGCTATCGGAACCGACATCCTGTCTTTCTCACTTTCCCCACTCCCCGAACAGTTTGTATATTTGCCTGTTATTCTCCATACTAAACAAGCAAAAATGAGTCGTAAAGGAAAAGTCCTGGTAGCCATGAGCGGCGGTATAGATAGTACCGTAGCAGCCCTCATGCTTAATGATCAGGGCTATGAGGTGGTGGGCATTACCATGAAAACCTGGGATTATGCCGCCAGCGGAGGCAGTAAAAAAGAGACTGGTTGCTGCAATGTGGACTCTTTCAATGATGCCCGCATGGCAGCCGTACAACATGGTTTTCCGCACTTTATATTGGATATCCGTGAAGAGTTCGGCGACTTTGTGATCGATAATTTTGTGGATGAATACCTCGCCGGACGCACCCCCAACCCTTGCGTCATGTGTAATACCCATATTAAGTGGCGGGCACTCCTGAAACGTGCCGATGCCCTTGATTGTGAATTCATTGCAACAGGTCACTATGGCAGCATCCACCAGCATACCAATGGCCGCCATTACATCAGCAAAGGCGTCGATGAAACAAAGGACCAATCCTATGTCCTGTGGGGTCTTCAGCAAGACTTGCTAGCACGTACCATGCTGCCCCTGGGCACCTACCGCAAGACCGAAATACGCCAAATGGCCCTCGATTATGGCTATCCCGAACTGGCCAAAAAGAGCGAATCCTATGAGATCTGTTTTGTGCCCGATAATGACTACCGGGGTTTCCTGAAACGCCGCGTCGATGGACTGGAACAACAGGTAACAGGAGGCAATTTCGTGGATAAAGACGGTAAGATCCTTGGCAAACACAAGGGTTATCCTTTCTACACCATTGGCCAGCGTAAAGGCCTCGATATAGCCTTTGGAAAGCCCGTTTATGTAACCAATATCATCCCCGAGACCAATACCGTGATGTTGGGTGACGAAGATGACCTTAACCGCCATGACATGCTCGTAAGCAAGATCAATTGGCTCAAATACGATGGCATAACCGACGGTATGGAAGCTATTACCAAGATCCGCTATAAGGATAAGGGTACCCTGTCCAACCTATACACCCACGAAAGGGGCGTAAACGTCAGGTTTTATGAAGATGCCAAAGGTGTAGCCCCTGGCCAAAGTGCCGTATTCTACGAGGGAAATGATGTAATTGGCGGAGGCATCATCCAAAGAGGCTAAATCACCCCCTGAAAGTCCATTTCGACCTGATTTTCAAGCAATAAATAGCCTGATAAAACGTTATCACAACCGGGAAAGATCAAACCTTCCCGGTTTTTATTTACACCTGCCCCATCCATCGGCCCCATGCCGATCGTATCTTAGGAGGCAACTAAAAAAGAACTATACTTGTCCAATAAGAAGATATCCATAGAATCTAACCGGTTTACCATGAAAAAACACGTTACCCTGTTACATTGGTTTTCAGCACTTACTTTATTGGTCATCATGAATGCCTGTGGCAAGGAAACCGACAATACACAGTATGATAAACCAACCGACTTTCTCCAACTGGAAATAGGCAAATATGTCATTTATAGGCTAGACTCCACCAAATTCACCAATTATGTCGATGAGGTGATCAACTCCTACCAGGCCAAGGATATTGTAGAAGGTAAGTATACCGATCAACTCAACCGCCCTACCTGGCGCATACAACGCTACCTGCGCAATTTGAACAGCACCAACGAAAGCGACTGGAAGGCCGGTGTAGCCTATGAAGTAATTGAAGGCGATAATATCATTGAAGTAAATGAAAACAACCTGCGCTTTCTCAAAATGCAAGGCCCCGTTAAAGAAGGCCGTAGCTGGAAAGGCAATGGTTACTTGCCGGAGGAACCTTATAAGCAGTACGATTTCAGCATCACCGAGGGCATGGAGTTCTGGGAATATACCTATGAAGAGTTTGGCGCTGCCGAACTGAACGGGAAAGCCTACGACAATACCATTACCATCACCCAGATCAATGACTCTACTGATGTGCCTGTAATTGATATACACAAGCCCGCTTCAAAAACTGTTTGGATAGAGAAATATGCCAAAAACATCGGCCTTATTTACCGCGATGTAGCTATTTGGGAGTACCAGCCCCCCACTTCATCCGAACCCATGGGTAAAAAGGTAGGCTTTGGCTTTAGGCTATCCATCCTGGATCATAATTAAATCTTTCCTTTATAGCAGAAGGAAACCCAAAACCATTGCTGCATGAAGAAGATCTTTACAATAGCCTGTTTTATCATATTATCCCTTGTCAGCCGGGCACAATACTCCCGTTATATTGTCCGGTTTACCGATAAAAAAGGTACTGCCCATACCCTGGCAGCGCCTGCTACCTATCTTTCACCCAGAGCTATTGAAAGAAGAACACGCCAGCACATTGCCATCGACTCTACCGACCTGCCTGTATCAGCAGCCTGGCTCGACAGCCTCCGGAAAATACCCAACCTCACCATCCTCAATACATCCAAATGGTTGAACCAGGTATTGATTGCTACTACCGATGCCAATGCCCTGGCCAGGGTCAATGCCTATCCCTTTGTAATAACTACCAGTCCACTGGGGTTAAGAACCCAGGCAAACCAGGACAATAAACACATCGATAAATTCACAGAAACCTATACCCCCCTCTCCCCTGCCGCCATTGATCAGGCCGCCAGAACCAATGGCGAAACAGCCCTGGACTATGGCAGCAATGGCAACCAGGTGCGCATCCACCGGGGCGACTACCTCCACAATCATGGTCTTACCGGCAAAGGTATTATCATGGCCATCCTGGATGCAGGATTCCGCTCCTATACCACCAACCCCGCATTAGATAGTGCACGTTTGCAAAACCGCATACTTGGTACCTGGGATTATGTAAAAAATGAAACCAGCGTTACAGAAGATGATACCCACGGCCTTTATTGCTTCACCATTATTGCAGCCAACCGACCCGGAATAATAGTTGGTACTGCCCCCCATGCCAGCTTTTGGTTATTACGTACCGAACAGTCGGGCGTGGAATACCCTGTTGAAGAACAATATTGGGCCGCTGCTGCTGAATTTGCCGACAGTGCCGGTGCTGATATGATCTCTTCTTCCCTGGGATATGCCGACTTCGATGACCATGCTTTTGACCATACCTATGCACAACGCGATGGCAACACTTCCATTATTACCCGCGCAGCTGGTTATGCAGCCCGCAAAGGCATGATTGTAATGAACAGCGCCGGCAATTATGGCGCTCGCACCGACGATCTTAAATATGTACTCTGTCCGGCTGATGGTGATAGCGTTGTAGCCGTAGGAGCCACCAACAATGCCGGTGCCATAGCAGCCTTCAGCAGTTGGGGGCCCAATGGCAAGGGACGTATAAAGCCCAATATTGTATCCGTAGGTCAGGGCGCCATTATGGCCAGTGTAAACGGCACTCCCCTATCCAGCAATGGCACCTCTTTCTCCAATCCCAATATAGCCGGTTTAATTGCCTGCCTCTGGCAAGCTTTCCCCGAATTAAAAAATATGGAGATCATTGATGCTGTACAAAGAAGCGCCCACAAATACAACAACCCCGATGATCGCTTTGGATATGGATTACCCGACTTTAAAAAAGCCATCGTATCCTTATTGCAAAAGCAAGCCATTGCCAGCAGTACTGCTAACAATTGCATCGTGAACCTCCAATGGACCAGCAAGGATGATACGAGCGTTGTATACACCATCGCCCGCAAATTACCAGGTGAAGCTACTTTTACCCCTGTTAAACTGGTGGCCTCCACGTCTCTTTCTTTCAAATCCAATCAATATGCCTGGCAGGATACCGTCACTACAACTGCCAAAGGATTGGCCACCTATCAGTTGTTGCAAACGATCGGCACTGATACTACTTTTGAAATAGCTACCCTGCAAGAGACCATCAATACCATTTGTTTCCCCCTCAATACTACCCGCATATTACCCAGCCCTTTTACCAGCCAGGTCAATATCGTGATCAACTCACCGGGTGCAATCAATAAATTGGGGATACAGATAAGTGATATGCAAGGCCGTGTCGTGTATAAACGAATTACCAACAAACCGGTTGGCTATTTTAATTGGCCCATCTATTCCGCCGGTTGGCAAAGCGGTATGTATAAGATATCCCTGTACGATGGCGCCAACCGTTTCTTTGACCAAAAAGTATTGAAGCTGCCATAACCAGCCAGGTCACCAATCACACGATTATCTCTTCTTCAACAAGGCCGCAAACATCGTGTCCGCTTGTTGATCATACCCTGTCAATACCTCCATCTTGATTATCTCCAGGCCCAATTGCTCCCTCATATAATGTACCACTGATTCATTTTCCGCTTCAAATACCGAACAGGTAATGTATAAAAAATGCCCGCCGGGCGCCAGCTCCTTCACCACACGGGACACAATCTTTTTTTGTAATTCCTGGTATCGTTCAATCGCTGCCGCATCAAAATAATACAATTGCTCAGGTGTCCTGCTCCAGGTACCCGAGCCCGAACAAGGCACGTCTGCAATGATCAAATCAGGCATAGCAGGCAACTGTAGCCGCGACTGAGCATTACTTAGATCTGCTACAAACGATCCATATTGCGTGATCCCTGCCTCCCCAAACCGCTTCTTAAGGTTGGCAATGATCGATTCCCGTATATCTGACACAGTGAGCCTGATATTGCCCAGGATATCCCAGGCCAGGATAGATTTACCGCCACTGGCCGCACAACAATCCCATACAGCCATTCCCGGCCGGACGGCTACCCCATCCACTTTCAGCATCTCTCCTACCCGCTGCGAACTGTAATCTTGTATGACCGCCTCTTTATTAAGCAGGATCAGCTCATCCACCTTTGAAGCATTGGCCAACGCAATACAATGAGTTGCCGGCATGGTATACGCCATACCTGCAGCGTCCAGCTTTTGACGCACTATTTTTTCTTTACCGGGCCTTAGTCGTAGGAAAAGCTGTGGCTGAACCAAAAATGAAGTATTGAATGCTTTCCAATAAATACCCTTGCTAAGCACATCCTTCCATGGAAAAATAGCTTCCACATTTTCCGTTGCACCTGCAGTAGTCCCTATTAGTAAAAGCTTTTCTTCCAGGCGTAGTGACGCTTGCTCATTCCATTCAGGCTTTAATTGCCCCAGCAATTCATTAGCCTGCAGCGAGCTAAGAAATAAACCCGCTATTACCCTTTCTGCTGTGGGCAACAAGGAGAAAGCCTTTCCCAGCCTGAAATAACAATAACACAGGTGACTGATACTCTTGCGGTCACGCGAACCGTATTTCTTATCCTGCCGGAAGAAGTCTTTAATAAAAATACCGAAAGGTTGCTGCCCCTTGTAGCGGTCAAGCACCTGCACAGCCGTATTGAGGTGAGCGAAAAATTTCATCCCGTGCAAGATAGCAAATAGTCAATTGTGAGTACCTTTCCAATCCCATGCGCATTCGCCTCCTTATATGGTACATTTTACTACTGCCTGTATGCGTGGCAGCCCAGCAAGTCCCCTATTCATTCAGAACCATCAACATCAATCATGGCTTGTCGCAAAACAGTGTAATTGACATGGCCACCGACGATAAAGGCTTTCTATGGTTCGCTACACAGGATGGCCTCAACCGCTATGACGGCAAAGAGTTTGCCGTATTCCGTAAAAACTTTGATGATATTACCACCCGTGCCTATAGCCGCCTGGGTAAGATCATGGCCGGCATTGATCACGACCTCTGGCTTATTACCAGTGGGGGTAAACTGGAACGATTCAACCTATATAATGATTCCTCTACTCCTTTCCGGAGTTTAGCAAATGGGATAAAACTACCCGCCGTCAGTTGCTTTCGCCAGGAAAAAAATGGCGCGTTGTGGATAGGTACCGAAACTGCAGGATTGTTTTACCAGAATACAGCCAATCATACAACCACCCATTATAACAAGGCCGGTGGCTGGCTCAACAGCGACTCCATTCACTTCCTTTTTCGTTGCCACAATAAAAAGTACTGGGTCCTTACTGCCAATGGCATTACAGTAATCACACCTGGCCAACCGGGCGGCAAGACCAATTACCTGCACAAGGCCGTTGGTCCCCCTGTTTCCTGTAGTGTAATGGAGGAAGACAGCAGCGGCAATCTCTGGGTAGGCACCTATGCCCAGGGTATCTACCGCAAGCGTCCCTACGATAATACATTTCTCCCTTTCACAGGTTTTAGTCCCGCACAAAGCCTGCCTGCCGATCTGGTGGTTCAAGCCATCAAGACCGACCACCACGGCCGCGTTTGGATAGGCACCCTCAGTAAAGGATTGTTCATTATTAATGCCAGGGATTCTACCGTTCGACAACTCACGCCCGAAGAAGGCAATGCCGCCTCCCTGAGCTACATTGATGTACTTTGTATCCAACACGACAAACTGGGTGGCACCTGGGTAGGTACCGATGGAGGTGGCGCCAGCCTGTACGACAAACGATTGAATATTTTCTCCCTCCTCTCTAAAAGTACCCTGCAGAAAAAAATACCTATTGAACAGGTACGCTCAATCACCACCGACCATCAGGGGGGCGTATGGATTGGGACTTCTTCCAGTGGTCTATCCTATGCAGCCAATATACAAAACCGCCAGGTAGACCGCGTAAACCTGGCAGCAGCCTCTATTACCGATAGCAGCGAACGCATTGTATCACTCCATGCCGATGCTGAGGATACCTGGATAGGCATACAGGATAATGGTCTGCTGATCATGAATAGCCAAACCAAGGCCATCAAAGCCAATTTCACACCCAGGGCCAAAGGAAAGTTTTACCTGCCCGATCATACCGTATGGTGCATGCTGCGGGTAAACCATAACCGCGTCTGGCTGGGAACCCGCAATGCAGGACTTTGCCTGTTGGACAAACAATTGGGCCTCATCAAAAACTTTCGGCACAACCCAGCTGATCAGATGGGAATAGCCGACAACAATATCCGTACTATTATTGCCATCAGCGATTCCATCTTGTGCCTTGGCTTTGAAAATAAGGGCATCCAGTTTTTCAATACCCGATCAGAAAAATTTACATGGCTCTCTCTTGACAAGCCATTACAACAATTACGCACAGAAGAACCCACCCTGAAATGCCTCTACTTTCGACCACCCTATTTAATGATCGGTACCCTGGGCAATGGCATCATTGCATTGGATACCACTTCCGGCAAATCCATTACCATTACCGAAGAAAACGGATTGCCCAATAATACCATTTATAGTATAGTGCCCGATATATTGGGCAACCTATGGATGAGCACCAATGGCGGTATTACCCGCTTTACCCCTCCTACCGACCTGCATAAGATCAATGATTCCCATTTCAGTTTATTCACGGCCGAAGATGGCTTGCAGGGCAATGAGTTCAATACCGGCGCCTATCATGCTGATACCAATGGCGTCCTGTATTTTGGAGGTTCCAATGGCATGAACTGGTTCGACCCGGTAAAGTACACAGGCGCCAATCCGGCGGCACCCGTTGTGATTACCCAGGCCACCATTAACAATGAACCCTGGAAGGGCGATACCGCCATTACCTATAAAAAGTTACTGAAACTGTCCTGGCATCAAAACTCTTTGTCCTTCAGTTTTGCGGCCCTGGACTTTGTAGCACCCCGCAAGATCAATTATTACTACCAGTTATACCCCTATGATAAAAACTGGATCGAAGCAGGCAACCGGACCTATGCCGCTTATACCAATATTCCTCCGGGTGAATATACCTTTCGCGTCAAAGCATGGGGGCCAGCCACAGGCAATAAAAATGCCGAAGCAATCCTTTCCATCATTATTACCCCACCTTTCTGGAAAACCTGGTGGTTCCTGGGTTTAATGGTATTTGTCCTCGGCGCCTTATTGTATTCCCTTTACCAATACCGCATCAATCAACTCATCGCTTTACAGAAGGTACGCAATCGCATTGCTACCGATCTGCATGATGACATTGGTTCCACATTAACCAATATCAGCATCCTGTCAGAACTAAGCCGGCAGAAGCTCGACCGCCAGGAAGAAGCGGGCATATTCCTCAACCGCATTGCCGAAGAAGTGAACAACTCCAGCCAGGCCCTGGACGATATTGTTTGGAGCATCAATACCAACAACGATACCCTGGAGCAAACCGTAGCACGCATGCGGCGCTATGCCGCTGAGATCTTTGATGGAGCCAATATTCAATACTCCCTGCAACTGGATGAGCATTTTGCCCAGCGCAAACTGAATATGGAACAACGGCGCGACTGTTTTCTGTTGTTCAAGGAAGTGATCAATAACATTTACAAACATGCCGATGCCCGGCAGGTGAATATCCGCGTATGGCTGGAAGCCAACCAACTCCACATGACCATTGAAGATGATGGAAAAGGTTTTGACCCCTCCCAGGTCACCCATCGCAATGGACTCAAGAACATGCAGCAGCGCACCGAAAAGTGGAAAGGCCGGCTGCACATTCAGTCCACCCCTGGTAAAGGAACCCGCACTTCCATCAGTTTCCCTGTCAACTAATCCCTTTGATGCAAGTAGACAGCCCAGCCCATTGCCCTGCTCCTTAGTGCATTGCCCGTCCCATTGCCCCACTCTTCAGAGCATGGCCCCTCCTATTGCCCCGCTCTTTAGAGCGGGGGGAACAATTTCAATAATTGGATGGGCTTTAGCCCAATGAGCCAGCCCCCCCTCAAATGAGCGATACCAGTTAGTGGTATCATAAGCTTACCTTTATAGCATGTTAGCCAGGATAGCCATTTTTGAAGACAATGACAGGTTGCGGGAATCGTTGGCCTACCTGTTAAAAATGAACAACTACGATGTGGTAGGTGATTACAACCAGTGCAATGATGCCGCCAATATTGCACGCGTATACAAGCCCGATGTAGTATTGATGGATATCGATATGCCCGGCGAATCAGGCATCCGGGGTGTACAATTGATCAAGGAAGCCCAACCCAAAACTTCTGTGATCATGTACACCGTATTTGAAGATGATGACAAACTCTTCCAATGCCTCTGCGCTGGCGCCAATGGTTACCTGTTGAAAAAAACACCGCCTGCCAAACTCTTCGATGCTATCCAGGAAGTACTGGAAGGAGGGGCCCCCATGTCGCCCACCATTGCCAAAAAAGTATTGAATACCTTCCAGGCGCGGCCCGACAGTAACAAATACAATCTCTCCCCCCGCGAAATTGAAGTACTCCAATGGCTTACCAAGGGGTACAGCATCAAGCAAATAGCATCCGAAATGCATTTGGCTTTCGATACCGTTCGCGCCCACCTCAAAAACATCTACCAGAAACTCCATGTAAACTGTGGCAAAGAAGCCATAGCCAAAGCCCTGAGTGAAAGGATCGTTTAGCATCTAACGCCTTGCTTCCTATCCCGAACCTCCGGCTTATGTTGTTATTCCTCCTCGAAGCATAACCTTGCCGATTGCCGATTGCCGATTCACGATTGCCGATATCCCCCTCAAAAAGGGGATTGACTGCTATTAGCCAGGTACTGAACTTTGAGCAACCGGTATGCCCTATACTGCTTGATCTGTAAATTAACCCCCTAAATAAGCCTTTTTAGCTCCAATACCTACGGGTAGTAAAGCTTGACAAATAAGTGCGGTGATACTAATGGCAGGCATTAAAACTTTTAATTCCGCCAGCAAGGCTGGTGTTCTCACCGGCCTTGCATTTTAATATTGACCCTGACCGAACCTACAAAGGCCCCCTAATAGTCTGACATACCCTTTTATACAATACCACCATGGCCAGCGAGATTGTGGTACTCCCTAACCCATTATAAGCCACTCTCCAAAAGCAAAAAGCCCGTCTTTACAACGGGCTTTTTGAAACATATAGCTTAATAAGGTAACAATTCACCTCTTTTTCCTCGAAGCAACCGATTGCCGATTGCCGATTCACGATTGCCGACTTACAATTCCAGCAACGACTTCACCGGATCTTTACCAAACAACAACAGTTCCGGATTTTCCAGTAATTCCTTCACCCTAACCAGGAAGCTTACCGATTCCCGGCCATCAATGATGCGGTGGTCATAACTTACTGCCAGGTACATCATCGGCTTGATCACTACCTGTCCGTTGATTGCCATGGGGCGCTCCTGTATCTTGTGCATACCCAGGATAGCACTTTGAGGCAGGTTGATAATCGGTGTACTCATCAGTGAACCAAATACACCACCATTCGTGATGGTGAAAGTACCACCTTGCAACTCTTCCATCGAAAGCTTATTGTCGCGTGCTTTTCCAGCCAGCTCAATTACTTTCTTTTCTATATCGGCCATGCTAAGACTTTCCACATTACGGATTACCGGAACAGTAAGTCCTCTTGGTGTAGAAACAGCAATGGAAATATCTACATAATCATGATATACCAGTTGGTCCCCATCAATGTAAGCATTCACAGCAGGCCACTCCTGCAATGCGATGGCCGCAGCTTTGGCAAAAAAGCTCATGAAACCAAGACCCACACCGTGTGATTCTTTGAACTTATCCTTGTACTTGTTGCGGATCTCCATAATGCGGCTCATATCAGCCTCATTAAAGGTGGTCAGCATTGCCGTCGTATTCTTGGATTCCACCAGCCTGCGCGAAATCGTCTTCCGCAACTGACTCATCTTTTCCCGGCGCTGGTCCCTGTTAAAGAGTGCTTTACCACCTGTTACTTTACCCGGATTGGCAAGGGCAGCCAGTACATCATCCTTAACGATCTTGCCCTGGTAACCACTGGGCGTTACAGATTTGGGATCTACTTTCTTATCTGCTATGATAGCAGCAGCTACTGGTGTAGCTTTCAGGTCATTGGGAACAGCCGTTACCGGAGCTTGTGAAGCAGGTGCCGGAGCAGCCTTGGGTTCTTCTTTTTTGGCAGCAGGTGCGCCATTGGACGCAGCAGCTCCCTCAGGTTTGGCAGCAGTTTCATCAATAGAAGCCAGCACATCTCCAATATTGAGTGTATCACCTTCCTGAACTGCACGCTTTAAAATACCTGCCTTTTCGGCATTGACTTCAAAAGTTGCTTTTTCACTTTCCAATTCAGCAATCACTTCATCCCTTTCTACATAATCTCCGTCATTCTTTACCCATTTCAGTAAAGTCACTTCGCTGATTGATTCACCTACTGTCGGAACTTTAATATCGATCATATTAACTTATTTCTTATTTCTATTTCTGGGGGCAATTGCCAGTCAAACGCTATTCGCTGCTGTACTATTAGCTACGTTGCCGGGCGGCCCCAAGTTACTTCATTTTAAATGGAAAACGCCGTATCAATGATCTCCGTTTGCTCCAGCGTATGCACCTTCATATAACCTGTAGCAGTGGCAGCACTGGGCTGACGGCTGATCACACCATAGTTGATCGTTTTCAGATTCATCTGCAGGAAAGCAGCGGCTCCCATATTCAGCGGTTCTTCCTGAACCCAGAACCAGGTGGCCTTGCTGTATTTAGCATACAATGCTTCCAGTTGCTTCAGTGGCAGCGGATACAATTGCTCTACCCGGATGATTGCAGTATCTTTCCTGTTTTCCTTCTGCTGACGATCAGCCAGGTCAAAATATACCTTACCACTGCAGAACAATACTTTCTTCACATCATCAGCATTACCCACAAACACATCATCGATCACTTCCTTGAATCCACCTTCCAGGAACTCCTGCTTGGGCGAGTAAGTACCCGGATGACGCAGATTGGCCTTGGGTGAGAAATTGATCCAGGGCTTCCGGAATGGCCAGGCCAGCTGTCTGCGCAAGGCATGGAAGAAGTTGGATGAAGTAGTGATATTCGTAGCCACCATATTCAACTCTGCACACATTTGTAAAAACCTTTCCATACGCGCACTGCTGTGCTCGGGTCCCTGACCTTCATAACCATGCGGCAACAACATACCCACTCCATTCATCCGGTTCCATTTCTGCTCACCGGCTGCTATGAACTGGTCAATCATCGTTTGCGCACCATTACAAAAATCACCAAACTGCGCTTCCCACAATACCAGCGCATTGGGATTGGCCATGGCATAACCATACTCAAATCCCAGGACACCATATTCACTCAATAAAGAATTGTAAATTCTGAATTCACCCTTGGCATCAGGTATATTGCTCAAACGGCTATACGCTTTATCCGTATTCTCATCGCGCAATACAGCATGACGGTGTGAGAAAGTGCCACGGCACACATCCTGCCCGCTCATACGCACGTCCTTGCCATCTACCAGCAGGCTGCCATAAGCCATCAGTTCACCCGTAGCCCAATCAACCTTACCTTCCTCATTGTACAACTTCACTTTATCCTGCAATATCTTTTCTACTTTCTTCAATGGTTTGAAATCCGCAGGCCATACCATCAGTGCATCAAATACCTTCTTGAAATCACCTTCACTGATCGCCGTAACAGGACTTTGATCAAAATCTTCCGGATTCGCTTTGCGCAGGCTCTTCCAGGCCAGCTCAGGTTGTTGGTAATGATAAGGCAAAGGATTTTGCTTTACCTCATCCAAACGCTCCTGCAGATCAGCCCAGAATTTCTTCTCCATTTCCTTCGCCATTTCCTTCGCATCCGCTTCACCATTTTCCAACAGGTAACTTGTATATACTTCGCGGGGATTGGCATGCTTTTCAATCAGAGCATACAGGTGAGGTTGTGTAAACTTCGGATCATCTCCTTCATTGTGACCATGCCTGCGGTAACATACCATGTCAATGAACACATCCGTATTGAACTCCTGGCGGTAACGCGTAGCAATCTCCACGCATTTTACTACCGCTTCCGCATCATCACCATTTACGTGCATCACCGGCGCCTGTATCATGGCCGCCAGCGATGTACAATAGTCTGAACTACGCGCATCTTCAAAATCAGTCGTAAATCCGATCTGGTTATTGATCACAAAATGGATCGTACCGCCTGTATAGTAACCGTCCAGTTCACTCATCTGTGCTACTTCATATACAATGCCTTGTCCGGCCACAGAAGCATCACCATGAATGAGGATCGGTAATAATTTATCGTAATCACTTGCATACAACACATCCGCCTTGGCACGTGCAAAACCAACCACCACAGGGTCTACCGCTTCCAGGTGCGAAGGATTGGGCATTAGCTTAAGGTGAACCGTTTTATCATTGGGCGTTTGCACTTCACTTCCATAACCCATATGGTACTTCACGTCGCCACTGCCCATCGTTTGGTCCAGCTTGGCCGTACCTTCAAACTCACTGAATATCTGTTCGTAGGTCTTACCCATGATATTCGCCAGCACATTCAAACGGCCACGGTGCGCCATACCAATCACCACTTCCTGCACATTAAAATCGGCAGCTGTATTGATGATCGCATCCAGCGCAGCAATGGTTGTTTCACCACCTTCCAATGAGAAACGTTTCTGGCCAATATATTTCGTGTGGAGGAACTTTTCAAACATGACACCCTGGTTCAGTTTTTCCAGGATGCGTTTTTTCTGTACCACAGGAATGGACTTGCCAAAATTGCGCTCCATCTCATTCGTCAGCCAGTCTACTTTCTTCTGGTCACTGATGTATTTAAACTCCGTACCTACATGGTCTGCATAACATTTTTGCAGGTGCGAAAGAATATTGCGCAGCGTTGTAGTACCCAGGCCAATCATATTACCGGCATGGAATGTTTTGTCCAGGTCCTCTTCCGTAAAACCGAAAAAGCCCAGGTCAAGATTAGCGCCCCTGTCCTTACGTGGACGAATAGGATTCGTCTTCGCAATCAGGTGCCCTTTATTGCGATAGCCGAGAATGAGCCTATAAGCGCCCACCTCTTTCTTCCAATCAATGCTGCCGCCAACGCCAGCAGGAACCTCGGCTACAGCCGTACCATTGGCACCGGATTTTACTTCACCAATGGCAAAGTCAAACCCTTCAAAAAATTTCTTGAGCTCCGGATCCACACTATTGGGGTCTTTCACAAAATCCTGATAAAGACTCTCAATAAAAGCCGGAGATGAACTGGTGATGTACGAAAAGTCCTTCATGAAGAAGCCGTTGAATGCTAAAAGAATATAGGTATTTAAAATCGGGGTACAAATATAGCCACGATTCCCTGATTAACAGAGGATGAGGTATTTTTATTGCATTAAAGATAACAGGCAGGGGCTCCAGTTGTTCTAATCCAGTGCAGAAGCTAATCAGCGGGTTATCACTGGATTCAAGGCTTTTTAGAAAATAAACCCCATTTTTTTTGATAATTCCCCGTTGGCGCTTACCTTTGCCGTCCTAAATTTTTCGAAAGAACATGGCAAATCATAAGGCTACCAAAAAAGATGTGCGTCAGGCTACAAAACGCAGGGAAAGAAATAAATATTACGGTAAAACTACCCGTAATGCTATCCGTGACCTGAAAGCGTTGAAGACAGGTAAGGAAGCTGGTGAGCAGTTGCCCGAAGTTGCCTCTATGATCGATAAACTCGCTAAAAGAGGTATCATCCACAAGAACAAAGCTGCCAACCTGAAATCCAAGCTCACTAAGAAAGTGAACGCTCTGGCCGCTGCAAAATAGTTTCTCCGAGACTCTTTATAAAAGCTACTGTAGTCCCCTCATTCGTGATGGGACTATTTTTTTGTGTCCCTGCCACAATACTAGTGCCTGATAATCAACCCAATAACGCTCCAGCGCACTATTTTCTTCCCTTTTACAATCGCTAAAAACAAGCTACAACACAACTACCCCTTCAAGGTCAATTCAACCATTTTCAACTCTTTACATAATTGTATTACAATAATATGGCATTAGCTGACGAGGACCTGTAGAGGATCTGACGAGGAACTGACGAGGACATGAAGAGGTATCCACCGTAGTATCACCCATAGATCACCCTACTACTATCCCCATACTATCCGCTAATCCCCTACCCAACCCTTCTAAACCCCGCACTCGTCATGATATGCCTGCAAGGCAATACCTGGAGGAGTCTGCTACCTATTCTGTACCTTTCTTAGAGCCTGTTATAGGAAGTCAGCCCGGTAACCACACCACCTGCCAGGGATACTACCCTAATTCAAACACCCATTACCAATGACCAATACCACATTCAAAAACCTATTCCTACTGATTATCAGCTCCTTACTTATACAAGGAGCTTTCGCCCAACAAAACCCCTGGAACCTGGGTTTTGAACTATACAACCCTCAAAACCAATCTTTTACTCCCTGGACAAAAACCTCCTTTTCAGACCTCCTGTATGAGGTAGAGATAGACAGCAGCACCGTTCAACAGGGTAAATATTCCCTCCGCATCCAATACAATCCCGGAGGTAAAAAACTGTCCGAAGGACAGATTGTGAACAGCATGGGATTAGACGTACCCTGCAAAACCCTCACCGTATCCTTTTACGCCAAACTCACCGGCCCCGTAAAACAATTCATGCTGGGATTTTATGCCGCCCAGGATCGTGGAGAAAAAACAATGGAGACCAAAAGCTTCAAAATAACCGAGGCTCAGGATTGGACCTTGTTCACCGGCGAGATCGATATGTCCAAATTGACCTTCCCCATCGATCACCTGCGCATTTCAGGTTTTTATAAAGGCGAAGGAAGCCTTTGGCTGGATAATATCACCATCCTGGCCGATGGCAAGCCCCTCCAGGAAACCAACTCCTTCTGCAAACCCCTCAACGAAAACATCCAACCCCTCACCCCCGAACAGATCAACCACCTCGCCCTGCTGGGGCAAACCTGGGGCTTTCTCAAATATTTCCATCCCCTCGTAGCAAAAGGTAAGTTCAACTGGGATATGGAATTGCTCCGCATGGTACCCCTCGTTAAAAATACTGCTGATCACGCCAGTTTCAGTCAGACAATACTGCACTGGATCGACAGCCTGGGCGTTATTGATCCTTGTAGTAATTGCAACACCGACATACCTGAAGGGACACTTACCTACAATATTGACCTGGCCTGGATGAAAGACCAGCATTTTTCCAGGCCCCTGCAGGATAAATTGCAATTCCTGCTGGCCAACCGCCACAAAGGCCCCGGCCAATACGCTAAATATGAAGGCGCAGGCAATATCTCTGTCCTTGCTGAATCCGAATACAAATGGCGCGATGGCATTTATCCCCATGAAGGCTTCCGGCTGTTGACCCTTTACCGCTACTGGAATATCATTCATTACTTCTCTCCTTATAAAAACATTATTGGCCGCAATTGGAATGATGTACTGTATGAATACATACCCAAAATGGCCGAAGCAAAGGACTCTTTATCTTACAATATCTCCCTGGCACATTTGATCAACAGCGTCAATGACTCCCATGCCAGCAGCTACAATCCCGTAATAGATAAACAATTTGATCGATACCTTCCTGTCATCACCTATTTTATAGGCGATGACCTCGTCATAACCGGCAACTACAACGATTCCCTGGCAGCCATTGCCGGCTTACAAAAAGGCGATGTAATTGAAAAGCTAAATGGCCTCCCCACAAAACAAGTGATTGAAGGAAGAAAATCAATGACAGGGGGCTCTAACGAATCAGCCACCCTGCGCACCATGACCTGGTTCAACAGGATCACCGGTGGCAACACCCCACAAATAGAGCTCACCATCAGCAGAAATGGCCAGTCTTTTATAAAAACAGTGCAACGTTATCCTTACGCACAATTTAATTACAAGGAAAAGGAAGACAGTACCCTTTGGAAAATACTGCCGGGCAATATTGGCTTTGTAAATATGGGCCAATTGGAAGTAAAGCACGTTGATAGTATGATGCAGGCCCTGAAGAATACCCGCACCATTATTTTCGATACCCGCAATTATCCACGCAATACCATCTGGCCCATCGCCACCTACCTGCATGATAAACTGGTCACCTTTGCCTTACTCACCCAACCCAACCTGGATTATCCCGGCGCCTTCAAATGGAAGAGCTTTGAAAACAAGTGTGGCCCAACGAACAAAAACAAACAAACCTTTCTATATACCGGGAAAATTGTAGTGCTTGTAAACGAGATGACCCAGAGCCATGCCGAATGGACCACCATGGCCTTTCAAACCGTTCCCGGTTGCGTTACCATTGGCAGCCAAACAGCCGGCGCCGACGGCAATATCTCCCGGTTCTTTTTACCAGGAGGCTACCGTGCCATCATGACCGGACTGGGCGTTTTCTATCCCGACCAATCACCCACCCAACGGGTAGGTGTGCGCATAGACAAAATTGTTCGCCCCACACCACAAGGCATTGCCGCCGGCAGAGACGAGGTACTGGAAGCTGCCATAACACATATTAATGCACAAAAACCTTAATATCATTTTAATGGCCGGATGCCCGGCCACATAATTTTACGTGAAAACAAGCCCTGATTAACTGACTTAATCAGGGCTTCCTTATTTTTATAGCACAACCAATAACAATGAGAAGAATTTTACTGGTCATTTGTGCCTTCACCCCCCTCCTGCTTTTTGCTCAAACCATCTCTACTAAATACGAACAATCTCATTTTCAGGAAACACCCACCTACCAGGAAGCCATTGCCTGGTGGAAAATGATGGATACCCGTTTTCCACAGATCAAAATGCTCACCATGGGCCCCAGCGATGCTGGCTTTCCATTAAACCTGGTCATTGTGAGCGCTGATAAAGATGTGGACATTGCCAGCCTCAAAAAGAAGGACAAACGTTTTATCCTCATCAACAATGGCATCCACCCCGGTGAACCCGATGGTATTGACGCCAGTATGCTGCTGGTGCGCGACATCGTTACCAACAAAAAAACACTGCCCGCCAATGTAGTATTGGCCATCATCCCCGTATACAATATCGGCGGCTGCCTCAACCGCAGCGCCAATTACCGCGTTGATCAAAATGGTCCCAAAGAGTTTGGCTTCCGTGGCAATTCACAAAACCTCGATCTCAACAGGGATTTTATCAAAGCCGATTCCAAAGAAGCAAGGTCCTTTATGGAGATCTTTCATCGCTGCGATCCTGATGTATTTGTAGACAACCATGTCAGCAATGGCGCCGATTACCAGCATATCATGACCCTGCTCACCTCCCAACACAGCAAACTGGGCGGTATCATGGGTGAGTATATGAACAAACAATTTGAACCGGGCCTGTACAGCCTGATGAAGGAAAAGGGTTACGACCTGGTACCCTATGTGAGCTTTGGCGGCGGTACACCCGATATGGGCCTTACCGCTTACTTTGATGGCCCCCGGTACAGCAGCGGATATGCCACCCTCTGGCACACTTTTGCTTTTGTACCCGAAACCCATATGCTCAAAAGCTATGAACAAAGAGTGCAATCTACCTACGCACTGATGGAAAGCTTCATCGCTTTTACCGCCAAAAACAGCAGCACCATCAAACAACTGCGTGAACAAACCAAACAATCCGTACAACAACAAACCGAATTTCCCGTAAGCTGGGTACTCAACAGGAATAAAAATGCTACCGTTACCTTCAAAGGATATGAGGCTGGCCGTAAACCCAGTGAAGTATCAGGCCTCCCCAGGTTGTATTACGACCGCAGTAAACCCTATGAAAAAGAATTGAAGTATTACAATTTCTTCGACGCAAAGACCACCATCAAAAAACCAGTAGCCTACATCGTGCCCCAGGGTTGGTGGACCGTGATCGACCTGTTAAAGATCAACAAAGTACAAATGACCCCACTGGCAAAAGATACTGTTATTGAAGTGGAAGCCTATCGCATAGAGGATTATAAAACAGCCCCCCGCCCCTACGAAATGCACCACCTCAACAGCGATGTGAAGTTGAGCACCAGCCTGCAAAAAATAGCCTTCCGCAAAGGAGATTATTATATTCCCATGAACCAGCCAGCCAATCGCTTCCTGGTAGAAGTACTGGAGCCACAGGCCGATGATTCTTATTTTGCCTGGAACTATTTCGATGGCATACTGGGACAAAAAGAAGGCTTTAGCGGCTATGCTTTTGAAGATATTGCCGCACAATACCTAAAAGACAACCCAACTATTAAAACCAAACTGGAAGAAAAGAAAGCCACCGATACTACCCTTGCTAAAAGCGCCGGGGCCCAACTGGATTTTGTATACAGGAATTCCCCCTGGTATGAACCGGCTTACATGCGGTATCCCGTATTCAGAGTTATAAACTGAACGTTGAGTATTGAACATTGAGCATTCAGCATTACTATTCAATCCTCATCGAATCTTGACCTATGTATAAAATAATTACACTTGTATTTGCCTGTATCCTTTGCAGCTTCAGCAGTTTCGCCCAAAAAAAGCAACGCGATACCGTACGCAAATACCTCGATGAAAGACTGGCCTTTACCAATAAAGCCAATATGACTTTCCCCGCACTGGCGGTAAGGGATGGCAGCCATTGGCAGGTGATGTCTGTTTACGAGGATACAAGTATTTTATTGAATATCTACTTCAAGGATGAAGACCTCACCATTAAAGACGGCCCTTTTGTATTGTATCATCCCAAAAAACAAAAGGCCATTGAAGGGCGTTTTGTCGATAATGTAAAACAAGGCGTCTGGAAGATATGGTATGAAAACGGACAGCTAAAGGATTCAGGCAGGTACATCAATAATTACCAAACCGGTATATGGCATAGCTGGAACGATTCGGGACAACTGGTTGCCATTAAACATTTCCAGGACTCCATCAAAATCACAGGAGTCATCCGCGGCTATATCAACCCAAGAGAAAAGCGGCCTACCATATTGGCTGGCGACACCAGCATTACCATATTAGACGGCCCTTCCATGAGTTTTTATCCCAATGGACAACTACGCGACTCGGGCGACTACCGGTTTAACCGCAAAGAAGGTCTTTGGAAATACAAGTACAGCAATGGTAACCTGGAATCCAAAGGCAGCTACATACGCAATGTTCAATTTGGTATTTGGGAATATTACCGCGAAAATGGCCTGCCCAGCACCAAAGAAAAATATGAGAACAATAAGATAACCGCCCTGGAATGTTTTGATGAACAAGGCAATCCTTCCGGCAATGCTTGCTCCATCCAAAAATTGCCCGTGGCCCAGGGCAAGTTTCTTGATTTTAATAAATATGCCCTCGACAATATGTTTTGGCCCGAACAACTAAAAAGATCCGACGTTGAAGGAATGGTGGAGATAGAATACACCATTTCGAAAGAAGGAAAGATGACATCCATCAAAATATTATCCACCCCTCACCAATTAATGTCGGCCGAAGTGATCCGCTTCTTTAAAACCCTGGAATGGTCTCCTGCGGTATCACACAACCGCCCCGTTGATCATACCATGAAGTACAGGATTCCTTTTTTCCGTTGATAGGCCATGTCCGTTCTCAGGAAGGAAAGAAACACTCGTATTATCATTTAAATACATCAAACATTTTTGTTCAAACAAAGCGGCCAAATCGCTATTGTATCCTGTAACTGAATTAGAAAGGTATTAATTTTTTCCTGCAAACGTTCATCGAAAGACAAGCTGTACTAACTTTATCATTGTAACAGCTTGTCATTGTCATGAATAAATATTTACTCATACCAACCGTATGGGCATTACTGGCTACATCCCATATCCGGGCACAACAGCATCTTACCGGTATCAACGGAAGCAGCATGCCCCTTTCCTCCAAATCATTGCTTATCCCCATTGGATTACATCCATCCACTACCAATCAATCGCTGATCATCGACAAAAAGCATCGCCAACAAACTTCCATCACTGGCTTTAGCGAAAACGGTGATACCCTCTTTTCCAGTGGTTACAAACGAGGCAAGCTGCATGGCGCCTGGATGAGTTGGTATCATCCCGGCCAGCTTTGCGATTCGGGCAGACTGGAGCGCAACATACCCGATGGTGAATGGAAAAGCTGGTACAACAATGGTCAGCCCCGCTCCCTGCGCACCTATAGTGCTTTTATGTTGCACCGTATTAAAGATGAAATTCCCCGCCGCCAGGCCAAGGTCACTTTTTTTGCCATTACCGATATTGCCAAAACAGATCTTTCCTATGCCTACCAATTACTCACACCCATCTACTCCTATCTTACCCTGGCCGTGAATGCAGCTGATCCTCAAACGATCGCTCCCCGTTCACTCGAAGACAGGGTAGAGCGCAATATGCTGCAAGGTTTACAGCCCTACCTGCCCCCCTTCACCGAATGCCTGCACCATGGCTTGTACATCAACTATTATCCTGATGGCAACATAAAAGATTCAGGCCTCTACAACAATGGCCTCCGCGAAGGGGTATGGGACGAATGGATTAATAATGGAGCCTTGCGCACGACTGGCGCTTACAACAGGGGACGTAAACAGGATACCTGGAAATACTACACCAGCTCAGGCAGACTGATAGGCGTAAAAACCTACAACAAGCAAGGCAAAGAAATTGCCCGTAAGAAATTTAATAGTAACGAAGAATCCAACAATCAATAATTAGTAATCACTATTTATTGATTGTTGGGTTGATTTTAATGTGCATACAGCCTTTCACCAGTAGCAACTTAATGAGCAGCTGCTTTCTCTCTCACCTTATAGTTACCAGGCACTACACCCGTTGAGCGTACTAAGCGATTCCAGGAATTGATCTGGATAATCACCAGCGTAATTTTAGCGATCTCCTCCTTGGAATAATACTTGTCCAGTTCATCATGAATATGATCACTGTTCTCGTTGGCGGGCATATACGTCAATGTTTCTGTAAAAGCCAGTACCGCTTGTTCTTGTGGCGTATAATAAGGCGTTTCCCGCCAGGCCGATAAAGAGATCAAACGTAGGGGAGTCTCTCCTGCATGGATCGATTCTTTATAGTGCATATCCAGGCAATAGGCACAACTATTTATTTGAGAGGCACGCATCTTAATGAGGTGTATCAGGCTAAGGTCAATTCCAGATTTACTAATAAACGCTTCTCCCTGGGCCAGCACATTGTACAATCCTTCGGGCATCGATGAAAAAGGAATCCTTTCCATATACTTTTGTTTTTTATGATTTATACATAGAAAACAACCCAGCAAGGAAAAACGTGACAGGTTTTGCCAATTATTTTTGAAGCTCTTTTAGCTTGTCCGGGTTGCGTATAAAATAGAAGTTGCCGATGCCGTTCTCCCTGATACTGAACACCTGCACCGTAACCAACACATCATCAACGTAATAAAACAATGCCGGCTCATGATTCAGCATTACCTGCTCAAGTCGTGCCTGTTGATAATACTTGGTGTAAACGCCCATTACAAAGCTCGAAACAGCATGAATACCAACCAATGGCCTCGTAGCCGCCACCGCTTTGCCTCCACCATCTGATAACAACACGATCTCATCGTGGAATAGCTGCTCCAATTGCTGCGTATTCCCCTGTTGAATGGCCGATAGGAATTTGTTAACATAGTCTGTGGTAGCTGGTTTAACGGCTACCGGCGTACCTTTTTGCAATTGCTCCCTGGCCCGGCTCAATAACTTTCTGGAATTGTCGACACTGATCTCCAATACCGCAGCAATCTCTTCATGCTCATAATCAAAGGCTTCTTTGAGAATAAAAACAGCCCTTTGCCGCACATTGAGTTTTTCCATCAATACCATGAGCGAGTAGGACAATACCTCTTTTTGCAAGAGCCCCCCGTCCGCCTTTTCCGTTGCTACCGGTTCCGGCAACCAGGGACCAGGATATTCCGCCACCAGCTTCTGCTGCCTTTTCTTGGCATTGATGGAAAGATTGATCACCGTACGGATCAGGTAGTTTCGTTCATCCGCAATCTTACCGCCTTCCACATCCATGAATTTCAGGAAAGCGTCCTGCACAATGTCTTTGGCTTCATCCAGTGTACCGAGAATATTGTAAGCGTAGGTAGTTAAAAGCCGGCGATACTCCTCCATACTAATAGCAGATAAGATCGCAAAGATACGCCGAAACACCCACCATGCCAGGGTCGGGTATTAAAACAAACAGCGACCACCGGAGGTAGTCGCTGTTTGACTATAGCACGTTATGTTGAATCAATTACCTGATAGGGCCCGATAAATCGGCATAAGTGATCTCCATATTCTTGAAAGTACCTTTAATGGAAAAGGTCTTGACATTGGAATAATCTACCTCATTTTTACCCGTAAATTCATAACTACCAGTGACCCAGGCCGTTTTATTGGGCTCATCTGTTTTGATAGTTGTAAAGGTTACAGTGCCTGTTTCCGAATCCCCCGCCAGGTCACCAGGAAGCTGTGGCGGCGCTTCATCCGTACTATCTGCCAGTGTGCCATAGCTTACAATCACACAACCGTCTTTCAGGTGATTGTCCATATGGTTCTTGGTCGTTGTAAGCACATACTTACCCGTCTTGAACGCATTGGGCATGGGATAAAAGTTAAACTGCAACCTGAAACTCTTTTTACCCTCCATGTAATCACCGGCAAAAAAGACGAATGCCTTTTTATCCGCACCAATAGTAGCCGTTCCCTGAATATCCTGTGCTACATACTTTTTCCCATTGTATTCGATGGTGAATTCACCACTTCCTCGTTTCCTTTTGGGAACCCTTTCCGGCGTAAGAAAGGAGGTGCCCACCACCAGCGCACAAATAATAAACACGGATAACTTGAACAATCTTTTAGGTTTCATTTGATAGGTTATTAATGAATAACTTTTATTGAGTTACCCGGATAACACCCGCGCCATGATAAGAATGGTATTCCCCATTGTACATCGCATCGGCGCTTACAGGTCCCATACGGAACAATCCGGGCGATACGGCACGAACTGCATAATAGTAAGTTTGACGGGCGCCTGTCAGGTCCACAAACAGGTTGATTCGGTCATCACGCACATCCAGGTATGTAGGCGAATAAGCATCTTTGATCCAATCCATACCCGGGATCTCCTTCGTACGAGGGTTCTCTATTTCAAAACCAGCCGGCAACAGGTCCGATATCACGATATTCTCCACATTCCCACTGTAGGCCTTTTCCAAACTGATCTGAACGATCACCATATCATTCTGTTTGAACGTATTGCCATTGATCACCCGACCGAAACGGTCGAAGAACTTACGGCGCACACGGATATAATTATCCTCTTCTTTATAAGTGCCGCTCACACTAATACCCTCACTTTGCCAGAAATAATACAGCCTACCCTCACCTTTAGTCGTAATCTCTACAGAATTGTTACCAAGTTGTTTCGCATTTAATTTCAGCGTATTGCCAGCAGCCGTACCCACCGTTTTGCCATTCACTTTCACCTCTGCCGTCACCGTGGCTTTATTGGCCGCCTTGGCTTGTTTGCCCAGTGCCAGGAAACTGAATGAACATTCCTGGGTATTGTACCAGGTACGCTGCTTGAGCTTATTGGCCACATGACTGGTCATGACCGGTATTTGAGGATTGCCCGGATCAACATCCAATAAGGCATTTAAAGCCACCGCTTCATCGCGGATATCAGAATAGAAACTACCTCCCGTTTGGGCCACCGATTCCTCACCACTAAACGAGGTGGGCAGTAACTCACGGAACTTGGCCTTATCTCCTGCAATGGCATAAGCCACACTCAGCAGGTACTTGCCATCCAGGCTCAACAGCTGGGGATTGGCCTTATAATAGTTCATCGCCGAAACATTGGGTTTGCCCGCCAATGCCAGTACATACAAACTATAGGGCACTTCCTTCGGTGCAATTTTCTTTTGCTCCTTCAGGTTATAATAGTACAGGATCGTTTCCTTATTCTTTAATCGGTTATTCAGGAAATTCAGCAGGTAACTCATCAGGCTTTTATCTACATCAAATCCGGCTTTCTGCGCTTCCACCAGGAAGTGAGCGGCATACGTACTTGCCCACCACTGTTCAGTTCCCTCTCCATCCCACATCGTAAGACCGCCATTATGCAACTGACGCAATTTTATTTTACGGATCGCTTCCAGTACATAATAGTTGGCCCCGGAGTTTCCGGCTCCTTTCACCTGCATCTGCTGCGCCAAATCATCATAATACAATTGCGGGAATGCTGCCGATACCGTTTGTTCCGTACAGCCATACGGATACTGTACCAGGTAACGCAATTGCTTACCCAGCTCCAGCGCCGGACTGCGGCTCACCACCAACTGGTAATCGGCACTGGCTGGCATAAAGTCATTGAGCGGCATCGTAATCCGCTGCGTATTACCGCCGGTAATACTGCCAGATCCTGTTAATACCTGCATGGGCGACGCAGGACGAACACTGATCTCGGTTTCATCCGTAAACTTCTCTCCCAACCCATTTACCTCCACAGCCACCTTACCCACATTCACTGCCGGAGCAGCTACTACCTGGAATACGGCGCGGTTCTCACTATTGGCATTCAGCGATACCGATTGTTTGTTATCACCAATTACCTTCAGCGGCCCGCTCACACTAAGCGTTGCCGTAGCCGAGGTACTCTTGGCAGTTGTATTTGTAATGATCACCGGTACCGTAGCTGTATCGCCGGGGCTCAGGAACCTGGGCAGGGCCGTACTCAATACCAGCGGATCGGCGACCGTAATAGCGCTTTCACTGCTGCCAAAACTCTCATCTTTATAAGCTACCGCCATTAAGCGCACCTCGCCACTAAACTGCGGGATATCAAACTCAAAGCTGGCATTTCCGCTGCCATCTGCCTTGGCAATACCACTCCAGTAAGAAACGATCTTGATGCGTTTGGCCGGCATAGGATTCGTACGCTTGTTCATTTCCAGGTCGCCATCACCACCCGTACTGCTTAGGCGTGCCCTCAATTCAGGAAACAACAACGGATACATATCAAAAGCGGACACTTCCAATGATTTAGGTGCATAGAAATATCCATAAGGATCCGGTGTTTTGAAATCACTCACCTGCAATACCCCATTGTCTACCGCTGCCAGTGTAACAAAACTGCCGGGTTTGGCCTTTACAGTCACCGTTTGGTGCGTGCGGGAACGTACCGATTTCTGCGCCTCAATAGTGACCGGTATCTTACGGTCAGCCTCTTCTACCAAAATACTTTGGAATCCATGCGCTACCGTAAGTGGTATTTCACTTACATCATGCGGTTTGATCAGCGTGGCCGTAACATATACATTGGGCAAATGCTCAGGTGTCAGTTTCAGATCAACCGAAGCACTTCTGTTTTCTACATTTACATATTGGTATGAAACTACTTTATCCGTTTCCATCGTCACCAGCATTCGGCCGCTGAACGGTGTTTTGAACAATACCTTGGCACTTTCGCCCGACTTATAAGCTGATTTATCCAGTTCAATATCAATATTCCCTTCCGGATCTACTTCAAATGAACTGTTGTCTGTATTCCACGATCCATAACTATAGAATGTACTGCTTACATAACTGGAAGCGCCTGGTACCGACACCCGCAATTCATAGTTACCAGGCGTGCGGGGCACATAAGAGTAGGCCGTATTTTCACCCGTAACAGCCAATACCTGCTCTGCCACTACCTTATCATCCCGCTGCGATTCATAGCGGAAATAACTGCCTTCCTTACGCAGGATCGTACGGTAATCATGTTTGATCACTTTTACCTCGGCCCGCGCCCCACTGGCCAATTGCTCATTCTTGTCCAGCGCAATCAACGGAAACTTAATCGACTGGTTCAAGGGATGGTACCAGTAACCATCATTGCCTATGCCAAAGAATACGTTCTGCGTAAAGATATCTGTCGAAACATTGCGGCTTACCGGTCTGCCCGTTTCATCAAAAACCGTAGCATAAAAAGTAGCCTGCAGCAACCCTTTATTGGCATAAATATCCGGCACCGAAAAACTCATACTGGCATTCCCATTGTCATCCGTATTGCCTTGTTTCACATCTTTATCAAAGGAGATCGCCTGGTTTTCCAGGCCAAAGCTGAAACGGTTGTATTTCTTGGGACTGAAATATTTGGGTTTTACCTGAATCTCCGTCTCATAATTACGGTTGGCAGCAGGCGGACCAAAGAAATTGACTGCATTGATATTGAGCGTACCAGTTTGTCCTGGTGTCAGGAAGGGCTTATCCAGTTTGGCGGCCACTTTAATCCTGTCCGGTACAAATTCTTCAATACTGAAGTTCTTACTACCCAGCAATACGTCATTTGAAGTGTATACTTCCAGCGTATAACTACCCGTAAGCGCCGACACCGCAATGTCAACATCCCCTTCCAGCGATCCCTGTGCATTGAGACTCTTGCGGAAGGTCTTTAATTCTTTACCATTCGGCATCAGGAACTTCATCTTGACGGGCAACTCTCCCGGCGATTTCCACAACCGGTCGCGCAATATCACCGAAAAGTTTACCTTCTCACCCGGCCGGTAAATATCCCTTTCGGCATAAATGAAGGCATCCAGCCCAGTACTATTGCTGCGCTTACCCCCTACTTCAAAGCGCGACATATTGACGCGTGTATTGTTAAAAGGCAGGTAGTTGAAATCATCCGCTGTCTTGGCAATGATCATGGCCGGACGGAATCCTGCAAACTCCTTGCGTGATAAGGCCAGCTCGGCCACCCCATCCGCATTGGTCGTTGCCGTACCCAATACCTGGTTATTATTGCCATAAGCAATTACATTCACCCCATTCACCGCTTCCGCCGTTTTGATCGAATTGGCAAATACAAAGATCTTATCCTTTCCTTCCTTGGCAATTAAACCAATATCAGATTTAGAGATAAACCGGCTATCCGTAACCCAATAATCCGTAGTAGAACGGATCTTGATATGATAGATCCCTTTGAAATCCGGCAGGCGGTCCTCTACATTAAAGGTAAACAACCGGCTATTGCCGTATTTGGGCAACGAGCGCGTGTCGATTTCTTTTTCATAGACTACATCTCCCACTGACAGATCACTCCCGCCACTTCCATAATCCTCCTCATAATACTCCCCATCATCCGATCCACTGCGTGAATCATTGGGATAATACCCATATCGCTGCGCCACCAGCAGGTTACTTTCATAGATCTTTGAAATGATCACTTTTACCTTGGGTATATTGATGATCTTCACTTCTATATTCTGGTTGCCTTTGGAGGAGAGGTATACTCCCTTACTGTTGCCAAAGCTCAGCGCGGGCTCCAGTTCCCCAAAAGCCACATTGCCTTTGTATTCTTCCCGCAATACCCCGCCAATCCGGCCACGCAGGCCTTTCAATAAGGTAATGCTATACGTTTTGTCAGCATCAAAACTTTCACTCGTTATACTGAACCCATCATCTGTTGACTGAACCGTAAATTTTACAGCCGGATCAAATTGGATCTTCGAGCTGATGTTTTCCATCACCACCTGTTGCGTGGTACGCACATACACCGTACCACCCGTACCATCGTGTTCTGCCGTAACATCATTAATACCCAGGTTAAAAGGGGAAGGGATGACAATTTTGTTCTCAATGGCTTCCTTCGTACCATTGGTCCCGCCATCTGGTATCAATCCTTTATCCAGCGTTACTTTGGCATCCAGGTCTTTGTCTTCCGCTTTTATACCTGCCACCCGTAAGGAGATCTTACTGTCGTTCGACAGCGTGAGCACATCATAAGTGGCAGCTTTTCCTCCTATTTCCAATTTCAGCTTTTCCTTAATGGTGGTTGGATTAACAGGATAGTTGAAATAAAGGTCAACCTGTGGAATGGCCGTTGTGCTGCGCTCATCAGCCAGCGTCCAGGTTACGTTTGTATTATCCAGTTGCAGGTAGGGTGTAGAGAAACTGATCTCATCCGCCTTGCCGATCTTTCCATATTCACTGTGCGACAGGATATCCTTGTTGAGCCTGGCCTTGAAACTGGTAGCGGGTGGTAAGGGCCGGGAAGGGGAAAAGACCAATTGATCAGGTGCTTCCCAACGAAAACGGCCCGGTATCTTGGGTTCAAAACTAATATAGTCCGTAGAATCCCATTGATTCAGCAGCGAATCCGCCATGAGCGATTTATCAAACCTGAATACCAGGTTGCCCAGGGATTGTACTTCCCCTTTGGCATTGGTATAATCCAGGTTTACCAGACTGCGGTTACAGGCACACAAAAAAATAACAACCAAAGCGGTTGTTACGGCTAACAGGTGTTTACGCATAGTGAGTTAACATTGACATGATTGTAAAGGTAAAAGCGGGGGAAAAGTACAAAATATCAGGCATTACCCAGCCTTCGTTAAAGATTATGCGGTAAAATCACGGAAAACCGTGATAAAGACCATACAAAGTTTACCTGGCTGGCAGGTGGCAGCAGCAGTTCAAGCGCCCCGGTATTTTTCCGGTTGAACCCGGCACCATAAATATTTTTCAGGAAAGCTAAGGAGGAAGGCTGGACGAAGTCATACAAATGATTTCATAGGAAAGATACATAACGGCCAATCCCATTTGCAAATTGCAATCGATAAGGATTTGTTAATTGTAGACAGCAAAAAACAATTGGAGAATTTTGGGCTAAAGCCCATAGCATGGATAATTACCCTTTATACCTCGCCCTAAAGGGCGAGGCAATACCCTTTGAGACAATTTCCCCAAAAGAGTTAGGCAATCCCTTTGAGGCTGAACAAAGGACTTACTGAGCAAAAGAACTTGCTGAGCAAGGGCCTTGCCAAGCAAAGGGTATTGCCCGGCCCTTTAGGGCCGGGAACCAGAACAACAAATCTCCCCTGGGGCTTTAGCCCCACAAAAAGGAAATCCCCCTTTTGCCACAATTACCTAACAGCATGACACAATACAGCTCAAACTGGATACAATTAAAGAAAAGGCAACTATAAATTAATAACTGAAAATCGGTTTCCCCTAAATGTTCGTATGTAGGAAAAAAATTATGCCTTATATCCGGGTTTGGATTCATTATGTATGGTCAACCAAGAACAGACAACGCATCCTCATCAATCCCTACAGAGAATTACTATTCGACCACATTCGCCTCAACGCCCGCCAAAAAAACATTTACCTCGACCGGATCAATGGCTATCACGATCATGTACATTGCCTGGTATCACTAAGCACAGATCAAACCATTGAAAAAACAGCCCAACTACTAAAAGGAGAATCTTCCTTTTGGTTTAACAACAAAGCCGACTTCAAAACTGAAAAACTGGATTGGCAGGAGGAATATTTTGCCATTTCCGTCAGCGAATCCCGGGTGGATGCTATCAGAGCATACATCGACAACCAGGTAGCCCACCACCAGCATAAGACCTACGCCGAAGAATACGATGAATTTATCAGACAATACAGGTTTATAAGCTGGACCAGTCCCGTCTAATACTTCCTTTACTATCTTTAGCCCGTGAAAAATATCCGGGGCAAACTCAAAAAAGGTGGCAAATGGTTACTGATCATCAGCGGTAGCCTCTTCCTGCTTTTCCTTTTGCTCCAGTGGTGGTTTCCCCTGCCCGACCGGGTGGAATATTCCACCATCATTACCGATCACAAAGGCGAAGTGATCCATGCCTTCCTGACCCGGGATGAAAAATGGCGCATGAAAACCAGCCTGGACGAAATATCCCCCCTGCTGCGTAAAACCATCATAGAAAAAGAAGACCAGTACTTTTATTACCATCCCGGCGTAAACCTCCTGGCTATTGGTCGGGCCATGGCCAAAAATGTCTTCCGGTTAAAACGTACTTCCGGCGCCAGTACCATTACCATGCAGGTGGCCCGGGCATTGGAACCGAAAAAAAGAACCTATTTCAATAAGTTCATTGAGGTATTCCGGGCTTTTGAACTGGAATGGAAATACAGTAAGGACGAAATCTTACAACTTTACCTCAACCTGGTTCCCTATGGTGGCAATATTGAAGGCGTAAAAAGCGCATCCATTCTGTATTTCAATAAAAATCCCGACCATCTTTCCCTGGCCGAGATCACCGCTTTGTCCATTATACCCAACCGTCCCTCCTCCCTGGTCATGGGCAAAAACAATGACCGTATCGTACAGGAGCGGAACCGTTGGCTCAAAAAATTTGCGGCTGATAAAGTATTTACCGAAAAGGAAATACAGGATGCTTTGAGTGAACCATTGACAGCAACCCGTGATGTAGTGCCCAAGCTAATCCCTCACCTTGCCTGGAAGTTAAAAAAGCAGGGCGGTGATATCATCGCCACCAATATTGATATGAATATCCAGTCGCGGGTTGAAAAGCTGGTGGAAGATTATACCCGTTCCTTGCGCCTGAAGAATATCCGCAATTCTGCAGTGATTATTCTCAACAACCAAACACATAATATAGTAGGTTATATTGGTTCTTCCGGGTTTTATGATACCCTGGATGCAGGTCAGGTAAATGGCGCCGCTGCCATCCGCCAACCCGGTAGCACCTTAAAACCCCTCCTTTATGGCATGTGTATGGATGAAGGTTTGATGACTCCCAAAGCCATCATTACCGACGTGGCCATCAATTATGATGGGTATGCCCCCGAAAACTACGACAAGCAGTTCAATGGTTACGTAACTATGGAATATGCGCTGGAACACTCCCTCAATATTCCGGCCGTGAAGGGCTTGCGGATGTTGGGCAAAGACAAGTTGGTACATAAACTGGCCGCCTGTGATTTCAGGCAGGTAAAAAAGGACCAGAAGAAACTGGGCTTGTCCATGGTATTGGGAGGTTGTGGCGCCACCCTGGAAGAGCTGACAGGTTTGTACAGTGCATTTGCCCATGAAGGCAAATACTTTCGCCCCAACTATACCAGGGCTGTAGATGGAACCCTTTCAACCGAAACGACCAACAGTCCCGCAGGCTATACCATGGTAAGTCCCGCCGCCACCTTTATGATCAATGAGATATTGTCGAAGGTCAACCGGCCCGATTTTCCCCTCAACTGGCAAAGCACCGAACACATGCCTAAAATTGCGTGGAAAACAGGTACTTCTTATGGTCGCCGTGATGCCTGGAGCATTGGTTATAATAAAAACTATACCGTAGGGATTTGGGTAGGCAATTTTTCGGCCCTGGGAATTCCGGAACTCAGTGGCGCCAATGTAGCCACCCCCTTACTGTTCAAAGTATTCAATACCATCGATTACGACAGCGACCAGGAATGGTTTACCCAACCGAAGGATTGCGAAAGCCGCTTGGTTTGTTCAGAAACAGGTATGGTGCCGGCAGAACATTGCGTTAATACAGTCACCGATTATTTTATTCCCCTCATCTCATCCACCCTGGCCTGCAACAATCGGCAGGAAGTCATGATCTCGCCCGATGAAAAGATATCCTATTGTAAGATCTGTATGCCCGAGGCAGGTTTTAAAAAGAAATGGTACAAGATCGTAACCCCCGAAATGCAGCAGTATTATGATGAGCATCGCATAGCCTATGAGAAAATACCCGTACACAATCCCAATTGTGAAAAAGTATTTATTGGCGGGGCACCAGCCATTACTGCTCCCCGCAATGGGGCCGAATACCTCATCAGCCGTAAGCATCCCGAACCACTTCAGTTAACCTGCCAGACAGGCAATGATGTGAGTAAAGTGTACTGGTACATCAACAACAAATTCTACAAAACAGCCGAAGCGAAGGCGAAACAATTCTTCATCCCCGAAGAAGGTCCCGTAAAGATCTCCTGTACCGACGATAAAGGCCGGAACAGGGATGTGTGGATTACGGTAAAATATATCAATCTCTAATCTATTTTCTTCAAACTCCCATTCCCGGTTATCTGTGTAGAAGTTTGCGGATTGCCTTTATAACGCACGTCACCATTACCACCAATGCGTACATCCAGTTTTACACTGGCCGAAACATCCGCATTGCCATTCCCGAAGATCTCCACCCGGGTTGATTCTGCCTGCAGGTCCAGCGCTTCAATATGCCCATTGCCTGTTGTTTTACATTTAAAATTACGGCTAAGCCCTTTGATCGCTATGCCCCCGTTGCCGGTAAGCTCCGCCTCAATCTCTGGCGCATCTACTTCCATTTTCATTTCTGCATTGCCGCTTACACGCAGGTCGATCCTGGACGAATCAGTAATTTTAGTAGTACTGGTAATTCCTCCATTGCCGCTGGCATGGAGCTTCGACAGGCGGGGAGCCGTAACAATGATCTTTACCGACCGGCGCGGCTTCAGCCAAAAACCATCCTTGGTTTCAATCCTGAGCGTACCGTTGTCTACAAAGGTTTCTATATATGGTATGATATTCTCTTCTGCTTCAACTTTTACCGAATAGGGACCGATACCCACATACGTATCGAAATTACTGCCCGATACGATGCCCGTAAAACCTGTTTCGGACCGGTCAACAGTTTGCACATTTCCATTTCCCTTGACCCGTTTGCCGGCTACAAAATCGCAGGACGAAAGGACAAGGACATTCAAAGCGCAAAGGATAAATAAGAGTTTTTTCATGTGTTGGTGGTTTAGCCCGACAAAAATGCTGAATTATTGGGTGATTTTCATGATTAGACGCAAGAGAATGCCAAACGTTACAGGATTCCATAAACCCGAAATTTATTACCTTCGCACCACCATGACGGAAAAGATTCTCATTCTCGATTTCGGCAGTCAGTATACTCAATTGATTGCCAGGGCCGTCCGCGAGGCCAACGTTTATTGCGAAATAGTCCCTTACCACCACAAAGTTGAATTTGACCCTGCCCTGAAGGGTATCATTTTGTCGGGCTCCCCTTTCTCAGTCAATGACGCCAATGCGCCCATAGTGGATGTGGAAAGCCTGCATCAGCGGTTACCTGTACTGGGTGTTTGCTATGGCGCCCAGCTTACCGCCAAACAATATGGCGGACGGGTGGCCAACAGCAATAAAAGAGAGTATGGCCGTGCCCTGCTTTCCAAAACAAAAGAAGACGTTCTCCTTAAAGATGTAACTGATAATAGCCAGGTATGGATGAGCCATGCAGATTCTGTATTGGACCTCCCCGCTGGTTTCGAGGTATTGGCCACCACCGATACCATTCCTTATGCCGCCTTCAAAAAGAATGGCGCCGAATTGCCTCTCTATTGCGTACAGTTCCACCCCGAAGTGTACCACTCCATCGAGGGTAAAAAGATCTTGAAGAATTTCCTGGTCAATATTTGTGGCTGCAAACAGGAATGGACCTCTGCCCACTTCATTACCGATACCGTAGCCGCCCTCAAAAAGCAGATCGGCGACCGTAAAGTGATCATGGCCTTGAGTGGTGGCGTAGATTCTACTGTAGCCGCTACCCTGATACACAAAGCCATTGGCGACCGCCTCTTTGGCATCTTTGTAGACAATGGCGTATTGCGGAAAAACGAATTTCAGCAAGTACTGGACACCTATGCTACCATTGGCCTCAATGTAAAAGGCGTAGATGCCAAAGAACTCTTTTACCGCGAATTAAAAGGCAAAACCGATCCCGAAGCCAAACGCAAAGTGATCGGCAGGCTCTTTATAGACGTTTTCCAGGATGAAGCCAAAAAAGTAGAAGGCATTGGCTTACTGGGTCAGGGAACCATTTATCCTGATGTAATTGAAAGCGTATCCGTACATGGTCCTTCCGTAACCATCAAGTCACACCACAATGTGGGTGGACTGCCGGATATTATGCACCTTGAACTGGTAGAACCCCTCCGCTCCCTCTTTAAGGATGAGGTACGCCGTGTAGGTGCCGAGCTGGGAATCCCTGTTAATTTGTTAAATCGTCATCCCTTCCCAGGCCCTGGCTTAGCCATTCGTATCCTGGGAGAGATCACCCCCGATAAGGTAGCCTTGTTACAGGAAGCCGACGACCGCTATGTGGAAGGCTTGAAAGAACACCACCTGTACGACCAGGTATGGCAGGCCGGTGCTATCCTCCTGCCCGTAAAAAGCGTAGGCGTAATGGGCGATGAACGCACCTATGAGTTCACCATTGCTTTACGCGCTGTTACCTCCGTAGATGGTATGACTGCCGACTGGGCCCACCTCCCCTACGATTTCCTGGCACACATTTCGAATGATATTATTAATAATGTGAAAGGGATCAACCGGGTGGTGTACGATATCAGCAGCAAGCCCCCTGCAACGATTGAGTGGGAGTAACCGTCTTGATCATAATCCTTGTAAAACAATAAAATATCTGTACAGCGCAGTGCGTTATTGCCTGCGCGTTCAGCTATATTGTGGAAGGGATCACTTCATAACGAGAACCATCATGAAAAAGAATAGACAGCTTATCTTTTTAACCATTTGCGCCCTGTTGCAATGGACTCTTTCTTTTTCCCAGGTGGATTCAGTGGCCATGCGTCCCGACTCCCTTCCCAAACGTCACCATATTGCCCTGTTTGCCCCCTTGTACCTCGATTCGGCTTTTGACGCCACCGGCCAATACCGGTATGCCAAAAGCTTTCCCAAATTCATAAACCCCGGATTGGAGTTTTGGGAAGGCGCCCAACTGGCTATTGATTCCATGAAAAAAGAAGGGCTGCAACTGGATGTACATGTGTATGATACCCGGTCGGCTACCCAGCCATTAATGACCATCCTCCAAAGTGAGGAGATCAAGAAAATGGATCTGCTGATAGGTCATGTCAACCTGAATGAAGCCAATTTACTGGTACAAATAGCCGCTTCCCGCAACATACCTTTTATCAATGCCAACATGCCCAATGAGGCGGGCGCAACTAATAACCCTTACTATGTTATCCTCAACTCAACCCTGAGGACCCAGTGTGCGGGCATCTATAAATTTCTCCAAAAGAACTTCTCCGTTTCCACCATCGTGGTATTCCGGAAAAAGGGGCCCAACGAAGACATCCTGAAGAACTACTTTACAGAAGCCGAAAAATCTACCCTGGGCCTGCCATTGAAAATGAAATACGTGACCCTGGAGAATAATTTTACCCAGGAAGACATCACCGATTACCTCGACAGCAATAAAACCAATGTATGCCTGGTAGCCAGCCTCGATGCTTTTTTTGGACAGCAGGTTTGCCAGCACCTCGCTACAGTAAGTAATAGTTATACTTCCACTGTCATTGGCATGCCCACCTGGGACCAATTTGATTTTGAGAAACCCATCTTCAAAGGCATAGAAGTATATTATAGCACTCCCTTTTACATTGATCCGGCCGATAAACTGTCCATTGCTTTACAGGATCACTTCAGGGTTAATTTTTACTCACGTCCTTCCGATATGGTGTACAGGGGCTTTGAAAGCCTGTATCATTTTGGCCACCTCCTCTCCTGGCATAGTAAAAACATCGCCTCCGGACTGGGCGATAAGAAATTCAAGCTTTTCACCGAATTCGATATCCAGCCTGTTATTAACAAACAAACCATGACCCTGGACTACTTCGAAAACAAAAGACTCTACTTCATTAAAAAGATAGACGGCCTTGTAAAAGCCGTTTATTAACATGCTCCTTCCGTCCTGCCAATCAAGCCATTATACCCAGTTCTGAATGGCTCAATCAGTAAGTGAATATTAACGGCAAAAACGCGCCGGATGTAGTAACTTAAAGGTTGAAAATGGGGATTCATGAGAACTTATTTCGTTTTGTTGTTGTTGCTGGTGAGCGGTTTTGCGTTTACTACCTGGATACAGGTGTACAATGAATATGATCCGGTGCCCATTCCCCCCAGTATTCAACGATTGGGCGGAGATGCCACTAAAGGGTATGAATACCTGATCACCGGCGATTACGTAAAAGGCGGCATCCCCTATAGCGCCTTTATAATGGGTCTCGGTAAAGACAAACGCAACTTCTTACAAAGAGAAGGCAAGAATGAAAAGATCCCATTTGAATATACTGCTGTAACAGCATCCAATGGAGAAATACTTGTTGCCCCCAATTGCCTCCAATGCCATGCACAGGTTTTTGAAGGCCAGTTATACATTGGCATGGGTAATACCACCATTGATTTTACCCAAAACGACAAGCTGAACATCAAGAATCTGAGGACCCTGGAGTCCTTTCTCAAACTAACAGCGCCTAAAAAATACCATGCTTCCAAGGCATTTATTGAGGTAGCCAAAGCCATAGGCACCAATCTCCAAACAGATGTACAAGGCGTGAATGCAGCCGACCGGCTGGCAGCCCTACTGGCAGCTCATCGTGACCCCGTTACCTTTAAATGGAGCGATTCTTTATTACTCGATATTCCCGCCGAAGTGATCCCTACCGATGTACCTGCCTGGTGGCTATTGAAAAAGAAAAATGCCATGTTCTACAATGGATTTGGCAGGGGCGATTTTGGTAAATTCCTCGGCGCTTCCAACCTGCTTACCGTGGTAGATACCAGCGAATCCGCTGAAGTAGATACCCACATGCCCGATCTGCTGGCTTATATTTATTCCCTGCAGCCACCACCCTATCCCCGCCCGGTTGATTCTTCCCTGGCAGCTGCCGGCGAAAAAGTATTTATCAATTCCTGTTCCAAATGCCATGGCACTTATGGAGTAGCCCCCACCTACCCCAACCTGCTGATCCCTGCAGCGGTGATACAAACCGATTCCATGCTGTACAAAAGCAACTATTCCAATCCACAGTTTGTAGAATGGTTTAACAAGAGTTGGTTTACCCAGGGCAGCCATCCTGCCCGCCTGGAACCTTTCAATGGCTATATAGCCCCGCCACTCGATGGCATCTGGGCCACAGCCCCCTACCTGCACAATGGTTCCGTACCCACCCTGGAAGCCCTGCTCAACAGCGACCTGCGCCCCGCTTACTGGTCCAGGGATTTCGACAACCAGGAATATGATTACCAAAAGATAGGCTGGGTATACAAAAAACAAGACCAGCCCGGCAAAAACATTTACAATACCACCAAACCCGGCTATGCCAATTACGGCCATACCTTTGGCGATAAATTAACCGAAGCCGAAAGAAAAGCAGTGCTGGAGTATATGAAGAAACTGTAACCCCGTTTGCCTCGCCACTCCATGCTGTTAGTTGCTATTATTGCCAATTATTCTCCTAAATTTACCGCGTGCAGCCGGCACTTCGTGATACCATAGGATACAAGGTCATTCAACAATGGTTGGCCGCCAAAGGCCACCAGCCATTTCCTTTCCAGGAAGAAACCTGGGAACATATTATCCATGGCAAAAGCGGCCTAGTAAATGCCCCTACCGGATTTGGTAAAACCTTTTCTGTTTTCCTCGGCGCTGTTATCCACTTCATCAATCAACATCCCAACAATTACACAACCAAATCAAAGAATGGCCTGCAACTATTGTGGGTAACGCCTTTGCGCGCATTGGGCAAAGACATAGCCCGTGCCATGGAAGAAGTGATCACCGAACTGGGTATGCAGTGGAAAGTAGGCATCCGCAATGGAGATACCGCTATCGCTGAGCGGCAAAAACAGAAAAGGCAAATGCCTGAGGCGCTGGTCATCACCCCCGAAAGCCTGCACCTGTTACTGGCGCAAAAAGGATACCCTGATGTATTCAAATCCCTTCATATAATAGCCATTGATGAATGGCATGAATTGATTGGCAGTAAACGGGGCGTACAAATTGAACTGGCCATTACCAGGATCGTTCATGTACAGCAAGCCTTGTTCAACACCCATTGCACCGTATGGGGCATCAGCGCCACCATTGGCAACCTCGATCAGGCACAGGAAGTATTATTATCGCCCGTAGGAGGTAAAGGCGAAACCGTCAAGGCCCGCCTGCGCAAAGAAGTGGTGATTGAATCTATTTTACCCGATGAAATAGAGCAATATCCCTGGGCCGGGCATCTCGGTATCAAACTGGCCCATAAAGTAATACCCATCATTAATGCCAGTCGCACCACCCTTATTTTCATCAATACCCGGGGAATGAGTGAACGCTGGTACCAAACCCTTTTAAATGAAGCGCCCGATCTGGCAGGCGCCATTGCCCTGCACCACGGCAGCATTGAACAGGACCTGCGCATTTGGGTAGAAGAGAACCTGCACAGCGGTAAACTTAAAGCCGTGGTATGTACTGCCAGCCTGGACCTGGGTGTTGATTTCCGTCCTGTCGAAACCGTCATCCAGGTAGGATCACCCAAGGGGGTGGCCCGCTTCCTGCAACGGGCCGGCCGCAGTGGTCACCAGCCCGGAGAGGTAAGCAAAATACATTTTCTGCCAACCCATTCTTTGGAGCTGGTAGAAGCAGCCGCATTAAAATCGGCCATTGAAGACAACTTCATTGAAAGCCGGGAACCCATGCTCCTGTGCTACGATGTATTGATACAATTCCTGAGTACCCTGGCCATTTCAGATGGTTTCAGGCCCGATGAATTATACCCGGAGATCACCGCCACCTATTGTTACCGGGAAATGACACCCGATGAATGGGCCTCCATCATACATTTTGTAACAGCCGGAGGCACTGCCCTGCAGCAATATGATGATTATAAGAAAATAGAGATCATTGATGGCCTCTGTCGAATTACCAATCGCCGCATAGCTATGCGCCACCGGATGCACATTGGCACCATCGTGAGCGAATCCATGATGAAGGTGAAGTTTGTAAGCGGCGGCTTTATTGGCGTGATTGAAGAATATTTCATCACCAGGTTACAACCGGGTGATGTATTTACCCTGGCCGGCAGGAACCTGGAACTGGTCATGATCAAGGATATGACAGCCCTCGTGCGCAAATCCAATGCTACCAAATCCATTGTACCCAGTTGGCAAGGTGGCAGGATGCCCCTCTCCGCCAACCTGGGAAAGAAATTACGTGAGAAGTTCGATGAGGCTGAAACCGGCAACCGGCAATCCGAAGACAGCAACCAGCCGTTAAAAGTCAAAACCCGGAAACCAGTAAAGGATATTGAGCTGCAAGTACTAAAACCCTTATTTCAGTTACAGGAAAACCTTTCCCACGTACCCAAGGCCAATGAACTGCTGATTGAACAGATAGAAACCAAAGATGGCTTTCACCTCTTTGTATTTCCCTTTGAAGGCAGGTTGGTACATGAAGCCATGGCAGCCATATTGGCTTATCGTATTAGTAAGATCCGCCCCATCACATTTTCCTTTGCCATGAATGATTATGGCTTTGAGTTGCTGAGTGACCAGCCCATTCCGGTAGATGACACCAATGTATATGAACTGTTTACTCCAGATGATATCCTGGCTGATATACAGCGTAGCGTGAATGCCACCGAAATGGCAAAACGTAAGTTCAGGGATATAGCTGTCATCGGTGGATTAATTTTCCAGGGCTTTCCCGGCGAACAAAAAAAGGCAAGGCACCTGCAGTCGTCTGCCTCCCTATTGTTCAATGTTTTTGCGGAATATGAGCCTAAGAACCTGTTGTTAAGGCAGGCTTACCAGGAAGTGCTGGACCAGCAGATGGAAGAGGTGCGCCTGCGCAATATGCTGGAGCGCATACAGCATTCCAATATCATACTTACTTTTCCCCAACAACTTACCCCTTTCTGCTTCCCAATAAAGGTAGACAGCATGCGTGAAAACCTGACCTCTGAAAAACTCGAAGACCGGGTGAAAAAGATGCAGCTGCAATTGGGCAAGTAAATACACCGGTTCGTGTAAAGCCCGGTTTCTGCTTTCAATAGATTTGCTAAATTAGTGCACCTTAAATCAGGCTGCATGAAAAAGAAGATCCTCCTGGCGATCCTTATTGCCTTTGTGATTATTCAATTTATTCGCCCGTCCAGGAATGAATCGGGCGGTATTACGACCAATGATATTACCCAACAGTATCATGTACCTACCCCAATAACCGATATTTTGAAGAGATCCTGTAATGATTGCCATACCAACCATACTCGTTATCCCTGGTACACCAATATTCAACCCATAGGCTGGTGGATGCAGAAACATGTAGAGGACGGCAAGCGCAATTTAAACTTTAATGAATTTGGCACCTATAAACCCAAAGACCAGGACCATGTAATGGATGAGATCATTGAGGTGATCGAAAAAAATGTGATGCCGCAAAACAGCTACCTCTGGATGCATGGAGAAGCCAAACTAAGTGAAGAAGACAAAGCAATTTTGATTGCCTGGGCCAAACAGCTGAAAGAGGAGATCGCTGCCGTGAAATGAACCAGTTCAACTTATTAAATACCTGCTTTCAGTCGCCAGCCTCTGGCTGGTGACGCCTATTGGTGAGCCTCTGGCTCACAACACCAAGCCGGAGGCTTGAAAATACCCTCACTCGCCGGAGGCGAGCGAGAGAAACTAAAAGCAGAAAACAACACCTTTAATTTAATACCTAATTTCCCAACGTTGCCCTGGCTGAAAAACAAATCTCACAACAAATATGGCTAGGTCTCTAATACTTTCAACGGGGATAATGGATTTGCACTACTATAAAACCAATGATCAGGCTCTCTTACATATCCTGCACGTACAGGATTCAATAGTGTATATTTTATCTTCTGCATCAACATAGCATGACCGGTGATAGCTGTTGGATGGTTTGTTCCTTGCCAAAAATGATATTCATAGTATTGCTTATTAAATCGTGCGTGAAAATGAAACATGTGCAGCAGCCAATCTTTACGGCTTTCTTTTTCATTTCCTTCTATGGCTTTGATAATCTCTTTTGCGGTAAAGCTTTTGAAGCGTCCAAGTACTTCTTGCAGTTTACCTTCTTTTTGTGCTGCAATTATGTGAATGTGATTGGTCATAATCACATAAGCATACAATTCTAATGATTTTTCACGCTGACAATATTGAAGGTTCTGAACCACTATATCAGTATACAAACTTCTGCTAAATACATCTACCCAACCAACTACCGTCATGGTCACAAAAAATAATCCATCAAAATTGGCTTTCCGTAGTTCAGACATACCTTTTGGATTTTTTTATTAGGAAACAAAACATACCACTTACGAGAATCTGTGGTTAAAAGATTTAAGTAAGGATATGCCCATTCAGAATTACTACATTTGGATCAACCTTAAACAGTCGCCAGCCTCCGGCTGGTGACGCTTATTGGTGAGCCTCTGGCTCACAAGTCCAAGCCGGAGGCTTGAAAATACCCTCACTCGCCAGAGGCGAGCGAGGGCTACAAATCAGAGATCGCTTCCCTGAAGTAACCCTATGAGAATGCCTCCTTTTCAATACCTTTGCCCTCACGCATGCAGGCACCTGTTTCACATACTTTATTTGATCACCAGTTCTGGCTTTCGCCCGACCGTTGTGTTTTCTGGGAAGAAGAAAAAGCACTGATCCTTTCAGATTTACACTTTGGCAAATCAGGGCATTTCCGTAAGCATGGCATCCCTGTTCCACAAACAGTGTATAAGAACGACCTGCAACGGCTGGTCAATCAACTGCAATATTTCCAACCTAAACAATTAATTGTAGTAGGCGATCTATTTCACAGCCATGAGAATAAAGAACTGGAACTTTTTAAAAGATGGCGGCATGACTTTTCAGCTATTCCCATTCGCCTGGTAAGGGGCAATCATGATATCCTGCACGAACAGTGGTACCAGCAAGCCGCTATTGAAGTAATTGAAGATTCCCTTTGCCTCAATACGCATTTTCATTTTATACATGACCTCCTGCCCGAACAAATGAATGGAACCGGCAAGCAGTATTATTTCTCCGGTCACCTGCATCCCGGCGTCCGGGTAAATGGCCTTGGCAAACAATCACTCTCCTTCCCCTGCTTCTATTTTACCAAAACATTTTGTGTACTGCCGGCATTTGGCCAGTTTACCGGCCTTGCCATGATCAAGCCTGCCGCCCATGAAAATGTTTTTGCTATCGTGAATAAACAGATCATCCAATTGCAATGAGCACATCCTCCCTGAAGATTGCCTACCACCCTATCTACGCCCATCCCCTGCCCGAAGGCCATCGCTTTCCCATGCTGAAATATGAATTGATCCCGGAACAACTATTATACGAAGGCAGTATCAGCACCAATAACTTGTTTGCCCCAACACCATGTCCGGATGAGATCATCTTGTGGACACATGATGCAGCCTACCTGGAAAAGCTACACCAGCAAACACTGTCGGCAAAAGAACAACGCCATATAGGATTTCCCCAATCACCCGTTTTAACACAGCGGGAATTGGTGATCACCCAGGGCACCATCGATTGCTGTCACCATGCTTTTGAACAGGGCGTGTCCCTGAATGTAGCAGGCGGTACGCACCATGCATTTGCCGAGCGGGGTGAAGGCTTTTGTTTGCTGAACGATTTTGCCGTAGCCGCCAATTACCTGTTGCACCAGGGCATGGCGCATAAAATACTGATCATCGACCTCGATGTACACCAGGGAAATGGCACAGCCCGCTTATTTGAAAATGAACCACGGGTATTTACCTTCAGCATGCATGGCGACCACAATTATCCTTTTCATAAAGAGCGCAGCGACCTGGACATTGCTTTAAAAGATGGCACCAATGACAGTATTTATTTGCCCTTGCTGGAGAATACATTGCAAACATTGATCAAGCAGGTACAGCCTGATTTTGCTTTTTTCCTTTCGGGCGTGGATATTTTGGCTACTGATAAGTTTGGCAAACTACAAGTATCCTTACCAGGTTGTCGCCAAAGGGATGAAATAGTGTTCTCACTCCTGCGCCAACACCGCATTCCCTGCACGGTTGCCATGGGTGGCGGTTATTCGCCCAACATCAAAACGATTGTAGAAGCCCATTGCAATACCTTCCGCGCAGCACTGGATATTTATTGCTGATAACCACAGCTTTTAAAGGTCATACCATTTTTAGCAGCTACTATATAAACAACAACGCAGTAATCAGTAATTATTAATTAACAATTACTGATTACTGCGTTGAAATAAATTGACATGCGACTTGTACTGTTACAAAGTAACCGATACGGCCAACCTAATGTCAATTATTTTAATTCGCTTTCTTCTTCTTCAGCTTGCTCACCTGCTCCTGCAAATCGCTTACTACATTGGCCAGTTGGTTCACATCCCAACGTTGCTGGGTATTGGCCTTGCTGATGACCATGGTAGCTTTCCACAATTCAATCACATCTTCGGCATTGATATTATAAGGCTGGTAAGCCACATTATCACTGATGAGGGTAAACTTATTCTTAGCCCTTGTATTTTTCAGTACACGTTTATAAACAATACCTTCATTACGGGAAATAACGATATAAGTATTGTTATTGCGCACATCTTCCACATCATCTACCTTTTCTCCTACGATTACCGACCCACTGGGCGTAGGCAACATAGAGTCTCCCACAATTTCAAAGGCACGGTAAGCGCCCGGTGCCAGCATGGGTAAGGTAAATGTATTCAGTTCATCCAAAAATTCCGGGTCGGCATAACCAGCCAGGTAACCAGCCGCAGCCTTTAGAGGCACTAACTGGATCTCGCTGGCCCCGGTAGCCATTTTCTGCGCCCTTCGTTTAGCTAAGTAATTACCTTTAGCATCTCCCAGGTCCTTCAACAACAATTCATCCAACGATAGTTTGAACATTTCACCTACCTGTTCCAACACTTCTATACGCGGGTCAGCTCTTTCTTCCTCGTAGGCGCCCAACAGGGAACGCTTGATGCCCAGTTTATTGGAGAACTCTTCCTGGGTCCACCCCCGTAACTTACGGAGATACTTCAGGTTTTTACCAGCTATTGCCATAGACTAATAATTTTAGCAGTAAAATTACTAATTATTTTATCACACCAACAAATATTTTTTAACAATGTCAGGTCAATAATTGTGAATAAGACGACAACAGGTCAATAAAATGGCGGACTGGTCCCAAAATGCTGCCCTGCTACAATTCAATACCTACAATCAACAATCTATCCGCTTCCACTTCCCAGCCCCTTAATAAAGTTGAAGTTTTGCCCTCACTAATTGTAGTATAAAACCATTGAACATTTTTAAGCCATGAAAATGCTAATAAAGATCCTGAAGTGGACGGGTATTATTATAGTATTCCTGATCGTAGTACTGGCCATTACAGTGGCCTGCCGGCAGAACCTCCATTTTAAAGCTCCTTATCCCGATATCCAGGCATCAAAAGATAGTAGTATCATAGCCCGCGGTAAATACCTGGCCTATGGTCCCGGTCATTGTGCCGATTGTCACGGTGCACAAAATGTACAACCAGGGATGCCCAAAGGAGCAGACATACCCCTCACAGGCGGCATGCCCTTCAAATTGCCCATCGCTACCATTTATGTAAGGAATATTACCCCCGACATGGAAACCGGCATCGGCAAGATCACCGATCAGGAAATTGCCCGTTTATTACGCTATGGTGTTCGGCCTGATGGAACAGCCGTATTGGATTTTATGCCCTTTCACGATGCCACCGATGAAGACCTCACCGCCATCATCTCTTTTTTGCGCAGCCAACAACCCATCCAACATAAAGTGCCCGACCATGATGTCTTTATGCTGGGCAAAGTGGTCAAAGCATTTATGATAAAACCTGTAGGCCCCTCCGTTCCCCTCCGCAAAAGCATTCCACGCGATACATCCGTTAATTATGGTAAATACCTGGCCAATAGCATTGCCAATTGCGTAGGCTGCCATTCCAATCGCGATATGACAACAGGCGCCATGATCGGTGAACCTTTCGCAGGAGGCCTCGTGATGGAATCTATTATTGCCCCCGAAAATTATACCCTGCTTACGCCCAACCTAACCCCCGACCCTGCTACCGGAAAATTGACGGGCTGGACGCAGCAACAGTTTATTAATAGATTTCGCCAGGGAAGGATCATTCCGCATAGCCCCATGCCATGGCCTTCCTTTTCACGCATGAGTGATGATGAACTCAAAGCGCTTTATAAATACCTGCAAACCATCAAACCCGTACACAATGAGGTCAAACCAGGATTAACCAGCATAAAAGATTGATTCCGCTCAATGAGTTTGTAATTAACTGAAAAATAGACTATTGGAGGCCATTCTAACGCCTCCTGCATGGCAAGGTCCCAATCGCCCGGTAAAGGTCAGCATCCATTCCTGACCTTTACCGGGCTTTTTAAAAACGGATATTCCCTTCCAGCAACCCGCACAACTGCCTTTTTGCCTCTAAAAAGCACCTAAAAAATGATTGGATATGCAAACCTGGCGGATCGTCCGATCTACTTTTCCAGGATTGTTCATTTTCTTAGAAAATAATTTGTCACACCAACCCTACCACTCCAACTTCACCCCGTTGAGCTAATGCGTTTGGTACATTTTGACACATTAGCTTTTTTGCAGCTTCGTATACTTCTTAAAAATGAACCGGCTGACGCCAATGAAATAAGCCATTAATGCAATCAGTAACAGTCCATTTGGCCTTTATTACAACCCCGGGTTGCTCATTTTTAAATGAATCGTCCAGACCCGCGGTTCTAACCACTCTTTAAGGCTGACTACCATCGCTTTTCCTTACCTTTGACGTCCTGTCAAATTGGCTCGTTATCAAACTATAGCACCTTTTTTGACGGCAAGAAGATTCATTAATCTTGTAAACATTTCAACCAGCTATAATCATGTTAGGTTTTTTATCGAAAATGTTCGGAGGTAGTAAGTCGGAGAAGGATATTAAGAATATTCAGCCCCTCGTACAACAGATTCACCAACAATTTGCTGCCTTCCAATCCCTGAGCAATGACCAGCTAAGGAATAAGACCCAGGAATTCCGCCAGCGTATCAAGGCCCACCTGCAAAAGATCGACGACGAAATCGCCGCCCTGAACAAGCAAGCCGAAGAATTACCTTTCAGCGATATCAATGGCAAGGATGCCATTTACCAGGAGGTGGATAAACTCATCAAGGACCGGGACAAACAGATCGAAGAAGTGTTGAAGGAAATACTGCCCGAAGCCTTTGCCGTAGTGAAAGAAACTGCCCGCCGCTTTAAAGATAATACCGAGATCGTAGCCACCGCTACCCAGCTCGACCGCGATCTGAGCGTAAAGAAAGATTATATCCGCATCGAAGGCGACCAGGCCATTTTCAAGAATACCTGGACTGCCGGTGGAGCACCCATTACCTGGAACATGGTCCACTACGATGTACAGCTCATTGGTGGTACCGTACTGCATGAAGGAAAGATTGCCGAAATGGCTACCGGTGAAGGTAAAACCCTGGTATCAACACTGCCAGCTTACCTGAACGCATTGGCTGGGGAAGGCGTACACATCGTTACCGTAAACGATTACCTGGCCAAACGTGACTCCGAGTGGAATGGGACCATCTTTGAATGGCTGGGACTGGTAGTAGACTGTATCGACAAGCACCAGCCCAATAGCCCCGAGCGGCGCAAAGCCTACCAGGCCGATATTACCTACGGTACCAACAACGAATTTGGTTTTGACTACCTCCGTGATAACATGGTACACACCCCCGAAGAAATGGTACAGCGCAAGCACCATTTTGCCATGGTGGATGAGGTGGATAGCGTATTGATCGATGATGCCCGTACCCCCCTGATCATTTCAGGTCCCGTACCCCGTGGCGACGATCAGCAATACCATATCCTGAAAAGCAGGGTAGAAACATTGGTGGGCATGCAAAAGCAGGTAACCAATAAATACCTGAATGAAGCCAAGAAATTATTTGAAGCAGGCGATGATGAACCCAAGAGCGGCGGTTTGGCCCTGATGCGCGCTTATCGTGGTTTGCCCAAGAACAGCGCCCTGATCAAGTTCCTGAGTGAACCAGGCGTACGAGTAAAGCTCCAGAAATCTGAGAACTATTACCTGGCCGACCAGCAAAAACAAATGCCAACGGTAGACCAGGAATTGTATTTCCATATCGACGAAAAGAATAACCAGGTAGAATTAACCGACAAAGGTATCCAGGCCATTACCAAATCTGGTGAAGACCCTGAATTTTTTGTACTGCCTGATATTGGCGTTCAACTGGCCGAAATTGAAAAAGAAGTAGAAGACAGCGAAGAGAAGTTGCAGCGTAAGGAAGCTGTTTTGAATGATTATACCATCAAGGCCGACCGTATCCATACCGTACAACAGTTATTGAAAGCCTATACCCTGTTCGACAAGGATATAGAATACGTAGTACTGGAAGGGCAGGTAAAGATCGTAGATGAACAAACTGGCCGTATCCTGGATGGAAGACGTTATAGCGACGGCTTGCACCAGGCCATTGAAGCCAAGGAAAGTGTGAAGATCGAAGCAGCTACACAAACCTACGCCACTATTACTTTACAGAACTTCTTCCGGATGTACCATAAGCTGGCCGGTATGACCGGTACCGCTATTACAGAAGCTGGTGAGTTCTGGGATATTTACAAGCTGGATGTGGTGACCGTTCCTACCAACGTTACTGCCATCCGTAAGGACCATGAGGACCTGGTGTATAAAACCAAGCGCGAGAAGTACAAAGCAGTTATTGATGAAATAGAAAAGCTCCGCAATGAAGGCCGTCCCGTACTGGTAGGTACTACCTCCGTAGAAGTGAGTGAATTGCTGAGTAAGATGATGGCTGGTAAGAAGATCCCACACAATGTATTGAACGCAAAACAACACGCCCGGGAAGCCCAGGTGGTAGCAGAAGCTGGTTTGGCCGGCGCTGTAACCATTGCCACCAACATGGCCGGTCGTGGTACCGATATCAAGCTCGGACCTGGTGTGAAAGAAGCAGGTGGTTTGGCCATCATTGGTACAGAGCGCCATGAAAGCCGTCGTGTAGACAGGCAGTTGCGTGGTCGTGCAGGCCGTCAGGGCGATCCCGGTACTACCCAGTTCTACGTATCACTGGAAGATGAGCTGATGCGTTTATTCGGCAGTGAGCGTATTGCTTCCATCATGGACCGCTTTGGATACAAAGAAGGCGAAGTGATCCAGCACAGCATGGTGACCAAGAGCATTGAAAGAGCGCAGAAGAAAGTAGAAGAAAACAACTTTGGTATTCGTAAGCGCCTGTTGGAATATGATGATGTAATGAACAAACAGCGGAACGTGATCTATAAGAAACGTAATCACGCCCTGTTTGGTGACCGCCTGGCCCTTGACCTGGATAATGCCTTCTACATCGTAGCAGAAAGTTTGATCACAGGCTTCCAGGAGCAGGAAGACTATGAAGGCTTCAAGATGGCAGCCATCGTCAACTTTGGTATTGACAGCGCTATCACCGAAGACGAATTTAAGAAGGCCAATGCCAATCAGCTGGCCGACCAACTGTACAATGAAGCAACAGCCCGCTACCAGCGCAAGTTGACCGATGTACAAACCCAGGCAGTACCCGTTTTCAAAAACATCCGTACTTCTCAGGGCAACCATATCGAAAATGTGGTAGTACCCTTTACCGATGGTAAGAAAGGCATGCAGGTACTGGCCAACCTGAATAAGACCGTAGAAACCGGAGGACGCGAATTGACCAATGCCCTGGAGCGCCAGATCACCCTGGCCATCATTGATGATGCCTGGAAAGAGCACCTGCGGGCCATGGACGATCTGAAACAAAGCGTACAAACCGCTTACCTGGAGCAGAAAGATCCCCTGGTGATCTACAAGATCACAGCCTTCGACCTGTTCAAGCGTATGGACAGCGATGTGAACAAGGATATCATCAGCTTCCTTTGCCACGCCAATATTCCCGTTGAGCAAAACAATGGAGAGCAGATCAAGGAAGGACGGGAAGAGAAAACCGATATGAGCCGTATGCAGGCCAATAAGGAAGATATTGACCGTCGTGGCGATGATTATGCAGCCAATGAGAATGATTACTTCGACCCCTCCACCCAGGTAAAACAAGAACCGGTGCGTGTAGGCCCCAAGGTAGGACGCAATGATCTTTGCCCCTGCGGTAGCGGTAAGAAGTTCAAAAACTGCCACGGCAAAGACGCTTAAGTATTAATTCATTATAGATAGAAAAGCATTCACGCAAGTGGATGCTTTTTTTGTTAGTAAAACGATAAAATCCGCCTCCTTATCACTTGCATCCCTCAAATCTTGTATATTGAGTAGTAAGCCATTTATGCTATGACACGTGCTTTATCCATGCTGCTTTTAATTTGTATTCATTGCCTCCCGGCATTGTCTCAATCGCTGAAAGAAGTGGCACTCACAAAAGAAGAGAAGCAAGCAGACAGTTTACTCTCCCATTATCAGGTTTTCTCAGACGATAGCCTGGCTTCAGTAAGCCTGTATTTATACAAACATGGAACATTTGAGTACCAGAATGCTACTTGTATCACCTACCGCTTTTCAACGGGCATTTGGACCAAAAAAGGGAGCATCATTACACTCAACAGTTTTATCCAAAAGGATCAACTACCAATAAGCATTAACTATATTAAGACAGATAGCGTCGGTCAAAAAAATAAAGTACTGGTCGGCAGAAGCCCAACAGGCGAACGCATAACAGCCTTGGTTGTTTACATGAATAATGATTCAACTTCATGTATAGTAGGAACGCCCTTTTGCAATGGATCTTATGATTATATAGACAGCATCAGGGTGCATTTGGATGGTGGCTTTCACTCCCAATGGATCAAAACCGAGCGGAACAGAGGTGACATTGAGCCCGTTATACAAACAACCATCCCTTTAGAAAAATATTTTCCCATCAGGAATGAGCAATACAGGCTAGGCAATAAGCAAATAAGCAGAGTAAAGAAATAAGTGCCCCCATAGAAGAGTAAGCGTTGCACAGGTATCGTAAATAGGCTACCTTCAGCAGAATGATTGCCATCGAAAAATACAGTTCCCTTTCTCCTTTCATAAAAGACACACTCAACCAGTATATCCAGGCCGAATTTGGTCATATTCCCATTGTACAGGAAACTACCTGGGCCACGCCCGACTGGACGATTTTACAAACCGAGAACAATGCCATTGTAACCTTTTACAATATTATTGAGCGGGAAGTACTGCTGGATGGCAGCCCTTACAAAATAGCCGGTATTAATAACGTGATTACCCCACCTTCATTCCGAGGTAAGGGATATTCTTCCCAGACACTTACCAACACAACAAGTTTCTTGTTTGACGATCTACAAAGCGACCATGCATTATTATTGTGTGCCGATGCCATGATCCCCTTCTATAACCGGCTAGGCTGGTACACCGTCAACAGTACCGTTTATATTGAACAACCTTCCGGCAGGAAAGTATGGACTGCCAACACCATGTTGTTAAGTCCCGGGCAAGCAGTAACACCGGCAGTCATTGATCTGCAGGGAACGCCTTGGTAACCCAATTCATGTTTAGTGTTCTAAATTTTAATTCAAAAATCCACCAGGAGAATATATATTTAGGTTATACGCAAATTTTGCGTGAACCTTATCCATCAGTCACATGGCAACGTCAGGTCTTTCTCCACCTGTCCTACAATCTATTCCCAAAGCTTCTCTCCTTTAGCTACCTCTCTCCGTCTAACACACTCTTATCAAAAATTAACTGTTATGAAATCAATATTTCTTATACTCATAACCCTGTGCTCATTGTATACTTCCGCACAGGTCACTACCAACTTCAACAATGAACTAGCCATCAGCAGTAATGGACGTTTCGGCAAAAGCTATAAAGAACGTATTGACTTTGAGATTCCAGCCAGGAGCATTACTAAACTGCTGGAGGCAGAAAGGCGAGCAGATGCGGGATCTAATGAGGTAAAACCTTTTCGACTGGCTGAGCCGGTTGCCATTGACCTGGATATTGCCAAACGCATCAATTGGGTTACGGATAAGGAAACAGCCTATGGAAAATTTACGATTAAAGTGAACGGCGCTTTATCAACCAGCATCAATTTTGACCAGTTTTATTTACCCCCGGGCACTGAAATATTTGTTTACAATAAAAACGGGAATATAATCACAGGCCCCGTCACCGAAAAAGAAAACAATGCCAATAAGAAATGGGGAAGTTGGGTGTATAAGGGCGAATTCCTGACCATTGAAATCCAAACACCTGTTTTGTCGAAGGAACAATTAGTGCTGCATGCCAATAATATCGCCTATGGGTATAAAGAGGTGTACAAAACAGAGACTGGCGGCTTTGGTCAATCTGCCGCCTGTAATATCAATGTACTTTGTCCCTTGGGTACAGGATGGGAAGCAGAAAGAAATGGAGTAGCCCTGGTACTAAATGATAATGGTTCAGTTTGGTGTAGTGGTTCCATGATTATGAACACCTGCAGTTCTACGAGGCCGTTTTTCCTTACCGCCAATCATTGCTTTGCCACCAGTCCGCTTCAGGATGTAACAGCCTGGCGATTTACCTTCCAGGCCTGGAGTGCTACTTGCACCCCTTCTCAAAACAGTGGTGGGATAACCTATAATGGTTCCACATTAAGGGCTAATTGGGATGGCACAGATTTTTGCCTCGTCGAATTAAACAATACACCTCCTGCCAATTCCGGCATTCATTATGCCGGCTGGAATAGAAATACGACTGGCATCACCGAGTCAACCATTATTCACCACCCGAGCGGCGACGTTATGAAGATCTCCCGGGATAATGGGGCTCCTGCAACGGCTACTTTTTCCGGTGCTCAATGCTGGTTTTTAACGTTAGACCAGGGCGCTACGGAGGGCGGTAGTTCAGGTTCTCCTTATTTTGATCAAAACCATCGTATTATTGGTCAGCATTATGGTGTTAATGATGCCAATTTACCGATATGCAACAGACAAAATAAATTTGGCGGTCGCTTTGACCTGTCATGGGCAGGCAATGGCACCAATGCCACCCGGTTAAGCAACTGGCTCGATCCTTCCAATTCAGGTGCTACTACAACCAATACAACAAATGTCAGCGCTTTGGTCTCCACTACCACCGGCCTCAGCATTACCGGCGATAACTTTATCTGTTCGGGTAGTAAAACATATACTGCCAACAATATCCCATCGGGCAGTACAGTAACATGGAGTGGTTCCAACGGTTATATCACTGTTTCAGGTAGTGGCGCCACTGCTACTGTAACGATGAACCCTGCGGCACATGGACCTGCCACAGTGACCGCTACCGCCGTCGTCAATGGCTGTGTAGTCAGCAATGTAGCCTCCAAAGTAATATCCGTAGGTACGCCTTATGCCGGCTTCAATATAGTGGCCCACCCCATGTCGCCAACCACCTGTTACGAAGCAGGGGCCATTAACTCATTACAGGCTACACTGGCCTATGGCGAAGGGTATACAGGTATGCAATGGGGGTATATTTACAATAATACAGACTATCCCGGAAGTGAAACCTGGGATACCTATACTTTCATTCCAGACAATCCTGGCACGTACGAAATATATGTCAGACCCACCAATTCCTGTGGTGTAGGTACTCCCACCTCTACCCGCATCATCGAAGTAGTGGGTTCTTGTGCCGGCGGCTGGGGATTTAAGGTTCAGACCTCTCCCAATCCGGCCAAAGGAATGCTTTACGTAACCATTACAGACGAAAGCAAGCCGGCAGTCAAAAGCAATGGGGCCATCACTCAGCTCTCCTTGCGTGAAGTGATCAGTGGACGTTTAGTAAAACAATGGAGTATGCCGGGCTACCAAAAACAACTGTCTCTCTCCCTCCAGGGGGTAAGAAAAGGCAATTACCTGCTCACCATCCAAAAGGGAACCTATCGACAATCCAAACAGGTCATTGTTGAATAGTTGCCCCCTACAGGAACAAGCGCCCGGGTAACCATAAAAAAACGGATACGAGACAAGCTGCCGGCATAAACCGGCAGCTTTTTAATAAAATAACCTACTAATCCTAAAATAATATTAACAAAGAAGGAAGTTGAGCGCACATCTTAAAAGCCATTTACTTTTGCATATTCATTTTACCTTAATGCAAAAAGAATGAACCAGCTCAAAATAGCCACCGCCCAGTTTGAAAACAAAAGCGGCGACAAAACCTATAATCTTTCCATTATTGATCAACTGGCCGCTAAAGCAGCAGCACAAGGTGCCCAGGTAGTAGCTTTTCATGAATGTTCCATTACCGCCTACACCTTTGCCCGCCATTTATCCAAAGAGCAAATGCTGGCCATTGCCGAACACATCCCGGATGGAGAAAGCATCAAAGCTCTACAGAGCATTGCCGCAAAGCATAATATTGCCATCCTCGCCGGCCTGTTTGAAAAAGACGATCAGGACAACTTGTTTAAAGCCTATGTATGCGTAGATAAGACCGGACTGATTGCCAAATACAGAAAACTCCATCCGTTCATCAATCCCTACTTAATACCCGGTGATCAATACTGTGTATTTGATCTCTATGGCTGGAAATGCGGTATCCTGATCTGCTATGACAACAATGTAATTGAAAACGTAAGGGCTACCAGGCTATTGGGCGCGCAGGTGATCTTTATGCCCCATGTCACCATGTGTACCCCTTCTACCCGGCCCGGGGCAGGTTTTGTAGATTCTAAACTCTGGGAAAACCGCGAAGCTGATCCTACTTCCCTGCGATTGGAATTTGATGGCATGAAAGGACGCGACTGGCTCATGAAATGGCTGCCTGCCAGAGCCTACGACAATGCGATCTATGCAGTTTTTTCCAACCCCATCGGTATGGACGACGACCAACTCAAGAACGGCTGCTCCATGATCATTGATCCGTTTGGTGATGTAATTGCCGAATGCCGCACCCTGGGCAATGACATCGTAACTGCCACCCTCACCCCCGAAAAGCTCACCCAGGCCGGCGGCCACCGCTATATCAAAGCCCGGCGCCCGGACCTTTACCGGGATATCATTGGCCAGGAGCATACGCCCGAGCAAAAGGTTGTTTGGCTCAAATGATGTAAATCAACTACGTTACATGTACTCAAAAATCTATTGGTTACATTCATTTCCCAGTGGTTCCAAACTAGGCATTATGGCCAGGCCAAGAGGTAATGACTGGCTGGATCAGGAAATAGGTCAACTTAAGAAGCATGGAATAGCAGTAATGGTTTCTTTGTTGGAGTCGCAGGAAATAACTGAACTGGGATTATTAAAGCAACAAGAAATATGCGCTGCTCATGGTATTGAATACATTAACTTTCCTATCATCGACAGGGGCCTCCCTACATCAATAGATAAAGTGAAAACCCTTATTGAAAACCTCAAAGAGCAATTAAACAACGAAAGGTCGGTAGTCATACATTGTAGAATGGGCATTGGCCGGTCCTCCACAATTGCAGGTTGTGTATTATTAAGAACTGGGTACAAGCCTAATGATATCTTTGCACACATCAGCAAAATGCGCGGTCTCAGAGTACCAGATACGGAAGAACAAGCAAAATGGCTTACCCATGTATTCAACCGATGATATCCTCCTCCATACCGACCACCGGCCCTGGGCCTTGCCTTCAGGGAGTTGGGCATATTACCAGGAATGGAACCGGGTTTTATTCATGCATTGGAAAGTGCCGGTCGGGGAATTACAGCCACTCCTGCCTCCCAACCTTTCATTAGACCTGCACGACAATCATGCCTGGATATCATTGGTACCTTTTACCATGAATGAGATCAGGCCAAGGAGATTACCTGCTTTTGCACCTATTTGCAACTTCCATGAGATCAATGTCCGCACCTATGTTACAGCAGCGAACAAACCAGGCGTATATTTTCTCAGTATAGAGGCCAGCAAGTACCTGTCGGCATTCATTGCCCGGCAGCTGTCTGGATTGCCCTATGAAAAGGCAGTGATGGATAGGCAATTTACCCATGTGGGATTCGGGTATACTTCCATCAACAAAAGAAAGGGTTTTGAGTTATCAACCGCTTTTGATGTACTGGATCCTATAGAAGAAAAAACACCCCTCGATATTTGGCTAACCGAGCGGTATTGCCTTTACACAAGCACCAAAGGATCCTTATACAGGTATGATATCCATCACCAGCCCTGGGACCTGCGTGGGGCCAATGTATATTCTTTAACCCTCAATTATAAGATCGGCAATATACAGCTCACCACCCCACCCGATCTGGCACATTATTCGAACGGCGTACAGGTCATCGCCTGGAAACGCCAAAAAGTAAACATGATCCCCCCTTCATAAAGTAATGAGAAATTTCCAGCACCAGCTTATATTACCCTTAGCCATGGTGGCTGGAGCAATTATTAATCTTTACAACATACCTTGCAACTGTAAAGGTGCATAAATAATGAACCGGTCATTATACCACACAATAACCAGTTTTATCTTCTTTGGCAATTATTTCTACGGCTTATGCGCCGTAGCGCTTTCTATTGAAGCCAGCCTCCAGCAGCAGTACCCGCTGAACAACTGGCTGTATTATACCATCGTTTTCTGCGCCACCATTCTTTATTACACCCGGGCCTATATTACCGAAGTAACGGTAGAAACCACCAACAAAAGAACCAACTGGTACATCCAATTTAAGCGTTGGGTATTTTTTTCCCAGATCATGCTCACCGTCATTGTAGCTGCGGGAGGAGGTTATATGCTGTACACCAACTGGCAACACCTGGTCAACCAGCCTCCCCTTACCTGGCTACTCATTTTCCTGTTTCCCGTTACCGCCTTATTGTATTACGGATTCAATCATACCAGACTGGGTCGCTTTAGCCTCCGCAATTCAGGTTGGCTAAAACCATTTGTGATTGGCTTTGCCTGGGCAGGCCTGGTAACCGTATACCCTATCCTGTATTATAGCATTGATCATGGACAGGTATTTCAACCCACCCTGCTGGATGCCTGGTTCTTCATCAAGAACTTCATGTTCATTACCGTATTGTGTATTATGTTCGATATAAAGGACTATGCAGTGGATTATAATCGCCAGCTCAAAACATTCGTAGTAAATGTGGGCTTACGCAAGACCATTTTTTACATCATCATTCCACTTTGTTTAATTGGACTGGCCTCCTTTATCTTATTTGCCGTTGCCAGCCATTTTCATCCCATGAAAATTGTCCTTAATATCATCCCTTTTGTAGCCCTTATCCGGGTGGCCTGGTCCATGCACCAGCGCAAATCCATCCTCTATTACCTGTTTATTATCGACGGCCTCATGCTGGTGAAAGCCCTTTGCGGCTCCCTGGCCATGCTCTTTTTCTAATCAGCGAGACAACAAAAGTGAATTTAATATCTATTTAATCCACTAACAAACAACCCTTTAAATAGTATTTTCCACATCAACCCTAAGTAAGAACCCGTACCAGGTTGCACAATATTTCCGGTATTCGTTTCCTGCAACTATCTTTGTATCTGTTACCCCAAAGTCTATAATGAGCCGGTGGCACCGGCTTTGCTTATGGAGTACCCTAATGATAGTTCTACAACCATGAGTCTTGGAAACAAAGTAGTAAGCGCCAGAAAGAGTAAAGGTTTAACGCAGGAACAACTGGCAGAGAGAGCAACCCTTACCGTACGCACCATTCAACGTATTGAGAACGGTGAGAGCATTCCACGCGATTATACCCTCAAAGCCATCGCTGCAGCCCTCAGTATGCCCCTCGAAGAGTTTATTTCCATCAGAACATGCCTCAGAGCCGATAGCCATTTTTGCCTGCTGAAGCAAAATACACAACCCACTGTAGAACGTCAGGAAAGCTGCCACTTCCTGCAAATGCTCAACCTATCCGCCTTTTCTTATCTCGTAGTTCCCTTTATACATTTCCTCATTCCCATCTTACTCCTGAAAAAGAGAAAAGAAAAAGATGGCACCCTCCAAACAACTGGTCAGCGCATCATCCGCCAGCAGATCTGGTGGACCGTCAGTACCCATTTCCTCCTGTTGCTCACCCTCATTTACAACCTCATTCAGGCCACCTGGTTTGAGAAAAGCAACCTGCTCAACTACATCTGGATCTTTGCCGGCATGTATGTACTCAATGCTTTTATCATTGGCTTTACCGCCGTCAGACTCAGGCATTACAACCGGGCATCCTATATAAACAACTGATTGACAGCATTTGTCGGGTAAATGTCGGGTATTTGTCGGGCCCTTGTCGTACCCATCAACCAATCGTGGACTTACCTTCAGTCCATGAAAAAAATATTTATTCCATTACTCCTCTGCTGCTTTTGCGCCCAGGCCATCCAGGCCCAGCTACCTCCCCCACTGCCAGCCAATCAATTGGTATTGCCTGCCGGCACCCATACCTTGCCCTTGCAATGGAAGGGTGATAGCCTGCAAGGTCGGTGGGCCCCCTATGCGGCGCTCCTGGTCCCCGTTACCCTGCCGGGTTGTCCCCGCACCTTCTACATGCAGTTTGATACCGGCTCGCCCTACTCCGTTTTCTACAAGGATAAATTGCAGGCCATTTACCGTCAATACCCCACCGTCCGGGCCCTGGCAAAACTGTCCGACAGCCTGGTTAATTATTCATTCCAGGCGGGTCCCCTCCCAATCAAAGCCACCCAAATAGCCGTACATACTTTCGACAGCAGCGGCATTGACTGGAAAAACAACAAAGCCATCCACATCATTGGCACCCTGGGCACCGACCTCATCGATAACAAAGTCGCCATCCTCGATTATCCCCGCCGGCAACTGGTCATCAGCGATACCCTGCCGGCCTCCTTCAGAAAAGCCACTCCCACCAGCTTCATGTATGCCATGCGCCGTATTTTATTGCCTGCGGAGATAAAAGGCAAAAAGACCATCCTCTATTTTGATTCCGGCTCCAGTGCTTTTGAACTGCTCACCAATAAAGCCACCTGCCTTGAATTGGCTGTTGACAACCAGCCACCCATTCAATACCCCGTTTCCTCCTGGGGCAAAACATTAATGGCCAATACCATTACTACCAGCGATAGCATTACCCTCGCAGGCCTTGCTACCCCCATTCGCCATGCTACCTGGATTGAAGGGGTAAGCGAAACGCAGGTAAGCCAGATGATGAAAATGGGCATTGGCGGTATGACGGGCAACAAATTATTCTTATACCATATATTGGTATTGGATACACGCAACAAGCAATTCAGGGTGTTTTGATGAATGGGGAATTAAAGCATCAACCAAATTCTGTACATTTAAGAAAAGACAGTCACATGAGAAAGATAATGGCAGCCCTTTCCCTGCTTTTGATAACTCTTTTTGTACAAGGGCAAGTTAACAATGTTCAGTCCCCCAGCCGCCTGATGGCTGTAGCCAGCGTACCAGGCGCCTCTGTTGAGGAAACCGTTCGCGCCAAATTCCTCAACCAGGAATGGGCCCCGGGTTTGGTGGTCTTCAGGAATGGCGCCCCTCCCATGAATGTGCCCATCATCTTCGATGAATTTGGTGAAAAATTATATTACCTGCAAGGCGGCACCACCATGGAATTTAACCATCCTGTTGCCGCCTTCAGCATGTTACTCATCATAAAGGGCGATACTACCCAGGTTCAATTCAGGAATGGCTATCCCCCCATCCATAAAAACACCGGTGAAACATTTTACCAGGTATTGGTAGGCGGAAAATATCAATTGCTGAAATGCAAAGCAAAAACCATTGGCCTGTATAAAGATGAAGTGCCCGAAGAAAAACGGCAGGACAACATCAAAGAGTTGATGTATGCCCAATTTCCCGACGGACAGATCGTAATGATTAAAAAAGACAAGGACTATCTCTACACCCTTCCCGGATATGGCGATACCATTAAAAACATGGCCGAAGCAAAGAAGATAAAGCTGAAGAATGAAAAGAATATCATTGAATTGTTCAAAGCCCTGAATGAGCAGTAGGACCATTTAGATCAGGATCACTTCGCCAGGTAATTCATAGGATTTAAGCAACTCTTTTGTCAGTTCATCCCATCCCGATTCCGGGTGGATGCCAGCCATTGTATATTGGTGTACATAATTAAAACCTGTATGTACCTGAAACCAATGACTGTACTGCCTATATTACTACTTATTACCAACTCTTCACGGGCAGCCCTGACAGATACTTTTTATATTCAGGATGCCGCCGGCAAATTACTTCCTTCAGAAAGGAAATACCTCCAGTACACCGAAACAAAAGAAGGCCTCATTAATTTCAATGCAATACTAACCCGCACCATCCAAAAAACAACTTACCAGGGCACAGACGCATTCCTGATCGTACAAACTTATCAAACGGCCAAAGCTATTGACCGCGATTCCAGCTATTGCCAGCCATCCAACCTGGAACCACTGGCCTATTCATCGGCCATCCAATCAGAGCAATACCGCGAGCAGGTACTGTTCGTCAATGGCATAATTGAGAATACCATTATCTTTAAGGACAGTACCCAACAGTTTACCAAAACAAATGCCCGCTTTTACAATGGTGTAATGACCGATGAGCTGATCGCGGTATTACCTTTTGAACAAAAAAAGCAGTTTATTTTGAAAACCGTTAATCCCGGTAGGCGGTATTTTGAATACACCACCAAAGTGGATGTAGAAGGACAAGAAACGATCAGTATCCCGGGAGCAGAAAAAGTCTTGTGCTGGAGGTTGCGTGTTACCAATGGTGAAAATTATACCATACAATGGTTTACCGTAAAAGGCCGCCAGCAGTTGAAGAAGAAATTTGTATTTAAAAACGGCAATGCGTTTATCAGGGTAGCCATGATAGCCTGATGAAGGCATCAAATTTACCCAACTATGCAGTCCAGACAAGAAATATTACCCGCAGTAGCCGCCATTGTATTTAACCACCAGGGAGAAGTATTATTACAGCGCCGCAAAGATGTGGGCCAATGGGGACTCATTTCGGGCCATGTGGAGTTTGGAGAAAGTGTAAGCGATGCTATTCTGCGCGAGATAAAGGAAGAAACCGATACAAGTGCCGCCATCAAACGCCTCATAGGCATTTACTCATCGCCCTCCTCACAAACCTATCACTATACCCATCGTACCGTACAGTATGTAACCACCTACTTTGAAGTAAACCTGCTGCAGGAAATAACTCCCGGCTTTGCCAATGAAGAAACAGCCGAACTTCGTTATTTTCCACAGGATGCACTACCAGCGGAGCTGGCACAGGTAAACCCTTACTGGTTGCAAGATGCCCTGGATGCACAGGCGCCGCCTTTCATGCGCTAAACAAAAACGACCCCACCAGGGTGGGGCCGTTTGTCAAAAGAGAACGGATTTCAATTATTTCAATCCATACTTGTACTTATAGCGCTCGTACAATTGTTTGTGTTTATCAGTCAGGTTTAATTCCCGGCCCTGGATAAATGCCTGTTGGATCACATTGCTGCGCATATCCAGCAAGTCACCATCACAAACCAGCAGGTTAGCATCTTTACCTTTTTCCAGCGAACCAGTCTTATCACCCACGCCCAATATTTTAGCCGCATTGAGTGAAACAGCAGCCAATGCCTCTTCTTTCGTTAAACCATAGGCGGCGGCTGTACCTGCATTAAAAGCCAGGTTGCGCTGACGCGTATTACCATCATCATCATTAATGGCAAAGAGCACCCCTGCTTTTTGCAAGGCAGCGGGCGTTTTATAAGGCTGGTCTACATCATCATCCACCATCGTAGGCAGGCTGTGCATTTGCTCCAGGATCACCGCAATATCATTCGCCTTCAGCAGGTCGGCAATTTGATAGCTTTCAGAACCACCTACGACCACCACCTCAAAACCAAATTCCTTTACGAAGTCGATCGCTATCAGCATTTCTTTAACAATGCTGCAATGAATGAACAACTTTTGCTTCTTGCTGAACAAACCTTTTACCGCTTCAAATTTCAGGTTCGTTTCCTCATGGCTGCCTTCCTGGTGGTAAGCCTTGGCTTCCCGGAAAAACACCTTTACCTCTTCAATCTGATCCAGCGCCCGTTTAATAGGATCGCCGGCAGGCTGTTGACCAAAGCCGCCAAAACGGCCAAAACCACCGCGGCCACCACCACGTACCAGCAGCGAAGGCATGCGGAAATGGATCGCATTGTCGGGCAGGTAAGCTGCATCTTCCCAATTCCAGGCATCCAGTTGCACCACCGAAGAACTACCAGAGATCACACCACCGCCCGGTACAATATTCGCCAGCAGGATACCATTATTACGCAAGGTATTGGTAACCTTCGAATCGGTATTATAAGCCACCAGCGAACGGATATTGGAATTGATCAATCCCAGTTCATTGGCATCTACTGTAGCCCGTACACTACCTACTTCTACAAGGCCCAGGTTGGATTCGGATAAGATAAGACCAGGATAAATATGCTTGCCTTTACAATCTATTACTTTCACATCAGCAATGGCTGCCGTAGGGCGCACATCTACGATCTTGCCCTTACTGAACAAGACCATGCCATTTTCAATAACCTGTCCATTGCCTACATGCACTGTGGCATTGGTCAAGGCGATCGTTTGTGATTGGGCGGGAGCAGGGTATACCGTTTCCTGTGCAGAAACCTTTGTTACGATCCAGCTACCCAATAATATAGTGAAGAATATTCTTTTCATAATTCAATTTCGTTTACAGGGTTATCGTTTTTCATTAAGAACTTCGGCTTCCTCTTCTGTAATAGCCAGCAATCCATGACTATGGTAATGATCCGTACAGGTAAGGATCACTTCATAGCGGGGTCTTGGACGGCCAAAACCACCACCGGGAGCGCCACCAGCTGCAGGGGTACGCTTGGCCGCTGCCAGCTTTTGAATCAGCCTTGTTCTTTCTGCCTGTATTTGTGCGCGCAATTCCTTGTCACGATCACGATCAAAGTAGATCGTACCATCAACAATTGTTTTTTCCGCCACCGCATAAATGCTCAGGGGGTTATTGCTCCACAGTACCAGGTCGGCATCTTTACCAACTTTAATACTGCCCACTTTATCATCCACATGCAGCATTTTAGCAGGGTTGAGGGTTACCATCTTCAAGGCTTCTTCTTCTGTTACCCCACCATATTTCACTATTTTACCAGCTTCCTGGTTCAGGCGGCGTGCCATCTCAGCGTCATCCGAGTTGATCGCTACATTCAAGCCTACCCTTTGCATGATGGCCGCATTGTAAGGAATGGCATCCACCACTTCCATTTTATATTGCCACCAGTCACTGAAAGTAGAAGCATTCACACCATGTGCCTTCATTTTATCAGCTACTTTATAGCCTTCCAGGATATGCGTGAAGGTATTGATGGGGAAACCAAATTTCTCTGCTACACGCATGGTAGAAGTGATCTCACTTTGCACATACGAGTGACAGGTAATGAACCGTTTTTTATTCATGATCTCTACCAGTGCATCCAGTTCCAGATCGCGGCGCACACCCGGCTTTTTAGCCTTCAGTGCAGCCTCATAATCTTTGGCACGTTGAAACGCATCCGTCAGCACCTGCTCAACGCCCATACGCGTATCGGGGAAACGGTTGTTCGCACTGGAGCTGCTGCGTTTTACATTCTCACCCAGGGCAAACTTGATAAAGGGATCAGCACCTTTAAACTTCAGTTCCTCATCATTGGCACCCCAGCGCAGTTTGATCAGCTGCGTTTGACCACCAATCGTATTGGCCGATCCATGCAGGATATGAGAAGTAGTGACCCCGCCACTTAACTGGCGATAGATATTGATATCTTCAGGATTGAGGTTATCCGCAATACGTACTTCAGAAGTTACACTTTGTGCTCCTTCATTAATAGAAGCAGCAGCGATATGCGAATGCTCATCAATAACACCCGGTGTTAAATGCTTGCCCGTACCGTCAATTACTTTGGCACCCGTAGCACTCAGGTTCTTACCGATCTTGGATATTTTACCAGCTGTAACCAATACATCCGTTCCTTCCAGTTTGCCATCCCGCTCATTGGTCCATACCGTAGCATTTTTAATGAGTATCGTTTCTTGCTTAGGCAACTCTTCTGCACCATAGGCCAGGAAGGGGAAGGTTACCTTACCCAGTTGCAAAGGCTGTTTGGGACGCGCAGTATCAGCTTTAGCCACCGCTGCTTTTTCAAAATTAGCTGTCCAGGTAAATTTGTTGCCTGCACCATCACGGCCGGCGCCATTCCATACCTGGCCATTGGCCACACCACTCATCACCGTTTCAACAGCACGGGGTCCACGGCCTTCCGTAAAGCTCAGCTTCACCAGTTTGCCATCATAAGAATATTTACCCGTAAGCGTATCTTTTTCAATGAAGGAAGCTGTTCCGCCATCCTTCAATTCTACAGCATACGTTTTTGCACCAGCAGTCGTATTGGCCACCAACTTATAGGTGCCCTTTACATCTAACCAGCCATCTTCTTTTACGGCATATTTATTACCCTGTACCCAGTTCTGGAATACCACTGTCTTTTCCTGGAAGATGGGACCCGAAGTAATGAGGAAATTGGCCAGTTTACCCGCATCTAGGCTACCCGCTTTATCATAAATACCCAGCATGGTAGCAGGCGTTTTAGTCAATGCTTCCAGTGCCTTCGTTTCTGTCAAACCATATTCAATGGCTTTGCGCAGGTTGCCCAGGAAATCACCTACTGAGCTAAGGTCCGCAGTAGTAAGGCAAAACGTAATATTAGCTTTTTCAAAAGCGCCGGGATTGGAAGGAGCCAGTTCCCAATGTTTCATATCATCCAGACCTGTGAAGCGAACCTCATTGGGATCATCTACATCCATGGCGGCAGGATAATTCAACGACAGGATAAAAGAAGCCTTCGTATCTGCCATTTCTTTGATGCGCTGGTATTCATTACCACCACCTTTGAAAATATACTGTACACCAAATTCATCGCCTACACGGTCGGCACGCAATACATTCCATTTGTCATTGGCTTCAAATATCTGTGGCAGACCCTGGTTTTCATTCCAGGCTTTCAGCGTAAGGTTGGTGCCCTCTTTGACAGGATTTCCTTTGTACCAGGCTGCATCAATATAGCTTTGACGCAGCAAGGCAATAACACCCATCAGGGAGCTGGGATAACTTTGTGTAGAAGCGCCTTTATTCAGGGAATAATGAGCTGATGCTTTTTCTTTAACGATCACCAGGTTTTCCTTGTCATCGGCAAGCGTAACAACCACCCCGGTACCACGGGCAATACCATCTTTCTGGTGCGTTAACACCGTACCAAAACCGATATCACGGAGTGATTTGGCTTTTGCTTCATCGGCATTGAACAGCTTAGCCCCTTCTACCTCGGCATGAATGGCCTGGTTCCAGCCATAAGCTCCTTTTTGATTGGAGGTAAGTTGAGCAGGTGCATTGAAATTGAAACCACCCAATTGGCGGGTAGGCGCTGCAATACCATAATCAGCATACGCGTCAATAAAAGAAGGATAAATGAATTTGCCATTACAATCTACCACCACGGCATCTTTTGGAACAGCCAGGTTGGCACCCACGGCAACTATTTTGCCGTCTCTGATCACCAGCGTTGCGTTGGTCAACGTGGTTTGTGCATCCTTAACTATCGTGGCATTTGTAAAAGCGTAGGCGCCATTTTTGGGATCCGCCACCCCATTTACCGGGAAGGTGGTCTGCGCCAGTGAAGAAAAATTAAACGCGAGTAACAGCCCCATCAGGGAAACCATTCTCCCTGGCGGACATAGCCTGAGTTTTCTCATATGCTGGTTGGTTTTTAATCTGAACAGAAAAGGTCCAATTTAGCTAAATGCATTAATTTAGACCATGCAAAAATTGCCTGACCGGCAAATAACCTCCATGAGACGTTTATAGCCCTTATTTCCTGCTCATGAATTATTAAAATTGCTCATTTTTCTATGAATATAGCCCAGTATATTGACCATACCTTATTAAAACCTACCACCACTTCAGATGAGATAAAAAAACTATGTGAAGAAGCGGCGCTCTATCATTTTGCAGCCGTTTGCGTGCCTCCCCCATTCGTATCCCTGGCCAAAAAATATTTAACCGGCAGTAACGTTAAAGTGGCTACCGTAATCGGCTTTCCTTTTGGCTATTCAACAGTAGCTGCCAAACAGGCAGAAGCTGATCAGGCGATTGCCGATGGAGTTGATGAACTGGATGTGGTGATCAACCTGGTAGCCCTGAAAGCAGGCAATACCAGCCTGTTGGAAGCAGAAATAAAAGGCATCCTGGCAGCAGCCCATCAACAGGGCAAACTGGTAAAGGTGATCATTGAAAGTGGCATATTGTTGGCAGAAGAGATCATACAATGTTGCCAGTTGTATGCCGCAGCAGGTGTAGATTTTGTTAAAACATCTACCGGCTATGCCGAAAAAGGCGCCAGCGTGGAAGCCGTGCAACTGATGCGCAAACATTTGCCGTCTACCATCCAGGTGAAAGCCTCCGGCGGTATCAGGACCTATGCCTTTGCAAAGGAACTGGTAGAGGCCGGCGCCACCCGGTTGGGATGCAGCGCCAGTGTGGCCATTGTAACCGGGGAAAAAGAAAGTAGCACCGCAGGTTATTAGAAAGAAAAAGTACGAACCCAGTCATTAAGCAACAATAACATGAAGCAACTTATCATTATACTCACATTATTCATCGCTGTACAATCCTACGCACAAACCGATACCAGCTCAGTGGTGGTGCATAAAGATCCGCGCATTGATTTGCTGGTCAAAAAGCAAATTGAGATCAATGAGGTCACTACTCGCAATGCCCGTCGTTTTGTTCCAGGCTTCCGTATCCTGGTAGTGAATACCAATGACCGCAATAAAGCCCTGAATGCTAAATCAAAGCTGTACCAGGAATTTCCTGATCTGCATGTATACCTCATGTACCAGGCGCCGTTCTATAAACTGAAAGCCGGTAATTTCAAGGAGCGTAAAGAGGCCGATGATTACCTGCCCAACCTGCAGCGCCTGTTCCCTTCGGGCGTATACGTAGTACGGGATACCATTGAAGTCAATCCTGACCCGGCAGCGAATTAAGATAGAAAGTCAGGAAGTCAGTAAAGTCCGGAAGAAGGCCGCAAAAGACTTTCAGTCTTTCGGACTTACGGTCTTTCGGACTATTGCTTTACTTTTGAGGCATGAGCCACCTGAAACAAAAAATACAAAGCCTGGCCAATACCTATGCTCCCGGATTTATTGATATACGGCATCACCTGCATGCCCATCCAGAGTTAAGCTACCAGGAAGTAGAAACTTCTCAGTTCATACAACAAAAACTACAGGAATTTGGCATCCCTTACCAGGTAATGGCCACTACCGGCGTGGTAGGATTGATAGAGGGTAAAAACCCTGGTAAAAGAGTGATTGCATTACGCGCCGATATTGATGCCCTGCCCATCCTGGAAGCCAATGATATCCCTTATAAGTCAACCAATGAAGGCGTAATGCATGCATGTGGTCATGATGTACATACCACCTGCCTGTTGGGCGCTGCCAAAATATTACAGGAGCTGCGGGATGAATGGGAAGGAACGGTAAAACTGATCTTCCAACCCGGCGAAGAACGCAATCCCGGCGGCGCCAGTATCCTCATCAAAGAAGGCGTATTGACCAATCCGGCCCCCGAAGCCATATTTGGCCTGCATGTGCATCCCCAGCTGGCCGTAGGCCAACTCAGTTTCCGTGGCGGACAGGTAATGGCCAGTGCCGATGAGATCTATATCACCATCAAGGGTAAGGGCGGCCATGCAGCAGCCCCCCATTTAACGGTTGATACCATCCTCATTGCCTCACACCTCATTGTGAGCCTGCAACAGATCATTAGTCGCAACAGGAACCCCTTATCACCTTCTGTACTTTCTATTTGCTCTATACAAGGCGGTCATACCACCAATGTGATCCCCAGCGAAGTGAAATTGATGGGTACTTTCCGCGCGCTCGACGAAACCTGGCGCTTTAAAGCCCATGAGCTCATCCGCAGCAATGCCGTTGGATTGGTACATGCCATGGGCGGTGAGATCGACCTCCATATTGATGTAGGTTATCCTACCGTTTACAACCACGAAGCCTTGAATGCCACTGCCCGGAAACTGGCCGAAGACTATATGGGCGCCGAACATGTAGAAACTACCGAAATGCGCATGGGAGCCGAAGATTTTGGCTACTATACCCAATTGATCCCAGGTTGTTTTTACCGCCTGGGTGTGATGAATGAAGCCAAAGGCATTACCTCGGGTGTACATACCCCCACGTTTAATATTGATGAAAGTGCTATTGAAACAGGGATGGGTATGATGGCCTGGCTGGGCGCCAATGCAAAACTGGAATAACCAATCCTTTTGATATGCTTCGATTTACCACTGTACTACTATTAATAGCTTGCGGTGTACACGCGCAAAGCTCCACCGAGAGTAAGTACGACCGGCAGGAGCTCATGATCCCCATGCGGGATGGTATAAAACTCAATACCGTCATCTTTACCCCCAGGGCGGCCACTGAAAAGTATCCCTTTCTGCTAAGACGCACCCCGTATGGAGTAAGCAATGCCGGCGCCCCCGATAAAGGCAGCTATGTAAAAGACCTGGCCGATGATGGCTACATCTTCGTATACCAGGATATCCGTGGCCGCTATAAAAGTGAAGGCAAATTCGAGATGCAACGCTTTAGCCGGAACAAGAAAGATCCCAAAGCCATCGATGAAAGTACCGATACCTATGATACCTTTGAATGGCTGCTTCAGCATATTCCCAATAACAATGGCAAGGCGGGCATGTACGGTATTTCTTATGATGGATGGACCACCATGCAGGGAGCCATCGACCCACATCCTGCCCTTATTGCCGTATCAGAACAGGCCACTCCCTCCGATATGTGGATGGGTGATGATTTCCACCACAATGGTGCATTCCGCCTCAGTTATGGTTTTGAATATGCATTCATGGAAGAAGCCGCCAAAACCGATAGCCTCTTCCCTTTCGGCATGTACGACCTGTACGATTGGTACCTGCAGCTGGGCTCCCTCGCCAATGTAAACAAGAAGTATTTTCACAACCATATTCCTACCTGGAACGATTTTGCGACGCACCCTGATTATGATGCCTTCTGGCAAAAACAATCACTCCCTTACCGACTGGATTCGCCAAGGGTATATACCATGCACGTAGCAGGCTGGTGGGACCAGGAAGATTTTTATGGCCCCCTCAAAGCCTATGAAGTATTGGAGAAAAAAGACCGTAACCATAAGAACTATATCGTAGCCGGCCCCTGGAATCATGGTGGCTGGTCGGGCGGGCCTGGCAATACACTGGGCAATATCAATTTCGATTCTGCCACTGGCCCTGTTTTCCGTAAAGATGTACAGGCTCGTTGGTTTGCTTACCACCTCAAAGGAAAAGGGGATGGCAATTTTGCCGAGGCCATCACCTTCCAAACAGGCTCCAACACATGGAAGAACTATACCAGCTGGCCACCGGCTGAGGCGGTACAACAAAACCTGTACTTCCAGGCCAATGGCAAACTCTCCTTTGATAAACCGGTAGCCCCCAAAGCCGCCGACAGTTATATTTCTGATCCTGCCCATCCCGTACCTTACCGCCCGAGACCCATTGAGCAAACCTATGGCCCCGGTTCCCGCTGGCGCACCTGGCTTACAGAAGACCAACGGTTTGTACACAACCGGCCCGATGTATTGAGTTGGGAAACCGAGGTGTTGACGGAAGATATGACCATCACCGGCCAGTTATGGGCCAAACTATTTGCGGCTACTACCGGCAGTGATGCCGACTGGGTCGTAAAATTGATTGATGTATACCCGGCCGAATATCCCAAAGACCGTAAAATGGGTGGGTATCAGTTTATGGTAGCCAATGATGTATTCCGTGGACGCTACCGCAAAAGCTTTGAGCATCCAACTCCTATTGTACCAGGTAAAGTAGAAAGCTATACGGTCGACCTGCACAGCATCAACCATGTATTTAAGAAAGGACATAAGATCATGGTACAGATACAAAGCAGCTGGTTTCCTATCATTGACCGTAACCCGCAAAAATATGTGCCCAATATTTTTGAAGCAAAGGAATCAGATTTCCAGGCTGCCACCCATTCCATCCACCGCTCGGCACAATACCCTTCCCATATTGAATTATCTGTGATGAAATAAAACGATCAGGGTGAGCCATGGCGGCTCACCCTGATTTGCTTATCCAATAAAGAGGGGCAGGCATAGACCCACCCCGTGTTAACTAAGGTTAACTTGCGTATAGAAAAAAACTGTTTACTTGTTTAGCATATTTCAAACAACACCTTATTGGCAGTCCCTGCTGCTCCTTCATTGGCCTCATAAAATTTAACACTATCCTCCTCACACTGCAGGGTAAACAATAAACGTGGCCGCTCCTGCCCCATTTGAACAGGCTCCGTTTCATACACGATACTGTGCACTGTATAATCACTGTTCATCGTGCAATCCACCTGCTTCACCTTATTGGCAAAACGTACTTCCTGTCCATCGGGTAATAAATAGTGCAGGTAAATGGCCTCCTGGTCTACCCAAATATCCGTCAGCACCGAAGCCGTACTTTCCAGCTTGCCACCAGGTCCTACCCTGAACTGCTTTTCACTGTGCAGGTGCAACGGATTATACATCCCATTTTGTACCTGGCTGCCAAACAGCAGGCAACCGATGTGATCTACAATTTCTTTTTTCATGCTGTATATGCTTTTAGGGTGATTCTGGCACTGCTACCAGGCAATCTGTTTCAATATCTATTGCTGTAATACGGTCTCAATTTGCTTGATCAATGCGGGTGCTTCACGGGCAGGCTCTACCACTGCCATCTTTCCATTGGGATCAATGAGGTAGGTGGTAGGATAGCCATCCACCAGGTAGTCATTTATCATGGCATGCTCCCGGCCCCTGTTCTGAGTAAACACATGATAACCGCCAATATTATAACTAACCAGGGCTTTTTTCCATACCGCCTTATCGTCTATCGAAACACTTAAAAACACCACCTTGTCATTGCCCCTGAAATGGACCTTGGCGGCATGTATACTTTTAAATAAATCATGACAAGCGCCACAGGCCTTGAACCAAAAATCGAGGTACACTACCTTCCCTTTGAACGTGGACAGGCTCACTAATTTCCCCTGTTCATTTTCCACCGTAAAATCAGGAGCAGGCGTCCCCTTTTTAAACACAAGGGTTTGTTGGTATTTATTCTTTACATATTGGGCATACACCGAATCGGCCGGGGCGGTATACAGGTATTTCCACAAAGCCCCGAAATCGGCTGCATTGATCCCTAAATCAACATCTTTGGTCAGGATCAGGGTAAGCACCGGTACACGCAGGCTGGCAGGCAACAGACTATCGAAGTATTGGTATTTTTTTATCAGCGACCCTTTCGCCCTGTCACCTGGCAGCAGGTTGTTATAATGTTCCACCCACATAGAACGCACCCCTTGCACATAAGTGGCAGACGAAGCATAGGCCCCTTCTACATCCAAAGCATGACGAAGGTATTGTTCCGTTTTAGGCGTCAGCTCAGCTTTTCGGGTTTGCAACGTTTGTGTTATCCCCTCATGGTGTACCAGTTCAATAGAATAATAACGTTTATACAATAAAGCCCCTTTGATCTCCCCTTTCAGCATTTGATAAGCAGACTGGCTTATCTGTCCTTTTACCACTTCGAGACGGGACAGGAAATGCGTCTCACAGGAATCGACTTTCTGATGGAGGAAATCATAAGGGTACTTTTCAGCCCTGGCTTTTTTTACAGAAGCATTGAGCAGGTCATTGACCTTTGCATGGCTCAGGTCCTGCAATAACAGGAACTTTTCCTTTCCCCTTCCCTCAACAACCAGCGTTTTTAGTGCATCCTTCACATCATAGCTGATGTGCAAACTATCGCCGGCTTCAATAATACCATTGGTATAATTTTCGCCGTCCATTATGGAAACCAGCCTTGGCTGGTCAACCGGTATCCTGACACCAAATTCCCTGTTAACAACCGCCGCCTTTACAGTATACATTTGGAGGGTAACCCCATCCAATAACACTCTTATTTGTATACTATCCTTATCCAGGTTATCGATGGTGCCGCCTACCCATACCGTGGATTGCCCTTGTGCCAGCCAGGCCTGCATAGCCAGTACCAGGAAGAAGATCATTTTGCTCATGTGCCCAGTTTAATTTTTTTCTTCGTATTTATTAACCAATACCTTGATCTTTCTTCCCTCAAACCGGTCCATCGCCACCAGTATATGTAGTTTCCCTTCTTTCGCTTCCACCGTCATACTACCGGTAGAGGTTTCTCCATTGCTGGGTTTTTGAAACTCTCCCTTATAAACAGCTTTCCCTTCTTTGTAGAGATCCTTCCACTCGCAAATTGTTTCTTTGATGGTAACGATCATTAGACCCGTTTTTTCATTAATACTGATGGTGATACTTTCTTTGGTAAATTCAATGACCACTGCATCTGTCTTATTATTAACTACCTCTCCTTCCGGGCTTATCATCTCCTGCTTATCGGAATAGTACACTACTTTTTTGTCGCATTGAGCTATACTGGCCGTGACGGCCAGCAGCAGGATAACAAAGGACAAGAACATTTTTTTCATGGCTATACTTTTTTGTTTTGGTATAAAAGATTGATTAAGACTATCCGAACAGTTGCTAGGTTACGCCATTTCCCCAAAAACCAGGAATTATATCCACCAATCCGGTCAAAGAGCTGACAAACAGGTCTTCTACCGGGTTAAAAATTCAGCAGATCCAGCCTGTTCAACATACCCGCAGCCTCAACCGCCGCATCCAGATCAATCACCTCTTTCGTCAGTTTGGTGGCATCCGTATCCACTTTGTGCAGCACAGCCTGTTCATAGTTGGCCACATCAGTCCCTTCTTTACCAGGACGGGGCAACAGCCAGGCAGTCACCAGCAATACAACAATCGGCACCAGGAGTCTCATAAATTTCATTTTATATATTTTCATACCATCTACCCCCGCTCCTTCCGTTTCACCGTATCCAGGAAAGCCAGCACCAGGATGACCGCAAACCAGATATAGGAATAAGTCAGGTGTACATCGTTGGTAAAACCCAGGTCTTTATAATAAGTAAGTACGGTATAGGCATAGGGGAAATACTGAATATGCTCCCATTTCATAATGATCAACGCTGTGATCAACAAGGCCAATCCAATACCCATCGACGCGATATAATTCCTTAAGCGTAAACTGAGCCAGTATTGAATAGCCGTAACACCCAGGATGGACACATACATTTTGGCATTTAGCGTCAACATTTCCAGCCAGGGAATCGGCGTACTGAAAAAGGTATATCCACTATGTATGGCATTGGCCCCACAGGCACTTATGATCATAAAAAGATTGAACAAGATCAGCGCAGCCACGATCAGCAAATTGATCACCACAAATTTGGAGAAGAAGATATCGGCATAACTCCTGGGTGAAGCATACACCTGCTTCCAGCTATTGTTGCGGTATTCAATCTGTACCACCAGGCTGGTCACCAGGATTACATACATGGGCAACAGGAATGCAGAAACGCCCTCCCAATTCATATTCATAAATGCACGCCAGGGATCAGCTTTCAGCTTTTTGGTAAAATTCTCCGGCTTGCTCACCAGGATCAACCAGGCCAGGAAGGGCATAAAGGCACCGGCCAATAAGGTAAGCCAATAAGCAGCTGTTTTGCGGCATTTCAGCATTTCGCCCTTCGTATTGATAATAAAGGTGGTCATAACTATTCGGATGTAATTTGAATAAATAAGTTTTCCAGGTCATTTTGCGTCATCGCCAGTTGGTATACCTCTACGCCTTGCTGTATCAGCGTTTTGTTCATCAGGGCCATCTTATCCCGGCCTTCAAAATGAACCACCAGCTTGGCGCCATTCACTTCTTTGACAGGGAAATGTCCATTTAAAACTTTTTGTGCATGCGCGGTATCATTCACCTCAATTTCGATGGCCGACTGCTTGGATTTCAATTGCTGCAGCTCCTGCAACGCTCCCTGAAACAACAGCTTCCCTTTATTGATAATACCTACATGCGTGGCCATCTTCTCCACCTCTGCCAGCATATGGCTCGATACCAGGATCGTTTTACCCTGCTCGCGGTTCAGCGTTTTGATCAGTTCCCGCGTTTCAATAATACCACTGGGGTCCAACCCATTCGTGGGCTCATCCAATATCAACAATTCCGGATCATGCAAGAGGGCAATGGCAATCGACAGCCGCTGTTTCATACCCAATGAATAGGCTTTGGCCTTCTTGTTGGCCGCATCTTTAAGCCTTACAATATTGAGTACTTCATCAATCCTGCTTTTAGGACATTGGTAGGACAACCTGAACAATTCCAGGTTCTCCCTGCCCGTAAGGTGCAGGTACAGCGAAGGCTGCTCGATCAACGATCCCAACCGGCGCAGTACATCCAGGCGTTGTTCGCCCAACTCTTTTCCAAACAAGGTGATACTGCCCTGCTGTTTCTTCAGCAGTCCCAGGATCAGCCGTAGCGTAGTGGTTTTACCCGCGCCATTGGGGCCAAGAAATCCATAGATGCTTCCTGTAGGCACCTGTAAACTCAATTGTTGCAGGATGGGTTGTCCGGACCGGAACAAAAAGTCCAGTCGCTGGGTCTCGATAATATAGTTACTCATGTTATTCTGTTGAAGTAATGATTGCTTTGCGAAGATTGAATCCTTCAATAGTGATATCTGAAGTACTGTCTGTTTGTAAACTCAACTTACCAAAAGAGGCATCTCCATCTACAAAAGCCGATTGGGAGAGCCTGGCCTGCAGTTCATTTACCCATAACTTTCCGTTAAAATGTAAAGCCGATCCAGGGTTAGCATCCACCTTTATCTTATCATAATAAGTAAGGCCTTCATTTCTATAATTGGCATCAAAGGTTAACTCCGTGCCATGCAGTTGAAAATTATAGTTCGGTTTGATGCCGTTGGAATCGGCAATATTTTTTACTACTATATGGCTGTTCACTGCGATAATATTATCTGTAGCGGGCAGGAAAAGCTCTATATGCCCATAGATCATTTGCCCACGCTCCCCTTGTTGACGGGTGCTGTCCACTTCCACATACAATACCCCATCCTTCATCCGCCACTTTACACGCTGATTATCCTTCCATATTTCCAGCCTGGCCGAATCGGCAGGAACGATCAGGATATCACCCAATCCCGTTATCCTCACCTCCCGGATTGGTTCTTTGAACCGATGCACATCACTCCACCTATTGACCGGCTCCCTCGTTACAATACTTCCCCGGGCATATTTTACCCGTACCGAAATAAACAGGCTGGCAAAAACAAAAATGGTGGTAAGAATCAATCCTAATAATATTTTATTACTCGTTCTCATGTTACTGAGTTATGCGGGTTAAGCAAAATGTTGTTGTTTATACTTCTCATACCAGGGCTTCAGGTCATCCGGCGTCATACCAAGCAGGTACATATTGCGGAATAACTGTGGCAGGTCTTTCTCTGTAAATTCCAGTTTCCGGTATTCGATGGCCTGCTTCAATGCACCCGGCGAAACAAAATAGCCAATGCCCCGCTGGTTATAAATTATCTCCTGCTGTTGCAGAAATTCAAACGTGCGCATCACCGTATTGGGATTAACCTCCAGTTGTACTGCCAACTCCCGCACCGAAGGCACCCGCTCTTCGGGTTTCCACTCCTGCAGCAGTATCTTTTCGCACACATAGTCGGCGATCTGTAAGTATATAGCTTGCGATTCTCTGAATTGCATAATAATTTGTTTACGTTGGTTAAACCTCTTTTTCCTTTAACCTGTAATAGGTGATTACCCAAAATACCGGCGCCAGCACGAATTTGAAATAACCAAAAAATGCCGCACCTGTCCAATCCGGTAACAGGATCACCTGCCGTCCCCATTCACCAGCCGGGCCAGGTAAATTGAATTCACTAAAATTGCTGCCAAATCCACCTTCTGGCAATATCGGAAACAGCACCTTGCCTACCAGGATTACAAAGAACAGCATCACCAGCAGCAAGGCAATCGAGGTTTTAATAAAGCTATAGGTAGGGAAATAAATAGAACCCAGTGCATAAGCACCTTGTACCGCAAAGAAGATCATCAAGACCGTAGTGAGTGTATTAAAGGGATTGTCTGTTATACGGTCCTCCAACTTAGAAAATACATTCGCTACTGTATCGGGCACAAAAACATTACCGGCAGTATGCGCTTGCTCTTCCCACCTGGCAAGCCGCAAAGCATTGCTCGCATGCACCATAATAAAATCAACGAAGTAGAAAATGATCGTATAACATACAAAAAATACCAGCACACAATACAGTATCATCACCAGCACTTTTTCTAATTGTGAGGCCGGTACGGAAAGAAAATTAATCGCTTTGGGCTTATTGGCCAGATCACTATACAGCATACTGGCAAATAAAGAACCCGTCAAAAACAGCCCTACATAATAAGTAATGACCTGCTCCTCTTTGCGCATGGCCCCGCCTGCTTCTACCAGCAGAAGAAACCCATGCCACAGCAACATCAAGGCGGTAATAGCACCCAACGACAGCAAATATTTATTCCGGTTATCGGCCCAGTGTTTGCGCACCAGCAGCCCCCAGCGTTGAAGATCAAAAACCTGGTTCATGTTCGTGTTTTAAGAATTAAAAGCTAATTGAATGGGTTTACGGTTCGTAACAATGGCTTTGTACAACAACTCAAGGTCTATCTTACTCTCCTCGCCATCCGTATTGGCAGTAATAATGGCGCTGCCGCGCAGGGATGATTCACTGTACAACGCATGTTTTACTTCATCCGGGTCAAAAGAAATACGGAAGGATAACTTCCGGGCCACATCCTCTATCGTTTGATCAAATAAGATCGCTCCTTCATCAATAATGGTAATCCGGTCAATCAGGTTTTCCAGATCCTTCACCTGGTGCGTGCTGATGATCACACATTTGTTTTCATCGATCGCTCCCGCCATTACTTTCCTGAATTGGCTTTTGCTCATGATGTCCAATCCATTCGTGGGCTCATCCATCAGCAATACAGAAGTATTGCAAGCCAGGCCAAAGCTGATCAACACTTTTTTCTTCTGTCCATAACTCATGCTCTCCATTTTCTGTTCGGCTGGCACTTCAAACTCCTGGATATACCGGTCAAATTGTTGCTGATTAAAACGGGGATAAAAGGGAGACAGGCTGCTCACCAACTGCGCCACGGGTATATTGGGCAGGTAAAATTCTTCGGGCACCATGAATACCTCCTGTAAAAAGGCTGGCTGCCGTTTGCCGGGCACAAAACCCATCACATCAATGCTGCCCCCATCAGGAAACAGTAAGCCGGCAATATTGCGCAGCAAGGTCGACTTACCCGTTCCGTTTTTGCCCAGCAACCCGTAAATATGGCCTGGCTGCAGCTGCAGGCTCAATCCCGTAAATACCTTTTTCTTACGGTAGCCAAAATGCAATTGTTGAATATTGACCATGCTCTGTGTTTTAGTGTACTACTTAAATAGTACACAAACATACTAATACTCCTGAATAACCCAAATCTTTTCTTAAAAATTCTCTTACCGCTCATCCATTTCACTCACTACATACTTATAATCAACTAATTAAGGACACTCAAAGAAACCGGAAAGGCAGCAGGGTATATAACCCGGCTACTGCCGGGAGTCCCTATCCAGGTGTATGTACCCACCCATCCAGGTTCATCTCTTCTTCGTGTTTGATATAGGCCAGTTTCGGAGATAAACCGTAGATAAGCTGTATATAAGCCGTATATAAGCTGTAGATAAGCCGTCCCTTATAGATACAGCTTATCTATGGCTTACCTACAGATTAGATTCAGGTTAAATACAACTTATCATGAAACAAGAAGTGAAGGAGGTATATGGTTGGCTAAAACAAGCCAGGGCGGCAGCATACGGATATTGACCTTGTTTTTACCTAACTGGCAGATTAACACCCGGATAGTATAATTACCTTAAATTGCACGCCTGTTTTTATGGCGGGAAGGCCATTCAACCAAATATCCCAAACCATCCCTTCCCGTCCTCTGATTAAATAAATAGTATGAAAAAAGAATTTATTAGAGAACAGGCACTGGAATACCATGCCAAAGGAAGACCTGGAAAGATCGAAGTAATCCCCACTAAAGAGACCAAAACCCAAAGAGACCTCTCCCTTGCATACTCACCTGGAGTAGCCGAACCTTGCCGGGAAATTGAAGCCAATCCTGAATCAGTTTATAAATACACCGCCAAAGGAAACCTGGTAGGCGTTATCAGCAATGGTACCGCTGTATTGGGCCTGGGCGATATTGGTCCCGAAGCCGGTAAACCCGTGATGGAAGGCAAGGGTGTACTGTTCAAAATATTCGCTGATATAGATGTATTCGATATTGAGATCAATGAAAAAGATCCCGAGAAGTTTGTACAGATTGTAAAAGCACTGGAACCTACTTTTGGTGGTATTAACCTGGAAGATATCAAGGCGCCTGAGTGCTTTTACATTGAGCAGAAGCTGAAAGAGCAGATGAAGATACCGGTGATGCATGACGATCAGCATGGTACAGCCATCATCAGCGCTGCGGCTTTACTGAATGCAGTAGAAATTCAAAAGAAGAAAATAGAGAAGGCGCAGTTTGTAGTGAATGGCGCCGGCGCTTCGGCCATGGCTTGTACCAAGCTGTACATAGCCCTGGGTGCTAAAAAAGAAAACATCCGGATGTTCGATAGTAAGGGTCTTATTCATGAAAGCCGTACGGACCTGGATGATATGAAGAAAGAGTTCCTGTCGACCGGAAAAAACCTTACCCTGACTGAAGCACTGGTGGATGCCGATGTGTTTATTGGTCTTAGTAAGGGCAATGTACTTTCGGAAGAGATGGTAAAATCAATGGCTAAAAATCCCATTGTATTTGCCATGGCCAATCCCGATCCGGAGATCAGCTACGAAGCAGCCACCAATGCCCGCAAGGACATCATTATGGCTACCGGCCGCAGTGATTATCCCAACCAGGTAAACAATGTACTGGGCTTTCCGTTCATTTTCCGTGGCGCCCTCGATGTTCGCGCTACGCAGATCAATGAAGCCATGAAACTGGCGGCTGTAAAATCCCTGGCCGAGTTGGCACGCACACCTGTACCCGATATCGTGAACCTGGCTTATAACCAAAACAACCTGGCTTTTGGTCCTGAATACATTATTCCCAAACCCGTTGATCCCCGCCTGCTCAGTACCGTAGCTCCGGCAGTAGCCAAAGCAGCCATTGAAAGCGGCGTAGCGCAGATCAAGATCGATAATTGGGAAGCCTATGCCATTGAATTGGAAAAACGCCTGGGCCAGGACAACCAGGTCATGCGTATCCTGGGTAATAAAGCCCGCCGTGACCCCAAACGTGTGGTATTTGCCGAAGCCGATAACCAAAAGATATTAAAAGCCGCCCAGATCGCTTTTGAGGAAGGCATTGCCTATCCTATCCTGCTGGGTGATGAGAAAAAGATACGCGCCATTGCTGATTCGATGAAGATCGATATTGAGGATATGCCGATCATCGACCCGCGCAGTGATGAGCACGAAGACCGCAGGAAGATCTATGGTGACCTGTTCTTTGAAAAAAGAAAACGCCGTGGCATCAACCGTTATGAAGCCACCAAGATCATGAAGGACCGCAACCATTTTGGCGCCATGATGGTAGAGACCGGTGATGCAGATGGTATGATTTCGGGTCTTACCCGCAATTATCCTGAAACCATTCGTCCGGCCCTCCAGGTAATAGGTACCGAACCCGGCGTGAAGAAGATAGCCGGTATGTATTTGTTGCTCACCAAGCGAGGCCCCATCTTCATGGCCGATACGACGGTCAACTTCAATCCTACTGCTGAAGAGCTTGCAGATATCACTTTGATGGCAGCCCAGGAGGTAAGGAACTTCAACCTTACGCCCCGTATTGCCATGCTGAGCTATTCCAACTTTGGCAGCAGCGATTCGCCCGAGGCTAAACTGGTTTCCAAAGCACGCGATATAGTTAAGCAAAAAGACCCCACCTTAATAGTAGATGGCGAAATGCAAGCCAGTATCGCCTTCAACCAGGAAATACTCAAAGAAAGTTATCCATTCAGTGAGCTGGTAGACCAGGAAGTGAATACCCTGATCTTCCCCAACCTGGCAGCGGGTAATGTGGCTTACAATTTATTGAAAGAAGTAGGTGGCGCCGATGCTATTGGCCCCATCCTGCTGGGTCTTAAAAAACCCGTGCATATCCTGCAACTGGGCAGTTCGGTAAGGAGCATTTACAATATGGCCCTTATTACCGTTATTGACGCACAGTTGAAATGCAAGGGCAATGCTGCTGAAGCAGTAAGAACACATTGGTGGAAAAAAGGTAAAAAAGATAGCAAGAGTGCCTCCTAAGGGCATTCTTGCACATTTAACCTCCTGATATGGCCAATACTCAGTTTGTTGGCTTATTATTGTAGTAAGAATCTATGACACTATTTACCGAATTTGGCCGTTACCTGTTGATGATTAAAGGCATGTTCTCCAAACCGGAGAACGGCAAGATGTATTGGAAGGAATACATGCACCAATGCGGTGAAATTGGTATTGGATCACTGGGCATCGTGGCCCTGATCTCTTTCTTCATAGGAGCTGTATCGACCCTGCAAACGGCTTACCAGCTGGTAAGTCCCATCATTCCCAAAAGCACCATTGCTCAGATCGTGCGCGATACGATTATTCTTGAATTTGCACCTACCCTGGTATGTATTGTACTGGCTGGTGTAATAGGCAGTAAAATAGCGAGCGAATTGGGCAATATGCGCGTGAGTGAGCAGATCGATGCCCTGGAGATCATGGGTATCAATACCAAGGCCTACCTGGTACTTCCCAAGATCCTGGCAGCCTTGACTACCATTCCCCTGTTGATCGTCATTGCAGGCGGATTGGGCATTTGGGGTGGCCGGCTGGCAGGTACCCTGTCGGGTATTCTTTCACCCCAGGAGTTTGATACGGGCTTGTTGAATGCCTTTGTGCCTTATAACGTGTTCTTTGCCCTGATAAAGGCTTATACTTTTGCCTATATCATTTCCAGCATATCAGCCTTTTATGGTTATCATGTAAATGGTGGTGCATTGGAGATCGGCCGGGCCAGTACCAAATCGGTAGTAGTAAGCTGTATTGCTATCCTGTTTGCCGATTATATATTGTCGCAATTGTTGCTAAGTAATTAACGATAAATCAGGAGAACTGCCGGGCTGCCGGCAGTTCTCCATTTATTATATGATTGAAGTAAAAGACATCAAGAAGAGCTTTGGTGAAAAGCAGGTGCTGAAAGGTGTAAGCGCCAATATGGCTGCTGGCAAGTGCAACCTCATCATTGGCGCCAGCGGCAGTGGCAAAACCGTGTTCATGAAATGCCTGGTAGGGCTTTTTGAACCCGATGAAGGAGAGATCCTGTACAACAATGTGAACTTCATCACGATGGATGATGAGCAGCGGAAAGACATCCGCAAGCAGATCGGCATGCTCTTCCAGGGATCGGCTTTATTTGACAGCCAAACAGTGGAACAGAACATCATGTTCCCGCTGGATATGTTTACAAAGGACAATTATGCCACCAAGCTCAAGCGGGTAAATGAGGTACTGGAACGTGTAAAGCTCAAAGATGTCAACAAAAAGTTCCCTGCTGAATTAAGTGGCGGTATGAAAAAACGGGTAGGTATTGCCCGCGCCATTGTACTCAATCCACAATACCTGTTTTGTGATGAGCCCAACTCGGGCCTGGATCCTCAAACATCCCTCGTTATTGATAAATTGATCAAGGAGATCACTACCGAATACAATATCACCACCATTGTCAATACGCATGATATGAACAGCGTAATGGAAATTGGTGACCATATCATCTACATGCACCAGGGCCTTAAAGAATGGGAAGGCAACAATAAGGAGATCATCTTCAGCAAAAATGAATTGCTCAATGAGTTCATCTTCGCTTCCGAATTCTTAAAAGACGCCAAAGACATGCGTATGCTGGAACAAACGGGCAAGATCGATAACGACCGGAATATGGATGAGTTGATCAAATAGCGGCAATCGGCAGTCGTGAATCGGCAGTCGGCAATGCTGCCGCGGTTCAGACCCCGTACCTCCCACTTCAGTCTTCTGCCTTCTTATTTATATAATTCCAGTTTCCGCGTCAGCCTGTTGATCGTTGTTTTGTCTCCATAGATGGCGATTCCACTGTAATTAATTTCCTTTTCAGAAAGCGCTTCGAGCGAAGCTTTATAGACGTCATAACTACGTGCTGTTTGCGCCACCTCCGACAGGTCTATCACCAGCAATCCGCCCAGTTGTTTTGCTTCTGTACAAATGCGCTGTATGTCCTTCCTGCTGGCTTTCAGCATGGGCAATGGTATCCAGGTGAGTCCAGCATGCAGTCCACCGGAGGCATCCTGCAGATCTTCCGCTATCATATAAGGCAACTTATTACCGAGTGATGCACCCAGTACGGCACCTGTATTGATGGCCAGGCCTGCGGACAGGTCATCGGCTATGATCATCACCGCTTTCATCAGGTCCTGCAGGTGGATCTCCATTTTTATATCCGCCCGTTCGTACTCTGTAGCGGGCAAGGGTACCTCTGTAAAGCCAAGCTTTTTGTACAGGTGTATAGCAGGCTGCAGGCGGGTATTGGAAAGTAATTCCACTTTTTTGATACCAAGTTCTTTGGCCTTATCAATACAGGCCTTGCCCAATGCATATCCAATGCCTTTGCCCTGCACTTTATCGGTTACCGCCATTTTGGCCAATTCAAATACCCGCTGGTTGACCTTGATCAGCGCACAGGTTCCTACCACTTCTCCTTCCCATAGGGCCATGTAAATAAAGCCCCCTTTGTTTAGTATATAGCCCTCCGGATCGTTGAGGGCCCGGTTATCGGCCTCTTCCAGCCGAAAGTACCGGTTGATCCATGCCTGGTTCAATTGCCGGAAAGCTTCCCGGTGACCAGGTTCATAAGCCACAATCTGCAATTGCTGATCTACTGCTGTAAGCATAACTTCCTATTTGAAGCAAAATTACCGGGGATGGGGAAGCCACCCAATAACGAACAAATGGTGATGGTTCAACGCGGGCGATGTTCATGGTGTTCTCCCCAAAACCACATTTGTTTGATGATGGGACACACGGTGGAACCATAAGGGGTAATAGAATACTGTACGATGAGAGGTGGTTTATGGCCCGTAATGGTTTTGCCAATAATACCTTCCTGTTCCAGCTCCTTCAATTGCTTGATGAGGATACGTTCACTCATCAAAGGGAATTTCCGCTTGATCTCACTGTAGCGGCGGTGTTTGTCCGACAAATAGATCAATATCTTCGCTTTGTACTTGCCTTTGATGACCTGTAGAAAAGTATCGATGGGGCTATAAATGGCTGCCATTGTATGGGTATTAAATTAATGTAAAGGTCAATATTTTTATTTTCTTCTTATCCGACCCATCTATCTCATATTCACTGGTTTACCTATTCCCCATTCCCTATCAACAGGCCTTCGGACCTCCGGTACCGGGCTTCCGATTTTACCTCCACAGATATGCACTTTATGCCTTACTTTTGCGGCTCTTGAATTTATAAATCACCGCTATGAGCATATTAGTTAACAAACAATCAAAGATACTGGTGCAAGGCTTTACCGGTACGGAAGGCACTTTTCATGCTACACAAATGATCGAATATGGAACCAACGTGGTAGGTGGTGTTACGCCCAATAAAGGCGGCACAACCCACCTGGATCGTCCAGTGTTCAATACGGTAGCAGAAGCCGTTAAAGCCACCGGCGCCGATGTATCCATCATCTTTGTACCCCCTCCCTTTGCAGCCGACGCTATTATGGAAGCTGCTGAAGCGGGAATTGCCCTCGTAGTTTGTATTACTGAAGGTATCCCTGTACAGGACATGGTAAAAGCCAAACTGTACCTGCAGGGTACTAAAACCAGGCTGATCGGACCCAACTGCCCCGGTGTTATCACAGCCGATGAGTGCAAAGTGGGTATCATGCCCGGATTTGTATTTAAGAAAGGAAAGATCGGTATCGTTTCCAAATCTGGAACCCTCACCTACGAAGCATCTGACCAGGTAGCCAAAGCCGGTTTAGGCGTTTCTACTGCTGTAGGTATCGGTGGCGACCCCATCATTGGTACTACTACCAAAGAAGCCCTGGAATTGTTCATGAATGATCCCGAAACTGAGGCGATCGTCATGATCGGTGAAATTGGTGGTGGTATGGAAGCAGAAGCTGCCCGCTGGTACAAAGAACAAAAGAACAAGAAACCCGTAGTAGGTTTCATTGCCGGTCAAACAGCTCCTCCCGGACGCCGTATGGGCCACGCCGGCGCCATCGTTGGCGGTGCAGAAGATACTGCCGAAGCTAAAATGAAGATCATGACCGAGTGTGGTATCCATGTAGTATCCAGCCCTGCTGATATTGGTTCTACCATGGCTGCTGTGATCAAAAAGAAGTAACTGTAAAATAGATGTGCCACCATTAAAAGGTAGCCCTGCATTTTACCACTATATTAAGCGGTCCGCTTCCAATGCGGGCCGCTTTTCTTTTACCTAACGCTCCCCATCAAGGGCTTCCTGGCGCGGTATTTTATGGCCCTTCTGCCCAATTAGTATATTTTTGCCTGGCCCCACAACCAAAAGCCCCGGGCAATGCCGGGGCCTTCAATTTAATCCATCACTTTAAACAGTAGAAACAGTTATTTGAATTGCCGGATATAATTGGCCAGGTCATCCTTACTGTTGCTGAAGGAAAACACTTCATACAGTATGAAATAATCCTGCTTATTCACGGTATTCTTATAGGCATATTTTGCAAGATCGAGCTTATAACTATCGAATGAATACATCAGCGTCAGTTGCTTTACCTGTTCGGCCGTAAAATAATTCTGGTCTATTACCTGCTTGGCAATGGTAACCCTTGAATTATCGAACCGTTCTTTGGCAAGGGTTTCTTTCAGGGCAGCGAAAGACTGATCACTCATGGGCCGGTCATACCTGTTATCCCTATCCCTGGGCCTGTCGCGGTCATCACGGCCAGGATAATAGTCATTAACGCGATCACGGTTGCGGTCATTGTACCAGTCATTTTCATCCGTATCCTCGTAATTGGGATCTCTCATGGACAGTTCATCGTACAATACCCGGCCAAAGCGATTGATCACTACATCAATATGGTATTGTGCCCTTACATTGATGTTTTTTAGAAAAATGAGGTTCGGCTTCCGTGTTACCCCAGTCCTGCCACCAGCTAAGACATACACTTTGAGTGTGTGCATACCGGTAGATAAAGCAGGAATTAACACAAACTTATCATCATCCCCCCTGCGGTTTTCAAGCCGCCTGCCATCTACTTCTACCAGTAACCGCTGGTTGCCCAGGTTGGTAATGCTTAATTTTCCATCATTGGGATGAGCAGAAACCGTATAAGTGATAACCAGTAAAATGAGGGTAAAAATTGTTTTCATATAGACCTCCTGTTGGTTGTTTAGGGTTGGATGCCAGGATGCACAGATCGTTTAGTAAGAATATGTTAAAGCTTTGCTATTTCAACCAGGAGCGTTTAGGGTGTATGAAATTGGATTAATAACTGCATCATATTTGGGAACTCGCATTTTAAAACGCGCAAAGGCGCAAAATATTGCAGATTGTATAACTTGTATAAAATTTGATAGTATGCCCGTTAAAAAGGTTTTATGTTTAGCACTATCCGCCTTATTTCTATTTACCGCAACCGCCCAGCAAAAAATGACTACTTACGACAAAGCCTGGAAAAAGATTGACAGCCTGATCCAACAAAAAGGGCTGCCCGCATCTGCCCTCACGGAAGTGAATAAGGTATATGCCCAAGCGCAAAAAGAAAAGAATGATGCGCAGCTCATCAAAGCATTGATATACCGGGCTCAGCTAAGGGATATCAAAGAAGAAGATCCCAACAAAAGTACCATTGCCGAAATGGAAGCCGAAATTGGCAAAGCAGGGGAACCAGCGCGCTCCATCCTGGAAAGCCTGACCGCCAGTTTATATTGGAGTTACTTCCAGCAAAACCGCTGGCGGCTTTACAATCGCTCCAATACAATCAACTTTAACCAAACAGATATTGCCACCTGGAGTACAGCCGATCTGCATAAAAAGATCAGTGAACTGTACCTGGCTTCCCTAAAGAATGAAAAGTTACTCCAGCAAACCAAACTGGAGCCCTTTGACCCCATCCTACAAAAAGGCAATACGCGTAACCTGCGTCCTACCCTCTTTGACCTGTTGGCCAACCATGCACTGACTTATTTCAAAACCGACGAAAGGAATACCAACAAACCTGCCGATGCTTTTGAGATAGATGATGCCACTGCATTTGCCGATGCCCGCAGCTTTGCCAATCACCGGTTTGTGACTACAGATAGCCTTTCTCTCCATGCCAAAGCATTGCAATTGTATCAGCGCCTGATCAAATTTCACCTGGGGGATGCCCAACCGGATGCTTTGATAGATATTGATATTGACCGGCTTGTTTTTGTAAACAGCTATGCAGTGGTTGACAATAAAAAGGCGCTGTATCGCAAAGCACTCGAACAACTCACGGCAGCCTATACCAACCGCCCCATTGCCGCGCAGGCCTGGTATTTACTGGCTCATACCTATGTTGAAGAAGCTGAAACCTACAGTCCGCATAAGGATACCACCCACCGCTTTGCTTACCTGAAGGCCAAAGCCATTTGCGAACAGGTGCTGCAACAAAAAGAAGCCAGTGAAGGCAAAGCCAATTGCACAAACCTGCTCACCAGTATACAACGCAAAGAAGTAAACCTGCAAACCGAAAGGGTTAATATTCCCGGACAACCCTTCCGCACCCTGGTTACTTACCGAAATATTACCCAACTCCATATCAGGATAATAAAGATGGATAAGAAAACAAGGACCAGCCTGAGTACGGACACCTGGGGAGATGAGTATTGGAAAAAGTTGACAGGTTTACCCATACTTAAAACATTCACCCAAAGTCTGCCCGATACCAAAGATTACCAAGAACACCGCGTTGAGATCAAGGCAGATGGATTGCCAATTGGTGAATATGCGTTTATTGTGAGCGCCAACAAAGAATTTGGCCTTACCAATAATCCACTGGCTGTACAGCAATTCTATGTTTCCAACCTGTCCTACATCAATAAGGACAAGGACTATTTTGTACTGGACCGCGAAACAGGCGCTCCCATTGCCCGCGCTGCTGTACAGGTATGGTACCGCAACTATGATTACAGTACGAGCAGAGAAGTAGAGCGCCAGGGTGAAAATCTTTTCACAGATAAGAATGGTTACTTCGCCCTCTTTCCGCCCAAAACCAATAGCAATAATTATTTCCGCATAGAAGTATCTACCAAAGAAGATCACCTGTCATTGGAAGAATTCCAGTACAATTATCAGCGCCCGGAAAGAGGCCCTTCACTGGCTGCCAACCAAAGTTTCCTGTTTACCGACCGCTCCATATACAGACCGGGGCAAATCATCTACTTCAAGGGTATCGTGATCAACCGGCGCGAGGCATCCAATCAAAATGCGGTATTGGCCAACTTTTCCACTACCCTCGTTTTGATAGATGTAAACGGACAGCAGGTAGATTCTATCAAAGTTACTACCAACGCTTACGGTTCTTATTCCGGTAAGTTTACCCTGCCCTCCAATGTGTTGAATGGCCAGTTTCACCTCCAGGACAAAAAGACCAACGGAAGCATTTATTTTTCGGTAGAAGAATACAAACGTCCTAAGTTCTACACAGAGATAGCCAAACCTGCCGGCAGCTACCGCCTCAATGACAGCATTAAAGTAACAGGTACTGCCAAGGCCTATGCCGGTAACAATATAGATGGCGCTGCCGTAAAATATCGTGTAGTACGTCAAACCATCATGCCCATGTGGTTTTATGGCTGGGGCCGTAAAATATGGCCTCCCTATAGCAGTGAAGAGGTAGAAATTGCACACGGTACCACCACCACCAGGGCCGATGGCAGCTTTACGGTTACTTTTAAAGCCCTGCCTGACCTGAGCGTAGATAAAAAAGACCAGCCTACCTTCCATTATGAAGTAAGTGCCGATGTAACAGATATCAATGGCGAAACCCGTAGCGGCAATACCTCTGTAGCTGTTGCCTACCAGTCCCTGCAATTAAAAGTGGACGCTCCTGGCAAATTGCATACTGATAGTATCAGGACCATTAAGGTAAATACCACCAATTTTAATGACCTGTTTGAGCAAGCCAAAGTAACCCTCACCATCCATAAACTGAAAGTGCCCGGTCGTATGTACCGCAACCGGTATTGGGACCAACCTGATCAGTTTGTAATGACACAACAGGAATACCAGGCAGCCTTCCCCTATGATATTTACAACAATGAAAATGAAGTAAGCGCCTGGGAAAAAGGCGAGAAAGTGTTGGAAGTAACTGATACCACAACTGCCAGTGGCAAATTTGCCATCAACCAATCGTCCTTGCCCGGCGGCTGGTACGTTGTAGAAGCAGTAACTACCGACAAAAATGGCGAAAGTGTAAAGGATAAACTGTATGTACAACTATTCAATAAAACCAGCAATATCAATCCATCGGCTTATGGCAGTATTGAAGCCGGCAAAACCACTTATGAACCAGGCGAAACTGCCAGCTACCAGCTGAGTACCAACCTGGGGGATGTGTTCATGATCCATGATATTGGGAGAAAGGATAGTAAGGAAGAGCGCAAGTTCACAACGCTGAACCAGAACAGTGCGGCTTTTGAGTTGCCCATATCAGAAAATGACCGTGGCGGCCTGGGTGTACAGATTGCCTTTGTAAAGCATAACCGGGTTTATACGAATGACCTGCGATTAGATGTTCCTTATACCAATAAGGACCTGGCTATTTCATACACTACCTACCGCGATAAAACCCTGCCCGGCAGTGCCGAGAAATGGAAAGTCAGGATCAGTGGTTATAAGGGCGACCAGGTGGCGGCCGAAATGCTCACTGCCATGTATGATGCATCGCTCGATCAGTTTCAGCCGCATATCTGGCAAAGGCCTTTTATCTGGAATTACTACAGCATGCAAGCCAATTGGAGTGGCGATGTAAACTTTAAACAAGTACAATCGCTGGAGAGGAATGACCGCGATGAAAATCCGGCCTCTTTTGATAAATCGTATGATCAGTTGATGGGTGGCAACTTAACCTTTGGCGGCGGACAACAGTACAGGATCAGGGGAATGAAGTCTATGCGCAATGATGGAGCTGTAGAGATGAATTTAAGTAAAGAAGCACCGGCACCAGCAGTAGCAGCCATATCTGAAGAGCACTTTGCGTTTAAAAGCAATAAAATGGCCATGAATGAAAGGGCTGTACAAGACGATAGCATAACAAAGGGCGAAGATGAAAGAGGGGGAGTCAAGCTTGCAACAACAGCACCAGCAGTTCAGCCCCGCAAGAACTTCAATGAAACGGCTTTCTTCTTCCCCGATCTGCATACGGATGCGGAAGGTAATGTGGAGTTCTCCTTCACCATGCCCGAAGCACTGACGCAATGGAAATGGATGACATTGACACATAGTAAGGAATTAGCCTTTGGCTACAGTGAGAAAAGCATCATCACCCAAAAGGAGCTGATGGTACAACCCAATGCCCCGCGCTTTATGCGCGAAGGCGACCGGATGGACTTCAGCGGCAAGATCGTGAACCTGAGCAGTAAAGAGCTTACCGGACAGGTGGAGCTGCAGTTGATCGATCCTACCACCAATCAATCGGTGGATGGCTGGTTCCGCAATGTATTTCCCAACCAGTTCTTTACAGTAGGGGCTGGTCAAAGCATTCCGGTGAACTTCTCCCTGGAGATACCTTATCAATACAATAAGCCGGTTACTTACCGGCTGGTAGCTTCTACCAAGGCAGGGGCCAATGAACAGGCGCTGAGCGATGGAGAAGAAAACATGCTGCCCGTTGTCAGCAACCGCATGCTGGTAACAGAAAGCCTGCCCTTACCAGTACGGGGTAATGCCACCAAAAACTTCACCTTCGACAAGCTGCTGAAAAGCGGCGCCAGTGAAACACTGAATCAACATGCGCTGACGGTTGAGTTTACCAGCAATCCGGCCTGGTATGCCGTGCAGGCGCTACCCTACCTCATGGAGTATCCCTATGAGTGTGCCGAGCAGGTATTCAACCGGTATTATGCCAATTCACTGGCTACCTCCATTGCCAATGCTTCGCCCCGCATCAAGGCCATCTTTGAGCGCTGGAAAACAAGTGATACAGCGGCCTTACTGAGCAACCTGCAAAAGAATGAGGAGCTGAAGTCCATCCTGCTCCAGGAAACACCCTGGGTACTGGAAGCAAAAACAGAAGCACAACAAAAAAGGAATATCGGGCTGTTGTTTGATATGGTACGCATGAGCCGCGAACAGCAATCGGCCCTCAATCAACTGCGGGATATGCAAAGCAGCAATGGCGGCTTTGTGTGGTTCCAGGGTGGGCCCGATGACCGCTATATCACCCAATACATCATCACCAGCATGGGGCACCTTAAAAAACTGAATGCCCTGCCCGATGATAAAAAGATCACAGCCATCATCAAAGCTGGTATCCCTTACCTGGACAAGGCTTTGAAAAAGGATTATGAGAACCTGCTGAAGAGCAACAAACAAAAAGAACCGTTGGAAGGATTGGGCAGCATACAAATCCAATACCTGTACATGCGTAGCTTCTTCCCAGAGTATGCGGTACCTGCTGATGCCTCCAAAGCCTATAACTACTTCAGGAAACAGGCGCAGCAACACTGGGTAAAGCAAAGCAAATACATGCAGGGCATGATCGCCCTGGCACTGCATCGCACAGGCGATGGCAAAACAGCCAATGCCGTAGTAGCATCCCTGAAGCAAAACGCCCTGGTGAATGAAGAAATGGGCATGTACTGGAAAGCCTTTACCCCCGGCTATTACTGGTACCAAAGCCCCATTGAAAGCCAGGCATTGATGATAGAAGTATTTACAGAAGTCACCAAGGACAGCAAAGCGGTGGGGGATATGAAGACCTGGCTGCTGAAACAAAAGCAAACGCAGAACTGGAAAACCACCAGGGCTACAGCAGATGCCTGCTATGCGCTGTTATTGCAAGGTACAGACTGGCTGAGCAATACACCCGAAGTACAGATCAGCCTGGGCAACTACAATATCCGCAGCAATGACCAGGCAACCGAAGCCGGCACGGGTTACTTCAAAAAAGTAATTGACGGAAAGGATGTGAAACCTGAAATGGGGAATATCAAGGTAACTGTATCATCCGGCGCACCAGCAGCCAGTGAATCAGTATCCTGGGGAGCAGTGTACTGGCAGTACTTTGAGAACCTGGACAAGATCACTTCAGCAGAAACACCTTTAAAACTGAGCAAGAAACTGTTCGTAGAAAAGCTCACCGCCCGGGGCCCGGTATTACAACCCCTTAATGAAGGCGCGGCCCTGCAGGTAGGCGATAAAGTGACAGTGCGTATCGAGTTGCGGGCAGACCGCAATATGGAATATGTGCACATGAAAGATATGCGGGCGGCTTGTATGGAACCGGTGAATGTATTGAGCAGCTACAAATGGCAGGGTGGCCTGGGCTACTATGAGAGCACCAAAGATGCCAGCACCAATTTCTTCTTTGGGTACCTGCCAAAGGGAACCTGGGTATTTGAATACCCCCTGTTTGTTACCCATACCGGTACCTTCAGCAATGGGGTGACCACCATCCAGTGCATGTATGCACCGGAATTTACCAGCCATTCAGAAGGCATTAAGGTAAATGTGGAAACGAAATAGATAAACTAAAAAGGTGGGCCACTCCCACGAAGCGGGACAAGCACTGCAGCGCTGCTATGCCGGGCGGCAGGGTGACTCACCTTAGTTTTTAAGCCGGCCACTCATTGAAAGGGTGGCCGGCTTATTTTTGCACCATGCACAAAGACTTCCTCATCGTGGGCCAGGGCATTTGCGGAACCTTCTTAAGCTGGTACCTGCAACAAGCGGGTTATTCCTACCTGGTGATCGATCAGCCGCAAAGCAATACGGCGTCCAAAGTAGCGGCCGGCATCATCAACCCCGTTACCGGCAGGCGCATTGTAAAAACATGGCTCATCGACGAGGTCATGCCTTTCGCGCAGGAAGCCTATACCGCCCTGGGGACAGCGTTGCAGGTCACCGCTATAGAGCAAAAAAGCATTGTCGACTTTTTCGCTACCCCACAAATGAAGATTGCCTTTGAAAAAAAGTATGGGGAGGATCCTCAATACCTTTCCTTGCCTCCGGATATCTACCACTGGCATTCCTTATTCAACTACGACTTTGGTTATGGCGAGATCGGCCCCTGTTATTTGATCAGGTTGCAGGATATTTTACCAGCTTATCGCTCGCTATTGGAATCCCAGCAATTACTACGAGAGGAATGGTTTGAAATGGACCACCTGCAGGTAACACCGGCGGGCATTGCCTACAAAGACATAACCGCCTCTCATATTATTTTTAGTGATGGTATTGCTACAGCACAAAACCCTTACTTCAAAAACCTGCCCTTTGCTCCCAATAAGGGCGAAGCGGTATGGGTGGAGATCAAGGACCTGCCAGCCACGCATATTTTTAAAAAGGGGTTTAACCTGGTGCCCTGGAAAAATGATATTTTCTGGCTGGGCTCTACCTATCTATGGGAGTTTGACAATGACCTGCCTACGCCGGGATTCCGCCAGTTTGCCCAAAACTGGTTATTACAAACCATTAAGCGCCCCTTCCAGATCATTGACCACAAAGCAGCTGTAAGGCCTGCCACGCTGGAGCGCCGGCCCTTTGTAGGCTTTCATCCACAGCACCCTGCGGTAGGTATTTTCAATGGCATGGGCACCAAGGGTTGTTCCCTGGCTCCCTGGTTTGCCCACCAATGGGTCAACTCCCTTCAGGGAGGCGCACCGCTCGATCCACTGGCCGATGTGAAGCGGTTTCAGCGGGTACTGTCGAGGTAAGCCAGTGACGAGTCTCACTAGCCATTCACCACTAACCACTTACCATTCCCGGCTAATCACTCAAATTGAGGGAATAATAATATGAGCATTTTTTTATTTTTGCACCGTTCACCACCCTTTGTCATTTAAACATTATTGCCGTGTCACAGGAATCTAAGGAACTCTATGTAGTTCCGGCCAAGTTCCGTAAGATGGAAAACCTGCACATTCTTTTCTGGTTGGTAAAGGATCTTTGCTGGTGCCTCTTATTCAGGCCACTAGGTATGATCATGATTGCCCCCACCTTATTGGTAGCGATCTGGATCACCTGGAAAAACAAACACATCGTGGCCGAGCTGGCGCATAACCTGGCCATCACCATCTGGATCACGGCCAACTCCATTTGGATGATCGCAGAGTTTTATGGGGTAGATGAAAAAGTAAAACCCTATTGTATCATTCCCTTCTCCATCGGCATCCTGATCCTGGGGTATTATTACCTGATCTATGCACCACTGCAACGCAAAAAAGACAGAGCGGCAGCACTACAGGTATCGGTAATACCGGCTGGGGCAGAAGAGGTTTAACTATTTCTGTAAGGAATATGCCCCTTGGAAACCTTCCAGATATACCCATCAATGAGGTAATGCGTGATTTGCGGAAGGGCTAATAAGGGGACCAGTAAAGCCAGCATATCTTTTTGGGGATTGAACGCAATGGCTTCAAAAAGCCCGAACACACTGGTATGTTCCTTCCATATCCAGGCATCCCAAAAGCCCTCCTCCACATACGCCAGCAGCATCATGCTTAATACAAAGAGGACCGCACCATATTCTGTGAATAAGTGTTTGATCAACTTGCCATACGAGTGGTTGCCCGGTTGAGTACTTTTCTTCCGCCCATATACCCAAATTAACGCCATATAGGGCACCCCATGCGATACCACATTGAGCAAGGTAAAGGCCATATCGCCATTAAAATAGACAATGCCGAAATACCAGGAAAGGAAAGTACCTGCTATCACCAGGTTACGGGGCCAGTTAAAAACCTTTTGTTTTCTTACGAAAACAAATTCTTTGATCAGGTAAGTTATGATCACCAGGAGGTAAAGCACACTTGCCAATGCCGACAAGGGCCCTGCTTCAAAATAAAGAAAGTCGCCTTCTACAAACCAATGAAAATTGCGCGGTGCATGCAAATGCCAATAAAGTAAAGGGTAAATAGTGGCAGTATAAATAGCTACCTGATCAATACGATAATACCATTTATTGAATGGCTCTTTACGGGAATAGATGCGCATAAAACCATATTGCTGACGTACAAAATGAAAGACTGCCAGGTAAGCCAGCACCCGCCAAAAAAGCATACCATTGATGTAATACAACAGTACAGCAACGATGAATCCCGCTATGGGTATACCAATCAATATATGCTTCTGTTGTTGAAAAGTATCCCTGTCAAAATAGGTACGGTACAAGGTACTATATACATGCGCTACATCAATAAAAACCACCAATATGATCCACCAGGTGGTAGACATTCCTGTACCAGTAGAAAATAGGCCGGGGAAAAGGAAGATGATCAATAGGGAAATAAAAGGCGGGGACAGTATGAAGATACTATCGAGCCTGGACGAATATATCCATGGTTGCTTCATACTGTTTTGCTAGCTTGTAAGACCGCTTCTGCCGCTTGCCGGCCCTGGTAAAAACCTTCTTCAAAAAGAGAAAGACCCGCCAGATCGGTATGTGCAAAAAATATTTTTCCCTCTATTGGCTCCTTGAGCATACGGCGTGCTTCGCCATGAATAAAATTCTTAACTGGCCTGATCATACCATGCCCCCAAATCATAATATCTATATTGGTTACAGCCTTGGCAATATTCTCATGCACCTTGACCAGGTCCTGCAATATCAGTTGCACCCATTCCTCATGTGTTCTGGCAGCTGCTTTTTTTCGCTCTGAAATCACATCACCACCCGTAAGTGGCCAATAATAAGTCAGCACTTTCGCTGGTTCATGTTGCTTAATGGATTGATGCGTGGCATCTACATATCCCAATGCTTCGCTGTTATAAATCACATTGTCCCAGCTCAGCCCTTCACCCCGGCGTTCCTGCAGTGTAGAGACAGTAAGGTTGGCCACCATCCAGGGAGCATAGGTAAAATGTTGCTGCACCAGTTTATGACGTGCAGCGTCTGGCGCCAGCAAACGAGCGGCAACAAACTGGGGAATAGCCACAATGCATTGTTGAGCCCTGATGGCTTGCAAATGACCGGATATCACATCGAGGTACCTAATCTCCACTCCATCGGCCAATGTACGTATGCTGGTAACGAGGCTATTGAGTTTTATTTTATCTGAATATTCTTTCTGTAACTGTTCTACCAACCAGCCATTACCCTGCGGCCAGGTCAATACATCCTGGTGTTTTGCATTGGCCGCTTGCCCTTTACGGGCTGCAAAATAATGAATGCCTGCCCAGGCAGCGATCTCATCATACCGGGTTCCAAAATCATCCCGGCAGCAGTAATCGCAATACCAATGAAGGTATTCCGAAATGTACCCATTTTGCAATAACCATTCTTTCATGGTCAGGGAATCCCATTGTACAAACTGCTCATCGTTGGAGGAGTTGTTGACCGGTATGGCAAAAGCATCCTTCCCATCACGCCCTTTAGCGTACCGCAACTGGTTCATATGCTCCAGGAAACGTTGCACCTGCTGCCATTCATCAGCCGCCAGCCCATTTCTTGGCACCAGGCCTTCCTGCCAGGAGCCATTAATATATAACCGTTCTTCTGGTTCAAAACACAAATGATATTCATTGTATACGGGTAGTCCCTGTGCGTCGTATTCCGTAATCACATTACATTCCTGCAAGAAGGATAAATAGTCTTTGAGGTCATTGTTGGGCAGGGGAACATAATGCGCCCCCCAGGGGTAATGGCTTACACTGTTTGCCCCGGATGATGCATTGCCACCCGCATGATCTTCCAGGTCCAGCACCAGGAAATCCTTCATCCCCTGCTGGTACAAACTTCGGGCTGCCGACAATCCACTGACGCCCGCACCCACAATCACCACCTTAGCCTGGACAGTACTTTGCGGCTCTCCCTGCACTTTTCCATCCCTCAATAAATGCCCGGTTTTGGCGGAGGCACCTACTATCTTGCCTGGTATCTTACCCTTATCGTTAGACCCGCACTGGGATAGCACCAATCCAGTTCCTGCCAGGGCAGCCATTTGTTGTATGAAATTTCTTCTGCGCATAGCTATTCCAGGTATTTCCCCCACTCCTCCTCAAAATAATCCACCAGTACCTGGTTATTGAGTTTATTTACAGCCAATGATTTGCTGGTTCGCATATCCTGCGGAAATACAAACATCTGTTGCGCTGTAGCCGGATTCAGGAATTTCAGCCCCGATGGATACGCTGCCGGTACATGGTATACACTGTCCTTCATGGCCAAAATATATCCCCATTCCCCAAATGAAGGGACCAGGTTATGATAAGGAGCGGTGTGAAATCCCACCGAGCGGATGGTTTGGTCAATACACCAGAATGAACGTGGTGCTGCATAAGGAGAAGTTGATTGGATGACAGCCATCCCTTGCGGCGCCAGGCTTTTGTACAACAACTTATAAAAGGTATTGGAGTATAGTTTGCCTATTGAGAAATTGGAAGGATCGGGAAAATCGACCACCACAAAATCAAACTGCCGGCCATTGCTGCGCAACCAGCTAAAAGCATCCCCGTTGATCACCTGCACGCGTGGATTGGAGAGGGAATGCTGATTCAGCGTCACCAACATACTATTAGAAGTAAACAACTGTGTCATGGCTGCATCAAGATCTACCAGGGTGACAGATTCGACCGAATTATACTTTAGTATTTCCCGGATAGCCAATCCATCGCCGCCGCCCAATACCAACACCTGCCTGGGATGGGGTACAGCTTGCAGTCCAGGATGCACCAGGGCTTCGTGATACCGGTATTCATCTGCTGAACTGAACTGAAGATTGCCATTCAGGAACAACCGGGTTTCCCTTTTATTTCGGGTAAGTACGATACGCTGGTAAGGAGAAGAAGTGGCAAAAACAATCCGGTCATTATATACCAGCGTTTCAGAATAACTCAGGATACGGTCCGACAATACAAACGCTACCAACTGGGCCAGAATAAGTAGAATAGCAGTAGCCCGCAATAGGCCCGCATCCCTGATCTCTTTACCAAACTTAATAGCCAGGAACAAGCCCACCCCAACGTTGAGCATTCCGAAAAATAAGGAAGTGCGCATCAGTCCAAGATAGGGCACCAATAGCAAGGGGAACAACAACGACGCAAGCAGGGCGCCAATATAATCAAATGTAAATACACGGGATACCAGTTCTTTAAAGGCTACTTTATCTTTCAGTATCCGCATCAGTAGGGGGATCTCCAACCCAACACCGGTACCTGTTAAAAATACCAACGTGTACAATACCACCCGAAAGGAAGAAGCCAATGGGAACACAATAAATAAAAGCATAGCGCTAAATCCCCCGATGAAACCTACCAATAGTTCAATCTGAATAAACCAACGCAGCAGATTGCGGTTAAAGTAGCGGGAAAGAAAAGAACCCACCCCCATGGAAAAAAGGTATACCCCGATAATAGTGGAAAATTGCGTTACAGAATCACCCAACAGGTAACTTGCCAGGGTGCCGGCTACCAATTCATATATCAATCCACAGGTGGCAATCACAAAAACTGCCAGCAACAACAACAACTGCATACAAAATAATTACCTGATTAGTGAATAGCCGATGCCACAATAATAGCAATGGCCAACATAAAGAAACCCGCCACAATGGCCAGGGCTGTATTTTGCTTTTCCACGATCTCCTTCCAGAGGTTATGTCTGGGAGTCAGTTTCTCCACCACCACAAAAGAGATCACCAGCACTGCGATCCCAAGAAAGGAATAGATCACGGAATTTAAAATAGGATTTGCCTGCATAAAATATAGTTTAATAAATTATTTATGATAACCCGGGCCACTTGAACTCCAGGTTTGTGGTGCATTGGAATAAAAAAGCTTCCAGCCAGTCATGTTGGCATAGGTCATCCAGCCTGCCAGGATCAACGCCAACAGGTAAAACCAGCCCAGCTTTTTTACATTTGGGTTATTAATCTTCATTATAATCATTGTTAGCAGATGAAAAAGAACTGTTGGTCCATCGAGCCCCTTCCCTGATCAGGATATAGGCATAGAGCAACAAAGCCGGCACCAGGATCATTGCAAAAATGATCCAGAAATTACTCCACATGGTTACATCATAAGTTGCTGTCACCGAATATTCAGGAATAGCGACCCGGTCCTGTTTCGAAGCTATGATCTCCAGAAAGTAGTTTCCGGCGGGTACTTCTGTAAGCAGCACCTGTTTGGAATTACTGCCTTCCGACCAGGATTCACCACCTTCATAACCGCTATAATATTCAATACCGGCAACCACGGAGTATTCCTTTGCATTATCAGCATTCACCAGGGTAATATTCGTCTCCAGCCAGTTATTCACCAGCGGCGATTGTACCTCAATTTGTAAGTTACCATGACCTTTATCAAGCCTGAACTTCGGTGTTATGGTTGTTTGCGTATTTAAAGAATCCACCAGTTGTATCGTATCCGAATAAACTACCTCTTCCCGGTTAAACCATGCGGTAAGGCCAAACAGCAGGAAAAGGAATATGGCTGCTGCCAACATAGATTTTTTGAGCCATTGCAGGTCAACACTTCCTTTAATGGGTTGCACAGCCCCCACACCGACCCGGTAAGGCAATGAAATATCACGACCAAAAGCGCTGTAGATTTCATAGGAACTGATATGTTCACCATGATACCATACCATCCCCTGGTGAGCATATTCCCGTACCCATATTTCGGGTGGGCATATAAATTCACGGCATTGGGGATTAGTGTCATTAAACACATCGCCGGGAAATTCGCCCCGGGCATCCTTAATTGAATAATGGAACTCATTGAACAGCAGGAATTCTTTATCCTTAAACCTCAGCCCTCCCTTATTTCGCTGCTCCATTACCGGAGCCTCATTCTTTTCGATCAGGAATATCCAATGGCCATTGTACTCTGATAGGAAAGCATAGCCTTTTGCAGGATTAAACAAAGTATATTCACGCCACGCCCAACCATGTGCATCTTCCTTTTCGGCAAATCCCACCACTTCATACTCCGTGCCTTTTATCACTCCGGAAACATATAAGGGAATAGCGGGCGATTTGTCCAACTTCAGTCGCTGGCGATACTTTATCTGGCCGCCCTGATAGGAAAGCGCTGCCCCGCAATGCTTACAGGCAAAGGATTGCGCCAGCGGAAATGACCTTAATTCAATGGGCTTAATACATTGCGTACAGGTAAGTGTTTTGGTAATAGTCCCAATTTTTTGGGGCCTCAAATGCTGGAAGTTGAACGCTTCAAAATCCTGGTAATGGATTCGGAAGCAGAGATAAGCGTTACTTTCCAGGTCCATTAATTCTACGCGGTCGCCTTCAAGACTGGCGGCTTCCACAGTTCCAAACACACCATTCCAATCAAAAACCCAGGCCTCACCTTCCACTTCAATACGAAGGCAGGTGTTTTTCCTTTCCAATACATACCGTTTCCCTGACACAGATTCAACGGTACCATTTCCTATCGCCAGCCGGTATACTTTGGAATAGGTCAACTTTACATCAGGGGGAATTTTTTCATATACAGCATAATGGCCATATCCCTCCACCAGCGAAAGAAGGCGGCCATCCTCAAAATAAATACTCCAGTTGTTGACAATATCGTCTTCAAAGTAGCAACGTACCCGGCCGATTACTGTAAACTTTTTATTGTTCCATACACCAGAAGTTCCAATCTGTATGGGCGTCAGTGTATCCTGCGTACATACCATACTTCCTTTTTCCTTCAACACACCATCATCCCACCGTTGCAGCCTGCTACCACACTGGTGGCATACTATTATATTGGTGTTCCCTGAACGAAATGTAATGACTGATGAGCAGGAAGGACAGCTATGAAGGGTTGTCTGCATGAAAGGGTACAGTTATCGTTTTAGTTGTTGGCAGGAGATAATACCAGCCTCAAAGAAAGTAACCAGCTCTTCAAACAATTGCCTCCCCGTATCATCATTGTATCGCTGATAGTTAGAAAGGTAAATATCCAGGTTCACCCGCTCAAATTCAGGCCATGTATGCAATGAAATATGGGATTCACTCAAGCAGATGACTGCCGTAAAACCGCCGGGTTCAAAATCATGGTAGACCTCCCCTAGTTTGCTAAGGCTGTATTTTTCTACCTGGGTATCCAACAGTTGCCGTACTGCAGCGGATTTTTCAAGCAAATGCTTGTGAGACGAAGATATTTCTGCAATAATGTGCAAGCCCGGTTGATAGCTCATAATGCGTTAGTTCCTGGAAATGATAAAACTATAGAGAAAAATGATCGCAGCAAAATGGAAAGGCCGTTTTTACAGGCGCCTGATGGCTGGCTCCTGTAAAAATGGCCTGTTATGTATTAAAATTGAGGTCGCGTAAACGTTACTGCACTAGGCGGCGATTTTATTGGCAGTATTTACAACCACAGAAGGGTCCTGCTTCAGCAAAAGGCTCATGGCCTTGAAAAGCTCAGGCAGTTCGTGGCGCATACGGATCGGGTTTTCAAAGAATACCTCCACACTCACTGCCCAAAACTCATGGTAGTTAACCCCGGCATATTCACCCAGTATATTCCTGGCCCCTTGTTGCATGGATTCAAATATTGGACGGGCCACCTTGGAGAAATTCTTAAACTCTTTCTTAAAATGCTTATCCTCTTCCGTTTGCGTAATGAAATTAACCCAGGCCAGTGCATGCCCCATTTCGTGTAACCCTACATTACAATTGGGGCTCTCACCTTTAATTCCCTTCAGGAAATTATCCCACGATAAATAAATACCACTGAGGTCTACATGCCCCATGAACGGACGGGAATAAAAACCATAATGATAATCGTCCTTGATCACATAGATATCCTTGAAATAATTCAACTGGTACTTATCCAATCCGAAGGTAAGTTGAACAGAAGCAGCACTGATCAGGATGGGCATTTCTGCACTTTCGCTCACTTCTATATAATGGAACTTTTTAGATTTATGGAAAAGGTAGGTGCGAAACAGGAATTTGTGTTGCTCTTCCAGGTTTAACCGATTATAATAACGTATATAACGGGAAATGATGGAGTGATAAAAAGTTTCTTGTGTAAGGAAGGTCTTGTACTGACGTTTAACTAACAGGCGGTTGATCCACTCACTCACCGGATTATGGAGTATGAGGATGCTTGAAACCACCAGGAAAATGATCAAAATTTCCATAAGGGTCCATTTTTTCTTTTTGTGAATAGGTACGCGAGCAACGGATTGGTTTCACAAAGTTTGGATTAGAAAAAACGGTCTTTCGGGAGATGGAGTTTACAAGATCAAACGGGGGTAATTCACATGCGGGTACTTAAACCCGGTTACAAAATATAAACAATAGTTGGTAAATGAAAGCCCTTTTGCCAATTTTTGTGGACTTATTATAACAGGCTGATGTTAAGCATCTTCTAACGGGCTAAGGAGTATGCCAGGGGTTAAAAGGTCCTGGTTCAGCAACAAACACATAGCAGCATACAATTCAGGCAATTGTATTTTAAAGGAAGTAGGACGTTCAAAAAAGTTCTCTACGCAAACCGCCCAAAACTCTTCATAACGGGTGGCTGCATACCGGCCCAGGAATCCGCCATCCTCATCAGATTGTATTTTTTTAAATACTTTACGGCCTGTTTTGGAGAAGTTGATAAACCGGTCATGGAAACCATCATCACGTCCTTCACTCACATTGAAATTCACATAGGCCAGCGCATGTGCCATCTCGTGGAGGCCCACATTATCACCATCCTGGTAGTTATCAAATCCTTTTAAGAAATTATTCCAGGATAAATAAATACCGTCATGTGTTACATGGCCCTGAAAAGGCACACTGTTAAAACCATAATGATAGTCATGGTGCATCACGTAGATCTTTTCAAAATGGTCCATCAGGTAATGCTCCAATCCAAAACTTAGCTGAATGGCGGTAGCACTGATCAGCAAGGGCATCCGCTCTTCGGGGTCTATTTCAACATATTCAAATTGCTTGGTAGTCATAAATACCACCGTACGGCGCAAAAAACGCTGCTGCTCGTCAGGTGTTAAATTACGGTAATAAGGCAGGTATTGCATTAACAGCGCATGGTAATCAGGCTGCCGGTCATCATATACAGCTTTTGCCTTCCGGGAGTAAAAAAACAGGCGCAGGCGCCGGAGAAGACCGGAAAGAAACAACCGAAGCAGCAATCCCACCACAAAAATGGCAAAGATCCAGATGCCAACCTGGTGGGTGATTCGTTCCTGTTCCGAGATCCGTATCTGTGCCGTCTTGTCGATGCTATCAATAAATGCTTTGGTAGTACTATCCAATGGACGATACAAAGTATCCCCGCCGGGTGAAATATACATATAGGTGGAATCCTGCGGCATGTGCGTCGAAAATAATCATTTCTGGTCCCCAGGGTCAGCAGCGGAAGGATGCCTGTTTTCTGTTACCTTTGCCGCTCACTGATCAAAAGTGACCATTTTGAATTTGAATGTTGAATACTAACCGTTTATGATTCCTTAGCTGAATACAACAGCTTCAGTAACAGGTCTCGGTAAACAACGTTTTGCTTCGATATTCATTGTAAACTGATAAACATAAAATAAACAATAGGCATGTACAGAACGCATACCTGTGGCGAACTACGGTTAGCACAGGCCGGCCAGGAAATAACCCTCGCCGGTTGGATACAGACGGTCAGGAAATTCGGCAGCATCACCTTTGCTGATCTGCGCGACCGGTACGGCATTACTCAACTGTTATTCGGAGAAGAGCTGAATCCCCAGTTGGATCAACAACCATTGGGCCGTGAATTCGTCATCCAGGTAAAGGGCCTTGTGGCAGAACGCAGTAATAAAAACCCCAACCTGCCTACTGGCGATATCGAGATCAAAGTTAAGTCATTTACGATCCTCAATAAATCAGTTACCCCCCCATTTACCATCCAGGATGATACAGATGGTGGCGATGACCTGCGCATGAAGTTCCGGTACCTCGACCTGCGTCGCAATGCCGTTAAAAAGAACCTGGAACTACGCTATGCCGTAAACAGGGCTGCCAGGAACTACCTTCATGAACAACAGTTTATGGACGTAGAAACTCCCTTTCTCATTAAAAGTACCCCGGAAGGAGCACGCGATTTCGTAGTGCCTTCCCGTATGAACCCGGGCCAGTTCTATGCCCTGCCCCAATCGCCACAAACCTTCAAACAATTGTTGATGGTAAGTGGCTATGACCGCTACTACCAGGTGGTAAAATGTTTCCGGGATGAAGACCTCCGTGCCGACCGTCAGCCTGAGTTCACACAGATCGACTGTGAAATGAGCTTCGTAGAGCAGGAGGATATCCTCAACATGTTTGAAGGCATGATCAAACACATCTTCAAAGCAGTTAAGGGTATTGACTATACCGACAAGGTACAACGCATGACCTGGGAGGAGGCGATGTGGCAATATGGAAATGACAAGCCCGATATCCGTTTCGGCATGTCCTTGCTGAATATCAAATCCGCTTTCAATAAAGAATATGCCTTATTGGCAAAGCAGGAATTGCTGGCTGGTACCGACTTCAAGGTGTTTAATGATGCAGAGACCGTGGTAGCCATTGCTGTTCCCGGCTGTGCTGAATATACCCGCAAACAAACCGATGAGCTGACCGATTGGGTCAAACGTCCACAGATCGGCATGCAAGGCTTGGTATTTATCAAGTGCAATGCGGATGGTACTTACAAAAGCAGCGTAGATAAGTTCTTTACAGAAGATAAACTGAAAGCAATTGCTGATGCAGCTGGTGCCAAAGCTGGCGACCTGGTACTGATCCTGGCAGGTCTGGAAGAAAGGACCCGCAAAGCCATCAGTGAGCTGCGCCTGGAAATGGGTGAAAGGCTGGGGCTTCGTAAGAAAGAGGAGTTCAGGTTGCTGTGGGTATTGGACTTCCCGCTGTTTGAATACAGTGAAGAAGACAATCGCTGGGTAGCCCGTCACCATCCTTTTACAGCTCCCAAGCCCGACCAGATCCATACAATGATCGACAACAATCCGCTCATTGAAAATGCCGCCGAATACCTGAAGCATCCTTATGCCAACATTAAGGCCAATGCTTATGATATGGTATTGAATGGCAATGAAATTGGAGGAGGCTCCATCCGTATCTTCCAGCGCGACCTGCAAGAGAAAATGTTTGCAGCATTGGGTATGAGCAAAGAGGAAGCCCTGCATAAATTTGGATTCCTGCTGGGTGCTTTTGAGTATGGCGCCCCCCCACATGGTGGTATTGCATTTGGATTCGACCGCCTTTGTGCCATCCTGGGTGGCAGCGAAAGCATCCGTGACTTTATTGCATTCCCTAAAAACAACAGTGGAAGAGATGTAATGCTCGATGCACCTGCAACGATCGACAACAAACAACTGGATGAGTTACAGATCAAACTGAACCCCAAAGGCTGATAAGAAATAAGATAGCCTGAAGGAAAAACCGGGAGATAAGAAAGAGATAAGAATCAGCATCTTCACGATATAAGGTACAAGTTGCAGCTACTGTAGCTTGTACCTTTTGTTTTGCACTAAGAAATAGAAGTGTAAATAGTATCTATACTTTAGTCGATTAGTTTGTTACGCATTCCATACATGATCAGGCCGGCAATGGTTTTGGCCCCTACTTTGGATTTCATATTCTGCCTGATCGTTTCAACCGTTCGGGGGCTTAAAAATATCTCTTTGGAGATCTCTTCTGTAGTCTTGTCCTCAGCCAGTAGTTTCAGTATACGTACCTCTTTTTCTGAAAACTTAACCGGATTGGGATAAAACTGGCGGACCTGCTTCTTGGTTTGTAACTTGGAAAGCACCGCCTTATTAACCAGGTCATTGAAGTAAAAATCATCATTCATGCAGGTAAGGATGGCCTGGTAGATCTCATCGGGATCGGAGGTTTTGGTAAGATAGGCATTGGCGCCCATTTCCATCATCTTGGTGATCATTTCCTGGTCGTCATACATGGTGAGTACAATGATCTTAACATCACTGTATTCCTTGCGCAGGATCCCGATGGCATTCACCCCATCTACTTCAGGCATACGGATATCCATCAGTAATACATCGGGTTTTTTGAGTTGCATCTTATGCATCAGGTCTTTTCCATCCTCGGCTTCCCAAAGGATCCTCAGGTAATCCTTTCCTTTCAGGGCCATTTTAATACCATCACGGAAGATTTTATGGTCATCCGCAAGTGAAACTTTAATTACCAGTTCAGCACTCATAATTGTAGGCGGGTTTGGCTTATTAACGGGTTATCAGGCTACATAATATCCAGGTTATGGTACGGCACTATAATTGCCAGGGGGTAATCCGGTACCAACTCACGAAGCATCCCTGTAAAAGCAATTTCGGGTAAAAAACGTACCCGATCTGCACAACAATAGTTAGTTGATTATTATCAATCGGGGTTTTTCTAACCAGGATATTGAATTTCTACGTCCAACCGTGTAAATACTGAACGAATAAAAATGAGCAAAAGTGCTCTTGACCCCTATAATGTATCCGGTTATTTTTGTTTTGAAGTTGATTGATGAGCGGAAAGGCAACCTCTCTCATCCAATGTCCAGAGTTACCGTCCAGAAATAATTTCCATTAATCTTATGAAAACCAACGTCAAATCCAATATCAGTCAACTTCTTATCTCTCTTGTTTGTTGATCCTTCCTTTATTGTATTTGTTGGACCTACCCCACTTCCGGTTCAATACCCAAAAACCGGTAATTTTTCTGTAGACAGCTGCCCGGATGCCGGGAAGCAAAAAACAGCACAATATTTGCTGTATATAATTGATCTGACAGTCCCGTTTTTAAAATCCAGCCGGTAACGAAGGATTCTCATTTATCCACATTTTCGCCTCAATTGTTAATAACCCCACGTAGTTTTAGTAAGTCTACCTCCCATTCCTGCGCCTTATACGTTAGTATAAATACTAAGTTAATCCAGCGTTTTTACTCGTTTTTACCTCGTACACTTACGTAACAAATCCTCGCAAATCCACTACCCTATTGAATTGCAGGCAATTTAAACCATTTTGATCATGTATACCACCCGTTGTCTACCTTTTTTTTTTGGAGGTTTTTTGGTGCTCCAAACTACTATTCTAAACCTCTAAAAACTTACTACTATGATTCCAAATGAACTCATTACCAAGCGCCCTACGGCTGCTATTGGTGAGGAAATTGGCCTTGAGTTGGGCACCGAACTGATCAACAACTACCGCGAAGCAAACCCTACCGACACCTCTAACTATATCGTAGGTAGAAACATCATCGAAAAGATCCTGGCTCAACCAGGTTGCGAAGGCATCCATTTTTACAATGCCATCAATGAGGCAGGTAAAAAGACCCTCGTTTACGTAGGTATTGACAAGGATGGCAACAACATCTTCGAATACAGCGTAGTAAATAACGATGGTAAAATTACGAATGAAGCCGGCGTTGTAGGCGACAGGTCTGATGCTGACGAAGGTTCTTTCTGGAAATGGCTGTTTGGCTGGTAAAAACTCTTTTTCCCTGATTACTTGACTATTAAGTAAATGCCTTTTATATTTGAGAAACATTAAAAGGTATTACTATCCAGCAATTAAGTTTTATATCGGGATTCATACCCATAATTTTCTTTCTCATCTTCCTCAAGCGGAACAGGGAAAGAAAATTATGGGTAATTTTTATTTATGTATCCCTTTCTCTGCTTACAGACAATATACTAGGTGAATTACCGAAACATACACCAGTAAAATTCTATGTGTTTAGTGTATTTACGGTCATTGAATATACACTCTTCTCGTTGTTCCTGTACCTCAGTATGAGCACTAAACTCATCAAACAGATTATCGTGGGAGCCGCCCCATTATTTCTACTATTGGTATTGTATTCGCTCTTCAACAAGAACCAATCAAACAATTTCGACGCAATACCTGCTTCCATAGAATCCATTCTCATCATCATCTTTTGTGTTTGCTTCTTCTTTGAGCAGATCAGGGAGATGGAAGTGTCTTTCGTTTATTCATCCAAAACCTTTTGGATCATTGTAGCCATACTTATTTATATGTCGGCAACCTTCTTCCTGTTTGTTTCTACCCAATACTTTACCCAGGAAGAAAGAAAAGCCTATTGGTTCATCAATTATATATCCAATATCATAAAAAACCTGTTGCTCGCAACTGCATTTATTATACCCAATCCTAAACCCAAACCTTTTGCTGACCGCCCTTATGACGATGAGCTATTTGAGAGGCCGGCCATCTAAACCATAAAATAACCCAGCCCCTACAGTCACCACCCATGTTCTTTCTCCAAATCAATAACCCCGACAGCCCCGTTTCCCTCGTACTATTCTTTGGTACAGTAGGTATGCTGGCCCTTACCATCGGGCTTATTGTATTTATTATATTCCATCAGCGTAAGGTCATCCGCTACCAGATGCGCCTACAGCGCCTGGAACAGGAACAGCAAAAAATGTTGCTGAATGCATCCATTCGCCTCCAGGAAGAAGAACGTCAACGCATTGCCGCCGACCTGCATGATGATGCCGGCCCCTTGTTGGCCACCGCCCGGCTTTACCTGAACGAAAACCTGGTGAACCTCGACAAAACCACCCAGCTGCAAAGCATCTACAATGCCAAACAAATTATTGACGATACGATACAACTGATCCGTAATATCTCCCATAGCCTGATGCCACCCACCCTAAAAAACTTTGGGCTTGAATCGGCTGTTAATGACCTCTTTCAAAAGATCAGCGGCTCGGGCAGTATGAATGCCAGCTGCCGCTTTCACGACTACCGCGAACGTCTCCATCCCGATCAGGAATTGATCATCTTCCGCGTTATCCAGGAGCTGGTAAATAATATCCTCAAACACAGTAATGCCAGCTTTATCCATCTTACCCAAAACCTGGGAGGTGGTAAGTTATACATCCGTTTGCATCATGACGGCCGGGGTATCACTCAAAACGATTTTGAGAAACTCAATAAAAGTAATGTTGGCCTGGGATTGAAAAACATCCAAAGCCGGTTGAAATTATTACAGGGCCGGATATTCTTCGAAAAAGACATGTCTCAAACTTATTATAAAGTCACTATTGAGATCCCTAAACAGGAAGAAGAACCTGCAGTTGAATAAACAGCTGATTATATACAATAATAATCAAGCGTTGAAGCATTAAAACTAATTACATTTGTGCTTCGTTATCAGTGAGTTTAATGTATTTCCAGTAGCCGGATAGTAGTGATAACGGACAATTTTAAGTAAATTGAGCTGCCAATATCATAAAAACAATGGGACCGATTAAAGTTGCTATCGCTGATGACCACAAAATTTTCCGGAAGGGTGTAATACTTTCTTTGCGGCCCTATACCAATATCAAATTTGTTTTTGAAGCAGAAAATGGGCAGGAATTATTAGACACACTTCCTTCAGCTCCCGAACAACCCGATGTGATACTGATGGATCTCCGTATGCCACAAAAAGATGGCATCGAAACCACTAAAGTTGTTGCTAAACAATACCCCCAGATACATGTCATAGCACTTACCATGTATGAAGATGAGCGCTTTGTTAGCCACATGATGGAAATAGGCGCCAATGGATACCTGCTCAAAAGTGCCGACCCTGCCGAGATCAAGAAAGCCATCATGGAAGTCATGAGTAAGGGTTACTATCTTAATAACTTCGTTAACAGGATCTTACTTAAGAAATCACATGCACGTCAAAAAGTAGTACCCACCCTCAACAGTGAGATCACCCTGAGCGACCGCGAAAGGGATGTGATCAAATACATCTGCATGGAATTTACTGCCCATGAAATTGCGCAAAAACTGGAAGTGAGCCCACGTACCGTTGAAGCCATAAAAGACAGGCTGATGGAGCGGTTTGGAGCAAAAAATACAGCCGGGCTGGTTTTCTTTGCGGTGAAAAACAACTTAATTGACTAATTTTAATTCCTGCTGCTGACATATATCAACCTACCGATCGTTCAACCCACTGATATATACAGCTTAAAAATCTAAATAACACCACAGTCACTTAACCCCTTCCCAGCTGGATAATCGGGAGTAGAACGGGAGAGAGTTTCTTCTATGGAAAACCGGTTTCCGAACCTATTAATATGGTAAAAACCGGTATTGGCATACCAGAGATATTTTCTTTATTGGCAATCCTGTTGCCCGTCATTCCTATTTTAATCATATTTATTCGACGTACCTGGCAACAGGATATCATGATCTTTCTGGGTGCCGTTTGCCTGCTTGCCTTTATGCAGCACCTGATGGTGTATATTCCTCAACTGGTACCTGTAAACATTGCCTACATTAACGGCATCTTTGGTCTCGGTGAATTTGCTTTATTACTGTTCCTCTTTAAACTGACCATTAGCTCTTTGTGGATGCGGGAAATGCTCCATACCATCTTAATTTCATTTACCTCCGTAGCCATTACAGTTTATGCTCTGCGTGGAACAGCAAGTCATTCATTTGGATTGGGGATGACTGCAGCCTTCATTTTGTTACTGGCTGCCATAGTGGCTTTATTACAATTGATCAGGGATAAACAATTGTTTATTTTCCAGTCGCCGATGTTCTGGATTGCAGGAGGCAATATCTGTTACTTTACCATGTTTATCTTAACCGGCTTTGTAGGTTCACAAGGCAGGGGAACCCTGGCATTACAACAGGAAAAATTGATCCTGCTATCTGTGATCAATGATATTCGTTTTGTCTTTTTTATTGTAGCTGCCTGCTGTGCCTGGCCGAAGAAGGAACCTATTGAAAGCATGTTGCAATAATAGTTGCCGCTTTATGGTGTGCCTGAACAATGGTCATACGTTTGTTAAAGGGCTATTTCCGGGATCTCGCCTTCAATAATTAACCTGCCCAGGGTTTTAGCGCGTATCTCCTCTACGGTAACACCTGGCGCTCTTTCTATCAATTTGAACCCTCCCGCAGGCAATACATCCATTACTGCCAGATCCGAAACAATGCGCTTCACACATTTCACACCTGTTAAGGGCAAAGTGCAGGCTGGCAATACTTTTGACTCGCCTTTGGGATTGGTATGCATCATCGCCACAATGATATTTTTGGCGCTGGCTACCAGGTCCATCGCTCCCCCCATCCCTTTTACCATTTTGCCAGGAATTTTCCAGTTGGCAATATCACCCTGTTCCGATACCTCCATGGCCCCAAGCACGGTGAGGTCTACCTTACCCGCCCGGATCATACCAAAGCTTTCTGCACTATCAAAAAAAACGCCTCCCGGCAATACTGTTACAGTTTCTTTGCCTGCATTGATAAGATCCGCATCAATTTCTTCTGCCACCGGATAAGGGCCCATGCCCAGCATGCCATTTTCCGATTGCAGCATAATAGAAATACCGGCAGGAATATAATTCGAAACCAGGGTAGGAATACCAATCCCCAGGTTAACATACATTCCATCACGCAATTCCTGTGCAATGCGTTTGGCGATACCGAATTTATCTAATGCCATATTTATTGATGGTTTTCTGATGATTGTTAGTACCTGTTAACCTGAGATCTTCACTGTTCGCCTTTCAATCCTTTTCTCATAATCCTTCCCTTCAAAAATGCGGTGTACATAGATACCTGCTACATGAATATGGTCTGGATCCAGGGTTCCCGGTGCTACCAGTTCTTCTACTTCTGCAATGGTAATGGTGCCGGCTTTGGCCATAGAGGTGGAGAAATTACGGGTTGTTTTCCGGAAGACCAGGTTACCTGTATGATCGCCTTTCCAGGCTTTTACGATGGCAAAATCTGCATGCAAGGCGGATTCCATCAGGTACATTTTGCCATTGAATTCGCGTACTTCTTTGCCATTGGCAATCTCAGTTCCATAACCGGCTGGTGTAAAAAAGGCGGGAATACCCATGCCGGCCATTTGTATCCGTGTAGCCAGGGTACCCTGCGGAATAAGATCCACTTCCAACTCTCCACTCAGCAGTTGCCGCTCAAATTCAGCATTCTCACCTACATAAGAGCTCATCATTTTCCTGATCTGCCGGGTCTTAAGCAACATACCGAGACCAAAATCGTCTACCCCCGCATTATTGGAAATACAGGTAAGATCTTTAATCCCTTTTCGCACCAGGGCAGCAATACAATTTTCGGGGATACCGCATAAGCCAAACCCTCCTAACATAATGGTGGCACTATCCGGAATATCATGAATGGCAGCATCAGCGTTAGCAACAACTTTATTCATAAAGTGTATAGTTCTTCGATTACAACTTAACGACCCAGCCTGTCACAACCCTTCTTATGCATCGACACCTTAGAGTGCCGTTTTTGTAGAATCAACAGGCTGTGCCGGAGTATCAGGATTGGTGTACACATCGGCCCTGCGACGGTTGGCCCGGGCCGCTATAGTATCGAACAAAACCTTATTAATGTCGGGGCGGCTTAGATAAAATTCAAAGCTGTGTACAAACTCCTCTTTGGTTATCTTATGGATCTGGAACACCCGCTCATACAGCTTGAGGGTTTCTATTTTAATGTTCTTTTTGGCAACAGAGTCACGTTCCAGGAATTGAGAGGAGAATCGGTCGGCCTGTATCATATCCCACATTACCTTTTCCATTTCCTCACGCGGTAAAACATCATTGGGAATCTTGTCCTTATTTGTACAGGCAGTAAATAATACCAGGAGACCGAAAGTCCGAAAGACCGAAAGTCCGGTAGCTATCGCCCTGCATATCTCAATACTTCCGGACTTCCGGATTTGCTGACTTTTCCGACTTATCAATCCCATCATTTTAACTCCTGTTTATACGTATTGGCATTCGTGATATCCACTTTCATAAGAATTTCGCGTGCCTTTTGTTTTTCCTCCGGTGATGCTTTCTTGAATATCCGTGTAAATTCATTGGCCTTACCCTGAAAAAAGAAAGGGATGATCATGGTATTGGAGATATCTGTATTCAGCGTATTCAGGATATTCAGGGTATTCAATACTGCATTGCGGCCTTCAGTCTCATTTTCATACATGGCGTCCATTCCCAACCTGTAATAGCTATAAATAGCGTCATGTACCAGTGTATACCGGTTATTCGTTAGGTTCTCCATGAGCCAGTAACGGTTACGCAATCCATCAAAGGCTTTCCAACCGGCAATATCCCTGTTCTCGGGTGCATTGTTAACGATGGCCTGCGCCTTTTGAAAATAGGGATCCCCACCACGAAGCGCAAAAGAATCAAAATCAAGCCCTAATATCAGGTAAACATAATAAGCCAGGGTAGCGGTGAGGTTTGACACCAGTGGATCGGAGCCCGATACACGGTTCTCATTGAATTCAACCGGCTGGTATTCTACATACTTAAAGGTGAATGCCTCATCCTGGAAATTGATCAGGGGCGTTTCATAATTGGTATTAAATACCGGCCTGGCCGCCTGTACTGTAATGGATGCCTGGTATACGTTGCCCGGAAGAGCAGCCCGGATAACGACCAGAAAATGGCAGGCGATCTTTTCATTCGTTTGAAAAGTCTCATTTGTCCATTTGCGGTTATTCAGGAAAGTATTCAAGGAGTTTTGTAAGGTCTGGAATATCTTTTTATCCGTTTGGGAACTGATCTGGCTGGCATTGATACTAATACGTGCCCGCAATTCCTGGGCATAGACAGTGGCCTGCAACCCGGAAAATAACAATACCAGTAAAAACAACTTATTGCGCATACAACAGGTTTACAATTCTATCAACGATATCATGAGCCACTTGTTGCTTTGGTTTCTGATCGTAAGGGATTTCATTACCGTTCCGTTCAAAAATAGTGATCTTATTGGTATCATGGCCAAATCCGGCGCCCTCATCCTTGAGAGAATTCAGGACAATCATATCTGCATTTTTCCTGGCCAGCTTTTCCCGGGCATTTTCCTTTTCATTATTGGTTTCCAGGGCAAACCCTACCAGCAATTGTCCTTTCCGTTTCTCCTGCCCCAGTGCCTTCAAAATATCCCTGGTGTTAGTAAGCTCAACAGTAAGACCACCAGTCGCCTTTTTGATCTTTTCGGGATTTGTAACAGCAGGGGTAAAATCGGCTACTGCGGCCGACATCACTGCAATATCAGCCTGTACAAATTCCTGCAGGCAGGCCTCATACATCTGTTCGGCAGTTTGCACACGAAATATTTTTATGCCTGCTACCTCAGTTTTAACTGCAGAGGGTCCTAATACCAGGTGAACACTTGCCCCCCTCCGGGCCAGCTCTTCGGCAATGGCCAATCCCATTTTGCCAGAAGAATGATTACCTATAAAACGAACAGGATCAATAGGTTCATAAGTTGGACCAGCTGTAACCAGGGCTTTTTTACCAGCCAGGTCCTGTTTCAAAAAGAAATGCTCCTGTATAAATTGCATAATGTCTTCCGGCTCGGCCATCCGGCCATCGCCATACAGCCCACTGGCCAACTCTCCTCTGCCAACAGGGATCAGTTTATTACCATAACTCTCCAACAATTTCAAATTGGACTGGGTGGCAGGATGGTGCCACATATCTTCGTCCATAGCAGGTGCTACAATTACCGGACAGGTAGCCGAAAGGTAGGTAGCCAATAGCATATTATCGCATAGTCCATGTGCCATCTTACCCAGCGTATTACAACTTAATGGAGCCACCACCATAATGTCCGCCCAACGCCCCAATTGAACATGGTTGGACCAGGATTCATTATTGGCCAGATCTATGACTACGGGATTTTTAGAAAGAGTAGAGAGTGTAAGGGGGGAAACAAAGTCACGGGCCGCCGGTGTCATGACTATTTTTACTTCAGCCCCGGCTTTTACCAATAACCTGGTAAGCAGAATGGATTTGTAGGCTGCAATACTTCCCGTAACAGCAAGTAATATCTTTTTGTCCTGGAACATATCGTAAAGCTAATTTGAAAATTTGAAAATCAGGTCATTTGAAAAGGATGGTTTATAAGGTCCCGAAGGTCATTTTCAAAGCACCATAACTCTTCCCGTTTAACGGGATTTTCAAACGCAATAGGTTCAAAACAAAAAGCGACAGGTGAACCCCATCGCTTACTATTTTTACCTGTCTGCCATATTAGCTAAACAGATCATCTTCATTCTTACGATAGTAGATCTTGTCATCCAGGAATTCCTGGGTAGCCAATAAAGAAGGGTTGGGCATGCGCTCATAGGCCCTGGATATTTCTATCTGCTCTTTATTCTCATGGATCTCCTCCAGGCTATCAGTATGGCTGGCAAATTCTTCCAGCTTATTGTGCAACTCCTCTTTCAGGGAAATATTGATCTGGTTGGCGCGTTTGGCAATGATGGCAATGGATTCATATACATTACCGGTTTTGCCTTTGATCACGTTCAGATCTTTGGTTTCCGCTGTGTTAGCGGTATTAGCGCTAATTTGTCTTCTTAACTTGCTCATTATTGATGACTTTACTGATTTCTTTAATATTGTTTCGCGATAAGCTGGAATAACGCTCCACTTCCTTTATTAGTTTGCTTTCCGGAAAACGGTCCACAAAATCATTGCATTCCGTAACTACCTGTTCAAAACGGGCAGGCTTTTTATCTTCGATACTGTTGGATGCAAACTGGAAATACGATTTGATGATCTTGTACTTGTATTCATCACTCTTCTGCGAATCCGGAAAATCATTCATCAAGCTCGTATAGGCTATAGCTGCTGCCCGGTATTTGCCCATATTGTAGTACAACTCAGCACTCAAATGCTCTTTTGCTTCCAGCTTCAGGCGGCATTTATCAATGATATCCGTAGCTTCTTTGATCCTGGGAGTGCCCGGATGCGTATTGATAAACGTTTGCATCAACCCAATTGTCTTTTGTGTATTGGTTTGATCCAATGGCGTTTTGGGTGATTGCCGGTAGTACGTGTAGGCCCGCATGTACTCCATTTCTTCGGCACGGGGACTATTGGGGAATACCTCTACAAACTGTTTGAACAGGTTTTCTGCATTCATCCAGTCGCGCAGGTTATAAGCACAATAGGCAAACTTATAGAAAAGATCTTCAAACTGGGGCTGCCCTTTCAACAGGGGGAACAGTTCTTCATAAAGTTGCTTGGCGTAATTGTATTTTTTGGCTACGTAATACTTTTCAGCCATCCGCAGTTTGTAATCATAATCATTACTTTTCTGCACTTTGGCAAACTTAGAACAGGATGCAATCCCAATCGCGAAAAATACAATTAAAAGCGCTGACTTCATAAAGGTGTGCAAAGTTAAGGTATAAACTGCAAAATAGGAAAGGATTGTATATCGGGCCTAAACCAGTCGTTAAGAAAAATATAAAACCCCTCCTTATACAAGGAGGGGTTATTATTTATAATGTTGACAGCAAAAGTATTATCCTCTGCGGCGCAAGTTCGGATGTGGAGCAGGTACGGTGTTCGGACCTTGTTCACCAGTTCCATCACGCAGATCAACAGTAGTGCACTCGCCACCAGCTTCACCATATTTGAAGATGAAACGGTCTGAGCTAATGCCTTCTTTTTCAACCAGGTAAGTGATTACTGCATTTACACGGTCCCAGCTTAATTGTTGCTCGGACTTGTTGGTAGAGCAATAACCTACTACCGCGATCTTACAATCAGGATTGTTACGGATCTGTTGAGCGGCACTGGCCAACAATGCTTTAGCATCATTGCTCAGGGTTACTGATTTGCCTTTGAAGCTTACACTTGGCAGGCTGCCGATGTTGCAAGCAGTACCTGGTTTCAGGTTTTTCATTGCTTCTCTCAGCTCATCGCAACAAGCAGGAGGAGGACATTTACCAACACCATCAGCATCAACTGGCTGGCACTGAGTAGGTGTGATCAATTCCTTATCCTTATAATCAGGAACACCATCACCATCGGTATCGCGGCTAACACCATGAGAATCAACCGGTGCACCAGCAGGTGTATTGGGCTCATTATCAAACTGATCTGTAACGCCGTCGCCATCTGCATCATCCAAAACTGGTTTTGGCAGCTTCATGTGACGGGGCTTGTTGATCTCGTTGTAAGCATAATCCAGCGGATTCATCCACCACAGTGGCTCCACAGATTTGCTGCCACCGATAGCGAAGTTCAAACCAACTGAGAAGAAGTTGTACAGATCCATATCACGTGTTTGAGCGATATGGGGAGCACCATTCTCCTGCCATTGGTTACCATCCAGCAAGTCGGTTTTGGGAAGAGTAACTTTATCTTCAATACCCAGGCTGATTCCTTTGCTGAGCTTGAATTGCATACCGAGACCAAAGTTGAGATTCGGGCGGAAAGGTTCACCAAACAGTCTTGCCTGACCATTATCTTCCTGGCCTTCTGTCTCATACTTGCCATCCATACCATTTTTCAGGTCTTTACGGATGTCTTTACGATCCTTGTAAGCGAAACCACTACCTGCATACTTTGCATAAATGGTGTTGAACAGGGTAGTGTAAGGATTACCGCTTGCATCAAGGGCATCAATCTTTGAATCGAAAATAGTACCACCAATACCGGCAAATGCATACACATTGAAGCCAGTTTTTGCACGATGGAAGCGGATGTTATTCAGTGTGAATACAGCCTGCAAGCTCGCATCGTAAATATTGGTTTTGTAATTGTAGAACACGTGCCCGCCTGGTGCTTGTGGATAAGCTTTCCAGGCTGGATTTGCCTGATAGCTACCGGAAGGCTGGAAATTAAGACCTTTTGTATTCAGGTAGTTGAAATCACCACGTAAAGAGAATACATAACCTAGTGCTTTACGAACATGTAAACCGGCGCCCCAACCAAACCTGGTTCGTACGTCACCGATTATGTTACCAAGGCCGCCCTTGATACCAATTTCCCAACGATTCCTGGGTTTAGCAGGAAAGGGATAATTGTTAGCCATAAATTCACTGTGCTGAGGTAATCTTTTTGATGGTATTACAGAGGAATCCTGTACATCGTAGCTGCCGCCTATTTGGGCAAACGAGCCAGACGCGAGCAGGCATAGTAAGCCAAACAGACCTGTGTACTTTTTGCTTGCCATAACTAAAGTTTATGTGAAGGATTAAGAAAACCAATGTCCAAATTAGTCACAAAAATATTAATTGAAAACTAAATACCAAATTTTTTTACCCAACAACACCTGTATTATCTTGCTGTCTATCATTCAATAAGACTCCTATATGTACGGCCAATTTACTGCCTTACTTACGAAGTAAAATAGTAATTTGCCGTTCCTTTTTGGAATAAATGAAATTATCACAGGCTATACTACGGGATGAATTGACTGAATTTGAGAAACAATTCCGGGAAGCAGTTAAGAGCCAAACGCCTTTACTGGACCGCATTATGCGGTTTATTGTAAACCGGAAAGGCAAACAGCTAAGACCCATGTTTGTTCTGCTCTCAGCCAAATTGTGCGGCCCCGTAACCGCATCCTCTTATCGCGCGGCTTCCCTGGTTGAACTCCTGCATACCGCCACCCTGGTCCATGACGATGTGGTAGATGAATCCCTTGAACGACGGGGCTTTTTTTCCACCTATGCCCTCTGGAAAACCAAGATATCGGTACTTGTGGGCGATTATCTCCTCGCCAAAGGGATGCTATTATCCCTCGATCACGCTGATTTCAGGATCCTCCAGATACTTTCAGACGCCATCCGGCGCATGAGCGAAGGAGAACTGCTGCAATTGGAAAAATCCCGTACCCTCAACCTCAAAGAAGATGTCTATTTCGAGATCATTACCGGCAAAACTGCCTCCCTCCTCGCCTCTGCCTGCGCTGCAGGTGCCTGGTCGGTAACCCAAAATGAGACCTTGACTGAAAAAATGCGCCTTTTTGGCGAAAAAGTGGGGATTGCTTTCCAGATCAAGGACGATTTGTTCGACTATGGCACTGATTCCATCGGCAAACCAACCGGCAATGACATCAAAGAAAAAAAGCTCACCCTGCCCCTGATATATACCCTTAACAATTCTGATGCCACCACCCGCCGCCGCCTCATTTATATTATCAAAAACCACAATAAGGATGCCGAAAAGGTTCAGGAAGTTATCGATACCGTGAAGCGGACAGGGGGTATCGAATACACCGAGCAAAAGATGTTTGCTTATCGTGACGAGGCTTTGAGTATATTACAGGAGTTTAATAACCCCGAAGTGCAACAGGGTCTCGAAGAACTGGTGCGGTTTACAACAGACAGAAAGTATTAATTTGAATAGGTGCGGGATTAACACATTGGCTATTTTACCATGCAGAAACGATGGAACATACTGACGGCAGATGAAGACAAAATAAAGACCCTTTACGAATCCCTCAAAATACATCCCGCCCTGTGTAAAGTATTGGTACAGCGCGGTATAAGTGACTATTCCATCGCCAAACAATATTTCCGTCCACAACTCTCCGATCTTCATGATCCCTGGCTCATGAAGGATATGGAACTGGCCGTAAGCCGTATCCTGGCCGCTTTTGATAAACAGGAAAAAATACTGGTCTTTGGCGATTATGATGTAGATGGCATTACCTCCGTTTCCGCAATGTTCAGCTTTCTGAAAAAGCACTATAATCCCGAAAAATTAGACTTTTATATTCCACACCGTTACCGGGAAGGCTACGGTATTTCCCAACAGGGTATTGATTACGCAGCAGACAATGGTTTTACCCTCATCATCTCCCTCGATTGTGGCATTAAATCAGTTGACCTCATCAGCTATGCCCGCAACCAGGGAATCGATTTTGTGGTGTGTGATCACCACACCCCCGATGCAGTACTTCCACCAGCTGTTGCCATCCTCAACCCCAAACAGTCCGACTGCCCTTATCCCTATAAAGAGCTTTGCGGCTGTGGAGTAGGCTTTAAATTGATTGCCGCACTTACTCAACGCCTCCAACTGCCTGCTGCCGAGGCCGAAGAATACCTTGACCTGGTAGCTACCGCTATTGCGGCCGATATTGTACCCATGACGGGCGAAAACCGCATCCTGGCTTTTTATGGCTTAAAAAAGGCCAATGTAATGCCCAATTATGGCATCAGTGCCCTGAAACAACTCAGCAAACTGGAATCGGCCCTGTTTATCAATAGCCTGGTTTTCATGATCGCCCCCCGGGTGAATGCCGCCGGGCGAATGGATGATGCCCGCAAAGCAGTGCAGATGTTTATTGCCGACAGTCAGGAAGAAGCACACCAATATGCCGAAATGCTGCATTCGGATAATACCAACCGCAAGGAAGCTGATAAGAACATTACCGATGAAGCACTGGCCCTCATTGAGGGCAATGCCGAATTCCTGGAGCGAAAATCCACTGTCATTTATCAACCCCACTGGCATAAAGGCGTTGTTGGTATTGTAGCCTCCCGTCTCATCGACCATTATTACCGCCCTACCATAGTACTCACACAATCAGGCGAATATGTTGCAGGTTCGGCCCGTAGTGTGGCAGGCTTTAATGTTTACGAAGCCATTCACCAATGCAAAGACCTCCTGCTGGGTTATGGCGGGCATTTTTATGCGGCAGGTATGACGCTTGAACCCGGCAATGTAGATGCTTTCCGCGCCCGCTTTGAAGAAGTAGTAGCGGCCACTATAAGTCCCGATCTGCTGATCCCCGAACTCATCATTGATGGAGAGATCCATTTCAGAGACCTGAAGCCCGCTTTCTACAACATTACCCACCAAATGGAGCCCTTTGGCCCCGATAACCTTAAACCAATTTGGGTCACCAAAAATGTGATGAATAGTGGCTACTCAAGAGTGGTAAAGGATAACCATATCAAATTCTCCCTCCGCCAGGAAAATATCCTGTTCAATGGCATTGGCTTCAATATGGCCCGCAAGTTTTACCTGCTCCAGGAACAAAAACCGCTCGACATCGTTTTCACCCTCGATGAAAATGTATGGAATGACGAAAAACATCTACAATTGAAAGTGATCGACTTCAGGCTTTCCGAAGGTTGACCAGATTTACAGATTCACATAAAATCCCGCCAGATTCTCAGTAAAGCCTTTGCAGCCTGCCCCAAAATAGAAATTCGCAATAAATCATTCAACATGACATGCTTAAAATGTTTTATTGCCTTTCTGGTAGCCTTTGGTCTATTGACCGCCCAATCACAGCAACAAGCCCAATTCCGATTAACAGGTACAGCGCCAGCCGCTCTCGAAGGCAAGATGCTTTACCTCGGCACCCTCGATTATTCCGGCCTCAAACAGGAATTTAAAGATTCCGCCCGTATTGAACATGGTAAATTTGAATTCACCGGCCGACTACCACAAACAGCCATGCTGGCTAATCTTGCCATGCCGCAACCTCAATTTGCCATCTACCAGTTTTTCCTGGAAAACAGGAACATTACCATCACCATCCACCCTTCCAACAAGAGAAATGTCCTGGATAGCTGCATCATCGGCAATGCCCCTATTCATCAACAATACCTGGCCCTAAAAAATAAGCAACAACCCGTTGAGCGCCTCATCCATCGCCAATACCAAAAGATGGACACCGCCATGGCAATAGCAGATGAAGCCACCAAACAACAAATGAATGATGAGTTGAGTACCCTGTTCAAAAAAAGCAAACAGGCAACAGTTGAATTCATCAGGGAAAATCCTGGCAGTTATATGTCCCTTTACCAGTTGTGTTACTTTATCGCCGGTGGAAAAATGGAGTATCCCGATAGCATCCTTAACCTGCTCACCGGCCTTTCTGCTTCGCTTAAACGGCAACCCGAAGCTATCGCGCTGTTGACCAGGATAAAGCAGGTGAAGAGGACCAGTATTGGCCAACCTGCGCCATGGACTTTCTTACCTACCAATGATAACAAGACGCTATCCCTGGCTCAATACAAAGGAAAATACGTGTTGCTCGACTTCTGGGCTTCCTGGTGCGGTCCCTGCCTGCAAAACCTGCCAGTTGTAAAAGAATTGTACAATACCAATCATAACCGCAACTTTGATGTAGTAGGCATATCACTCGATCAGGAAAAAGACAGTTGGATCAATGCCATCAATAACCATCATTTGCCCTGGGCACAAGTGTCAGATCTGAAAGGCTGGAAGAATGCCGTAGCCACCTTGTATGATATTAAAGCCATTCCTCAATATATTCTGGTAGATCCTGCCGGCAGGATTGTGGCCAACAGTAACGAGCTGGCTCCCATTAAACAACAATTGGAAAAGCTGCTTTCAACAACCACTATCCTAAAATAATAATATGCCCACTAAAAAATACCGGGCATGCGGCCTGCTGATGCTCAATTTATTGCTTTCAGTAATCACCATCGCCCAATCCGTTCGCAACGATTTAATGATATCCAATTTCTTACTATACAAGGATGGAGCTCTCTTTATCAACAATGCCTTCGTCAATGAGCAAAAGAAAGACACCAACCTGCTCAACGACCCACACAGGCCCAAAAGCATCTACACTTATTATGTATATGGCAGTCATACCACCCTTTGCTTTACACCTTTTACGCCGGATTTTAAATTAACGAATAGCGAGGCAATTAACCCCAGGTTCCGTGAATCGGAACAGGTGTCATTCAATCCAGCCAACTTGCTAATACGGATCAGGAAAAATGGGACCAATGTGCAGGGTTGGAAACCAGTTGATCAGGCACCCACTTCCATTGATGGTTTTATCAATTACCGCCCCAAAGGAAAGCGCCGGGCGATATTCTTATTGGCTAATGACTCCCTGCGTATAGATGATGTATTGCTGATTGATGGGAAACTGAAAACTGATACCACCCTCCTGTTTACGTACTGTATTCGCAGGATCGCCAGGCCAATGCGCCCACGGCTCCTGGCCTGGAGCCATGATTGGCAGGGCGCAGAGAGCCGGATAAGTCCCCAAATGATCAATCGGCATATCGTGAACAGGGGTTTTGTAGAAGGCAAACTGGAAAACGGAGAATTGAATGGAGGGGATGGCGCCACCTTCAACAACTGGCGTATTGCCCCCACTTCCAGTTTCATTTTTTATTTTGGCAAGGCAGATCCCAGCTTTGCCGATTCTACCATGGAATACCGTATACTGGGCGGCCGGTATAAAGACAGTACCTGGAGTAAAACAGGCCACCTCATCATGATGGATGGCCTCACTGGTAATGAACAGTACAGCCTTGAAGTACGATATACACACTACCCGGAAAACGCACAGCTATATACATTCATTACCACGCCTTATTGGTACCAGCGCAGTTGGTTTAAATGGATAACAGGCAGCGCCCTTCTCCTATTGGTGCTGCTACTCATTGTTGCAGGCTACCGGCGTAAACTGGCCATTGAGAAAGCGAAAAAAACAGCACTGGCCGATAGGCTTAGAAATATGCAATCCCAGCTCAATCCACACTTCATCTTTAATGCGCTTGGATCTATCCAGGCCCTGATGAGCAAACAACAAAACGACAAGGCCCATCAATACCTGTCAACATTTGGCAGCCTGTTGCGGAATGTGCTCACCAACAGCAACAAGGATAATACCACCCTCGATCAGGAAATAAGGTCGCTCACTACCTACCTGGAGCTGGAACAACTGCGTTTTGGCTTTCAATATACCCTTATAGTGGCAGCGGATATACAAGCGACCACAGTAACCTTGCCTGTGATGCTGTTGCAGCCCCTTGTTGAAAATGCCATCAGGCATGGCCTCGAAACATTAGAAGGAAATGGGTTCATCAGGTTAACCTTTTCAAAAGAGCAGCAACACCTCCTGGTAGCTATTGAAGACAATGGCAAAGGTTTTGATACTACCCAACCTACATCGGGCCTGGGGCTAAAGCTGGTGAAAGAAAAAATACAATTGATCAATACATTACAGCCACAACAACCTATTCTCTTCCAGTTGCAATCCGGCAATAAGGGAACTGTCATACATTTAACCTTTAAAAACTGGCTGGCATGATGATCAAAGCCGTGATCATAGACGATGAGCAAAACAATATTGACAACCTGCAGTACCTGCTTACCCGGCATTGCCCACATATACAGTTGGCAGGCAGCGCGCGCAACGCCATGGCAGGCCAGGCGCTCATAGAACAGCATCAACCTGATCTGGTATTCCTCGATATCCGGATGCCTGAGAAAAACGGGTTTGAGCTGCTCCAGTCATTGCCAGGATATAGGTTTGAAGTGATATTTGTAACTGCCTACGATCTGTACGGCATACAGGCAGTAAAGTTTGCAGCCATCGATTACCTGCTGAAGCCCATCCATGCAGAAGAATTAAAAACAGCCGTTCATAAAGTAGCAGAAAAGAACAGGCAACAAAAACAAAACCTGCAGATTGAAAACCTGCTCCAATTATTACAACACCAGCAACAGAAAGAAGAACACCGGATAGCCTTGCCCACTGCCAGGGAAACAAGGTTCGCCCGTACCCAGGAGATCATCAGGTGCGAATCCACCAATAACTACACAACCTTCTATTTTAATAACGGCGAGAAACTAATGGTTTCAAAACCCATCTATGAATATGAAGAACTGTTGACCAGTTATGGTTTTATCCGTTGCCATCAATCCCACCTGGTCAACAAACGATACATTAAAAGCTGGATAAAAGAAGATGGAGGCTATTTACTATTGGATGACCAAACCCAGCTACCTGTTTCAAGACAAAAAAAAGACAGTATTAAAGAAGAATTGGAAAGACTTAAATAAAAAAAGCCGGACGATTGTATTCGTCCGGCTTTCTATTTTTAGCATTCATTTCATTTACATCTACTGACCACTAGCTTCTTCTACCACCACATTGCTCTTCTTCTCACCTCCCATCAATTCGACACTGCGGTTAATAAAATTGGTGAGATTACTACCCTTCAACAGCCCTTGCGACAGTAAAGCAAGATCGGCCAGGTTAAGTACCGTTTTAGTTTGTTTTTCGTGATTAGCCTCTGCCAGTACGCCCTGGAATATGGGGTGATTGCCATTCACTGTGAGTGTTACTTCATCGGGCATATTGGCATAAAAAGCACCCATGGGTCCCTGCATAGCAGCCATATCTTTCATACGACGCATGAATTCAGGGCGGGTAGCCACTACCGGCGGCGCTTCAACACTTAACCCTTTTACCTCTACAGTGACATGCAGGTTGGCCGGTTGTATATTGAACAGCTCTTTCAGCTTTCCTTCATCATCTTTACTCAATACCGATTCTGTATTCTCCTGTTTGTCGATCAGGTTTTCGGCAATATCCGCATCTACCCGGTTGAAATGCACATCATTCCATTTACTTTCCATTTGATTCAGGAAAGCAGCATCCACCATGGTATCCAGCTTCACTACAATGTATCCTTTTTCAGCTGCCGTTTTGATATAGGCATCTTGCTGTACAGGATCGGTAGTGTAAAGAATCACCAGCTTGCCATCTTTATTTTTTTGTAACGTTTCTGTAGCCAACCGGAGTTCTTCCAGCGTATAGAACTTCTTATCTCCTGTATTGGAGGAAGCTGCCTCAAAAATGTGGAACTTATTGGCCTTTTCCAGGAACTTATCATCCGTCATCATACCATACTTCACAAACAAGCCCAGGCTATCCCATTTTTCTTCAAAAGATGCACGGTCCTTGTTAAAGATCTCTTCCAGCTTATCAGCAACCTTCTTCGTAATATGGTTATTGATCTTCTTCACATTGGGATCACCTTGCAGGTAGCTACGGCTCACGTTCAGCGGAATATCCGGTGAGTCGATCACCCCATGCAGCAACATCAGGAACTCTGGTACGATATCTTTTACTTCATCTGTTACAAAAACCTGGTTGCTATACAATTGGATCTTGTCCTTCTGTATCTCATAACTTTGCTTGATCTTGGGGAAGTACAGAATACCCGTCAGGTTGAAGGGATAGTCCACATTCACATGGATCCAAAATAAAGGAGCTTCATGGTAGGGATATAATTCCTTGTAAAAATTCTGGTAATCTTCGGGCGTAAGTTCCGAAGGTTTCCTGGTCCAGGCAGGCTGGGTATTGTTGATCTGCTCAGGCTTTTCACTGTCTTCTTTCTTTTCTTCTCCGGCTTTGGGATCAAAGAAAATGGGTACTGGCAAGAAACGGCAAAAACGGCGCAATACGGCTTCTACGCGTGATGCTTCCAGGAACTCCTTGCTTTCTTCATTGATATGCAATACGATATCCGTACCACGATCGGCCTTTTCAGTTTCCTCAATGGTGTACTCCGGACTGCCATCACATTCCCAACGAACTGCTGTAGCTCCCTCGCGGAAGCTTTTGGTAAATACTTCAACCTTATCGCTCACCATGAAGGCAGAATAAAAGCCAAGACCAAACTTACCAATGATATTGTTCTCGTTCTGTCCTTTGTATTTTTTTACAAACTCTTCGGCACCACTGAAAGCCACCTGGTTAATGTATTTCTCTACTTCCTCACCCGTCATACCTACACCCCTGTCAGAAATGGTGATGGTCTTTTTCTCGGCATCCAGTTTTACATCGATCCGCAGCTCACCCAATTCACCTTTAGCTTCACCAATGGAAGAAAGTGTTTTTAATTTTTGAGTGGCATCTACTGCGTTGCTAATCAACTCACGAAGGAAGATATCGTGATCGCTATACAGAAATTTCTTAATGATAGGGAATATATTCTCGGTTTGTACCCGTATCGTTCCTTTTTGCATATAAAAAGCAGTTTTTGTTAACTCAAGCTACCAAAGAAAATGCCAGCCAGGGCAAACCGGTAAAAATGTCAGGTTGCCCCTCACCCCAGCTCCCCCAGCTCCGGGCGCCATTGGCAGCCCTCCAATCCCCTCCCCTACCCAATTACCGTTAAAACTGACTTTGTTGAAAACTTCCGTCTATCCATAACATTGAGGTAATCTTGCTGCCTGTATCTTTGAAGGGATACAACCCACCCACAGTACTCCATCCAATCCTCTGCAATACCCCTTTATTTCCGGCTACCCCATCACTGTTAACCAATAAACTATCACATGAAACAAAACTACTTGCTCCTGCTGGCATTCTTATGCCTTGCAGCCAGCTCATTACGGGCACAGGTATCACTCACCACTCCAAATGGCAATTATTCCCAGGATTTTAATACCCTCGCTATCACAGGAACTTCCGCTGTCCTTCCCGGCGGCTGGCTGATCCGTGAAACCGGTACTTCAGCAACTGTCAATGGAGAATATACGGCAGGCAATGGTGGAGGAACTGCCGGCGATACGTACAGCTTTGGCGCTGCTTCCATTAACGAAAGAGCGCTGGGAGGTTTATTATCCGGTACCTTCACACCCACCCTTGGCGTAGGCTTTACCAACAATACAGGGGCAACTATTTCCTCTATTACGGTATCCTATACCGGCGAGCAATGGCGCTGCGGAACAGTAACGCGTACGGACAAGCTTGACTTTCAATACAGCCTGAATGCCACCGACCTCGCTACCGGTACCTGGACCGATGTAGATCAACTGGATTTTACCTCTCCGAATACAACTGCTACCGGCTCCATGAATGGCAACGATCCTGCTAACAGGACCCTTATCACTTTTACGATCAGCGGTCTCAGCATTCCAGCCGGCAGTACTTTCTACTTCCGTTGGAACGACTTTAATGCTACGGGCGCTGATGACGGGCTGGCAGTTGATGATTTCTCCATCAATTATTCCACAGGTGGCGGCCCCGGCACCACTGTTTCCGTGGCCTCCGGCACCAACGCAGCTGAACCCGCTACCAATGGCAGTTTTACCGTCACGCTTTCTGCTGTATCGGCAACAAACGTGACCGTCAGTTACAACTTTACCGGCAGCACAGCCACCCTCAATACCGATTTTACAGACCCCGAAGCAGGTGACATCATTATACCGGCCGGACAGCTATCAGCCGTAATACCCATCAACGTTATAGATGATGCATTGGCAGAAGCTCCCGAAACCATTACCATTAATCTTACCAGCGCCACCAGTCCTTACACCATATTAAGCGCTGTAACCTCCATTACCCTCACCTCAGAGGATATCAGTACCGTCAGTTTTACAGGCTCCTACGGTCAGGATTTCAATACCCTGGCCGCCACCGGCACTTCGGGCCTTACACCTACGGGCTGGTCATTTATTGAAACCGGCGGCAATGCCGACCTGACCTATGCGGCCGGCGCCGGCGCCTCCAATAGCGGCAACACCTATAGCTTTGGAACTGGTACTGATCCAGACAGGGCATTCGGTGCCCTTCGTTCCGGTAGCCTTACCCCGGTTATTGGCGCCCTGTTTACCAACAATACCGGCGCTACCGTTACCTCACTCACGATTACCTATACTGGTGAACAATGGAGGCTGGGTACTGCGAACAGGAATGACCGCATGGATTTTCAATTCAGCCCTGCCACTACCAGCCTCACGACAGGAACATGGACAAACATTGACGGACTCGATTTTATTGCTCCTAACGGCACCGGCACAGTAGGGCCTTTTGACGGCAATGCAACCGGCAATCGCGTCACTATTAATTATACCCTCAATGGACTTTCCATTCCCAATGGCGCTGTTTTTGGCATCCGTTGGCAGGACTTTGATGTATCAGGCGCCGAAGATGGGCTGGGTATAGATGATTTTACCATCACCCTGGGCTGCACGCCACCGACTAATCAACCCACAGCACTGCTCCTCACCCCTGCTCTGCAATCCATCAGCGGTAGCTTTACAGGCGCCGCAGCAGGAACCACTCCGGCTGATGCCTACCTGGTTTTGGTTTCTACTGCTCCTACGCTTACCGAAATGCCTTCCAGTGGAACGGCTTACGCAATTGATGATGTGATAGGCAATGCCAATGTAGTATCACTAAGCGGAAATACTTTTACCGCTTCCGGGCTTACACCTTCCACTACCTATTACTTCTTCGTATTCTCATCCATTGCAGCTTCCAACTGTTATAATATCAATACGCCATTAACAGGAAGTATCGCTACCTCTGCACCACCGGCCTGTACACCACCGGCCACACAGGTCTCAGCCTTCGCTGCACCTACAATTACAGGCAACACCCTCGATCTTACCTGGACCAGGGGCAGCGGCGACAATGTATTGGTCATAGCCCGTAAGGGTGAACCCGTCAACGCAGCCATCTATAACAGTATAGCCTATCCTGCAGGAACAGAAGCAGGTTCCGGCAATTTTGTGATCTATAACGGACCTGCAGCTACATTCTCCTATACCAGCTTGTTGCAGAATACTACTTACCATTTTGCCCTGTATGAATACAATAGTGCCAGCCTGTGTTATCTTACACCTGCACTCACGGGTAACTTCACGACCCTCTGTACCAATCCTGAAAATGTAACTGCACTTACCGGAACAGTAGGTATTTCGCAGGTCAATGTTTCCTGGACACTGCCTGCTGCAGCCTGTTATGATGAGGTCATTGTAGTAGCTTCTACCGCCGCTATTACTGGGGCTGGCTCCACCTATCCATCACCAGCCAATCCTGCTTATGCAGGAGGCGAACAAGTAGTGTATCGTGGCACCGGAACCAATGTGGTTGTTACAGGCCTTACCAATGGCACAACCTACTATTTCAAGGTCTTTACACGCAAAGGAAGCAGCTATTCAAACGGTACACAGATAACAGCCATTCCTTTCAATCCGGCCACGGGTTACCTGTATCTCTATGGCAACCTGCATGCCCACTCTTCTTATTCCGATGGCAATAAGGATAATACGGCCAATACGCCTGATGAAGACTTTGCTTTTGCACGAGATGCCTTGTGCATGGATTTCCTTGGTATATCAGAACACAACCATGCAGGCGCCGGCATGAGCTATCCCACCTACGCCCAGGGATTTGCAGAAGCCAATTCATTGAATGGCGTTGCAGGTCCGGGTGGCAATAGCATCGTAACCCTTTGGGGCATGGAATGGGGCGTTATTAAAAATGGCGGCCACGTACTGGTATATGGTTTTGATAACGATCTCATCGGATGGGAGTCCGGCAACTATGACCTCTTTGTAGCTAAAAACGATTATGCCGCATTATGGAATACCGTCAATAGCCGCAGTGGTGCCTTTGCCACATTGGCTCATCCCAATACCAATGACTATAGCGACCTGGCAGCAGGTTATAATGCAACAGCAGATGCAGCAATTGTGGGAGCAGCTATTGAAAGCGGACCTGCTTTCTCTACCTCCACTACCTACAATGACTTCCCCTCAAGCCTTGCTTATCTAAGCTATTACCGTACCATGCTGTCAAAAGGCTATCACCTGGCTCCTCAAATGGACCAGGATAACCATAATCTCACATTTGGTACAGCCAATGCCAACAGGTTGGTAGTCCTCAGTTCTGCCAAAAGCAGGGAAGCTGTTATGGAAGCCCTCCGTTCCATGCGTTATTATGCTTCACAGGATTGTAATCTCCGGATAAACTTCAAAAATGATACACGCCCGATGGGAAATCAGGTGACGAGCAGCGGCGTGCCGCTATTATCCATCGATGTTACCGATCCCGATGCCGAGTTAGTAACTTCCATAGAGTTATGGGGTGGTCAGGTAGGTTCGGCAGTACCGGCGTTGGCTATCAAGACCTATACCAACACGGCCAGCATTATCTTTAACAGTGGTGATCCGCAAAACATGCAGCCCGACAATACCACCTGGTACTACTATGCAGTGATCACCCAGGAAGATGGCAATAAAGCAGTAACAGCACCTATCTGGTATACCAGGAATGATATGTTGCTACCAGTTACACTTACCAACTTCCGTGCTAAGTACGACGAAGTAAATAACCAGGTGAACCTTACCTGGGCTACCGCGCAGGAGAGCAACAGCAAGGAATTTATCGTAGAGAAAAGTGCCAATGGGACCAGCTTTGAACCCATCGGAAATGTGAAAGCAGCAGGCAACTCCAATAAGGTAGTCAACTATGCATTTACTGACGAACAACCGCTCAACGGTAATACTTACTATCGACTGCAGCAGGTAGACCTGGATGCAAGGAAAAAAGCCTCTGCAATAGTTAAGGTATCGGTTAATAAGGGCTTCTATATTTCATTCGGACCCAATCCGGCTTATCAATACCTGACTATTAACATCCAGAACAACCATGCACCACTGGCTATTCAACTGACCGACCTCAATGGCCGATTGCTTCAACAGCGAAACCTGCCAGCTTCGTCCAACCAGGTCATTCAGCTACCAGTAAGTCACCTGCCTGGAGGTATGTACCTTTTGAAAATCACCGGCGCCGATGGCACCAGAACGGAAAAGATCATGGTAAAATAGCAACCCCATCAATTGCTTTCAATAAGAATGGCCGGTAGCGGGATCCGCTACCGGCCATTTACATGCTGAACAAGCCGTATTGTATTTACACCCAATTACTTATCAAAATCATCGTCTCAATAACACCTCCTGCTGCCAGACAGTAACCGGGCCATATTTTACCAAAATGGCTGTTTGATCCTAGCTGAAACCCAGTCTGGTCCTCGCTTACACGCCTAAAAGGCCATGGATAATTGCACTGAGACAGCCTAAAACCTGCACTCCACAGAGGGAGCCAGTGCAATTATCCGTGGGTTTCAGTGCAATTCCGATAGGGTATTTAGGCTGTTATACATGGCTGTGGCCAGGATTCGACTTTCTTACCTGATCTCAAAATGATAAGTACCAGCAGGCACCTGGTATATCTGTTTACCCACCGCATTTTTACCGGCGGCACGTATGGGTCCTTCTTTTCCTGTCACCTGCTTCCCATGCTCATACAAATATTGACCCTCCGCTACCAGCAACATAATAGTAGCCGTTGAATTAGCAGGAACGGTTACCGACCAGCTGATCATACCGGCATTCTTTTTCCAGGCGGCAATAATATTGCCATAAGGCCCTTCATGTACAGCCTCAAACTGCTCCAGCCCATCCACAAAATGAGGTTCCAGTATCACATTTTTAAACCCTGCCGCCGTTTCATCGGGCCTGATTCCGCCAATACCCTTGTATAACCACCCGCCTATTTCACCAAACATGATGTGGTTGCGCGAAAGGTCCGATTTGGCATTGATATCCCAGTTCTCATACAGTGTAGTAGCACCGTTCACTATCCACCAGCCCCAGGAGGGAAAAGTTTCCTGTGCAGCCAGTTTGTAAGCAATAGAGGCATAACCGTTTTCACTTAGTGCGTTGAGGATGGCTTTAGTGCCCAATAACCCTACATCAAGATGAAAACTATCCTGCTCTACCCGGCTGGCAAGGCTTGCTGCAACTTTACTTTTATATTCCGCTGGCACCAGTCCCCAATACAAAGCCACACTCAATTCTGTTTGTAATCCCGACCCATAGGTAAGCTTTTCTTTATTGAAGTATCTCTCATTAAAAGCATTTTTGATCTTACCTGCCAAACTACTGTACTTCTGATGATCTGCTTCCTTACCCAATAGCTTAGCCGCTTTGGCCAAGATGGCGGCATCGGCAAAATAATAGGCAGTAGAGGTTAACTCAACCGGACTCTTTGATTTGACCGGCACCCAATCACCCAATCCCCAGGAAGTAAGTCCCGAAGGGTACAGCTCATTGATATGATCCACGTACAACCTGATATTATCGTAACAATCAGCCAGCAATTTCTTATCGCCATAGAACAAATAAATATTCCAGGGAATAATGGCAATCGTGCTGGTCCAGTCGGGACCGTTGCCCCATTCATACCCCCATCCGCCTGTAGGGATGATAGAAGGCAATACCCCATTGGGCTGCTGTTCATCACGATGATCGGCCAGCCATTTCTCATACACCGTAATACCATCGTAGCTATACAAGCCTGTTTCAATGGCAATCTGTGCATCACCTGTCCAGCCATTTTTTTCACGTTGCGGGCAATCAGTAGGATAACCAAACAGGTTGGACAAGTAAGCATTATTGGTAGCCCACCAGATCTTATTAAGCGTATTGTTTGATGATCTGATCTGTCCGGCCGGAGGAACATGACTGTGCATAAAATAGCCGGTCAGACTTTCTTTCGTAAGTGTGATTGGTTTATTGCTGGTTACTTCAACATACTGAAATCCTTTATAATTAAACCGGGGCATAAAACTTTCCTCTCCTTTTCCCGACAAAATGTATATATCCGTTTGAAAAGGGTCTTTGTCATCTGTAGGTCGATAGTGTACATCAATATTCGATAGATCGGCCCGTCCATTGGCATACAATTGCTCCGCATGTTTGAGCCGCAGCACTGTTCCCGCTTCACCACGAAGTTTTATGCTGCTTACGCCAGCAATGTTCCGGCCGAGGTCAAATACATAAACCGTATCATTGATCCTGTTAACTGACTGGGCAGCTATTTCCTCCACCGCACGAATAGGGTGCATCACCTGTGCTACAATATTATTGGAAGGTGCAGCCCGGAGTATAACAGCTTTCCAGGTACTATCTGCAAATTGCACAGTATTCCATCCCGCCTGCTCCAACCGCGCATCATAATGCTCTGCCGTATAAATGCTGTTGAAGATAACTGGCCCCAATGCCGTTTTCCAATCCTTACCAGAGGTGATCGTTTCTGTAGAGCCATCTTCATAAGTAATGCGCAGATCAACGCAAAATGCCGGCCTCGCCCGCCAGGGCGCTTTATGAAAATACCACACTGCTGTAGATTGATGATTGTACCAGCCATTGCCCAACAATACCCCAATGGCATTTTTACCAGCCTGCAATTGCGCCGTCACATCATGTGTTACATACAGCGTTCGCCGGTCAAAACGCGTATACATGGGATCCAGCCGCTGGTTGCCAATACGCTGCCCGTTGATATACAGCTCATATAAGCCGGCCACAGCTATATATGCCCTTGCCGACCGGATCTTTTTTGTCGCTTCAAATACCTTTCTGAACTGGCCGGCAGGTTTTGCCGTCACATCGTTTACATCACTGATCCAGCTCCCTTTCCAGTTACGTTTATCCATCATGCCCATTTCAAAGCTTCCGACAGATGAACCCGCCTTGATACCATCCTTATCCCAGATATCCACCCGCCAGTAATACCGCGTAAAAGGTTGTAAGGCCTTGCCTGCATAGGTAATCAAACTGGCAGATCCATTTATTTTGACTGATTGCCATACCATGCCCTTCCCCATATCTGAGGAATCGCTAGAAACAAAAACCTGGTAAGCTGTTTGCCTTGCCCCGGTACGTTCATCCACCAGTCGCCACGAAAAACGGGGCTGTGCTGCATCAATGCCAATGGGGTTGACCAGGTACTCGCATTTCAAGCCGGCTGGTTTGGCAGGGGTATAAGCATAAGCTACAGGAAACAGGTACAAAAAGAATAAAGTGCAGCACAAAAAACGGCGCAGGAACATACTCATAGTCGTCATTGGGAGAATTCAGTTAGGCCTTCTAAGATAAAGTTTATTGCCTTACTAAATGGTTGTAGCAACAGGATTATCGGTGATTTCATACTTCAGGCCGACCAACACACTATTGGCTGCTGTAAGCGCCGGAAAACCTGGCAGAGATTCCGGCATAAAGAACTATTTTTGCAGCCACGGGGTTAATCAATTGACTGTCAGACATTTTCCCATCCTCAAGGCTGTATTAAAACTTTATGGTATCCCTTTGCCAGGTCCCTGTAACATTGTATCTTTGCAGCCCCTTAGCAAAAAATTCCAGTCTTTTCGGCTGAAATCCGGTAGCAACGGGGATTTAATCATTTTTTTCTAAACAATTAAACAGGGATCATGAACAATTACGAATTGATGGTGATTTTTACCCCTGTGCTTTCTGAGGATGACTTCAAAGCCGCCCAGAAAAAATTTACTGCCTTCATTACTGATAATGGCGGTCAAATTGTGCACACCAATCCCTGGGGTCTGAAATCACTGGCGTATCCCATCCAGAAAAAAACCACTGGTTTGTACTGGGTGTTGGAATATACTGCGCCATCCACCTTCAATGAGCAATTGAAAATTCAATTGCTTCGTGACGAGAATGTGCTCCGGCACATGTTCACTGCACTCGATAAATACGCCGTCGAGTACAATGGAAGAAAGAGAAGTGGTGTACCTACAGGAGTTGAAAAAGCAGTGGAGGGATAACACATGGCAAAAGCAAATGAAATTAAGTACCTGACCGCCATTAAAACCGAGAAACCCCGGAAGAAATTCTGCCGTTTCAAGAAATATGGTATCAAGTATATTGATTACAAAGACGGTGAATTTCTGAAGAAATTCCTGAACGATCAGGGCAAAATGCTCCCCCGCCGCATTACCGGTAACTCTCTGAAGTACCAGCGTAAAGTAGCACAGGCAGTTAAGAAAGCCCGTCAAATGGCATTACTGCCTTATGTAACGGATCTATTAAAGTAAACCTCACCCTAATCCCGTGATGAACGGGTAGACAGTCGTCCCCTCCCATAAGTCGGGATAGATTGGGAAACGGTGAACAAAAAAAACATCATGGACATCATCCTGATAAAAGACGTAGACAACCTGGGCGGCGCTAATGAAGTAGTGAAAGTGCGCAATGGTTATGCCCGTAACTTCCTCATCCCTCAAAAATTTGCGGTAGAAGCCAATCCTTCCAACCTGAAACAACTGGAAGAAAGGATGAAGCAGATCCGTAAGAAGGAAGAAGCAATGCTGAAAGAAGTAAATGCAGTAATCGCTAAACTGAAAGACGGTGTGCTGAAACTCGGTGCTAAGACCGGTACCAGTGGCAAGATCTTCGGTAGCGTTACCTCTTTACAGATCAGCCGCGCTATCCGTGAGCAAAAAGGATATGAGATCGATCGCAAGAAGATCTCTATCGTGGATGAAGTAAAGGAACTGGGTACTTACAAAGCAGCTATCGATTTCGGTAATGGCAACAGCACTGAAGTTGAATTTGAAGTAGTAGCCGAGTAAGCCTCGTCTGATACAATTTCTTAAAAAGACCTTCCCCATCCGGGAAGGTTTTTTTTATGCCTCACTTCTCTACCTTTCCCTCCTCCCCGCCCCTTATCAACTTTTTCAACTTATCAACCGCTTCCCGTATATTTATATTACAATCCTTCACAATGCGTATTTTTTATATTCTGTACCTGGCCCTGGTATGCCTTGCTGCGTGCCAGGATTCTCAAAAAAAGCCCTACGTAAGAACAGCGAAAGATACCCTCCCCCTGAAAAGCAATATTGACCCTTCCATTCCTGGTAACTTCAGCACCCAGCGATCATTACGTTTTGATAGTACACAGATCAACCAATTCCTGGCAGCCTATCCCTTATTAAAGGATTATGGCAAGGAAATGCAGCAATTCTACAGCGGCCGGGCGTATACCTATGCCTGGTTTGATAGCCTGGGTATTATTGAACAGGCAGGCAACCTGCTCAACAGGGTAGAAAATATCAGTGATGAAGGGCTGCCCCAGAAAGTATTGTACAAAGGCGCTTTTGATACCCTGGTAGCAGATGAACAATACAAAACCAATGACAAGACTACCGCTCCTTCTGTTGATGTGAACACAGAACTCATGCTTACCGCACAATATTTTTATTATGCCCGGCATGTATGGCAAGGCTTACCCGAACAAGAAACAAAGGCAATGGACTGGTTCCTGCCCCGTAAAAAAATTGCACAGGATGCCATGCTCGACTCCTTGCTGCGTTCACCTACCGACTCTTTCCTGGCCGATGAACCTTTGTATTACCAATACTACCGGCTAAAAGACCAGCTCAAAGAATACCGGAATATCGCTGCACAAGGCGGATGGCCAGTCATTAAAGCGGATAAGAAAAAATACCAGGCGGGTGATTCAGGAACTGCCATTGAGAAAATACGCCAGTACCTGCACCTTACCGGCGACCTCGCCACTGATAATGGCAGCCATTCTTTCGACACCACCCTTACCCGGGGTATCAAAACATTTCAGCGGCGTTTTGGCATGAATGAAGATGCCGTAATAGGCGCTGCGGTGATCAAGGAAATGAACGTACCTGTAAACCAGCGTATTGAGCAAATCATTGTCAACATGGAACGTTGCCGCTGGGTGCCCGCCCGCCCAATGGGCGAGTACCTCGCCATCAATATCCCTGATTACAAATTGTATGTTTTCAATAAAGACTCGGCACTGTGGAGTATGAACGTAGTAGTGGGGCAGGCCGTACACAAAACTGTGATCTTCTATGGCGAAATGAAATACGTGGTATTTAGCCCCTATTGGAACGTACCTCCGGGTATCCTGAAAAATGAAGTATTACCCGGCATCCGCCGCAACCCCAATTACCTGGCCCGCCACCGGATGGAAAAATCAGGCAATACCTACCGGCAAAAGCCCGGCCCAGGCAACTCTCTTGGACAGGTAAAGTTCCTTTTTCCCAATAGCTACAATATCTACCTGCATGATACGCCATCCAAAAGCCTTTTTGGACGCGAAAACCGCGCTTTCAGCCATGGATGCATCAGACTGGCTGAACCCAAAAAACTAGCCGAATACCTGCTTAGAAATCAGCCTGAATGGACCAGTGCCAGGATCACCCAGGCCATGAATGCCGGCAAGGAACAATATGTTACACTCAAAGCGCCTGTTCCTGTATTCATTGGCTATTTTACCGCCTTTGTAACATCCGATGGCAAGTTGAATTTCAGGCAGGATGTATACAACCGTGATGGCCGGCTGGGGAAAACAATTTTGCAATAAAATACATCCATTAGATAAGGTTGGACGGGCATTGTGGAGTGGTCTGCAAAACGTTTATTTACTGTATGTCTCAATTATACAATTTACACAGGTTTACAACGTTTTAAATGTGCAAAACCTCCCAAATCCGCCCCAGTAAAGGGTCGGCGGAATATTTTTGTTTTTTACATAATTATTTCCCTATCTTCACAGTTGATTAATGTACTTAGTTCTCGTGTTCTGAAGTGTCTTACCTAATATCCTGGTTTCCTCAGTTCATTGCAGTAACTATTGTCATTATCGGTTTTTTTCAGCACTTTAAAAATTTTAGTTACAATGAACATTTACGTAGGGAACCTCTCCTGGCAAATGACCGACGAGGATCTGAGAACCTTATTTGAACAATATGGTTCTGTTACTTCTGCAAAAATCGTTAAGGACAAAGTAAGCGGCCGTAGCAAAGGCTTCGGTTTCGTAGAAATGCCTGAAGATGGCGAAGCTCAAAATGCACTGAGCAGCCTGTACGAATCAGAAGTACTCGGCAGAAAGATCATCGTTAACGAAGCACAGCCTAAACCTCAGGGTGGCGGCGGTGGAGGCTTCAAGAAAAGAAGCTTCGGCGGCGGTGGTTCCGGCGGCGGCGGTGGCTACAAAAAAGGTGGCTTCAATCGCGGCGGCGGCGGCGGCGGTTACAACAGGGATTATTAATCAAATTTGATCTCTTTGTATACACTAAATCCTTCTGATCACTCAGAAGGATTTTTTATTTTATAGAATACTCATTCCCAATCATCCCGCACCCAATACCTAAAGCCCGCGGCCAATGCCTCCTTCCGCACTCAAGAATTGTCAAATCGACAAGGCCCCCTTTCCATGGCTTATCCTCTCTCATTACCATTCTCCATTAACCACTAGTTACTTATCATTCACCTCCTCATCTTAATTGCCTTTTAATATCGTTTTAATGCTCCCTGAAGATGCAAAGCCGATATTATTAACCCGCTGAAGCCTGATTTAATCAAGCTATCAGATCACATTGTGAACACAGAAATTTAATCAAATGGCCACAGTCGGGGCATGGCTTTTGCCAATATAAAACTGACCTTGTAAGTAATCGGCATTTGTAGAACAAAAGCTGCAGTTTTTACCAATCTTAAACGTAGAATTTACAAAAGGAGGTACTTGTGCTAACTGTTATTATTCCAGTTTTGAATGAAGAGCAAACCATTGCCCGTGTTGTTGCGTTTTGCCGTCAACATCCACAGGTAACGGAGGTTATTGTAGTAGATGATAAGTCAGAAGATTCAACCGCACAGGTAGCAATTGCTGCAGGCGCTAAAGTAATTACCAGCCAGGTTCGCGGCAAAGGTATTTCCATGAAGGATGGCATTCAACAGGCCACCAATGACATCATTATCTTCCTTGATGGAGATATTGACCCGTATCCAGATGGCACTATCACAGGCCTGTCAGAACCCCTGATCAATGATGAGGCCGATTTCGTAAAAGGCAGCTTTGCCCGTAATGCTGGCCGCGTAACAGAGTTGGTAGCAAAGCCCTTACTGAATATATTCTATCCAGGCCTTTCTTCTTTCATACAGCCCTTAAGTGGCATGATTGCCGGTAAGAAATCCTATTTCAAAAAGATCGACTTCTTCAATGATTATGGCGTAGATATAGGTATCCTGATCGACATGTACCTCATGAAAGCCCGTATCAAAGAAGTGAACATTGGCTATATAGAGAACAAGAGCAAACCCTGGCAGGCCCTGGGTAAAATGAGCAAAGAAGTATCCCGCGCCATCATTAGCAAAGCACAACGGCAACATCCCGAAGAGATCAGCGAAGAAGAGATCCATTCACTGGAAACCATCAACAGTGAAATGAATAAAACCCTGCGGGAGAAATTGAGCGGTTTCCACAAAATGGTGGTATTCGATATGGATGATACCATTCTCATGGGCCGCACCATTGATGCCTTTGCAAAAGAATTTGGGTTCACCGGAAAACTGGAAGACCTGCGGGCCGAAGAGAAAGACTCTATTATCCTTACCAAACGTATTGGTATGCTGCTTAAAGGCCGTACCATGGATGATATGCTCAATGTGGCCAGTAAAATAAGCATGGTACCCGACATTAAGGAAGTAGTAAAACAACTCAAGGAGAAAGGATATATCATTGGCATCATCAGCAATAGCTATACCCTCATCACCAATTATGTGCGCCAGCAGATAGATGCCGATTTTTCCTATGCCAACCAACTCGAGTTCTTTGAAGGAAAAGCTACAGGTGAAGTAAACCTGCCTTTCTATTTCTTTGGTTCACCCGATAGTATTTGCGGGCATTCTTATTGTAAGACCAATGCCCTGCAATATGCCACTGAAAAATACAGCGTTCAGTTGAAGAATTGCATGGCCGTGGGCGATAGCCGTGACGACCGCTGCATGGTGGGCCATGCCGGTAAAGGCGTTGCTTTTTGTACCAAGGATGAATTACTTGAATCAATTGCATTGAAAAATATCCGGGAAAACAGCTTTGAACCCTTGCTGTCTCTCGCTTAAACAACCAATCACTCAATTTGTAAACCTTTAAAAAGCTGCGTATGCCAAAAACCTTTTACAATATCCTGGTGCCGGTAGATTTTACCGGAAAGAACAAATGGGCCATATCAAAGGCCATAGAGTTGGCTAATACCTTTCATTGCAATATTCACCTGGTCCACGTGGTATCCAATAACCTGCTGCCCTTATTGCCGATTGAAACCAGTCTAAACATGCCTGGTCGTGCCGCCGAGATGAACAATGCCAGCAGAAAACTGGAAGCCTTAAAGGACATGTATCGCCAGCATATTTGTGGAGGTGGCAAAATTGAGATCAGCCTGCTGCAAGGCAATGCCAGTCAACAATTGTCCAAATACATTGAGCAATACGATATGGACCTGGTGGTAGTGGGATTGGCCAAATTCAACCTGATACACCGCATACTTTCTTCCGTATCCATCAGCAGGCTGGCGCGCAAAACCAATGTACCTGTACTGGCCATTCGCTCCAGCGGACTGGTAAGTCATTTCAAGAAGATCGTACTGCCATTGACCGATGAGCTACCCATGCACCGTATCAAGCTGGCTACCATGCTGGCCCGCTCTTTTAAATCAACCGTATACCTGGTATCACTGCGTAACGATAAGGATGGCAATGCTGCCGAAAACATCATGGATAAAGCGCTGGAAGTAGTGCAAAGCCTGTCTACCATACCCGTTCAGTCATTCCTGCTCGAAGGAAAGAACCTGGCTAAAAGCACCCTTGAATTCTCTAAGCGGATCAATGCCGACCTGATCATGGCCAATCCCTTCAAAGAGTTTCATTTACCAGGCTGGTGGAGCAGGCTCACCAAAAAAATATTGTCTTATGGGTCAAATATCCCTGTAATTACAGTGGACCAAAAGAATGAAACGATCTCCGCATCCTAAGTAGTTTTTTTTAGAGGTTTATAAGCCCACCCTATCCAGGTTGGGCTTTTTTATTATTCACCGCTCCGATGTCATTAGCTATCCACTCTTCTGTCCTCTGAACAGGAACTTGCCCGGTAGTATCTCCATAGCAAACTCCTTGCTTTCTATCAATTCGCCATCCAGGTGGGCAGGTATCGCCTCTGCGGCACGGATCACTACTTGTTTTACCTTTTCTGTTTTCACAAAAGGCAGGGTGATGTGTTTGCCCTTCTCGACCTTGGGCAGGTAAAATAGCCTTTTGAGGGGATGGATTTTCGTGATAATCACCAGGTCAAGCCAGCCATCATCTACTACCGATTGTGGCGCCACCATAAAACCACCTCCGTAACGTGAGCCATTGGCAATGCTGATCATGAAATAACGGTCTTTTTCCACCCGGCCATTGTATTCAAGCTCCAGCACTTTTTCCCGGTAGAAGAAGATCTTCCTGATCACTGTACCCAGGTAGGCCAGGTGACCGGCAATAAAACGTTTCTTACCCATCGATTTTACCACTTCTCCATCGAAACCTATTCCTACCCCATTCAGGAACAATCGCCCATTGCAACTGCCCGCATCCACGGCTCTGGGAGAAGTAGCCAGCACCCTTCGCACCTGTGCCTCAAAGGAAAGATTGCCGTATAACTTCCAGCCGAAATCATTTCCGGAACCACCCTTAAAAACTGACAGGGGAATGGATATATTTGGATACTGGTTGATGAAATGGTTCAAGGTACCATCGCCGCCCAGGATAAAGACATCTGTAAAACCAGCAAACTGGGCTGGCCATTGGTCCATAAAGACCGTACAGGGAATTTGCTGGCTTTCCAGCAGGTCCTGCAATTGCCGGGTAAGATGTGCTGAATACCCACTACCGGCCAGGGTATTACAAACGATGGCAATGTTGAAAGAATGGATCATAAGGCGCGCTAATCGATGAATGTGTTTAAAAGATAAGTTATTTTGATTTCACCGACCCAACAACTTTATTATACCTACAAAATGATTGTTCCATGAAAAGAAGGGATTTTATTAAGAATACCTCTGTGGCAGCAGCAGGTATTACCATACTCAACTTCCCCGTATTTGGCAAGAACGCCCCCAGCAATAAAGTGGTACTGGCTGTAATGGGTGTCAATAGCCGCGGCGCCTACCTGGCTGAGTGCTTTTCCAAACTACCCAATGTAGAGATCGCCTACCTCTGCGATGTGGAAGAAAAAGCTATTCAGAATGGCTTAAAACCATTTGCCCAGGCCAGCAGAAAACCCACCGTTGTAAAGGATATCCGGCAACTGGTACAGAAAACCGATTTCGATGCCCTGGTAATAGCCGCACCCGATCATTGGCATGCGCCTGCTTCCATACTGGGCGTATCACATGGCAAACATGTGTACGTAGAAAAACCCTGTGCCCATAACCCTTATGAAGGTGAATTGCTGGTACAGGCCATGAATAAATATGGTAAACTGGTGCAGATGGGCAACCAGCGCCGCTCTTTCCCTACTCTCATCAATGCCGTGAAAGAAGTAAGAGAAGGCATTATCGGCAATGTGTATCTCGGCAAAGGCTGGTATGCCAATAACCGTAAATCCATTGGACGGGGCAATAAAGTAGCCGTGCCCATGACGCTTGATTTTGACCTATGGCAGGGCCCTGCCCCACGCAGGGATTATATGGATAACCTGGTACATTACAACTGGCACTGGTTTTGGCATTGGGGCACTTCTGAAACCTGTAATAATGGTACCCATGAAATTGACTGCTGTCGTTGGTTCCTGGGTGTGGATTTCCCCACCAAAGTAACTTCTGCCGGCGGGCGTTATGCATTTAATGATGATTGGGAAACACCCGATACACAGGTTGCTACTTTTGAATTTGGCAGCAACAAAGCGATCACCTGGGAAAGCAGGAGCTGCAATGATTACCCGGTAGAAGGAGCCGGCAGGGGTTTTATCATTTACGGTGATAAAGGAACCCTGGTTAATTACGGAGCAGATACTTACAAAATATTCGACAACAATAAGAAACTGATCAAGGAAGTGAAATCAGATGCCAAGGCCGAGTCGGGCAACCTGGTAAGTTCTACCGGCAACCTGGATTATTACCACTTCAATAATTTCATCAACAGCATTCGCGGTGAGGACAAACTCAACTCACCGGTTAATGAGGGGCATAAAAGTGTATTGCTTTGCCTGTTGGCCAATATTGCACAGCGCACAGGAAGGACCCTTCATGCAGACCCATCTAATGGACATATACTGAAGGATAAACAAGCTATGAAAATGTGGAAAAGGGAATACGAAAAAGGCTGGGAGCCGAAAATATAAAGACCTCACATGCAGGCTTTGGTGATCATAACCGGACACTGAAGCCTGCATGAATGATCCCCTCATAACCAACCCCCAGTTCTATAAACGAATTAAATACACCTCCCGCACGAATACCTATGGCAGTAACCTGGAAAGCAAAAACAGTATCATTTGAATCGCCCGCCCCGGCACTTTGGTTAAAACTGCAAATACCCGCACCTAATCTTGAATACAGGTCAAATCGTGGTTTTATAATGTAACTGTACTGCCCATTGGCCAATACTGTAATGGTGTTGAAGGTACTTTTAGCTGGCGGATTCTTATAATTCACATCAATGCGCTGGTATACACCCGTCACCCCCACGCCCCACCGCCGGCTGGGAAAATAGCGGTAAGCAAGACTGAACGCTCCCCTTGCTTTAATATCATCCACGCGCTGTCCCAGTACATCCGTTATAATGGCCGATATGCCGGTGGCAATCTCCTGCACGGGTAAGATCGGAACCCCAAAAGCAATCTCATGTTTTTTATATTCAAGTTTCTCCGATTGTCCATAAGCCACCTGTCCAGCGAGGAGGATTAACAAGAAGCAAACAATACTAAATAAGAATGCCTTCTTCATAAGAATAGTGTTAAAGGTGAGCGGGCACTCTACTAATTTACCAAACCTGCCGGGAATGCAAAAGTTAAATTCACCCAGGCCCTGTTTACAACAATTCCAGTTTCAGGTTTCGTTGAATAAGGAAAGGTACTTCCATTTGGCAATTCTTGTATTCTCCGTCACAGTTCATCCGCAAGGAAAGGTGTAGCGTATTAGACATGGCTGCCGATTTTATTTTTCCATCCTTCCTGTTCATACTGGTATTGATGGTAAATTCTTCATTGCCAAATTGTACATTTAATTTACCGATGGCGGTAGGTTGCACCATCTGAAAATTATTAAGCACTCCCGCAGTTACCGGCTTTTGCATATCCTCCAGTAAGAAAGCAAGACAGGGCTGTACTGGTGGCAGAAACCTGGTGCGGAACTTAACTTCTTGTGCCGTTACAGCTATAATGTATGCCTTAATAGCCAGGCAATCCTCACCCAGCAGAATGGTTTTCCCATTGGCAAAATTACCTTTCACGGTTTCCTTTTTGATGAGGCTATCGCCCTCCTTTTCCAGGGTGGTTATGCGCGACTGTGGACTTACGGCCACGAAAAAAGTAATGAAATCGGTAATGGGGCCGGTCATACCTGGTACTTCAATTTTGGGTATAGCTATTGTCCCGTCGGGATGCAGCGTAATACGGTAAGGTTGTACAGCCAGGGCTTCCTCATCCATATTGAGGGTATCTTTAGGTGAATACTGCATTTTTGACAAACTCCTCACTTCATCCCAGGCAATACCCGCACGGTCTGTTATTACGGTGCATTCAAGGATCACCACGGAAGTACCATTCCACTTACCATTATAAAATTGTTCGGTAGTCAACCGGTAGCGGTATTTATCTCCTGTTTTGTATTTACGGGGAAATAATTTGCCGGCAATGGCTTTGTCTTGTGCCAGGGTAATAAGGCTGACCTGTAGGAATATAATCAGCAGGCAGGCTTTCAGGGCGTATACTTTTATTTTCATAAGAATGCTGTTAAATAAGTTGTATATACATCTATTGGGGATTTATAAAGCCTGTATCATTTTTTGCAAAACATTGATACCGGTCAGCAACTGCGCCTGGGGAATGCCTTTCAATACTTTCATATATAGTTCACCGGATACTTCCACGCCTGCCTTTTGTATTTCCTTTCCTTTAGCAGTGAGGTAAATAAGATTGGAACGGTTGTCGGCCGAGTCGGTGACCTGTTTGATCAGTTTATTCTTCTTCATGTTTATCAAAACGCGGGTGATGGTTGTTTTATCTCGGTTGAGTTGTTCGCTGATCTCTTTCTGGCTCATGCCATCCCGGTACCATAAGGCTACCAGTATGGAAAATTGTTCGGCCGTAATATCAATCTGATGTTGCTTGAATGCAGCGGCCAGGGCCTGGCTGAATTGATGAGAGAAATCGGCGCACAGGTAAATGATATTCTGATCTAAGCCTGTTGGTTTCATATTGGTTGTATCTACAACTAAGTTAACTATATTACTATTGCACACAAAATCATTTGAAGGAGGCTATCCTGGAAAATGATCCCTGAGGTTATCAAGGCGCACATACCTTCAATTGCCCGTTTGCACCACGCCACTAAGGTCTGCAAACCAGTCGATTGCAATAAGTTAACAATCCCTTATTGCAACATATAAAAATTTATAGTATCTTTGCACCTCATTCTCACTCTTAGCAGACTGGATTTTTTTTCCCCACACAGAAAACTCATCAAGTCATAGGTTGATGAGACTAACAGTTAACTCTCTCCTTCGTTTTCATCCACGCAGCCGATAGTTAACAATCATTTATTTAAAACTATCATTTTGACATTTGATCAACTGAATCTTCAGGAGCCTTTATTAAAGGCGCTGAAGGAAACAGGGTATAGTACGCCCACTCCCATCCAGGAGCAGTCTATTCCTGTAGTATTACAACAAAAAGACCTGTTGGGCTGCGCCCAGACAGGCACCGGCAAAACAGCCGCTTTTGCGATCCCTGTATTACAATTATTGCATAGCCAACAACCAGTACAAAGAGGTCCCCGTGCTGTGAAGGCATTGGTGCTTACGCCTACTCGTGAACTGGCTATCCAGATAGAAGAAAGCTTCAGGGCCTATGGTAAGTATACCGGCCTCAACCAAATGGTTATTTTCGGTGGTGTATCACAAGGAAGTCAGGTTAATGCCCTGCGTAATGGCGTTGATATCCTCATTGCCACACCCGGCCGCCTGCTTGACCTGATCAACCAGGGATTCATCAACCTGCAGCAGTTACAAATCTTCGTATTGGACGAAGCTGACCGCATGCTGGATATGGGTTTCATCCATGACGTAAAAAGGATCATTACCCGTATTCCTGTTAAAAGGCAAACATTATTCTTCTCCGCTACCATGCCGCCGGAAATTGCAGGACTGGCCAATACGATCCTGAAACAACCGGTAAAAGTAGAAGTGGCCCCGGTATCTTCTACCGCCGAAAGGATTGAACAACAGGTATATTTTACTGATAAGGATAATAAACGCTCACTGCTGATCCATGTGCTGGAGAACTCCGATATTGAGCGTGCACTCGTCTTTGCCCGTACGAAGTATGGTTCTGATAAAATTGCCAAAGCGCTGACACGTGCCGGCATTAAAGCAGATGCTATTCATGGCGATAAGTCACAGAATGCACGTCAACATGCACTCAACAATTTCAAGAATGGTAAGATCCGTATCCTGGTAGCTACTGATATTGCCGCCAGGGGTATTGATGTTGACAATCTCACGCATGTGATCAATTATGAGTTGCCCAATGTACCAGAAACCTATGTACACCGGATTGGCCGTACAGGCCGTGCCGGCGCCAGCGGTATCGCCATTTCATTTTGCGATGGTGAAGAAAGGGCTTATTTGAAAGATATTCAGAAACTCATCAGGCAATCCATTCCGGTAGTGGAAGAACATCCTTTCCTTGCTGCCAAAACGTTTATTGCCCCACAACCCGCTATTCAAAAGAAATCAGCAGGTGGTGGCGGTAACAGGAATGGTAATGCTAATAGCAACAATAAGTTTAAGAAGCGGTTTAATAACGACCGTTCTTTCAACCGGTAATCAGTAATTTTCATAGTAGTTTATCCTTCGGGTAAGCCTATTGAGATAAAAAAGTGCGCATGCAGCTATTATCAAATAGTCACATGCGCACTTTGCTTTTATGTACAGAATCTTGCCTAAGGTGGGCCACCCTACCGTGCTGCTATGCCGGGCTGCAGGGTGACTCACCTTTTTCTATCATTTCCTCTTCTTAGCAAAAGCTACGCGGTAAAACTCATAACCTTTCTCTGTATTATGGGGCATGTATTTACGGCGGTATTCAACGGCGCCTTTGTCTTCCAACAATGCCCAGTTAAAATCATTGAGGTAATCTCTTAATTCTTCCGGCCTGAATCCGAATGTCCAGCGTTCTTCTATTTTTTCCAGGTCGCCCAGTAATTTCTCCGCACCATAAAAAGATGGAGGGTCATCCAATACCAGCCGGTTGACATAAGTGAATATGACATAGGAGCCCCCGGCAAAGCGGCTCAGGAACCGGAATACGTTCTCGATGGCCGAAGCCGTGAGGTAATTGGTAACGCCTTCCCAGATGATCACAGTAGGCTTGTTCAGATCAATCGGATTCCAGGAGATCATATCATCCAGGCTTTCCTTATTAAAATCAAGTTGGTGATAGATGACATTATCGGCCAGCCGTGACAGGTTTGATCTTAGTACCCGTAATTTATACGAAGAGGTATTGGGATGGTCGATCTCTATAACGGGAATATCCCTTAAAAAGCCAAGCCGCAGGCCCCTGGTATCAAATCCAGCCCCCAGTATCATCACTTGTTCGGCCCCATTATTGACAGCATATTGCAAAAGATCATCAATGTATTTTGTACGGGCTATGCCGGAAGAGAGTGCACCTGGTATCTTGCGGTGAATGATCTTGTGAATGAGGGTCCTGATAAAAGGGATCTTCGACAATTGAGTAGCCCTTTTTAGTCCCCTGTCCAGGAAGGAGATAGCATAGGGATCATTGAACAACCGCGCGCCCTGGGGCCGGGCTGTTTCAAGCGCCCTGAATAAGGCCATGTATTGTGCTGTTCTGCTGGCTTTATCTTCCTTCATAATGTTGATGTGGTCCCAAAATGGCTGTTAAACTACACAACATTCTACGATTATGCAATGGCAGGCGAACTTATCCTGGTACTAGTCACCAATCGCTTTTACCAATGTTTCGGCAAAGGTGGCAAGCTCCTGCCTGGTTTCGGGGTGGATCAATACGCCTTCCTCATTGAGCTTCGTGGTAATGGCAGGGATAGTGAGCTGCCCACTGTTCCTGACACCCAGGGCTTGCAGGGTTTGTAACAAAGAAGCATGGGCCCTGTCGCCACCCCGGTATAAAGGCGAGGCGCTGATGGTTGCCACCGGCTTCTCATTCAATTCGCCTGATGAAACTAACCAATCCAGGGCATTTTTCAGCACGCCAGGAACACCAAAAGCATATTCCGGCGTACAGATCACCACTGCGTCGGCTCCCTGGATATGCGCCCGGAGGACTTTTACGCTCAACAAGGGCCCCTCTTTATCAATATCGGGATTAAAATGTGGCAAATCGCCAATACCCTCAAAGATGGTATAATCAACCTCTGCAGGCAGCAGGCTGCCCAATATTTTCAATAAGGTGGTATTGGCCGAAGTAGCCCGTAAGCTGCCTGAAATGGCGACTATCTTTTTCATATCCTCCCTATACAAAAGAAAACCTGGTATGTTTGATGCTTCTCAAAACATACTAGGTTTGTTTATTGAATGCCTGACGGCAGTATACAATTCCTATTTCAATTCCTTGATCTTAATACTCCTGAAACTTACTGCATCACCATGGTCTTGCAAAAGGATACGGCCTTGCTTAGCCTCTCCAAAATTGGGCCATTTGCTGTATTTACTAATGGCCACCAGGTCACGGAATGCCTGAGAGCCACGTTCATATTCCAATACCTTTAACCCATTGAGGTAATGTTCTACATGGTTATTGGGATACACCACTATACGGCCGGTATTCCACTGGCCCGGAGGGCGTGTAAACCGGTCCTGCTTTTTAGCAGTGATGAGATCATACAAGGAAGACATAGTGCGGTTACCATCCCGGCCCATCTTGGCATCCGGATGTACTTTATCATCCAATACCTGGAACTCCAATCCGATGGCAGAACCAGGATTATTTTCCTTCAAGGTTACAAAGTATTTCACACCACTATTGGCGCCTGTAGTGATCTTAAAGTCGAAAGTGAGGTCAAATGCACTGTATTCTTTGGTAGTAACGATATCGCCTCCATTGGTAGATTCGGCGCCATTGGATCCGAGAACACTTAATGTACCATCTTTTATTTCCCAACCTTTTTCAGGGAAACCAGGTTTATAAGCGCCTTTCCATCCATTAGCACTTATGCCATCAAACAGCAGTACTGTGCCCGACTTTTTCTCTGCGTCCGACAGGGTATTGGGAATGGTATTGACCACATACGTAGTCTTTAAATGAGGAGCAGGTACCAGGTTACTTGTTTTGATCCGGATATTTTTCCAATAGATCTTTTTACCCGCCTGTTCAGGGTTTTTAATACCATGCACCTGCAAGCCAATGAATCCTGCCGCGTCCAATGTATCTACTACATAGGCTGCTTCGATACCATTTACCCAAGTACGTAAGTTGTGACCCATACACTCAATATGTACTTTGTTGAACTGGCCATTCTTGAATGCTGATTGGGCTGCTGGGTTCAGTCCTAATGGATATAACCAGTCCCTTCTGGCTTCATCATAAATTCCACCCGACCAGCGACGGGAGGAAGGATCGATTTCATATTGATAGCCATATACGCGCCCAGTGCCATTATTACCTGCCGGGTTAAGATGACTTCTGAACTGGATGCCCGAATTGGAAGTGGTATCTTCCATCAGTACTTCCAACTCAAGGATAAAGTCGCCATACTCTTTTTCGGTTACCAGGAAGGTATTGGGGGTATTCAGGGAGGTAACGCCTGTAATAGCCCCATTCTCTATTCTGTATTCAGCATTGCCAGAAAGTTTCTTCCAGCCATTGAGTGATTTACCATCGAATAAGCTTGTCCAACCAGCCTGCTTCTGTGCAAAAGCGCCATAAGCAAGCATGGTCATGGCAAAAACAAAAGGAAGTTTTTTCATATCGCTTAGTAATAATTAGGAAAAGTTATACGCTGCTTTCCACTGTTTGGTGACATGGGAATAGGCAGCTTCATTGGCCAGGTGAACGGATACAGCGGTTGTGGCTCCCGTAATGACATTGGAGGTGGGCTGCTGTTTCTCCACGATACACTTGTGAAAATCCTGCACAGCATACCAGGTACCGTCTTTCATGGGTTCTTTGATAATAGGTATACCCCCATCTTTATTCCATTCTATTTTGGTAGCGCTGCTTACGCCATCTACTGTTTCCAGTTCCTTTTTGGCAGCCGCTTCGGGATAAAAGATACCCTCGTTTACCAGGAGGGCTACAGTTCCCTTGGTACCTTTTAGTTTGAATATATATCCTTCCCGGGCATTACCACATGTAGAACCAAAATTGCCGATCATGTTCTCCTTATTGTAGCGGAGCACTACCTGCACATTGTCGTAGGTTTCCCTGCCATCTTTATAAAAATCAATACCACCTACTCCCATTACTTCATCGGGGTGGGTATTGAAGGCCCAGTTAATAAAATCAATCTGGTGGGATAATAATTCTGCTACCAGACCACCTGAATAGGCTTTATACATCCGCCAGTTCACCTGCCGGTCGGTATATCCTGCAGGAACGGGCCTGCGCCAGTTCCAGTTACGATCCCAACGACAATCAATATGTGTGATCTTACCGAGGTACCCTTTTTCGATCATTTCCTTCACCTTAAAATACAATGGTACGTACCGGTATTGGTGACCTACCTGCAATACCTGGTTGGGGTGTTGCTTTACCTGTTGTACCAATTTCATGGCTTGGGGAATATCATAGGTCATGGTCTTTTCCAGGAACACATGTTTACCAGCCTTCAATGCATCTGAGGCAATGGGATAATGCATGTTAAGCGGTGTAGCAATGACCACAGCCTGGATCGTCTTATCTTCCAGCAATTTCCGGTACTCCTTGTATTCTTTGGGGGAGGACGCTGCCGCTATTTTACGGGCATTTTCCAATCTGAAATCCAATACATCACAGATGGCTGTTATATTAAAGAGTTCAGGTAATTCACGCATGATGGACATGATGCCGGTACCGCGGTCACCACAACCAATTACACCTATATTGATTTTCTCAGCGTAGTTGGTACTAACTGCCTGCAACAACTGGTTATGCAGGAGAAAACCTCCTGTCAATAAGCCAGCCTGTTGAATAAATTTTCTTCTGCTCATAATTGGGAGTTGTCGGTATATAGTTGCATAAAACCGATCTATTTTCAAATGGTCAATGTTCAATAGGTGAGGCTCAATGTTCAGTAATAAACTGGTAGAACCTGCTGGTAGCCGTATCGGCTATTTTGCCCTGTTTGTCCCGGTAAATGAAATAAGCTGCCATTTCCTTCCTCTTCTCCACAAAGGCGATTGCCTTTTGCAGTCCCATTACCATGAATGCATTATCGTAGGCATCTGCAGTAATGGCATCAGGGGCATATACGGTTACACTGATCAGCTCACTTTGCGACGAATAACCTGTTCTCGGATCAATGATGTGCGATATTTTCTTACCGGCACTTTCATAGAACTTACGGTAACTGCCCGAAGTGGTAATAGCACCACTATCAACGGAAATGATCTTTTGCAATAAAGACAGTTGAAATTCATCTTCACCCGGCGCTTCAATACCGATCTTCATTCTCTCATTGCCTGGTTGGCGACGTCCCCTGATCCTGATCTCTCCACCGATCTCAACGATATAATTATTAATATGTTGCTTGTCCAGGAATGCTGCCACTACATCCACGCTATAACCCTGTGCAATGCCGTTCACATCAATTTTAACGCAGGGCTTTGATTTACTGAGCCTGTTGCCATTCACCGATAAAAAACGGGAATCTACACACTGCTTTAGAGAACGTATGGTGGCCGAATCGGGCAGTTGGTCCACCTTTTTGGGACCAAATCCCCAGGCCTGTACCAAAGGTTGGACGGTAATATCGAAGATACCCTCTGTTTGGGTGTAAGTTTCTATGGATTTTCTGACCACCCTGGTCATATGATCATCCATATTAATAGAAGTTTCAGCCTGGTTGAAACGGCTGATGAGGGAGTAAGACTTATAAATGGAGAGGGAGCTGTCAATGACAGCGAGGAGGCTATCCACCTGGTCCTTTTTGACCAGGCTATCGGTAGCATAATAGGTTACCTGGTAAGTAGTGCCTTGTGCAAATCCTGATATACGGTAAGCCCTTATGGGATCTGCAGGATAGTTAACAGCGCCACATAATAAAAGGGGTAGGAAAATAAGCAGGTTCCTCATCCGGACAAATATAAATAAAGCCCGGTTGCAGAATGAGGAAACCCGCTTAAATTTATGCAAACGATTCCGCGATTGCCCTATTATTGTGCATAATCCGGACGCCCATTTTTCCAGGCGACAGGGTAACGGGCGCAGGGGGTATTAATAGCCCCATCTACGGCCGAAGGATAACAATCAGGTGTTCCATAGATACCATAAGGATCAAAGAAATACCAGCGTTTGTCAACCGGATCACGGTGAGCATAGAAAATGTGCAGGTGATTGGCAGCCTGGCCCCCCGGACCGGTACTACCAGCCCATCCAATCACATCGCCAGCCTGCACATTTTTGCCGACCAAATCACTACTGATCTTTTGTGAATTGGTTCCCCACCACCCCGCGTCGGGATTCCTGTCTGATACTTTCAGCGGACAGCCGGTATTTTTTAAATGGTTTTCATATTTAACCCTGGTAGGGTCATTGGGTGCCTGTGATAAAGCAGGCTGACTTTTACTCCAGGCTACGGAGCAGTCATTATCGGCCCCATTCCTGACGTGCATATAGATGGTACGATAAGCGTCTTTTTCACCACCTACATTGTGGCTAATGATAATGGTATTGCCCGACCATTCGTCGTACCCGGCAAACATTACTTTTCCTGCTGCTGCTGCAAGGAGCTGAAAGGTCTTACCATCTTTCCTGGAATAGTCCATGGCATGGTGCCAGGCGCCGGGTGAATACAACCAGCCATTCTTCGACATATCGGATGCTTTTTCTTTGAATGGCAGGGTAAGGAACCTGTCCTTGGCATCAAAAAGAACGGAGTTGCGTACATAAAAATCATTGCCGAGTTTCAAATTGGGCCAGCGATAATAAACCCTGCTGCTGGCCGAAGGATTGGCCGGGCAGGTACCGGGTTCGCCTTCACAATGTTGTGAGGTGGCATAGATGCCATAATCATAGCTGTCGCGCCCCGCTGTTGATGGATTATCGGCCATCAGGGCCTGGTTCATACAGCTACCGGGGCAATCGCCATCATACGTTTCGAGATCTACTAACTGTAGATTAGAAGTATTGAATTCTGCCCATTTGGAGTTGAAGCTTTGCCAGTCGGTACCATGCCATAGGGCATAGCCATCTGTACCTTGCCGCCATACTCCTAAAAAGATGCGTTTACCCCCTTCCACGAACGATTCCATATCAATCAAACGCAGGTTCTCTTTGGCCCGGTCTTCCCAGTATTTGGTAAACTGGTTCCAGTCCATTCCATAAGGAGACAAGACATATCCATCGTTGCCCGGATTAAACACGCCCAGGAAATACCTTTTACCTCCTTCTGTATAGGTCTCAATATCTGTAAGGCGGAGGTTTTTACTGTAGTCACTCCAAAACTTGTTGAATTCTGCCCAGTCAAGACCTGTAGGCGTAAGGGCATACCCACCTGTTCCCTGTCTGAACACACCGAGGAAATATCTTTTGCCTCCTTCGGTGTAGGTTTCAATGTCGATGAGCCGGAGGGTCTTACTGTAATCACTCCAAAACTTGTTGAATTCTGTCCAGTCAAGCCCTGTTGGTGTCAGGGCATATCCATCGCTGCCGCCTTCCCATACGCCGGAGAAGTATCGCTTTCCTCCTGTTTCATACGTTTCAATGTCAATAAGACGCAGGTTTTGTTTGGCCAGTTCACTCCATTTTTTATTGAAGTCGGCCCAGGATACACCTGCCCATAAATAGGTACTGCCGTTCCCTTTGCGCCATACTCCTGAATAGAGATCCTGCGCAGTGGCATACATGCCCGACAGTAATAACAATAGTAACGGATAAACAACTTTACACTTCATAGTTGATATTTTAAGGTTATGGTAAAACAGTATAGCTACTATCAGAAGTGTGAGGAAACAATCTTAGGAGAGCACGAACAGGTATTTTAACAGTCTATTGAAGTATCGCAACCTAAAGTAAATACAAGTTAGCAGGTTAAACCTAATCTGGTGAGTGAACGGAAAAAGGGTGAGGAAACGGCATACAATACAAGCTTTGAGCTACGAGCTGCGAGCCTTTGGCAACCACAACTTTATTATTTATTGAATAGGGCATTGATCACGGCGTCCTTCTTACGGCGTGATACTTCGAGGGTAGTGTAGTCCTGCAATATCAGTGTAGAGTTGGCTTTTGAGAACTTCACAGCATATTTCAGGTTAACCAGGTAAGATTTATGGATGCGCAGGAATCCCTGCCCGGTAAGCATGTCTTCATATTCTTTCAATGTTTTTGCGCTTACCAGCTTCCTGCCCTTCGTCAGGTGAAAATGGGTGTAATTATCATTCCCTGCACAATAAATGATCTCCTCCGGCAGCAGGAAATAGTTGCCATCGAGGGTAGCAATGATCAGCTTAAAATCCTGCTGTGTGGTATTACTCATGTTATTGACAACCTGTTGCAGCTGTTCCTTTTCAATAAGGTGCCTTGGGCGACTTTTCAATTTATCTATGGCTACTTTCAGTTCATCAGCATCTACTGGCTTTAAAAGATAATCCAGGGCACTGCATTTAATTGCGCGAATGGCATATTGATCATAGGCAGTGGTGAAAATGATCTCAAAATCAATATGATTCAGCTCCTGCAAGAGGTCAAAGGCATTCATTCTGGGCATTTCAATATCCAGGAATACCAGGTCGGGCTGGTGCTCACCAATAGCGGCAATGGCTGCCATGGCATCCGCACAAACCGCTATCACCCTTACTTCCGGGCAGTGGATCCGTAACATGGCTTCCAGCGACTCCCGGCAATGTTTTTCGTCATCAACGATAATGGCTTTCATGATCAAACCATTTTATTCTGAATATAATTGAGTGTAATAAGTACACGTGTACCACACCCCTGTTTGTTTTCATCATAGAGGTCTTCCACTTCTATATTTGTATTAACATCATAAGTGGTATTTACGATATCGAGTCTTTCACCAGTTATTTTCATACCATGGCTTTTCTTTTTCAATGCCGATCTGCTACGCATGTCGGTAGCAGCCTGCCGCCCTACGCCATTGTCCTCTACTTTTATGCTCAGGAGTTCGTCAACCCGCTTGATCTCCAATAATAATAGGCCGCCCGGCCGTTCACGATAAAGCAATCCATGCCAGATAGCATTTTCAACATAGGGCTGTATGATCAGGGGAGGGATGACAACCTGTGCAGGATCGATGGAATGGTCCAGCATCAAGCGGTACTCAAATACATGATCAAACCGTATGGACTCCAATTGTATGTAGAGATCCAGGGCGCCCAGTTCGTTTTCCAGGCTAACCCATTCACTGCGGGAATTATCCAATATCATCCGCATGAGCCGGGAAAACTTGGTCAGGTAACCAGAGGCATTCTGCGGATCATTCTTCAGGATAAAATTATTAATTGAATTAAGGCTGTTAAAGATGAAATGGGGATTCATTTGAGCCCTCAGCATGTTCATTTTAACACGGGCTATCTGTCGTTCAAAATCTCTTTGGGTAGCGGCCTTATTCCGCAAGGTCTTTATACGTTGGCGTACAAAGTAGTACACAATTGCAGCAATGGCCAATAAGGCCAGCGCCAGGAACCAACCTGTTTGCCAGAAAGCAGCCTTCACAATAAATGGCCAGGTTGCCATATTGCTCCATTGGTTTGATCCTGCAGCAGCTCTTACTTGCAGCATGTATTTACCGGCTGGTAAGTTTCTTAGGGTAAGTTGCCTGGTGTTCCCCAATTTTATCCAATTGGTATCCTGCCCTATTAGCCTGTATTCATACAGTACGGCATCCGGATTGCTATAATGAATACCAGTGAACAGGAATTCCAGTGAGTTTTGTTTGGGGCCGAGTTCTACAGTAGTACTACCGTCACTTTGTAATAACTGGCTCTTGCGGTTTTCATCCTGCAGCACAGTTATTTTTTCAATGTAAAGAACAGGTGCAGTAATGGTTTTAGCATATACTGCAGGATCAAATGACAGTAAACCGGAAGAGGTTGCCATCCAGATGATTCCCTTGTTATCCTGGATCATATCTACGCCCTGGTAATCACCTTTCAATAAAGCGCGATCAATGTTTTTGGACACGATTTTAATATCATTGCCCAGCTGTTCTATGCGGTTAATGGCATTGTAAGCTACTGCCCAAAGGATATTGTCTTTGTCCACCAGTAATTTCAGGAATATATCAGAAGACAGGCCGTCATTGGTTGTTAGTTGCTTCTCTATAACGAGGCTATCCTGCACAAAGCGGCACAGCAGGAGGCCATTTCCCTGTGTGGCAATCCATACTTTTCCCTCACGACTCATTTGCATGTCTGTAATGGCGAAGGATTGTTCTTTCTGTAAAGAGATCAGGTCAAGGTAATTGCCCCTGATGGTTGCCAATCCCCAGGTACTGCCTACATAGACCTTTCCGCCAGGGCTTTCAACCAAACTACGAATGATGGGGTTATCGGTCACTTCCTGTTTATAGGTGTATTGGGTAAATTGCAGGGAATCGTTCCTGCCTTTTTTTATATGGGTAACATTCTTATCTCCGGTTGTCCATAGTTCGCCCTTCTTGCCGGAGTACATACGCAGAAAGGTTTTGTCGCCATAGCCTCCATCCTTAAAGAAATATTGTAGTTTGTTATTGCTTTGCCTGGCCAATCCTTCATACCCGCTGCCCAACCACAGATCGCCATCGGGCATTTCACAAATACTCTTCAATTCAGCGTGGGGGAAAATGGTTTTGGCATTGGGATAAGCCATTTCAAAATGGTCATCCACCTTTTTGAATAACCTGCCACGATTTCCTCCTGCCAGGAGTGTACCATCTTTTAACTGGTAAATGCTGTACAACTCATTGAAACCTTCGGGCTGATCCTGGAGATGGCTTTTAAATACCTGCGGTTGGGCATACAGAATGCCCTCATGGGTAGCAATCCAGAAATTCCCATCCTTATCGCGGGTAAATACAGAGCCCCATTCCCTGTGATCAAAGGGGATACTTAAAACAGGTCTGAAGTTTTTTGATTTTATATCGACCTCATAAATGGCTTCGGAATTATAATAATACCAGTTATTGCCTTCACGGTGAAAATCCATACCGGTAATGAATAGTATGGGCAGTGTTTTCCATTCATTTCCTTTCCTAAAATTAACCCCACTAAAATTGCCGCAGATCATTACCTCTCCCTCTTCAGTACATACGATGCCATTCAGCAGATCGGCGGTATGGCTCATGCCCCATATTTTATGGAGGGATTGCTGGTCTGATTCATAGACGTTGTAAAAGTTGCCCACGAGGAGTTTACCATTCTTATGGAGGGCCATGTGTTTAACCCGGCGGTCGTCCCGTAGTGTTCGCCAGGCCGGTAATATGCGGGATGCGAGGGTGAGTGTATCCTGGTCTATTGCTTGCCTGATGGCATTGGTGTCCAGCCAGGCTGGCCCGGTCCCGGTACCCACCCAAAGGCCCTGCGGCGTGGACAGGAGGCTGTAAACTGGCAGACTCCCTTCGTTGATAGGCACTGGTATTACTTCCTTCTGATCGTAATAGAACAGTCCGGTAACACTTCCAATCCAGAGGATGTGGCGGGCGGTATCTTCCAGGAAGCAGAAAACGCGTCCAATTCGTTTGTTGCGGGCAAAAAGATAATTGGAGATGGTATATCCATCATAGCGGCTTAAGCCAGCAGTATGGCCTATCCAGAGCAGATGATGCTTGTCGAGGTGAAGGGAGAGTATTTCGGATGAGGGGAGTCCATTACGCGCAGAAAGTTCAGTAAAATGGTAATTGTCAGGGGCGGTAGTGGAGGGATGTTGAGCAGTTGCCTGGCGGCAATACAATGTCACCAGTAGGAGGCATAACAGGCGGCATGTGCTGGCGCTAGGCAAGTAGGCTGTTTGGTGTTTGGTAATAGCTAAAATTAAGTAATCGGGCTGGTAAAACAGGTCCAAATGAGGCAGGGGGGCTGGAATGAGGGAACGGGCTGGGGTATGGGCAAAAAAAAAGCCCCGTAGTAAACTACGAGGCTCAATAAATATGGCAGCTACCTACTCTCCCGCATTGTTGTGCAGTACCATCGGCCATGAGGGGCTTAACTACTCTGTTCGGTATGGGAAGAGGTGAACACCCTCGGTATAACCACCATAAGAAGTTAAT